>Ga0070717_10002246_pt1 | contig 13546 bp, 20 predicted proteins | sample LARL113metaG_FD_71366 | JGI IMG/M metagenome (GOLD analysis project Ga0070717, IMG submission 71366) | Corn, switchgrass and miscanthus rhizosphere microbial communities from Kellogg Biological Station, Michigan, USA - LAR L11-3 metaG | ecosystem: Host-associated > Plants > Roots > Rhizosphere ... | reverse complement strand
GCCTCTCACCCGGCAGGGTCAAGGCGATTTATGAGGAACCCAACGGCGTTCTATGGCTAGGTTTTTTCCCTCGCGCCCTGGACAGGCTCGATCAAACTACGGGAAAAATCACTCATTACCTTCCCAACCGAGCCAACGAGAATGCGTTGGCTGAAGGCGCTAATGTCGATGGTATCTACAAAGACGAGACAGGCTATCTTTGGGTAGCTGGCGGCGGCAGTGGTCTTGACCGACTCAATGAACGCACCGGGATTTTCAAGCATTACCATCACCAGGCCGAGGATCCCCACAGTTTGATTTCTGACAACGTTCTCGACATCTTTGGAGACCGAAATGGCCACATGTGGCTGGCCCAGCAGTACGGCATAAGCCGCTACGATCCGGCGACTGACGGCTTTGCCAATTACCAGCCCGATCCCAATAATCCCGCCAACTTGGCGAATTGGATTGACGTCATTTATCAAGATCGTTCCGGCATTCTGTGGTTAGGGACGTTTGGTGGCGCGCTGACCCGTTTTGACTACACAGGGAAGACCTTTGTGAGTTACACGCCGGACCCGGATGATCCTCACAAACTACACGGGGCCGGCATCACCACCATCAACGAAGACCGCGCTGGAATACTGTGGGTGGGAGCGTTTGACGGACTTTACAGGTTCAACCGGGAAAACGGTACCTTTACCCGCTACACCGAGAACCAGGGTCTGCCAAGCAGTACGATTCGTTGTATTCGGGAAGATGGACTTGGCAGGCTTTGGCTCAGTACCCAGAAAGGCTTGTCCCGCTTCGATCCTCAGCGCGAAACTTTTAGAAACTACGATGTCACTGACGGCTTGCAGAGCAATGAGTTCAGTACCGGTTGTTATCAAGGCAGAGACGGGGAGATGTTCTTCGGCGGCAGCGACGGGTTCAATGCATTTTTCGCACAAGATGTGCACGACGACCCCTATGTCCCACCAGTCGTACTTACTAGCTTCAAAATCTTCAACAAACCAGTTCCTGTCGGTGGGAAGTCGTTACTCAAGAGAGCCATTCCGTACGCCGATTCCTTGACTCTCTCCCACCGAGACAACATCTTCTCCCTTGAATTCGCGGCATTGAGTTATGCGAATTCCCACAAGAACCGCTACCGATATAAGCTCGAGAACTTCGAACCCGGCTGGAACGAGGTGAGTAGCAAACAGCGCCTGGCTACGTACACTAATCTAGATCCGGGAAAGTATGTTTTTCGTGTGCAGGGATCAAACGGGGATGGTGTGTGGAATGAAGAAGGCGTGTCGTTGCCGATTGTCGTTACGCCCCCGTGGTGGAAAACGAAGTGGTTTCGCACCACCTGCGTCGCCGTCTTTATTGCATTGCTGTGGGTAGCCTATCAGTTGCGCACCCGGCAATTGCATCATGAATTCGATATGACGCTGGAGGCCCGCGTCAACGAGCGCACAAGGATTGCGCGCGAGCTGCATGACACTCTGCTGCAGAGCTTTCATGGATTGCTGCTCCGCTTCCAAACAGTTTCTATACTGTTACCCGAGCGCCCGACGGAGGCAAAGGAGAAACTGGATGATGCGATCGATCAAGCCGCGGGCGCAATCACGGAAGGGCGAGATGCGGTACAAGGACTCCGCGCTTCCACAGTTGAGTGCAATGATCTGGCGCTGGCTATAAGGACCGTCGGAGAGGAACTCGAAAACGACTCGAGCAATCATCGACTGGCAACTTTCCGCGTAGCGGTTGAGGGTCAAACCAGAGACCTTCATGCCATCCTCCGTGACGAGATCTACAAAATCGCTGCCGAAGCGCTGCGCAACGCCTTCCATCACGCCCAAGCGAAGCAGATAGAAGTCGAGATTCGTTATGAGGACGACGAATTCCGACTGCGGGTGCGGGACGACGGAAAGGGGATGGATGCTGCGGTTCTCTCCAGCCATGGTGTTGAGGGACACTACGGATTGCGCGGGATGCGGGAACGAGCCACACTTATCCAAGGTAAGCTGGTTGTCTGGAGCGAAGTCGATGCGGGAACAGAAGTGGAACTGCGCGTTCCTGCCAGCGCTGCCTACATGACAGATCGCAAACGTTCTTGGTTGTTGCAGAAATTTGGCGGAGAGACGAAGGCATAGTCATGAATCTCGCTAGTTCTCAAATTCGAATTCTCACGGTCGACGACCATCCAGTCGTACGAGAAGGCATTGCGGGTTTGCTGGCTGTTCAGTCCGATATGAGTTTAGTAGGCGAAGCGTCCAACGGTCGCGAGGCCATTCAGCAGTTCCGGGCGCACCGTCCCGATGTCACGCTAATGGATTTGCAAATGCCGGTAATGAACGGCATCGACTCCCTTATTGCCATTCGAACTGAGTTTCCCGATGCAAAGGTGATTGTATTGACGACCTACGCAGGCGATGTGCAAATTTTGCGTGCGCTCAAAGCCGGTGCCCGCGCCTATCTGCTGAAGAATATGTTACATAAGGAATTGCTGGACGCGATCCGGGCGGTTCATGCCGGGAAGAAGAGTCTCTCGCCAGAGGCTTCATACGAAATTGCCGAACATGCAACCGATGACGCCCTGACCCCGGCAGAAATCCTTGTTCTGCGACTGATTGCAGCCGGGAACGCCAACAAGCAGATAGCAGATCAGCTTTCGATCACGGAAGAAACCGTCAAAAGCCGGGTCAAATGCATTCTTTCGAAACTGGGCGCCAATGATCGAACGCACGCCGCGATGATCGGCTTGAAGAGAGGGATTATCGAGCTTTAGATTGCTGTCCGCAGACTTTTCCCCCCACAAGTCGTCCGAATCTAAAGAGTGACAATTCTAACCCTTTTGGGGGTTTCGACGAATCTCGCGATGTCAGAAGATTAATTTGTACAACGTGCGACGGCTATATTCCACATTCGCGGGCGGTTGGCCTGGCACAGGTTTGCTCCTCATGCGCTCGGTGATCGGCGCCGTACTGGTCGTGCGGGCGGCCTCCAGGCTGTGGAGTGATCCTCCCTTGAACGTCACGATTTTCGCAGTTCTCTCAATGGCAGCAGGCATCCTACTCATTGTCGGATTATGGACGCCCATCGTGGGAACCTCCGTAGCACTAATTGAAGTCTGCAAGATGATTATGCTATCGGGAGATAGATGGGTCTGGCTGTTGTTAGGGACCGCTGGCGCGGCGCTCGCCATGTTAGGACCCGGTTTGTGGTCCATCGACGCTCGTCTTTTTGGATGGAAGCGAATCGAGACTCCACCGCGCAATACAAACTCTAACTCTCGTTAAGAAGATTCCCACACCAAATCCCCTGCCTCAGAAGAGGGTGATACTCATCGCCCAAAGAGTTTGCGTTCTGTCCCGATCTGGGGTGGTCCCGCAAGAGGAACTGCGGCCATAATGGCTCCCGAGTTCAAGCCAACATGGTTGAACAAGGAGCACTGGGTATGACGTACATTCCCACAAAAGCCGGCTTTATGCGTCTGGAAGACTCCGAAAAGCTGCTTCACGCTATCTTCCCAAACTATCCTGCCCTGGAACCCTGCTGTCCCCCACCTCGTCTGGAACCGACGGATGAGGACAGTACAGATCGGAGCAATTAGCCATGTTCCAGATCACTGCAGAAACCTGCCGAGCCTTCACATTCGCAGAAGTTCTTATCATGGCGGCTATCAACCTTGAAAGCCTTCGCTTGAGTCCCGAAGGACGCATCCGCGCTACTGGCGCGGCAGCGCTGAGCAAATATGCTCGCCACGTTGTTCGAACAGGGGTTCCCACAGCACCGCAATTGTGAGCGGGGGCCGGAGGAGATTATGGCATACGCAACCGTTGCTTTCACCGACCTCCAAAACCGAGAAGGAACAGGTTTCGCCAACATGAGTGAATTCGAAGGCCATGAGATTAATCTCGAAAGGCAAATCAGCTCTGAACCCTGCTTCGACGGTATCGTTGGCAAAAGCCCGGCCCTGCAGCAAGTGCTGCTCCAGGCGTTGATCGTTGCACCCACGGATTCCACTGTCCTGCTTCACGGAGAGACAGGCACGGGAAAGGAACTAATTGCGCGCGCGATTCACAACCTCAGTTCTCGGCGCGACCGCCCCTATGTGCGCATGAACTGCGCCGCGATCCCCTCGGGACTGCTGGAAAGCGAAATGTTCGGGCACGAAAAGGGAGCCTTCACAGGAGCGTTAATACAGAGAAAGGGCCGATTCGAATTGGCGGACCGAGGTTCACTGTTTCTGGATGAGATCGGCGACATCAGCATGGAACTTCAGCCGAAACTACTGCGCGCTATCCAGGAGCAGGAGTTCGAGCGGCTTGGAAGCTCGAAGACAATCCGCGTCAACGTGCGGCTGATCGCCGCTACTCATCGCGATCTGCGAGCCATGATTCAGGAAGAGAAGTTCCGGGAGGACCTTTTCTATCGCTTCAATGTCTTCCCCATTGAGATTCCACCATTGCGGGAACGGCGCGAGGATATTCCTTTGCTGGTGAACTACCTTGTGTCGAAGGTTTCTGAGCGCATGGGGAAACAGATAACGTCCATTCCCAAACGGGCTATGGAGATGCTGACAAGCTGTCCATGGAAGGGGAACATTCGAGAATTGGCGAACTTTATTGAACGCGCTGTCATTCTCTCACGAGGTCATGAGCTAGACGTGGCAGTGTCCGAGCTTCCCACCTTATGCGACATCAGCGTCGCGGCGGGAGGGCCCTCCACGTTTCGACAGGCAGAATCGTGTGTGATTATCGACGCGCTGAGAGCCGCGTCGGGACGGATCGCAGGCAAGGGCGGCGCCGCGGAGCGCCTGGGATTGAAGCGTACAACGCTACAAAACAAGATTCGCCGGCTGGGGATTTCGAAGGCGAATTATTGCCAGTAGGTTGTCGCATGTGTCCGGAGTGAAGTGGTGTATGGAGCGGAACTTGGGTTCGCGGAGGCTTCAAGGGGCCCTGAAGCAACAGACCGGCGGGGGATCAAGGCAATGACCGACAAGAGGACAGAGAACGCGTGATCGCCGAGATCACACTCTCGCATCTGATACGGCTGGGCAACGAGCTGGGCTGTCCTGTGAGCCGACAACAAGCTCTCGCATTTCTCAATCAGGAGGGCCGTGCGTTCGAGATGTGGAAGCACACGATGCGGGCTGCGGAGAAGTTTATACCAGGCAGCTTGTTTCAGCATTCCTTCAGTTCAGGAGTACAGACCGGATTCGCGTCTCAGTCTCGCCCGCTGCGATTAATCGGCAATGCCGTGCTGTAGCGTGTCTTCGTGTTGTCTCCGCCCAGGTCCACGGATTGTGCAGCGAAGGGAAGGCGCAAAACGGAGTACCTCAGCGGCGCGTCTGATAGTCATCCCTACCGATCCCGAGCCGTCTCATCTTGTTCTGCAGGGTCGTACGCTTAAGGCCCAGACGCTCCGCGGCTCCGCCTTGACCCGAGATTTGTCCCGACGCAGCCTTTAATGCCTCAAGAATGGCTTTCCGCTCGGCTTCGTGGAAGGTAGAGGCCGGGCTCGGACACATGAGAGAATGGGGCACTTGAAGCTCGGCGGTGGGCACTTCTAATTGTTCTCCCTGCGACAATATGACTGCGCGCTCGATGAAGTTGGCCAATTCCCTAACGTTGCCTTTCCATGGAGAGTTCGTCAGGACCTCCATCGCGTGTCTGGGGATGGATTTGATATTTTTGCGCATTCTCTTGGATAGCTTTGAGACGAAATAATTGACCAGAAGTGGAATATCCTCAGGCCTCTCACGCAGCGGCGGAATCTCGATCGGGAAAACGTTGAGGCGATAAAAGAGATCTTCGCGAAAATGTCCCTGTCGAATCATCTGGGGGAGATCCCGGTGAGACGCCGCGATCAGACGCACATCAACCTGCATTGTCCTGGTGCTTCCCAGTCGTTCGAATTCCTGCTCCTGCACAGCTCGAAGCAATTTTGGCTGCAGTTCGAGATTGATGTCGCCGATCTCGTCCAGAAATAGCGAGCCTTTGTCGGCGAGTTCGAACCTGCCTTTCTTCTGTATGAGAGCGCCGGTAAAGGCACCCTTTTCATGGCCAAACAGTTCACTCTCCAGCAGCCCCGAGGGAATGGCCGCGCAGTTTAGTCTCACGAACGTCCGCTGGCTCCTCGAACTGAGCTTGTGGATGGCACGTGCAATGAGCTCCTTGCCCGTGCCAGTTTCCCCGTGAAGTAAGATTGTTGAATCTGTTGGCGCAACGATGGTCACTTGCTCCAGTACATTTCGGAAGGCCGAACTTCTGCCTACAATATCATCGAAGTTGTAATCGGAGCTGATTTCCGATTCCAGATACACGCGTTGGTCTTCCAGATGATCCCGCGATGCGCTGAGCCGCCCGTATGCCAGCGCATTATCAATGGCCAGTGATATCTGGCCGCTAACCTGAGAGAGCAAGTCCAGATCCGCCTGGATGAAGCTGCTCTGTTTCCGGCTCCCGAGTACCATGGCCCCGATCGGGCCACTTGCGCCAACGAGTGGCAGTGCCGTAACACATTCGATGGACTCCGCTCGGAGCATCTGTGCCATCACGGCTGGCATCTTGTCGGAAGCCGTTATCACCTTAGGCTGGCGAGCTCGTAATCGCTCCAGGTCTTTGTGCTCCACGTGCACCGGGATATCGCTCATGAATCCACGGCTGGCAGGGAAATCCAGAACTACAAGGTTCAAACGATCAGATCTACCGTCGAACAGCATGAAGCTAGTGAAATCATTTGCGAAGTGCTTGCGGATCGATGCCGATGCAGCCCGGAAGAGATCGTTGACTTCGAGAATCGTCATGACATGGTTGTTGATCTCTAAGAGAAGGCTGAGACGATCGCGCTCGCGTGTCAGATCCTGCTGATACGCTTCCACGGAACTGATCGCCAGAGCGTTCTCCAGCGCTATGGCAACGTGTCCGGCAATAGAACGCATGAGTTCGATGTCAGCCGGGCTGACTTGAAGCATTTCCTTCCGGATGAAAACCAAAGCGCCAAGTCTTGTCCGGGAAGTGGAGACCGGGAGAATGTATGCGGCGTCGGCTTGATTAAGGCGCGTAGCGAGTTCCGGATAGATTGCCAGCTCTTGCTTCACGTTGGTAACGAATACGGGGATTTGCTCTTTAAGCGCGCGGCCCAGTCCTGTACTGGCGTATCTGATTTCAGTACCAACCTCGATTGCAGGATGATCGTAACCGCTCTCGAAGGCGCGCAGAATTAGATGCTGGCCCGAAGAATCGAACAAGAGCAGTGCGATGTGGTCGAACGCAACAACGTTGGACAATAAAGCAGCCAGGCTGTGAAGGACCGCATCAACCGTGGGCTGCGCTCCGACGGTGCCGGATATCTTCAGGAGCGCACGGTATCTTGCGATGTCGCCATCGATGGCAACACCATCTTGGTCTGTCTTCAATATCGTACTCATGCAATCGTCATGCTTGTTATTTCTCTAACCGGCACTCCAATCAGGCACGGCTACTTCGGAATTATCCGCACCCGTGTTCCTGCCCGGCCTGCGGAGTGTCGTGATTATGTTGCACTGGCCTCGCGTGGACGTCATGAAACCATGTCATGGCATGACAATTGGCGCCGAGCACTGCAGCGCGGGACACGTTCAGGCGTAAAGCGCAATCTTGAATCGACGATCGGATGGCAACTCGGAGGACCAGGACTGCCCGGCACAGCGGGTCCAACTTCGAGAGCAGTCCTTGGGCATCGGCGCCAAGAATGAGGTTGAGACCGGCCGCACGTTCCTCATCATCGCCTTGCGACAAATGTTCGACGTGTGGGCATCGTCGATCCTCGTACGCGGCTTCGCAGATGCGAATCGTGTTCGTAACGTGTGATATCGCACTGGCAATAGTCGCTGCCTTGGCCCATTCGAGAAGCCAATCACGAAAAGGACTGTTTCCTTGAAGCGTGATCTCACAAGCTTGGACTACTGCCTGGTCCGCCGTTGAGCGGTCGCCGGTGATCAAGAACGCAAGCCTACCCAGGACGTTTCTTTGATCTTGAAAGCACGCCACCACTTCGGCTGGCGATGCGTGGTTGCGGGCATCGATTTGGGCTGTGCTCGAGTGAAACCAGGACATAATTACCTCTCTTCTATGGATCTTCAAACGACCTTAACTGGATGGGAGTGCTTGAGGGATGATCTCTCGCCGCTACTCCCATGCTGCGGATGCGGCGTTCGGCTATTCTCGGTATCGGCGATAAGCGCAGCCGGTCGCATACGGTAAACGCGTAAACACTGCCAGCAACAAATGCTGCGCCGATGCTAGCCAACCACTTCAGGAACTGTTCCCCCACTGAATCGACATAACTCACATCGGTGAGGTCGACGATCAAACCCTTGGGCACTACGTCTTTTGTGATTAGAGAACGGGCCTGCTCTGCCCAATCAGCCACCAGTCTGCCCTCCAATTTCAGTGTCGGACCACTCGCTAACCACTGGATTTCTGCACGAAACATTGGGGTGATCCTCGAGACGCCGATCGTGCTCTCCCTATCTCATGGAGCGCACTTGTTCTGCCAAAGCTGCCGCTGTTATGTGGTTGATGCAATTGCATCGTGGAGAAGACTCGTTCGTCCGAATTGCCGCAATGCGGTCATTGTCCGCATGCGGGCAGGAGATCTGGGTCGGGCCTGTGTTTTGGAGGAACAACTTCGAAGAGCAATACGCAACGTGGATCGGGGCGTCTGTGCGGCAAGAGCGCCCGATGCTGCGGACTCTCATCGCAAGAACGAGACTCCGACGAATAGCATCAGTGAGTCCATCCCATGATTCGAATCTCCCAAGTTGGCGTTAGAAATATGGTGATATTTGCAACCTATATCGAAGGACTGGCGCCGGCTGGAACTGAACACCTGAACACCGCCTCCAAGTTGGGCCGTGAAGTTGAAGTGAGTTGCCTGGAACATACTACGGTTGAAATAGAGAAATCCACCGCCCGAAGTGAGGAATGGCTGGATGCGGCGGTAGTGCACCCAATTTACCTGCGCACCAATGGGGCTGCCACCTCCTCCATACGCATACTGACGTCCTTTCGTATGCCAGGGGTCTCCGACCAGTGTCATTGGAACGACCTCCGCAACCCAGCGAACGGCGAATGGGCCACCCGTGTATACCAGCCGACTGTAGCGGCTTTCTACTTGGTACAGCCGACCATTCACGGTATCCGAGAATGCGTGCTTGTTTGCGAACTGGCCGCCGAACCAGGTGCTGAACTCATTCAGCGCAGGTTTGTCTTGGGCACATGCGGCACCGACGAAGAAAAAAATCGTTAGAAGCGCGCGCACTACATAAGGAAGGTGGCGGGCGCAGAGCCCGCCATCAAGAGAACTGCTTGGGTGAGATTCAATTGAGGAAATCATGCTCTGTGAAGAGCATGTGAATTGCCAAGCACAACCGAACATCCCGCCGGCACGAGCGGCGCATTACTCTCTGAGGTAAAGGGCATCTACGTCAATTTCACAGACGAATTTGAGTTCGAGAAGGGATGATGACGATGACGGGTTTGGAACAAGCTAATGGACTGCAATGCGACGGCAAGGAGCTACGACTCGATCTAATGCCTCAATGCCGGCATCTGCTCAAATGTGGGCGTGACTCGTTCAGTATTGTGGTTTGTGAAGGAGCCTCGCTGAAACGGACCTGTTACCGCTGGTGAATGCCCAATCTATTTAGGGAACGTTTAACTCCGTTCAACAGATCGGTCTCAAACGACGGGCCTTTTGATCCACTCCAAGAGAGGTAAATACTCACCGACACGGCCGAGCGGTTGCCCAGGGCAGGCAAACACAGAATCGCGCCTGAATGAGAATCGATGTTGTACGTGAGGGACTTTAGGCCAAGCGCTAGATCTGGGGGCACAAGGTTAGCGATCGACAGCAACACGGCCCTGACATTCCGACACTTTGGGCATGCGGGATCGACGTGATTGAGGTCGGACGTGTGAGAACCAATCAACTCCACTTCAAAGCCGACCAAACGGCGCTCGCCATGTGTCTGTTCAAATTGGGGCCAAAGTTGCCAAAATACACCGTATTCGCTTACGAGGGATTGCACCCCTGAGTTCAGCGCTGATGTTGTCATTGTGCACCGTCCATAAAACTGCAACTGGCTTGCCACTCAGTTGCGACGTGGCACTCCGTCCCTGTCACGAAGCTTCGCTGGCCGTCTTACATCCAGCAGGCCTTGGCGAGTCTCGGTGCAGGAGAGCTTCTGCAACGCGGCGAATGTCGCCATCTTGATCGTCGAGCGCCGCAATGAGCTCGTGGTAAGCGGGCAAGTCACGTGTGATGTCCCACTCCAAATGGCAAGCGAATAAATACAAAGCGTCGCGATGTCTGATGTTCTCCGACATTGCAGACTGACTCACGGCGAGCGTTGCTAGCTGACGTCTCAGCGTTTACCAATGCCGACTGCTTCCGCAACGACAATGCTTACCGCATCAACCACCGCAAACAGAAAAAGCGAGCCGACGAGTACACAATTCGCGAAAAGGTTCTCATCGAGGCTGTTGGCGCGAAGCAGGAGTTTGATCGGGTAAATCAGCCCTAGCACATTCACCATTGTTAGCACGGTCCAAAACTCAATTGTGGGCTTGCTTCTCTTCATTTCCAGAACCTCGAATAGGTGGCGACTGCATTTAGGTCGTTTTTCGTCAATTGTTGTCTGGCCTTGTCGTCAAGCACCAGCTCATTCACCAGGAACATGCTCATCCTGCAATTGCTGTTGCTGCACACCATATGGGCTAATTCTCGGGGAATGCAGAGCTCCAGGTTCACGCAGTGAGCAGTTCCGCACGCCCAGCAATGAAGTACGATTACTTCGCCGTGAACTCGAACTGCTCTCGAATTTGTATTTGAATCCATCACTTGTTGGCCTCGGGTACGTTTATCGAGCTGTGTACGTTCCTTCTTAACATTCCACCAGCAGCTCTGAACCTGGTGTCTGAATCCCATTGACTGGTTGATATCACCTTCTCTTCTTTTTCATTCGTTGCCTGTGCCTTCGTACTCTTTGCCTATTTCATGCAATTCGGAACCGGGTCAAGACAGGAGTGAGTGGCAGGCGGCGCACGATCGACATGGTTTCCAGAGAATATGCAAATCTCGCGCCACAGTCACAGCAGACACGATAGGTCTCGCCTTGTAGAGTGAATACGCGACTGAGGTTAAGGTGGTGACACCCGAACAGGATGTCGAGCAGAGCCAGGAGGGTCGCCACAAAAGTCTCCTTTGCTAGTTGCCGGGTCTGTTGATCGCATGATTTCTTGCGATGGTCGAACGGTTTCTTTTCGTGTCGAGCGATGAGCTCAATGAACAAGTCCGGCTCCCTTAATACGGAACTGAATTCAACCGTGATAATGCAGGCCACCAACCATTTCGGGCATCGGCCTAAGTTCTTGGTTCTTGGTGCAATGCCGACATTTTGCCCGCGGGCTGTCCTGACCGTTCAAGGGCACTGCCGCAATGTGGGCACCGATCTCCGGCCCGATGTTCGTCCATGCTCCTGCAATTCAGCGATTTGCCCCGTTGCGCATTTGGCGAGCTAAGTGCGATGCCACGGCTGGCTGTACGAACTGTTACGCAAGTCGCAGCCGTGCTAAAGCACAAGAGCGACGAAGGAGTCGAGATGTACTCCACAACCTCTCTGAATGGCGTTCCTACAATCCGTCGAGACGGACACAATGTCCTGGGCGTCTGGGATCAGAATTGGGAGTTTGCGAAAGAGATCTGCGATTTGCTCAATTCCCTAGAAGACGATCCGCACATCTTCTTAACTGAGCACGATCGGAAATGGCTGAAGGCGATGGATCGCGCCTTCAGGGGAAAGGTGCAGCATGCCTGATATCAATACTGCCGTCAGTGTTTCCATCGTTGTGCCGTTTCATAACGAAGAAGCAAATGTTATCGAAATGTATTCGCGATTGAAGGCCGTCATAGAGCCTCTGGGCCGCAATCACGAATTCGTCTTCGTAGATGATGGGAGCACTGATCTCACCTACAAGCTGCTCAAAGAAACTGCGGTGATCGATCCTCGGGTGACGGTGGTTCGGTTGCGCCGAAACTTCGGTCAGACCGGAGCGCTTGCTGCCGGCTTTGCACACAGCACCGGCGACTATGTGATCGCCATGGATGGCGACCTTCAGCATGATCCGGGGGAGATCCCCGCTTTTCTCGACAAAATCGAAGAGGGCTACGACGTGGTAAGTGGATGGCGCAGCCACCGCATCGACAATTTGTTGCTGCGGAAGATTCCTTCCCGCTGTGCCAATTGGCTGATGGCCAAGCTTAGCGGCGTCAACATTCACGATTTTGGGACTACGTTCAAAGCGTATCGGGGCGACCTCTTACGGCAATTGCCTCTCTATGGCGAGATGCATCGCTTCATCCCGGCCCTGGCTTCATTCCATGGGGCCTCGATCTGTGAAATACCCATTCAAAACAACCATCGGAAGCACGGCGAATCGCACTACAACATTTCTCGTACCTTCCGGGTGTTTTTCGATCTCATGACGATCCGATTTCTGCTGCGCTACATGTCCCGCCCGCTCCACTTTTTTGGCAGGCTGGGCGCCATCAATATGGGGGTGGGCTCGATCATCGCGCTCTGGCTCCTGATCTGGAAAGTCGCCACGAGAGTCGATGTCTTGCAGCAACACGGGTTGTTGTTGGTCTTTGCGGCTATCCTTATCCTCGTGGGGCTCCACCTGATCGCTGTCGGACTCCTGGGTGAGTTGCAGGTGTGGCAGTACTTCAATCGATCTGAACGCAGGCCTTACAGAGTGTCTGAGGTTCTCGTTCAGCGTCTCAATACGAAAGCTGCCTTTGGATCAGAGGTAAATTCGTGAGCACGCCACAAGGTACCCGAAACACAATACAAGCTGCCTCCGTTGGGACGTCTGCGGTCCTGGGTTCTCGAGAAAGACTGGACGCGAGAGTCACTGTGCTCGCACTCGAGCGCGCGTTAGCGGAACTGGGGATCCATGCCAGGCTGAGCGACATAGTCGCGAAAGCTCAAGCGATCGAGCACGGGATCAAGCAATCACGTTCGCGCCGCAGGCCGGAGCAAACATGCTGAGCGAGGGCCAATATCGTTCCTTTGGTCGCTATCGGGAGCCGGCGATTGTACTCCTGTTAACGCTTCTTGCATTCGCAGTTCGCCTGTACCGGGTTGACTTCAACAGTCTCTCCGAGGACGAGTCAGCGAAATGGGCGGCGGTCCAAGAGTATCGACAAGGACATTTTGTCGGCGTCAATAGCGAGCATCCGATGTTGCCAAAAGTGCTTGCATGGGCGAGCCTTGCAACGGGAGAACGCTGGCGTCGCGTCGCCGTCGCGCATGGCTGGCCCTCGCTGAAACCGGAGGGCTGGCTTCGTATGCCCAACGTGCTGTTAGGCGCTGCTGCGGCCGCGGTCCTTTATCTTTTGTGCCGCCGAATGATGGGACTGGTGGGATCCTTTGCGGCAAGTTTCTTCTGGGCGGTTGCACCACTGCCGGTCACGCTGAATCGACTCACAAAGGAAGAGACGCCGCTCACCTTTTTCACCTTACTAG
>Ga0070717_10002245_pt1 | contig 13546 bp, 13 predicted proteins | sample LARL113metaG_FD_71366 | JGI IMG/M metagenome (GOLD analysis project Ga0070717, IMG submission 71366) | Corn, switchgrass and miscanthus rhizosphere microbial communities from Kellogg Biological Station, Michigan, USA - LAR L11-3 metaG | ecosystem: Host-associated > Plants > Roots > Rhizosphere ... | reverse complement strand
CCTGGAAGCTGGCGCCGCTCGATGTTCCCGATGTGGACACGAAGAAGCTTCTCGGTTCAGCGGAAAGACGAGACCTCGGCAACATGCCCGAGGTGAGCGAAATCGAGATCATTCGCCACTTCACGCGCCTTTCCACATGGAATTACGCCATCGATCTGGGAATGTATCCGCTCGGCTCGTGCACCATGAAGTACAACCCGCGCGTGAATGAGGCGGTGTCTCGGCTTGACGGCATTGCCAACGCGCATCCGTATCAGCCCGAGAAAATTTCGCAAGGCGCTCTGCGCATCATCAAGATATTGAGCGATTGCCTGCTTGAAATCACCGGCATGGACGCAATTACCTTGCAGCCCGCAGCCGGGGCTCATGGGGAACTCACCGGCCTGCTGCTGGTGCGCGCTTATCACGACTCAAAGGGCAAGCCGCGGAAGAAAGTTTTGATTCCGGATTCCGCCCACGGCACGAATCCCGCGACTGCGGCCATGGTCGGCTACGCGGTGGAAAATCTGAAATCAAATGCTCAGGGAATGGTGGACATCTCCGCCCTCGAATCGCAAATGAACGACGAAGTGGCGGCGCTCATGCTGACCAACCCCAACACCCTGGGGGTTTTCGAGCAGGAGATTCACAAGATTGCCGACATCCTGCATGCGAAAGGCGGCCTGCTTTACATGGACGGCGCGAACATGAACGCACTGGTTGGCAAGGTTCGCCCCGGCGACTTTGGTGTGGACGTCATGCACTTAAATCTGCACAAAACTTTTTCGACTCCGCATGGCGGAGGAGGTCCAGGCTCCGGTCCGGTTGCAGTAAAGAAAGTTCTCGAGCCATTTCTGCCGAAGCCGGTCTTGCTCTCGAAGCCGGAAGGCACTCTGGGCTTCGACTACGATCGTCCCCAGTCGATTGGCCGGGTGCGTTCTTTCTATGGGAACTTTGGAATGTTCGTGCGCGCGCTGGCTTACATTCTCGCTAACGGACCTGACGGTCTGCGCCAAACCACCGAAGACGCGGTGCTCAACGCCAACTACATTCGCAAGGGTCTCGAAGGCGTCTACGATCTGCCCTACTCAAGCGCCAGCATGCATGAAGTAGTCTTTAGTGACAAGCTGCAGGCAAAAAAGGGTGCACGCACCATGGATATCGCCAAACGCCTAATCGACTACGGATTCCATCCCTACACCACCGCATTTCCTCTGATCGTGCCCGGAGCGATGATGATCGAGCCAACGGAGAGCGAATCCAAAGAGGAACTGGATCTTTTCCTTGAGGCCATGAACGCGATTGCGCAGGAGGTCGAAGAGGACGCAGAGATAGTGAAGACCGCGCCGCACTCTACTCGCGTTTCTCGCCTCGATGAAACTGCGGCGGCCAGGAAGCCAGTGTTGCGCTGGAAGCCGGACGGCTCTTAGACAGGATCCCGACCTGGAACAACGCCTCAAACTTCGACCGCCACTCTTGTCATTCCGAAACCGCTTCAGCGGTGAGGAATCTGCTGTTTCGCAGGCGCACGGAACTGCAGATTCATCTTTTTTCTACGCGCTTTTCCTGGAAGTCACGGCGTAGAACGCCGCCGCCTTCTGCTCCAGGTTCCGGCCTCCGCAGTGCGGGCATCTCATCTGCTGGCTATCGTGCTCGTGCAGCGTAAGCACGCGCTCGAAGGTTTTATGGCAGTCATTGCAGACGTAATCGTATGCGGGCATAGAACACCTCCCGTAGATTTCCGCCATTCTAACGCCGCCCGACCCCGGCCAGAGCTGTGATTATTTCTTCTCAGAAACCTGCACTGACGCCTGGGTGTTCTCCCAGCTCATCTGCAGCGTGCAGGCGCTGCCACTCTGGTTGAAGCTGATCGTAAAATTCTCCACCGGAGACGAGGTCTTCGAAGCCTGCATGGGCACGCGCCCGAGCTCGTTGGCTTCATACTTATAAGGCACGCCCCATTCGCCGGTCTGTTTGTTGACGATCAGCGTCCACTTGTCCTGCTCAGGGACAGTGAAGATGGTGTAACTGCCTGCAGGAACATCCTTGCCTTCGATGCTAACGTTCGCAGTGGTCACGAATGTGGTCGCATCGTTCGCGCCCGTGCGCCAGACTTCTCCATACGGAACCAGGCCGCCAAAAATCTTTCGCCCTTTCATGCGCGGGCTGGAGTAATCCATTGTGATCGTCTTGCCGTCAGAAAATTTGCATTGTGCCTGCGCCGGCGGACTCGGGCGCTTGCTCTTGTCCTGCTGCGCGGAAGAGAGAACACATAGACCCAGAACGAACATTACTGCAAAAACCGGTTTACTCAGCATAAGGTCTCCTTCAGAACATTTAACTCCACAGTCAGAGAATCAGAATGTACGGCGCCGGATTGCGCAGCACATCGAATAGATTATTTGCGTGGGTAAAGGTTAGCAAATCTCAAGGTCGGGAGTGTCAAAGTTCTCACGGACAGTTGAGTGCGGATGACTGAACCATGATGCTCGGGTTCATCTCGCCATGAACACCAGAACCAGCACGCCCACGATAATCCGATATCCGGCGAACGGCACAAACCCGTGCTTGCGCACCCATGCCATGAACCATGCCACCGACCCGTAAGCCACCACGAATGAAACTGCAAATCCAATCGCTAGTACCAACCATCCATGCGCGTCAATCTGAGAGACGCCTATCGGGTTTGCGCCCTTGCCGCGCAATGATTTCAGCAGGTCATAGCAGGTCGCCACAATCATCGTCGGTATAGAAAGAAAGAACGAAAATTCCAATGCCGCGGCGCGCGACATTCCTGCAATTTGCCCAGCCGCAATCGTCGACATGGAGCGCGAGGTGCCCGGAAACACCGCTGAGAGAATCTGGCAGGCGCCAATCCAGACCGCCTGTCCCAGGCTCATCGCCTCCATCTGCCAGGTGTGAATCCGGCTTCCCGGAGCGTGGGGGCCCAGTTTTTCAGAGCTCGCATTTATCGCATCCACAATCCACATCACAACGCCGCCGATCAGCAAGGACGTGCCCATGATGAACAGGCTCTCCAGGTGCTTGCCGATCACTTTGGTCAAAAGAAACGCGGGAATCGCTGTGACAACAAATGCAACCAGCGTCAGCCCCAGCGGATGCGTCAGGGCCGTCCGGTCGCCGCTCTCGCCATGAGGAAATGTGCTGAGGAACTTGGCAATGCGCGCGCGAAAATACATAGGCAGGCACAGAATCGCCCCGAGTTGGATGACGATCGTGTACATCTTCCAGTATCCATCGCCAAGGTTGATGTGAAACAAGGCCTCCGCAATTCGCAGGTGGGCAGTCGAACTGACTGGAAGAAATTCCGTCAGACCCTCTATCACCCCAAGCACGATGGAAAGCAGGAAGTCGTTCACAGTTCCTCCTGGCTGCGAGTATCGCAGAAAGTCGTTCGTCCTTGATTATGAGAAAAGGTTCGGGGATTATGAGAAATGGTTCGGGCCCGGGACGTCGAACGGGTGTCATTTGCTGCGATCCACAAATCGCAGATCAGGATCAGGTCAGGTACGAGCGCCCGTTTGTAATTTTGTGTTGCAGCGTGGCTGCGAGGTGATCGATATCCGTCGGCGCCAAGTTTCCCGCCGAGCGGTCTTCAAGGAAGAGTGTCTGGTTGCTGCCGACCGCATCGCGCCGAATCTGGACCAGCAATGCGTGCACCGCGTTGGGATCAAACTTCTGCGGTGTCATGCGCACAATTTCATTCAATGTCGCCCCTAGCGAAATCGGCTCCCGATAAGGGCGCAGGCTCGTCATGGCGTCGAAAGTGTCTGCAAGGCCAACGATCCGGACTTGCATCGGAACATCCTCGTTGAGCAGGCCGTCCGGGTAGCCGGATCCGTCTGCCCGTTCGTGATGCCAGCGCACAATTTCAGGGATCCGCGGCCATGGAAAGCTAACCCCGGTAACAATTTGATGCCCAACCGTGGTGTGGTCGGCCATCTCCTGAAATTCTTCAGGGTCCAAAGAACTAGGTTTACCGAATAGCCTTTTATCGACAGCGACTTTGCCGATGTCATGCAAGTACCCGGCCGAGCGCAAGGCTGCGACTTCATTCGCATCCATTCCCAGCGCGTCGCCTACCCCGGCCGCATAGCGCCCGACCCGAAGCGAATGCCCATGAATGTTGATGTGCTTTACGTCGATCGCGGCCGCGAATGCCTCGAGCGTGCTGTCATAGAACCCATGTAGCGAAGCCATCAACCGCAGGTTCTCTGCCACCCGCTCGGTCAGCGTTTGGGTTAGCGCATGGTTCTGCACGGCCAGCGCAACGTAGTGGCACAGCAGATCGAGAGATTGCAAACCCTCCTCTTCGTAGGGGGAGTCCCCATCGCGCCGGCCGAGCGCCACTGCTCCCACCAGCTTGCCCGCAACTTTCAGCGGGGCAAGACATTTGAAAAGCTCAGGCGCAACGTTTCCGTTCGCGCTCAGAAAAAGGTCGTATGAGGATTTCGACAGCAACATCGCGCCCTGCATTGAACTGAGTGCGTGAACATGGCGGGGGAGAAGAGGGATCACGGAAGGCTCCGGTATTAGCGCGAACCCGCCGGCGGCGATTGAGTTCAGCATCGAAGGTTTTTCGATGAACACAAACAGCACACCTTCGCCCGCTCCCGCCGCATGCATCAGGGCGGAGAGCATGGTGTGCGCGGTCTGTGTGAACTCGCCCTCAGCCGTCATCTGCGGGCCAAGGTCCGAGAGCGTTTCAACCGTTCGCAGCAGCCGCCGAAAATTTTCTTTTGGGTCGGTCACTCCTGCTTCGGAGCAACGAACACCAGAGCAGTTTGAGAGTACCATGCTGCGAAGTGATGGCAGCCGTTCGACTTGTTGGTTACTTTGGTGCGTGGAGAGCACGATATCCTCAACCAGAATTCGCTGTTGCTCTAGGCTCGGGAAGATTCTTTCGACTGCGACCGACGCTCGCATTTTCAGCCTTTGCCAGGACAATACGCACACTCATTTCTTTTCCAATGCTGCGGGAAGCTCGCATGAATAAAATCTAATTCGAATGTCTTCGCTCTTAAGACCTATCGGAAAGCTTACGGCTGTTCTTCTGCTCTACCTATGCATCCCGATACCTTCGTTCGCCTGGGGCCCGGAAGGGCACCGCATCGTCGCTGAAATTGCGCGAGTGCGTTTAAGTCCGTCGGCCAGGCGCCTCATTCGTGAGCTGATTGGCAGTGACGATCTTGCCTCCATCTCCACTTGGGCTGATGAAATCAGGAGGGAGAGGCCGCAGACATTCGGTTGGCACTTCGTGGACATTCCGTGGAATGCCGCAGGTTTTGACCAGCCACGGGATTGCTTCCGCCCCACTGATAAACACGCTCTTCAAGATCACCACAATTGCGTTGTCGACCGCATCGAAATGTTCCGCGAAACCCTGGCCGATCAAACTGCTTCGGCGCCCGACCGCGTTGAGGCGCTAAAGTTTCTGGTCCACTTCGTGGCGGACGTGCATCAGCCGTTGCATGCAATTAGCGAAGCGCGGGGAGGGAATGATATTCGCATCGTCGAATTTGGGTCGGACGAGTGCGGAAGCCGTCCGTGCAATCTGCACGCTTTGTGGGATGAAGGCCTCATCGAACACGCCCACCGCTCCCAGTCAGGCTACATCTTGCATCTCGAAAACCTGATTACTGGCAACAGGCTCGAGGCGCGCGCCATCGGCGCCCCTGAAGACTGGGCCAACCAGTCATTCCATCTTGCTCATGAAGTTTGGCTGACCGACGGCAGCCGCGTGGACGAAGCCTACTACGACAAGCACATCAGTATTGTGGATGAACGATTAGCCTTGGCAGGGATCAGATTGGCCAGGCTGCTGAACAATGCGCTGCTGCCCCGTTGAACGACCGTCGAATACCGAACGAAGCTCTTTGCACACAGCCCTCAGGCGGCGAACAGGTGGTAGAGCATGAAGTAGATCACCACGCCGGTTACCGAAACATACAGCCACAGCGGGTATGTCCAGCGTGCAATAGCGCGGTGCCGGTCAAAGCGCTGTCGCAGCGCGCGGCTGAGAGTGATGATGACCAGTGGCACAATGGCGGCTGCCAGAATTGTATGCGAAATCAGGATGCTGAAATATACCCAGCGTGACCACCCGTGCCCCGGAAACTTCACGGACCCAACATGCCAGTGGTAGTAGAGGTACGAGATCAGAAATAACGTCGACGTTGCGACCGCAGTTAGCATGAGGGCGCGATGCGCGACTATTTTCCCGGACTTGATCTGGTGGTGCGCCGTCACCAGCAGCACCGCGCTGGTGCCGTTGAGCGTGGCATTGATCACGGGGAAAATCGCGAATTGTGGAGGAACAGGCATCACGCAGCCGGCTTGGTGCTGCGGCGGTTTACCATCAGAAACGCCAGTCCGAACATGAACAGCGAAAATAGCACCAGAGTCGCCATGGAAGCTGTCAGAGAGAACTCTCCCTGGGTCGCGGGATACATCAGATCGCGCAATGCCTGCACGCCATAAGTAAGCGGATTCAATCGCATGATCACCCGTAGCCACCCTGAAGCCCCCGAAAGCGGAAACAGCGCGCCCGAAAGCAACCACAGCGGAATAAGAAAAAGGTTGATGATGGCGTGAAATGCCTGGGTTGAATCCATGGGCCAGGCGATGGCAAACCCGAGCGCGGTCAGCGCGAAAGAAACCAGAAACACAGCCAACGCAATCAGCAGAAAGCTGGTCACATCGATGTGCACGCCTACAAACGGCGCAAATACCAGGAAGATGAGCCCTTGAAGCGTCGCAAGCGTGGTGCCGCCCATCACTTTCCCCAGGACCACCGCCGAGCGCGAGACCGGAGCCACCAACACCGACAGCAGAAAACCCTCTTTGCGGTCTTCAATCACCGACATCATGGTGAAAATCGAAGTGAACAGCACAATCATGATCAGCGCGCCGGGATAGAAGTAATCCAAATAGTGCTGATCGGTTCCCACTCCGCCCGTGCGAAACGACGTTCCGAATCCAGAACCAATCACCAGCCAGAAAACCACCGGCGAAGCGATCACGCCCACCACTCGCGCCCGCTGGCGATAAAAACGCACCACTTCCCGCCACCATAACGTGAGCGCGGGAAGAACAAGCTCGTTCTTCCCGGTTGCTGTCCTCGGCACTGTTGTGGCAATTGCGCTCATTCAAATTCCCGTATCAGTCTTCCTTCTCCGGTTCGCTCCAAAACCGATGCCCAGTCCGCTTGATGAAAACATCTTCCAGGCTTGGCTTCGCGATCGAGACCGCGTCGATTTCGCCGGGGAATGCTTCAACCAGGTCTGTCACGAACCGGTGCGCATTGTCTTTTTCGATGTGGATCCGGCTGTCCACAACCCGCGCCTCAACGCTAAAGTGCGTCCGGATTCGTGTGGCCAGAGAATCAGAATTCCTGCTCTCCAGCACGATCACGTCGCCGCCAATCTCGCTCTTCAATTCTGTCGGCGTGCCCAGCGCGACCAGTTTGCCTTCGTTCAAAATCGCCAGCCGGTCACATCGCTCCGCCTCTTCCATCAGATGGGTTGTGACTAGAACCGTTACCTGCTCTTCATCGCGAAGCATGCGCAAATATTGCCACAGGTCGCGCCGTGCGCCCGGATCAAGCCCAGTCGTCGGTTCATCCAGCAATAGAACCCGCGGACCGTGCAGAAGCCCTTTCGCGAGTTCTAACCGCCGCTGCATGCCTCCGGAAAATGTCTCGGCTTGGTCGCGGGCCCGGTCTGACAGCCCAACACGTTCAAGTATTGCTTTAACTCTTTTTCGCAGCGCCTCGCCTCGAAGGCCGTACAAATGTCCCTGATGGCGCAAGTTTTCCGCCGCTGTCAGCTTCAGGTCAATGCTCTGGGCTTGAAATACCACGCCAATCTCACGCCGCAGTTGTGTAGGCTCCTTGGCCGAATCGTGCCCCAGGATGACTGCCCGTCCCGCAACCGGAAGCATCAGTGTGGAGAGAATTCGAAACAGCGTTGTCTTGCCGCTTCCGTTCGGGCCCAACAGGCCGAACAATTCGGCAGGCTGTACTTCGAATGAGACGCCGTCCAGTGCAGTGCGGCTCTCGTAACGGTGCACGAGCTCCTGCACGGCGATGACTGGGGCCGCGATGAGTTCCGGCCGGGCGGGTGACCCGACCTCAGCGATAGCAGACATTTGGGAGGTCAACCACCATTTTACGACGAGCGCGGCTGCAGCGTGATCACGAAAGACTATCTTTGCATTTATTTGTTTTGCGCAGTTGCCGGTCGCGAGGAATTCCAGGTCTTCGTACTCGGGAAGCTGATCGGCGGATATGAACGCTAAGCCGTAATGGCTCTGCCATCCGGTATAGCTGTCCGTCGCAGGATGACCGTGTGCCTCCACGTCTGGAATGTGAGCACGACCGTCGTAGCCAGCAACAGCGCCCCAACGGCAACATGTGCCACCGTCGAAATCACCATGTAAGACTCACCGGGAGAAATTCCGGGCACGTTCACAACCCGCGTAAAGAACGCTGCAAAGCCGAGAAAAAGCTGAATCACCAGAAGAAACAGCATCGTCACGGCTGGACGGCGCACCGCATCGACTCCCGGGAATTGCATAATGGCACGCACTCCGGTCCAGGTCAGAATCAAAGCGACTGAGAGCGCATTGATCACGTGCGGTGCCCATGACATCCCGTGGTGCCGGAACATTCCGCCAAAAATCAGTTGGATGTACAGAATCAAAATCGAATACCAGCACAACACCAGCAGTTTCGGATGCCCATGGTCCGCCAGAGCTTGCGGTACCTGTTGCACCCACCCTCGTCCCGTGCACAGCGCGATCGCGACCGCAATGCAGAAGAACGTCTGTCCGACGGCAGCATGCGCAGTTGAAACCGCGGGGGGAAGGAAATGCAGCACGGTCACGCCTCCGAGTATCCCTTGCGCAACGATCGTAGCCAGCGCGCCGATCGCTAAATATCTCATCCATCGGCGGCGATCGACGAACCAGGTCCAGAAGGCGATCACGATGGTGCACATCCCGGTAAACCAGGCGATCATGCGATGGCTGTGCTCGTAAACTATGCCCCCCACCCAGGGCGGAAGCTTCACCAGATGCCCATAAGAAGTCGGCCAATCGGGCACCGACAGACCTGCATCCTCGCTGGTAACCAGGGCGCCCGCAATGATCACCAGAAACGTGACCAGCGCGATAAACACCGCTACCCGATGATGCCACGCGTTGTACTGCGTCACTTCAGAGGTCAAGATAGCTCCTTGACAACCCTCAATTTTATCAGCTACTCGCGCAGGTTTGAGCGTTCACTTGCGCACAGGATTCGTCACTACAAACGCCTTCACGGCAACATTGTTAGGTTGCAATCCCGCCGGAATCATAGTCAACAGACCGTACTCCCCCGGCTCCAGCTTCCGCGGCTTCCGTTTTTGAATGACCGTCACATCCCCGGATTGCGAATTCAGCACCAGCAGATAGTTCTGGCTTTGCGATAGGGCGAGTCCGTCCGGCTGGTCGCCCACAGGGATTGACGCGATGATTTTCCCCAGATCAATGTCGTAGATAGCCACCGAATCCGATCCGAAATTGCTGACGTACAGCCGCGCATTGTCGTCCGAAACCACTGCCCGCGAGGGATGCGTGCCGATGAGATAGCTGCCGCTCACTTCATCGGTCAGCGTTTCGATGATCGACACGCTGTCGGAATCAAAATTACATACGATCAGTTCGCCGCCATCGGGTTTCAGCGCCAGTGCAGCCGGCGTCTTACCCACATCCAGCAACGCCAGCACCTTGTCTGTCTTCAGATCAATCGAGGCTACCTGCCCCCCGCCCGAACATGCGACAAATGCTTTGCTGTTGTCGGGAAGGATCGCAATATCAGTCGGCTGGTGGCATATCGGAATAGTGTTGCGGACCACCAGCGTTCCGCCGTCAATCACCGAAACACTGTCGCTTCCACGATTACTTACCACAATCGTCTTCCCGTCGGGCGCAACCCTCGCCAGCCCAGGAGAATTTCCCACACGTACCGTCGCAATCACCTTCCTCTGCTCTAGGTCGATAACGGAAAGGTTCGCCGAACCCGAATTCGCCACGTACGCACGCTTGCCATCGTTGGAGACATCAATGAAGAAGGGTGTGCCATGCACTCCTATGGTCGCCACTACCTCGTTTCGTTCTGCGTCAATCACGCTGACGTTCGCCGACCCGCTGTTTACCACATAGACTTCATTCTTCTTGCCGTTCGTGGCAATCCCTGTTGGCGCAGCTCCGACGTGCAGCGTCTTCGTCAGCCGAAACGTGCGCAGGTCAATGACGGAGACCGTATTGCTCTTCCCATTGGTGATGTACGCGTATTCGCGATAAGCGGGATCGAAGCTTGGGAGCTGGCGCTGATGGAAATACCACCAGCCGAGTCCTGCCACGATGGGCAGAACAACCATAATGAGCAGGAGTTTTCTCAAGCGCACTGAAGAAAGAGAAAGGGTACCAGAACTTCGCTGCCGGCGATCAAGGCTGTTGGTGTCAAGATGCCTGCAAGCGACGAGCAAATGTTTAGCGAACAGTGTTTAGCGATGGTCGGATAGGTCGAAGGTCGTGCTATTGCCCGGGCGCTCGCTGGCGGAATGATCGCCGGCGGCACGCTCGCTGCTGGAATGATCACCGCCGCCCGGGTGATCGCCAATGGACGTCGCGTTTCGGTTGTCGTCTTTTCCGCGGCAATCAGAAACGCCGGTTTCGATCTGCGTGCCTTCCTCGTAATCGTTCCATGTGGCGATGAGCATGAAAGGCATGGGATGTTCCGGATCGTCGTAGCGATGGAAGAGCTTTAATGTGTCTTCAAAGGTCTGCCCACAGCGCCGATCCATGTGGCGGTTCAGGGTCCATGATGCTTTCGTATCGTTGAAACCGGGCCATACGCCGCCAACCACGACTTTGCCAGGATGTTCCTTCATCTTGTCGTAGAACTTTTCCAGATAATCTTTCCCCCAATCGGCGCCGTGCGGGTCCCATGCGCGTCCGGGATGTATCCACGCGTAGTAGCCGTCAAAGTCTTGCTCGTATTGCTTCGGCGGATCATCCTTATAAATCAAAATCGGCGGGTGCTCCCACTGGTTTACTGCTTCGCGCACTCGGCCCCAGTCTGTGTGGCCGCGTTTGGGGAAAATGAAAATGATCGGACGACCCTGATAGGTAACGTACGCCTCGTGTCCGGGAGCATTGGGCCCGATGTACGCGCGATATGCCTTGTCAAAAGCTTCCAGAGCGTCATCCGTCGCGTGCCCGTTATCTTCCTGGGTCTCGTCGTACATCAGGCACACGTGAAAGTGGTCCTCGTTCGCCACCTCCTGCAACAGCGCGTAGCTGCGGTCTTCGAAAGGAAGGCGTTCACCGTACCAGTCCACCGCAAACGCATAGATGCCCATCGACTTGGCTTTCTGAATTTGCTTATGCAGCACCGCGGGATCTTGCGTGGAATACCCGACATTCATGTGTTCGGGATCACCAAACCAGGGCTGATAGTCAGCCAGAATGCGCGGAGCCCCTGGCAAACCTTCTATCTGTTGCCGGACCGGCCGCACCGCTGCGTGATAGCAGCCACTCGTCTGCATGATGAGCAGGATTGCGGCGAGCACCAGAAGAATTCCCAGAAAATGTTTCATCCCAACCGAAGTGTTTTCCTTCCTGAATTTTGGATGCGGGAAATTTGCACAGAGTGGCTGCGGGCTAAGGCTTCTGCGTTCCAACAGCTTGTAGCTGGCGCACCAACCACCGATCGGCGCCCGGACTCATAATCACCACGTATGCCACGTTTACCGGCTCCTCATAGATCACCTTGCCGCCGTCGAGAACTTGCATATCGAGCTGCGCGCGGTCGCGGAGCTCCATGGCGTCCCCCGCTGGCGCGTAGAAGATGGCTTCCAGCTTGTGGCCTCGGTCCTGATAACGCGTGTGCAGGCCGGATTTGATCTGAGATTTCACTCTCTGTGTCAGCTCGTCCTTTTCGAAGCCGGTGAAATAGCCATCCAACACGTCGGTTCGGTTGTTCTCGAGTGCCTGCGCCATGGTTTGCCATGCCAGCGCGTAGTCGCGAGGAATGCTCTTGCCGGTGAGCTCCTCAATTTGTCGTGGGCCCACGTTCTCTGTATTCAACTGGACTCGCGGAATCTCGTCTGAAGCCGAAGCGCGCAAGTACATCACCGCAGCCGCACAAATCAGCACCGCGAAACCAACCCCGAGCAGGGAATACCGAAGAGCGGCCGTCTTCATCCCCCAACCTCCAGCTCGTTTCCTGTGACTACGCCGGATGCGACTGTAACCCGCGCCCGTCCCTTGATCGGCATTTCGATCTTCGCCACTCCGCGCTTAATCGGCACATCGACCGTGGTTTTTCCCGTCGCGTCCGTCATTGTGAAGCTGACCACCGTGCCATCAGGAACAGAATTCCCAGAGCAGTCGCGCACTGGATCGGTCTCGATCAAATAGTTGTTCTTTACACGGCTGGCTTTTATTCGCAGATTGCAGGCATCCGCAGCCACTTGTTGCACGAGCCGAACTTCGTTGGCGTGCCCGATGGCAGCGCCCAGCTTAGTCGGCCCCTCTTTCTTAGCGGACGTCAGGCGCACCCACGCGACTCCGTCCTTCGCCTCGCGGTCCGCGGATACCTCGCTGCCGCCCTTTGGCAACACACTGAACTTCACCGGCTCAGGTTTGAGCACGAGATTGTGAAAATTGTCGAAGACAAAAGCGACGGTACTGATGCCGTTTGCGCTCCCCACCGGCACGCGCGATGGATGGACCAACAGGCTCAACCGGTTCGCTGCCGCAGGATTTACGAAGAAACTCGAAGATGCGCAACCGTCGGAGGCGCACAAGATCGCGACATAACGTCCCGCATGCTCGAGCTGATCGGACTCGACACTGATATCGCTGCCCGCTTGGACCTTGCGCTTGCTCGCGCTCGCCGGCCCTACCAGATAAAAGTCCGCGTCACCCGACCCGCTGGTTGGGATCGTGATTGCGGTCCCTGCGGTGGCTTGCGCAGGTGGACGGATTTCCGAGCCTTGTGCCGCCAACACCGCACAGAGCAAAATCGCGAATGAACTCAGTGTTCTCATGTCTGCGAATTATTGTCGTAGTGGTTGACGAGTACGCGATACGTCTGCACGTTTTTCGCAATATCCGGAGGCACATCCACCGCGAACGGCACCGGAATCTGCGGCAACAGCGCTTGCGCAACGTATCCATCTGAAACCCAAATGACCTTGCCATTGCTGTCGTAGTAGGCCGCGATCACGTGCGGAATGTTGACGATCTGTCCGCTTTGATTAAGCAGTTGCCCGCTCAGGATCTTTTTCCCCAGTGGGTCTGTCTCAACCTTCTGTTGGTTCACTTCAATGACTGGATCTGCGCTCGCCGCCACCAGCAAGGCTTTCACGTCCATGCGCACTTTCTTGATTTTTTCCAGCCGCATGTTCGGGAAGTCGATCCGGTAGGGCGTAACCTGCTTGGGCAATAGAGTGTGTGCGATCTTGTCGAAACTGCTTTCCTGGGCGATCTCGCTTTC
>Ga0070717_10002244_pt1 | contig 13546 bp, 11 predicted proteins | sample LARL113metaG_FD_71366 | JGI IMG/M metagenome (GOLD analysis project Ga0070717, IMG submission 71366) | Corn, switchgrass and miscanthus rhizosphere microbial communities from Kellogg Biological Station, Michigan, USA - LAR L11-3 metaG | ecosystem: Host-associated > Plants > Roots > Rhizosphere ... | reverse complement strand
CGCCACGAAACGTCATGGCAGGACGATCACTTCTCCTACCATTCCCAATTGATCGTGCAACACGCATTTGTATTGGTAAACGCCCGGCGCGGTGAAGGTAACCCGGAAGCGGGTCGCGCTTGCGGTCAACGGCGCCTGGGCCAGACCGATACGATCTTGTGGAAGCTGAGTAATGAATCCCGAATGCACGTTGTCGGAAGGTGAACTGATGGTGGCGTGTCGGGCGCCATCGGCATCCGTGGTGACGTTGGCGGAAGGCGCAGTTTGCGCTGCAGGAGCGGGCTCTGCGCCGAACGTGATGGTATGGTTAGTGACCGCTTCGCCGGTTGTCCATTCCACGGTCTCACCGACGTGAATGACTTTCGTGGCATCCATAAAGCGGTTGACCGAGAGGGTTTGATTTCCGCCTCCATTACCCACAATGTGTCCTACTCCGACGGTGACATCGTCCGAGTGCCGGCGGTGGTGCATGCTGATCATCGGATCGGCCAGAAGACTGTCGGCCTGCCGGTCGCCTTCCTTGTCATAAAACGGCTGATCGTGCGGCAAGGGCGTGGACATCGCCAGCACATGGATGGTAGCGGTCATATTCGGGTGGGCCAGGCAGACCAACTTGAAATTGCCGCTCGCTGGGAAAACTACTGTGTAGGTGGGCGCGTTCGGCAACGTGCTGTCGTTCGCAAGCACGCCACTGTTAACACAAGCATTCCCGTCGAATACGGAGAAATCGGGCGTTGCCCCGCCTGGGACGCCGGGACATCCCACAAGCCGGGATGGGCGTATTTGCCCTAACGTCAAGAAAGTCACGGTATGCACCTCGTCGGTTGGAAACGTCCAGGTGATGCTGTCGCCCGGATGAATCCAGATCTCGTTCGGCAAGAACGCCAGCGCCTGATGGGCCAGGTTGCCGTTCTGCGCGCCGACCTGAAGCTGCCAGGTATCGGCCAGCGCCGAGACCGGAAGAAGGACGGCTATCAGCAGAGCGCAACGGCGGAGCGTTGAATGAATTTGTGACGCTAACAGGTTGGTCATGGTTCCTCCACAGATCTGGCGCCGAGAATTGCGCAAACGTCTCTTCGGGTCAATACAACCCGGGTGAAACGTAGATGACACCGGAAACCGTTGACAGGCCGGGCATTCCGCTGGGCGGTGACATAGCTATCCAGTCTCGCTAAGGCGGGATATACTCGCCGAGCGAGGAGTACGGCCAGAGTGGCGATCCCGACGAAACCGAATATCGTGAGTTTCGGCGCCTACGAGTTCAACCCAGACTCCGGGGAACTGCGCAGAGAAGGGATGCGCGTCCGCCTGGAGGGCCAGCCGCTGGCGATCCTGGAAGTACTGGTGGAGCGACCGGGGGAAGTGGTGACACGCGAGGAGCTGCAGAAAAGACTTTGGCCGGAGGATACATTTGTCGATTTTGAACACAGCCTCAACGCCGCGGTTAAGCGGCTGCGGGCGGCGCTGAACGATTCCGCTGACCAGCCTCGCTACATCGAGACGTTGGCACGCCGAGGTTATCGCTTTGTTGCGCCGGTTGGCGGCAGTGTGGCGGAGCGGGAAAGCAAGAAGGCGGTGCTTCGGGCGGCGGCGCAAGGGGAGGCATCACACGGTTTTGGTCGCCGGTGGTTGTGGCTTGTTGTGCTAGCCGGAGTATGCGTCCTCGGGCTCGCTGGTTGGGGATGGCGACTGTCGCGGAATCGACCGGCGACTCGCGCCATGCCGCTGGTTCGTTCACTAGCTGTGCTTCCGCTGCAGAACTTAAGCGGAGATCCTTCTCAGGAATATCTGGCTGACGGCATGACCGAGGAACTCATCGGGAGGCTGGCCAACATCCATGGCCTGCGCGTGATCTCGCGAACCTCGGCGATGCATTTCAAGAACACGCAGCTCTCGGTGCCTGAGATTGCGAAGGCACTCGGCGTGGATGCCATTGTCGAAGGATCGGTGATACGAGAGGGGAGCCAGATTCGCGTGCATGCTCAGTTGATTCGCGGGGCGAGCGACGAACACATTTGGGCAGGAGAATATCAGCGCGAATATCGGAGCCTGCTCGCGCTGCAGGAAGAGGTCGCTCGCAGTATCGCCGAGCGAATCGAGATCAGCCTCACGCCCCAGGAGCGCCGGACTCTGGCATCTACCCCGCCGGTTGACCCTGAGGCTCTCGAGGATTATCTGAAGGGTCGCTACTATTTCAACCAGCGAACGCTGGATGCGCTCAACAAAAGTATCGTGTTCTTCCAACAGGCGATGGCGCGGAAGCCGGATTACGCGCTGACGTATAGCGGGCTGGCCGACGCCTACGCAATGCTGGGATTCCGAGGCGGCTTTCCGTCGAAAGACGCGCTGTCGCGAGCGAAGGCAGCGGCGCTCAAGGCGATAGAACTGGACGACACGCTCGCTGAACCTCACGCGTCTCTCGCGTTTATCGTCGAGACTCATGAGTGGGATTGGGCAACAGCCGAGCGGGAATACAAGCGCGCGCTGAAACTCAACCCGGGTGATGCCCGTGCTCATCAATGGTATGCGGGCTATCTGATGTATGTGGGGCGTTTTGCTGACGGGATTGCCGAGGCCCAGCGTGCGCGTGACCTCGATCCACTATCGTTGCCAGTCAACAATGCTCTGGCGGGACGCTTGTTGGTGGCGGGCCGCACGGACGAGGCGTTGTCGCAGGTGCGGCAAACGTTGGAAATCGATCCTCATTTTGCACCCGCCCATCAGACCCTTGGCTGGGTTTATCTGAATATGGGAAAGCGGCAGGAAGCCATTCAGGAGTTTCAGCAGGCGCTGCAGCTTTCCGGAACCGACGATAAGGACATCAAGCTCGACCTTGGTTTCGCATATGCCGCGACGGGAAACCGAGAGGAAGCGCGCAGAATTCTGGGCGAGTTGAAGAAACGACATGAGCAGGGGCTTATACCGTCTGGGTCGGTCGCGGTTCTCTATGGAGCGTTGGGCGAGTTGGACGAGGCTTTCGCCTGGCTGGAAAAAGCTTACCAGGAGCGCGACCCTCAACTTACGTATTTGAAAGTGGGACGTAGATTTGAGCCGCTACGCCACGATGCGCGGTTTCAGCAGTTCGTGCACCGTGTGGGGTTTCCCGAGTAAGGCGCTGGTTGCGTGCTTAGTCCCGGCTGCCAGGCTTCCCGGCCCGTGTGATCCTAGTCACATCTCGCTCGGCGATGTGTAGAATAAACTCCTGCGATCTCGTGCTATGGTTTACGGCAGGTTAAAAACAATTCCTCCGCGTCGAGGTTCTCAACATGGCCGATAAAGCCGTCGTCGATACCCAGGCTCCCAATATTGATTCCATTTTGAATGAGCAGCGCAAGTTCGAGTGCCCTCCCGAATTTGCCAAGCAAGCCCACGTCAAGACGATTGAAGAGTACGAACATCTGTATAAAGAGTCGGTCGACGATCCCGACAAATTCTGGTCGCGCATTGCCGGCGAGTTGCACTGGTTCAAGAAGTGGGACAGGGTTCTGGAGTGGAATTGCCCGTGGGCGAAGTGGTTTGTGGGCGGCCAAATCAATCTCTCGTATAACTGCCTCGACCGGCATGTCGATACCTGGCGCAAGAATAAGGCCGCCATCGTTTGGGAGAGCGAACCGGGCGAGGTTCGCACGCTGACCTACCAGCAGCTGCATCGCGAAGTGCAGAAATTCGCCAACGTTTTGAAATCCCTGGGCGTGAAGAAGGGTGATCGCGTCGCCATCTACATGGGCATGACGCCCGAGTTGCCGGTCGCGATGCTGGCGTGCGCGCGCCTTGGGGCGCCGCACACCATCGTGTTTGGCGGATTTTCTTCGAACGCACTGGTGGATCGCATCCATGATTCGCAGGCCACAGCAGTAATCACGCAGGATGGATCGTACCGGCGCGGTGGCGAAGTGAAATTGTTTCCCGCCGTCGAGGAAGCGCTGAAGTCATGCCCGAGCGTGAAGCACGTGATCGTTTACAAGCGCACGGGAACCGCAATCAACATGCAGGGGGGCCGCGATCACTGGTGGCACGAGCTGATGGCGAAGGCTTCGGACGTTTGCCCAGCGGAACCGCTGGATGCCGAGCATCCGCTGTACATCCTTTATACGTCGGGAACCACGGGCAAACCGAAAGGCGTGGTGCATACGACGGGCGGATATTCGGTGGGCACTTACCTGACTCCAAAATGGGTGTTCGATCTGAAAGAGCAGGACACCTACTGGTGTACCGCCGACATCGGGTGGGTGACGGGACACAGCTACATTGTTTATGGGCCGCTGCAAAATGGCGCCACCAGCCTTATGTATGAGGGCGCTCCGAATTTTCCCGAGCCTGACCGCTTCTGGTCAATCATCGAGCGGCACAAAGTGAATGTGTTTTACACGGCGCCGACGGCGATCCGCACCTTCATCAAATGGGGAGATGAGTGGCCGAACAAACACGACATGAGCAGCTTGCGTCTGCTAGGCACGGTGGGCGAGCCCATTAATCCTGAGGCTTGGATGTGGTATCGCGAAACCATCGGCGGTAATCGTTGTCCGATCGTCGACACGTGGTGGCAGACCGAGACGGGACACATCATGCTGACGCCGCTGCCGGGCGCCATCGCGACCAAGCCTGGGTCGGCTACGCGGCCATTCCCTGGCGTGCTGCCTGAGGTCGTTACGATGGAAGGCAAGCCTGTGCCTGATGGATCCGGGGGATTCCTTGTGATCAAGCAGCCGTGGCCGGGAATGCTGCGCACGGTTTATGGCGATCCCGACCGCTACGTGAAGAACTACTGGTCGCAAATTCCAGGAATGTATTTCACTGGAGACGGCGCTCGAAAAGATAAGGACGGATATTTCTGGATCATGGGGCGCGTCGACGATGTGCTCAACGTCAGCGGACACCGGCTGAGCACAATGGAAGTGGAAAGCGCACTGGTGGCGCATCCGGCGGTCGCCGAAGCCGCGGTGGTGGGGCGTCCCGACGATCTGAAAGGACAGGCGATCTCGGCATTCGTTACGCTCGAGCAAGGAAGACAGCCCACGAGTGAGCTCAAGGAAGAGTTGCGAAAGTGGGTGGCGAAGGAGATCGGGGCGCTGGCGAAGCCGGATGATATTCGCTTCACCGACACGTTGCCGAGGACGCGCAGCGGAAAGATTATGCGGCGGTTGCTGCGGGAGTTGGCTACCAGCGGGGACGTGAAGGGCGACACTACTACGCTGGAAGATTTTGGAGTGATCGCGAAGTTACGGGAGCAGGACGAGGTTTAGCGGTAATCAAAATCCCACCCTCACGCAAAATGCGCGAGAAGGATGGGGCACCCGGAATTACTGACTTAGCTTGATTGCCAGCTGGCGCTCGGGCTGCGTCATTTCGCTCCACAGTTTTTGCAGGTCGGTTTGAATCGCCTGATTGTCGGGCTCCTTCCGCAGCGCCATGGCGAACCAGCGATACGCCGTCGGCAGGTCGTGGGGAGTGCACAATCCCGCCGAATAAAGAGCGCCCATTTCGATCATGGCCTTGGGATTGGCCTGCGCGGCCGCCGGTTTCAACAGGCGCATTCCGCGTTCGCAGTCCTGCGTCACGCCGCGTCCATAAATATATCTCTGCGCTTCGCTGACAGGGTCGGACGGAGTTGACGAGACCCCGGCATGCGGCTTGGGCGCAGGCGCGGGCTTTTTGGGTTTCGGGGGCGGCGCAGTGTCAGCAGCTTCGGGCGCTGATTCCTTCGCAGGTTCTTTCGCTGCATCTGCAGGTGCCGCGGCTGCGGAATCTGGCGAGGCGTTCGAGCTATCGCTTGAGGCCTTGGTTGCGTCTCCGGTTGCAGGCGCTGCTGCGGCCGGCGGATTTCCCGCGTCGGGAGCCGGCGTTGGATTGGCAGCGGCTGGAGCCGCGGTCGTGGAGGAAGAATCTGGCGCGGGCTGTTGCGGCACACTTTGGGTAGCAGGCTGTGACGGCGGTGCAGTTGATGGTGCCGGCGATGCGGCCGCAGGCGCGTTAGCATCGGATGAGGGCGTGGTGGCGGGGGAACTTGTGTCCGTCGTGTCCGAATTCTGCGCCGTGGCCGCAGGTTTGCTCGGGCTCAAATGCAGCCAGGCTAGGCCTTGATTCTTCCAGCGCAAATATCCGAAGCCGACAGCCAATGCCAGCGCCAACAGAATCAAAAAAAACTTTCCCGCGCCGCCGCGGTGTTCTTCCTCATCTTCGAGCAGGTAGTCGAGATTGCCGGAACGCGAATGCGGGTCTGTGCTCAGGCTTGCCCGCTTGCGCGAAGAAGGCGGATCGCTCAATCCCAGAAACGACGGGCCGCTGATCGTGGGCGGATCTTGCGACACGGGCGCTGATGCTCGAGGCGGGGCGGTACTTTGCGGCCGCGTGACCACGGGCGCTGCAATCGAGGGAGGCGCGGATGATCGCGTCGCTGTAGTTTGAGCCGATGTAGAGGCGACAGCGACTGGCGCAGAAGCACCGGCCGGAGTAGAAGTAACCGCTGCGGGCGTCGCCAGCAACTTTGCTCCGCACATTCCGCAGAAGCGGTTCTCCTCCGAATTTTCATTCCCACAACGAGGGCAGCGCACCCATCCTCCTGAAGTCTATCTATATAGCTTACGATATCTTGAAGGTTCGATGCAGGCCGTAGGCGATGGGGTACCTGAAAAATGACCTTGAACCAGGCCGGAAGAAAGAACTTATGAAGCCTGTCGAAGCTGCTGGCACGAAGCGCGCCGACCAGGACAATCTCTATCTCAGCGTTCAAGGCCATAGCCTTGAAATGCAACACATTCCCGGCCGCGGCGGTCGGGCCTCGGAACTGGTGTTTCTCCACGAAGGGTTGGGCTCGGTTTCGCACTGGAGAGATTTCCCGGCGCGCGTTGCCGATGCCACCGGATCTCCCGTAACGGTCTACTCGCGTTATGGCTGCGGGAACTCGGATCTTCTTGCCGAGCCACGCGGTGTTGGTTACATGCACGACGAAGCGCTGCACGCGCTGCCCGATCTGCTTGCGCAACTGCATGTCGAGAATCCAATCCTTGTCGGCCACAGCGACGGAGCGTCCATCGCGTTGATTCACGCCGGGGCCCATGACCGCGTGCGCGGCCTGGTTCTTTTGGCCCCGCATGTGTTCGTGGAGGATCTGAGCGTGGCCAGCATAGCCGAAGCGAAAACAAGTTTCGAGACCACCGATCTGCCGGAAAAACTGGCTCGTCATCACCGTGACGCCGCACGCACGTTCTGGGGATGGAATGATATTTGGCTGCATCCCGACTTTCGGCGATGGAACATTGAAGAATTTCTGCCACGCATTACTCGCCCGATTCTTGCCATCCAGGGCCTGGATGATCAATACGGTACGATGGCGCAGGTGCAGGCGATTGTGCGGCAGTCGGGCGGGCCGGTGGAAATTCTTCCGCTCGCGGAATGCCGGCATTCTCCGCAGCGCGATCAGCCGGACGCGACGGTCGCGGCGATTGCAAAGTTCGTGAAACAAATCGAGGAACAAATGGGATCGTGATGGAGCCTGAGTATTCTAAGGATCCGCGTTTCTATTCTCACTCGGAGGTTCGCATGGCATCGCGTCTGGCAGCGTCGTGTGTGTTCTTGATTTGCGTCTTGTCGTTCTCTCTAGCTCAGGTCACGCCTCAACGCGTTCGCGTTTCGGAAGGCATCGGGCGCCTTCATCGTCAAGAAGGTCGACCCCGTCTATCCTCCGCTGGCAGAACAGGCGCGGATCCAGGGCACGGTCGTCCTGCAAGTGATCATCAATAAATCCGGGGACGTCGAGAATATATAGTTGTTCAGCGGACATCCGATGCTCGCGACAGCCGCAATCGATGCAGTCAAGCAATGGAAATACAAGCCCTACTTGCTAAACGGCGAACCAGTCGAGGTGGAAACCCGGATGACGGTCAACTTCACTCTCCCGGAGAAGCGTCCGGCAGAAGGAGTCGTAGGTGACGCGCCAGGTCCTGTGGACACGGAGCGCCCTGGAGTGGTGCGCCTGTCGCAAGGTGTGACGGGGGGTCTCTTGGTCACCAAGGTGCCACCTGAATATCCCCCTGATGCCAAAGAGCAGAAGATTCAGGGCCTGGTCCTGCTGAGGGTCATCATCGACAGAGAAGGGAACGTGTCCAATATTCAGCTGATCAGCGGACACCCCCTGCTCGCGCCAGCCGCCATCGAAGCGGTCAAGCAATGGAAGTATCGGCCCTTCCTGTTGAACGGCTCGCCGGTTGAAGTCGAAGCCCAAGTTCAGGTGAACTTTACGCTCCTGAATCAAAAGTGCTGACTTCCGGCGGCCTGCCGCGCCGGCGACACGCCCCTTCGGCAGGCTCAGGGCTGGCTCTCGGGACCGCCGGCAGAGCCGGCGCTACGCCTGCAAACCAAAGTCACTCCTCTCTTCGCTTCGAACAATTTACATTTCTCAGTAGGGAGCGAGGATGCGGCGGAAGAATCGCAAGTGGGTGGCGATGGCTGCGGCGGTCTACTTGTTTATTATGTGGAGCGCTTACCGGTGGGGCGTCGCGCAACGGCCGACCGACGGCAATTTCTTCGATCTCATTGAGCGCGAGGCAGCGCGCAAGCAAGCTGAGAAGAGCGCGAAAGAGGCCGCCGCTAAACCTCAACCGACGGGCGAGTCGCGGCTGAACGCGGCTGGGCCTGCGTTTGTGGCGGCGCGCTACGATGCGACGCACGTCGTCTTTGTGGTCGTTGCGGAAACCGAATCGAGATTTACGGCGTCGTCGCACTTTTCGGGAAGTCCCAGCAAAATTCCGGCGCCGCGAAAACCCTCCGCGCCATTGGCGGGCTTGCAGGAATTATGGGAGCCGGATTCGCAGGCTCTACATTTCTTTCCTGAGATCGTACAAAACACGCAGGCTGGCGAACAGTGGTCGCTCAACGTCTCTCCCGACAGTACCATTCCTGTTGCGATTGATCGCGCGGTTGTTGCGCCGACCGGATGCTCGCTCGCGATGGGATTCCTGGCGTCGGTGCCTGCCGAAAGCCAAGCTGCGTTCGCGGCTTCAGCGCAACACTATTTTGCCGTTCGCCGCAAGGCAGTCGAGCCGACCGACCCGCCGGTCGTGTCGCATATCGCTGAACTCCCGGACTGGAAGCCTTCTCCGACCGTAGCGCCGCAGATTGAGCAGCAACTGGCCGAGCGTATGAAGGAGGAGGTCGCGAAGATCGATGCTCGCCTGATTGCGAACGCAGGCAGTCCGGGCGAAACGGCGGGGCAATTGCCGATGGCGCACGCACAGTTGCGACTGAAGGAGTGGATTCACGCTGACCGCGGGCTGATACGCGGTGAAGGGACACTCGACTACGATCTCCGAGCCTTCCGCCTCACGCCTGAGGGCGCGCCGCGGGTGTTTGTCCGGGCCCGGTGGAAGTTGGCGAACGCGCCCGTATTCTTGATGAGCGCGTGGTTCAAGATGGAGTCGAACCAACCGGCGACAACGGGAATCTCGCGCGCGAAGGTATTGCCGAGTGCAGCGTCGCAGCTGAATTCGTCGGCTGCCGAAGGCGCGCCTGTTCTGCTTTTTGCGGATGCGAGTTGGTCGTCGATCATGCGCGAAGGCGAGAGCGCCGGCAATCTCGGCAACAGCCTCGATTTCCAGACGATCCTGAATGAGTTTGACGCGGATCGGGACGGTTGGGCAGAACTGTTAATCTATTCCGATCAGGGTGATGAGACCACGATTGCGTTGTATCTTTACTCTGACTTGGGCTTGGCCCCGCTGAAGACTCCGTTTCGCCGCGATAGCTCGTCTCCGGAGTCGTGTGTTGATCCGTGACGTTTCGAGGTCAAAATCTCCCATCCTAACCTCGCCTAGACCGCAATGTTAGGACGCGGCACCCTACTTGCTCATGTGCGGCGTCGGTGTTGGCGCCGGGGGCGGTGTTGTGGTTGACGTCAGAATATTTTTTGCCGATGGGGGAAGCTTGTCGGCATTGGCGCATAGCAGGCTGACTTGCCACATTTGCGTGGGCGACACCGACTTTTCGAATCCGGGCATACCCGTCATGCGAATTCCGCCGGCAACTTTCCAGTAGGTTTCTTGTGGAGTGTCGTCGGTGACGCCTTTGCCCTCCATGAGCTTGGGCGGCTTGGGAAACATTCCCAGGGCGATCGCGGTCGGCGCTTGGCCGGGCAGGCCGTGGCAGACGGCGCAATGGTCTTTGTAGATCTGCGCGCTGCCACAAATGCGGCTTCATCGGCGGGGATGGGCGAGGGCTTCGGCATCTCTTTGCTCAGTCGCGAATCCAGCGCCAGCCCCGCCAGCACCCGCTCAAACGGCTTGGGCGCTGACGACGTTGCTACCGGCGCCGATCCAGTTGAGAAATACATATAGACGCCGACTGGAATGACGATCAAGCCCACGATCAGACCTGCGAGAAATTTCCCCATTCATGAATCTCCTTTAGAGCGTTAGTTGAATATTGAATACTAACGTAAACCCGCGGAAGCCGCGAAGGTTGCCCTTAAGTAGTACAGTAAAAATCCGATGGCCGTCGTTCCCGCTCATTCAGTAGGGTTGAGGCTTTGCGAACTCGTGGTTCTCAGGGGCGTGTTTACCGATTCACATCTGCAATGGTGCGGCTTAGTCAAGCCGCACCCGGGAGCGATCATGACAGGATGGTTGCGGTCGTGGATTTGCGGAATGACTGTTCTGCTGGCGATGGCCTTCGGCTCCGCCAGCGCTGCTGCGTATTCGGTGTTGACGCACGAAGAGTTGATCGACCTCGCGTGGAACGGTTCCATACGGCCGTTGCTGTTGGCGCGTTTCCCGGGCGCGACGGATGCCCAGCTGGTCGAGGCGCATGCCTATGCGTACGGCGGTTGCGCTATCCAGGATATGGGATACTACCCGTTCGGCAAACGCTTCTTCAGCGACCTGACGCATTATGTGCGCTCGGGCGATTTCGTCGCATGGCTCTTTCGCAACGCGCATAACATCAACGAATACGCGTTTGCCATTGGGGCTTTGTCGCACTATCTGGGTGACTCCATCGGTCACTTGGAGGCGATCAATCCCGCAACCGGTCTCGCATTCCCAAAATTAAGCCGCAGATTCGGACCCGAAGTTACCTACGACGAGAGTCCGCACGGTCACATTCGAACAGAATTTGCTTTCGACGTTGAGAAGCTTACCGAGCAGGAGTTTGCGCCGCCCGCATACTTGAGTTTTATTGGCTTCCAGGTGCCCAGAAGATTTCTGGCACAAGCATTTATCGATACTTACGGATTTGATGTTCATGAAGTTCTGGGCCGAGCCCGGCCCGCCCTGCGCAGCTATCGGACTTCGGTACGCAGTTTTATTCCCGCGTTTGCCGAAGCTGAGGTGGTCCTGCACCGTCACCAATTTCTTCCTCCTCCAGACGACGAGGCGTATCGGATTTTCGCGGAGCGGGTGGCCCGCACCAACCATGAGCGCAGGTGGAAGCACACCTACCGCGGGCCCGGGTTCAAGGCGCATCTGCTGGCGATTGTGGTGTTCATTGTTCCGAAAGTTGGCGCGGCGGTGGATTTGGCTATAAAGATTCCCAATCACGATACCGAGGAGTTGTATCTGCGAAGCGTGAATCATACGGTGGATGAATTTCACGCCGCGCTGGACAAATTGGGCTCCGAGCCGAAGGCACTCATTGCGCTGCCGAACATCGATCTCGACACGGGAAATCACGTCAAGCGCGGGGAGTATCGTCGCACCGACCAAACGTATGCAAGGCTTCTAGACCGTTTAACGGCGGTGCCGGGGAGAACCATCCCGATCGACGTTCAACAAAACATCCTCACCTTCTACGCCGCGTCGAAGACCGCCCTGGATCCCAGTCCGCGCGTGGAGGCACAACTAGAATTGTTGAAGGGCATGAAGACCGCGGATGGACTGAGGCCCGAGCCTGAGCCAGAACCAACGACCGAGCCCAAAAATTGATCCTCCTCGCGATGCTAAACTCAGCATCGCCATGCTGACTCACCTGGAGTGCACTCGCTGCGGCGAACACTATCCCGCCGACCGCCCGCAAACCATATGTCCCAAAGACCAGGGCATTCTTTACGCCCGCTACGATCTCCCGAAAATCAAGCGCGCGTTTTCTTCTGCGCGGCTTGCGGGACGCGCGCCCACCATGTGGCGCTATGACGCGGTTCTGCCCGACGCAAATCCGGTATCGCTCGGAGAAGGCTTCACGCCCATGCTGCCGAGCCGCGAATACGCGAACGTCTATATCAAAGACGAGGGCCTGAACCCGACCGGCTCGTTCAAGGCGCGCGGACTGTCTGCGTGTGTGACGATGGCTCGCCGCTACGGCCTGAAGAAACTTGCGATTCCGTCCGCCGGAAACGCGGCTGGAGCGCTCGCCGCTTACTCGGCCGCTGCCGGCGTGGAGGCCCACATCTTCATGCCGAAAGACGTGCCCATGGCCAACCGCATCGAGTGCGACTACTACGGCGCACATGTCAATCTCATCGACGGGCTCATCAGCGACTGCGCTCAAAAAGTCGCCGAGCTGAAAAAAGAAAGTTCGTGGAAAAAAGAGGGATGGTTCGACGTCAGCACCACGAAAGAGCCCTATCGCGTCGAAGGCAAGAAGACGATGGGCTACGAAGTCGCCGAGCAATTGGGCTGGAGAATTCCGCAGGGCATCATTTATCCCACGGGGGGCGGAGTTGGGCTGCTCGGCATGTGGAAGGCATTCGAAGAAATGGAGACGCTGGGCTGGATCGGTGCGGAGCGCCCGAAGATGATCACGGTGCAGGCTGCGGGTTGCGCGCCCATCGTGAAAGCGTGGGATGAACACAAGCCGGCCGCGGAAATGTGGGCGAACGCCGCGACGCTGGCTGCCGGTCTGCGCGTTCCGAAACCTTACGGCGATTATCTGATTCTCGATATTTTGAAGAAGAGTAAGGGCACGGCCATCAGCGCCAGTGATGAAGAGATTGTCGAAGCCACGCGACACTGGGCAAAAGTTGAGGGCATTTTCGCCGCGCCGGAGGGTGCGGCGTGCCTGGTCGCGTATCGCAAGCTCCGCGCCAACGGATTCTTCAAACCCGAAGACACGGTCGTGCTATTCAACACAGGCAGCGGCCTGAAGTATTTGGACGTATTGGATGCCGGTGTGGCGCGGGCGCCCTCGCCCGCGAAGCCGGCTCAAGCCGTGAAGCCGGCAGCACGGCAAATCGGAGGAATAATCGGCCCATACTAAGCCCGGACTAACCCCGAGCAGTTGGCGCGTCCTCCGTGCCCTCTGTGGTTAAATGGTTTTTTAGCCATGACCACCCGTCTCTACTACAACGATTCGTTCCTCTACGATTTCGACGCGGAAGTCCGCGAGGTCCTTGAGACGCCCCGTCCGGGGCTGGTTCTCGACCGCACCGCGTTCTATCCCACAAGCGGCGGCCAGGTCTTCGACACGGGCTGGATCAGTTCCGACGCGAACACTAAACTTCGCGTGACCGAAGTCGCCGACGCTGAAGATGGCAAAGTAGTCCACTATCTGGAAGCGCCGGTTGGGGACTTAAAGCCAGGAGCGCGTGTCCGCGGCCAGATCGACGCGGCGCGCCGCCGCG
>Ga0070717_10002243_pt1 | contig 13552 bp, 15 predicted proteins | sample LARL113metaG_FD_71366 | JGI IMG/M metagenome (GOLD analysis project Ga0070717, IMG submission 71366) | Corn, switchgrass and miscanthus rhizosphere microbial communities from Kellogg Biological Station, Michigan, USA - LAR L11-3 metaG | ecosystem: Host-associated > Plants > Roots > Rhizosphere ... | reverse complement strand
AACGTAGGCGGGATCCCTGAGATCCTGAAGGAGGATTGGGGAGGCCTCGTTCCTCCCCGCGATGCACGAGCGTTGGCCGTGGCCCTCGCATCGGTCCTCGACAGGACCTGGGACGCTGAGGCCATCTCCGCAAGATGCAGTCGAAGCTGGAGCGAGGTCGCCTCGGAATTGCTCCAGATCTCTGAAATGCTCATCTCAAACCGTCAGGCCGCGATCTGTGCTCGTTAAGCCGGCCGTTTCTCCCCAGCGTCATCGGCACATGACCACTGCGCGCCAACTTGGGCGATGGCTAACGCGCCTGCTCGCCGCCTTCGGGTTCATCACCGTCCTGGTCATTTCGACGCCTATTGTCGGCTGGTGGGCGAGCGTCTATTCCGGCCCCATCGAGCAGCCTAAGGGCGATGTCCTCATCCTCCTCAGCGCGGCTGCAGACGATCGCGGCGGCATCTCTTATTCGTCGTTCTGGCGTGCGCGCCAGGCTCTGTTTGCATGGCAGACCGGGGGCTTCAAGAGGATCGTGATCAGCGGAGGCGGGGGACCTGGCATTCTCAATTTTCTGGTGGCTTACGGCGTTCCCCGGGAAGCCATCCTGGCCGAGTGGCGATCGACCAGCACCCGAGAAAACGCATTCGAGACGGGACGTTTGATCTACGGCATGCCCGGCAAAAAGGTCCTGCTCACCAGCGATTTTCACATGTACAGAGCGGTTCGCGTCTTCCGTACACTTGGCATTGAAGTATTATGCATGCCGGCTCCAGACGTTCTTCAGGCTGCCGAGCATTGGAACGGGCGCTTTCCAGCATTCCAGACCATGCTGGTCGAGTCAGGCAAAATCGCGTACTACCGCCTCCGCGGTTGGATGTAGTCTCGCGACGACAGAAAAACATCTCAACGGGTATGGAACAGATTAGAGTCCAAGGCCACTCAATTAGAGATTGCAAACTCTTGCACAGGCTACCGACCTGCCCCACATCTCGCTTTACATGTCGGCGGCAGTCCCACCAACTGGCGCCGCTGACGGGTGGGACACGGTTAGCACTCTGTCCGGCTGCGGGCGCTTCGATGATCTACCCGGGGGTGCGCCCATCTTCGAATCCTGCAGCTTGTAGAGCAGCGATCGATAGCTGATGCGGAGCCACTTGGCCGTCTTGCGGCGGCTCCAGCCGTTCGACCGCAGCACGCGGAGAATGATGTCTCGTTCCAGGTCTCGTGTAGCGGCCTTTGTCAACTCTTTTAAGGATATGGGGTCAGCCAGATCGATCCCGGGAGGCATTCCGGCCATGGCCACGGGCATCAACTCCGTCGCCAGGGCCTCCTCGTCGCCGATCAGGATATAGCTTCGTATCAGGTTTCCCAACTGACGAATGTTCCCTGGCCACGCGTAGCGCTGCATCATGGCCCTGATCGCGCTCGAAAGTGGTTTCGGCTCGAGGCGGTATTCTCTCGAATACATATCCAGAAAGTAGTCGATCAGGATTGGCAGGTCTGCAGCCCTTTGGCGCAAAGGAGGCACATCGATCGTCACCGCGTTGATTCGGAAAAACAAGTCAACCCGGAAGTTCCCATCCTCGGTTTGTTGCTGGAGATTTCCATTCACAGCGCAGACCAGGCGTGTATCGACGCGTCTCGACTCCTGCCCACCGACGCGCATAAACGTGCCATCCTGCAGGATCTGGAGCATCTTGGCCTGCGCGGACAAATCCAGGCTGCCGACCTCGTCGAGGAAAAGAGTTCCCTGGTGGGCAAGTTCGACACGTCCGCGTTTGGTTGCAGACGCCCCGGTGAACGCTCCCTTTTCATAGCCAAACAGCTCCGACTCGAGCAGTGAATCGGGAATTGCCGGGCACGTCACCTTGACCCATGGTCGGCCGGAGCGATTGGACCGAGCATGCAACCACCTTGCGAAAACATCTTTGCCGGTTCCGCTCTCGCCCTGCAAGAGCACGGGGAGAGTCGTTCCGGCAATCCGCTGGAGTTTCCCGCGCACCGCGTCCATCGATCTTGAGTGCCCGAAGAGCACTTCGTCGCATGGCAGACCGCGAGCTTCGGCAGAATTAGTTGTACTTGCAAGACCCATGGGTGACCGGCACGGCTCGAATTACTGGTGCTTGTGCTGCAATTCTGGGGCCAGATTCGACAGCCTGCATTTGATCGGTCCGTAACCGTTCAAAGGTAACCTAAATGACTTACTCCAGAAGTAGTTGCATCAGAGTCGCCCACTTACTTTTGAGTATTCCAAAGAGTATGTAAACATTTGCGCAAATGTGGAATGACTTACCACTTTTCGTGCTAGGATTTGGCATACACCTCTCTGGATCAGGTGAGATCATTTCTGCGGCAGAGTTCTTCGCAGGCAGATTCAGACTTCCTCTTTTGATCAGACTTTTCTAAACCCTCTCATGAGGGAAAGGATGACCTCGTCAAGAAGCTGATTTTTACCGAAGACATAGCAAAAGCGAGCGCAGATCGCTTGGGAGCACCCATGAAGGCTGAACGCAAAAGCCAACTTCAGATTGCTGTTCTTGACCCAGATCCGGCAATTCTCCGATTTGTTCACCAGATTCTCGCGGACCGCTACACCGTGCATCTGTTTAGCGACCCTGCCGAATTGACGCGGCGGCTGAAGGATTCTCTGGCGCCGGACCTTCTTCTGATGGACTGGAATGTTGCCCCGGAGGAATCCGAGGAGACGGCGCTGAGCCTCATGGCGCGAATCCATGTCTGGAAGCCGTCAGTTCAGATCATTATGTTTGCCTGTTCAGCTGAGCTGCAGGAAATCGTAATGGCCGGTCGTATGGGCGCGGCCGATGTAATCCTCAAGCCTTTTAAGAAGCAAGACATCAATGTTGCCGTGGAACAGTGCCTCAAGCAGCCCGCCGGCGAAGTGCCCGACCAATGCATCAAGGAAGTACTCCTGAACGACAACGCATCTTTTGTGCGGGCGAGCAAGCAGATGTCGGACATCGAATCCCAATGCAGGCTCGTGGCACGGGCGGACATTCCGGTTCTCTTACTTGGAGAGAGCGGCACGGGCAAGGAAATCGCCGCCATGCTGATTCACAAACTTTCGCCCCGATCTCAGCGCAACTTCCTGAAGGTGAATTGCGCGGCGATGCCCGCAGATCTACTCGAAAGCGAACTCTTCGGGTACGAGCAGGGGGCTTTTACGGGAGCAATCAAACCCAAGCCAGGAAAATTTGAGCTTTGCGACCGCGGCACCATCTTGCTCGATGAGATTGGCGAAATGCCGACCGTATTGCAGGCGAAGTTGCTCCAGGTTCTCCAGGACGGGACCTTTGCGCGCCTGGGCAGCCGGACAAGCGTCAATGTGGATGTGCGCGTGATCGCGGCTACAAACATCGACATCAAAGCTGCGATTGTACAAAAGAAGTTCCGCGAGGACCTCTACTACCGCCTCAATGGTTTCAGCATGAAGATGCCGCCATTACGGGAACGCCGCGAAGAGATTCCGATATTGTCGCAGCACTTCATGCACAAAGCAGCGGTCAGATACGGGTGCGAACCGCTGCCGATTTCCCCTTCGCTCATGCGATCTTTGGCTAGTTATTCGTGGCCCGGCAATCTTCGTGAACTGGAGAATGTCATCAAACGCTACCTCGTCCTGGGGGACGAACTGGCAATCATCGACGAATTAAAGCTTCAGCAAAACGCTGGGATCTTATCTCTGACCGGGGATGAAAAAGCCGGAAACGGAGGGTTGAAGTATCTTGTGCGCAACCTGAAGGGCGACGCTGAATCCGTTGCCATTACACAAACGCTGGAGGGCACTGGCTGGAATCGCAAAGCCGCGGCAAACGACCTCCAGATCAGTTACAAGGCTCTTTTGTACAAGATCAAGCAATACAATCTCACGCCTGCCGCGAAGCAGTATGGCGGGCAGCCTGCGAGTAGAGGGTAATTCTGACCCGTAAGGGGGTTCGCCCGACCTGCCCGGAAACGATCATGGCGTTCGTCTCCGTTTCATCGGCCGGGCGCGGCGTTACCAACAATCGGCCTGTCCAGGGCCAACAGAGAGTTTCCATCGATCATGACAGAAGATAAACTGCCCAAGCCCGAAAAAGTTGTGATCCAGATCGGAACAAGGCAGATCAAGGGATACCTGGAATCACCCCCCTGGAACACATTAGACGAACTGTTGAGCAACTGTGCTCGCACTCTGCCCGACAAATTCCGCATTCGTCCTCTCGACTCGGATTCGATCGAAGAGATTCCGATCAGCGATGTCAAGGCAGTGTTTTATGTCAACAGCTTTGAAGGCGATTCAGAACATAAAGAACTGAATTTTCATTCCCGGGCGCCAATTGCCCAAGGCATCTGGATGAGAATCCAATTTCTCGACGGCGAAATTATGGAGGGGATCGCGCACAATTCGATCCGATATCTGGTCGACCCGGGGTTTTTCCTCATCCCGACCGATCCGGGCAGCAACAACAAACTCGTCTACGTGGTGAAACGTTGCCTTGCCGACCATCGCGTACTCGGCACCCGCAAACTCTAACAATCGCTCTCTGCCTCGCTCAGAATCGAATATTGAACAATCGCGGCGGCTATCCCGGTCGAATCACCTGGAGTATCCTCTTTCCGGAGCAAGCGCCCGAGACATCGAATGAGACAACTGCTCGAAAGAGTAATCTCTGGAGGCAGCTTAATCAGCAAGTCAATGGTCTGCCCCACTGACAGGCACTCCGCGGAGTCAACGTAAAAATAAAGTCCCTGGCTGCTCAGGTCCCGTGTATAGGCTTGCACCTCGCAGCCCCCCAGGCTAAAGCTTACCGGGGCATTGATGCAGAAACGCTGCCTTTGCCTTCGGTCCTCTGGCGTTTGGGTGTTCCGCGTTCCCACTTCTATCATCATTGTGCGATCGCCGGCTTTCTGATTAGATTTAATGGTCTTCGAGGATGCTGAGCAAGCATGAACGATCTTGTGCTGCTTCGCTCGGGAGAAACCGATGCGGGTTGCCGCGGCTGTTCTGCGTTTCCTAATCGCGTTGCAATCTTGATGCCAAGTGTTTTCGCAGCTTTCTGAGAGAAATCGGGCTCTCGACAACTTCAGCATGCAAGTGTTTGCACATCATTGGCATAGATTGTTCCGCTTTCTATAAGTCTCAGGACTTCCCAAGAAGACCCGAGTCTATGCAGGCCTGAATGGCTCCGATGGCAGTGATCTGCGGTTTTACAAAGAATCCAAGTGACGCAAGCAGGGAAATCAGCAGAAATCCCAGAATGAATTTGGGGAACTTGCTCCATAGAAACGCGACTTTGTTCTCCACTTTCGCAGCTGGCCCTTCGAAGCCCAGTAAAGCGCGTAGCCCAAAACGACGAATCCGATCATCGCATTACGGCAAGTTTTTGCTAGTACAGCGACTTTTCCGGCGGCGTCGGAAAAGAGTGCCCCAGCGGCTGATGCTTCGGCGGTGTTGTCGACCGCCAGCCCGGCCCACAACCCATATCCGCGATCGGTCAGATGAAGCCAGTGCCCAACGAGCGGAAATGTGAATAACGAGATTGCTCCAAGAGCCAATATCGCCGCGATCGCGTACGACGAGTCCTCCTCGTCGGCGAATCGCAGGCAAAACATGACCTGGTCGGACCAAAGAGCGTCGCGTGTTGAAATATCCATTCCTTGGGCGCGGCGAGCGGCGAGCGGAGGAAATGCTATGACGCTCTTCCACACAATGTTGACGGGGGCGTTGACGACATCGACGTCCCAACGGGATGCACGCACTGGAGGCTGGATTCGCACAGCACGCTCGGCAACCAGCACAGGCGCCCGAACTGTGGCGGGTGGCAGGATTGAACTGATTGGGTGGCAACCCGCTCGAGAATCTTCACCATTGGCTCTGGCGGCGCGGCGCCCGCGTCATGGGCGGCAATTTGGTTGCTCACTCCACTGGACGAGTTCGCATTTTCGGCAGTTTGCCCTAATTCTCGGTGAGTGTCAGGGACGCTGTCTGCTGGAGCGTCCCTGATGTTGCCGTGACGGTCACCGTGTAAGTTTGCGACGAACCGCCGCCGCCCGTAACACCTCCACCACCGCATCCGGCGAATAGCATTGCACCGGCGAAGGACACCACCAGCAATGGACCGCCTGATACGCGCCGGCGTTTCCAAATCAAGAAGCAACATCCAATAGCCAACCCAGTTGCGGGCAGGACTGGGCGCGAGGCTTGCCGCACGACATTCGCCTGCGTGCTCACCGTGATCGTCAGCTGTGTTGTCGCGGCCGCGCCTGATGGTGTCAAGGTTGTAGGACTGAACGAGCAGGTTGCGTTCGAGGGCAAACCCGAGCACGCAAAACTCACTGCCGACTTGAACCCGTTCTGCGGTGTTACTGTCAGAGTAGTCGTCCCCTTTAAGCCGGAGCCGATCGTCACGGACGTTGGCAAAGCTGCGAAGGTAAACGTACGCGGGAGCGGGAGTTGATAGGTCCAAAGGTCGTTGAGAACTCCAGTGTTTCCCTGGGAATCGAATCCGAATCCCCCAAAGAGCCAGACCTTGTCCGAACTGTCAGTCCACACAACCGAACTCACGCGAGCCCCCGGGACGTTCGCCGGAGATGAACTTCTTAAGGTCCCATATACTCCCGCTTGTTCGACCTTGGCCCCTCCTATCCATGCCCACTGATTCATAGAGAGATCGAATTGCCACAAATCGTTGCGATAGGGGTACGGTACGCCTGGGTCTGCCCCAGCCCCGCCGAAAAGCCAGATATTTCCCGAGTGGTCGGTCCAACCCATTGCGTCATACCGGCCGCCAGGCTGGTTTGAAGAGTCGAAATCACCCAGCGTCCCGTAAACTGCCGGCCATCCCAAATTGCAACCATTTCCGGTGCAGCCCGGTGGCACCGTCGCACTCCCATTCATCCACGCCCATTGGTCAAGGCTGACGTCGTACATCCAGAGATCGTTAAGCGTCCCCGCATAGCCGGCGGAGTCCACGCCTGACCCGCCAAAGAGCCAAAAATTGCCGCTGGCGTCTACCCAACTGGTTGTTTCGTAACGGCCCCCGGGCACGTTTCCCGCAGCGGGTTTGCCCAGGGTGCCGTAGACCCCCAGTACGCCGGAAGCGCTGAGCCCGGTCGTGAGAGTGTCACTACCGCCCATCCATTTCCAGAGCCCACTGGCGATGTTGAATGCCCAAAGATCGTTTAGATATCCGATGTGCCCTGCCGAATCGTAGCCCCATCCGCCGAAAAGCCAGAGATTACCGCTTTTATCCTTCCAGGTCGATGCCAACACCCTACCGCCCGGAGAGTTTCCGGCTGCCGCTGTACCCAAGGTCCCATAGACCCCTGATTGCCCGCACGCGCCAAAACCGGCAGGGCAATCGCTCGGGATGACATCGCTCCCTGCCATCCATGTCCATTCACTGGTGGAGGGATTAAATTCCCAAAGATCATTCAGACTACCGAAAACATGATTTCCGGAGCCTCCTTGACCTCCAAAGAGCCAAAGATTGCCATTCGTGTCGGTCCACGCACTTGAAAACCAGCGAGCCGAAGGCACGTTTCCGGACGCCGGAGAGCCCGATGTTCCGTAGATTCCGTTTTGGTTCGGAGTATCGCTTCCGCTGATCCAAACCCATTCGTTTTTAGAGGAGTCATATTTCCAAAGATCGTTGAAAAGCCAGTAAAAGCATCCATAGCCTCCGAACAGCCAGCGATTTCCCTTCTTATCGGTCCATGCGACGGCTGCCTGTCGCGGGCTCGGGTAATTTGCAGGAGACGGAACCCCAAGGTTTCCGTAGTTCCCGGCAGCACAGTAGCCGATACCACCTGGCGCAAGGAGCGTGCTGCTACCACCCATCCATGTCCATTCATTTGCTTGCGCGCGCACTGAGGAGCATACAGAACCCATAGCCAAGGCTGAAAGCAGCATCACAACAAGGCAAGAGATCCTACGCGATCCGCTCATTGAGCTTTTGTTGCTGCACAACTGGTTAGAAATGTGTAAGAGAAAACAGGTAAAGGGATGCATACGGTCCCCCGGCGTCCTAAACAGACCTGATCGAAGATCCGGCAGGAAGTGCTTGTCGCTAGATACCAGGTGCGAGGCACTCCAGATCCGTCAAAAAATTGACTGCACCAAAGATTGCATTGACACCCATTCTACGCGCGGAATGCACTTCGCCATATTGAGAATTGACCTAGCTTTCCGTCGCGCTCGGCAGTGGAACTGACCAATGGTACGGTGGCGGCCACTCAAGGAGTTCTCCAATCGGACAGGGTGTGTGGATCGGGCGTCTAGAATCCCGGCCGCAACTTTATCGTTCGCGCGGAATCCAAAGCTCGCTCAAATCCACGTCACCACCGGTCAGACTCCAGAGAATCACACCGAGGAAGCGAATCGGCGCTTCGAACAGAACCACTTCACCGACGATCTGAAGTTCAGCGCCTGGGACCTGAGCATGAACTGGATCCGGCCGCTGACGGAAGACGAGCACGAGATTTACCCGCTCCCCATCTTTCATAACTATGTAGGCGGCATCACCGAGCCAGGGCTCCTGGGCGGATCGCCCGGCGAGGACGTCAAGACCTATCTCGAAAATTGTCCTTTCCTGTCGTTCATCGCGGTGAATGCATATTTTGTTCCGACTGGCATGGCACCTCATGCCCCGGCACCTCGCCGGGCAAGACGGACGAACTGCGCAGCACGCTAGGCGCCTACGCCATGGGGCGTAATCTTCCCGCGGTCACAGAGACCAACAGCGGTGCCTCGGCCGTTGCGCCGCGTTTTGCTTTTCTGGCATTGGGCGAATTCGGTTCGCCGATCTTTGCTCCCTGGTCGCTGACGGACTCGTACCCGGAGGCGTACCAGCCCTACGTGCTCCACGAGGGCCGTATCGCGAACGGCGCCGAAGGGCTGCGCGAAGCGTACACTGCCTTGCAATCGGCGCTGCCGCAGATCCTTATGTATGCCGGGACCGACAAGCTGGGTGTCTTCCAGGCTCCGACGGCGGGCGAAAACTTTTCCGAGAAGCGTTCCATCAACGGAGTTGAGATCGAGGTAACTGGGGCGCACGATGGACAGGCGATCGTGATCCACCCGTCGCCCGGCCAGCTACTCGTCTTAGGTTATCGAGTGGCGGTCTCAGTCGCCCATCCTGCGTTGGTGTGGCCGCCATTAAAGAACCTGTACGTCCAGCGCGTGCACTGGAACGGATCGGATTGGAGCGTGGATGGGGAGGCGTTTTATGGCGTAAACCAGAGCGCGCGCAGTCTGGACGCCGACCTTGCCTACCCGCAGGTGGTGTTGATCACGCTTCCGGACCTGGATCCCGATGCCCACTAACCTCGGCCCGAACAGCGTCCGTTAACGGGTTTCGCCCAAATGGACATCGAGGCCGGCCAGTGTTCGGAAGATTTCGCATACATGGCTGAGAAACCGGCTAACCTGAAACATCCCGATGTTGCTCTGGCTGGCAGGTATGCGACAGCCGACCGAACAGACAAGTGGATTGCCACCGCTAACAAAATGCGCCAAATCGCATCCATGGACACTGGCCCGTTTATCCTGATTAAGCGAAGAGAAGTACGTAAGGCCGAAACTGGCTATTCATAGATGGAGGAGATCTCTGACCGTGTTGTCAAAAACACAGGCTGAAGTGACCGTTCGAACCGCCACAGCAGCGGATGCGACCGCGTGCGGGCAGATTTGCTATGACGCTTTTTCCGGAATTAGCGCCGCTCATGGATTTCCCTGCGATTTTCCCGGGCCGGAGGCGGGTATCGGATTACTTTCGATGATGTTTTCCACTCCGGGCTTCTACGCCGTAGTGGCCGAGAGCGAGGGCCGAATCGTGGGCAGCAACGTCCTCGCGGAGCAGGCTGTCATACAGGGCGTCGGCCCGATCACGATCGATCCCGGGCTGCAGAACGCCGGAGTTGGCCGTAAGCTTATGCAGGCCGTGATGGATCGAGCGAGCCGGAACGGCGCTGCCGGCATACGACTCGTGCAGGCGGCGTTCCACAATCGTTCGCTCTCACTGTATGCATCGCTGGGCTTTGAAATACGAGCCCCTTTCCTGTCTGCAGGGACAAACCCGCGAACGAAGCATCACTGGATTCGTGGTGCGATCCGCACAGCCGGCCGATGAGGCTGCCTGCAATGCCTTGGCACGGCGTGTTCACGGATTTGATCGAGGCGCCGAGTTAGCGCAGGCGATTCGCGAGGGCACTGCACGCGTGGTAGAGCGTGGAGGTCGGGTAACCGGCTACACGACGAATCTCGGTTTCTTCGGCCATTCCACGGCAGAGACGAACATCGACATGCAAGCCCTGCTGGCTTCAGTGGAATCGTTCACGGGCCGGGAATTCTTGTGCCTTCACGGAACAGCGCTCTGCTGCGCTGGTGCCTGGGGAACGGCCTGCGGGTCGTTCAGCCGGCGAACCTTATGAGCACCGGACTCTATACAGATCCGGCTGGAGCGTGGTTGCCATCCGTGCTCTTCTGAAGCCAGTGTAACCGCGACGGTCCTCATAAATCGGCATCGCGCCAGCTTCCCCCGCGCCGACCATAAGTAGTGGGAAGCTTACCACCCTCCGGACTTGGCATCTCTCTTGATTCCAGTTCTCTGAGTCGGCTGCCCGGTTTGCTCTAAGCTATCTTTATGGCAGATCGTACACAGTACACAGCAACCACGCGAGGAATCATGGTAAGCGTTGAGCCGACTTACCTTATTGCAAGATCATCGCCCGACGAGTCGCAGTATTTCTGGGCATATCGCGTGATCATCGAGAATCACGGACGGGAAACCGTGCAACTACTGAGCCGGCATTGGATGATCTCGAATTCGCGTGGCGAGCTGACAGAAGTCAAGGGGCCAGGCGTTGTCGGGGAACAACCCGTGCTCAAGCCCGGCGAGAGCCATGTGTATACGAGTGGGGCGCCTCTCAACACACCGTCGGGGATGATGGGCGGGTCATACCAGATGGAAAGTGAGACCGGCGAGCGGTTTGATATCGAGATACCAACGTTCTCGCTGGATCGTCCGAATCAGGCAGTGTTACTGAATTAGCATCATGCAGAATGAGGCCGCGTATGAAACGGGGGGCAGACCCCTTATTGTCCCGACAAGTCGGCATCCGGCCAGTTTTCCGGAATCCTTCGCGATCTGGAGCGCAACCCACAGGCGGCTGCTTCTACCTATCCGATGGCCACGATCTACGCCGGGCGGGGTGAAAGGATAAGGCGCTGCAGTCGCTGGAAAGGATCCAGGAGCAACAAATTGTTTCCTAAAATACCGATTACGGAACCAGTCCCTCGCTGTCGTCCCCATGGTGTCAGATTTGATCCGGCTTCACGCGCAAGAGTTGTCAAGCTTCGGGCCGCTCTTCGCCGTCTCGGCCAAGCCGCTTCGGAAATTCTGATTCGGTTTGGACGAAAGGAGGTGTCATTCTCCTCTCCGGAACCCGGTTGCAGGTTTAAGCGAGGCCCGAATCGGGAAACAGTTTGCGTCCTCACGTTGCTGTGCAGTTGCGTCCTGACTCTTTCCGCCCGCGCACAGCAAACACAGGAGCCCGAGGATCCCGAAGATGAGAAGCAAATAGGGCTCTGGATTGATCAATCAGTCTCTATCGATCTGCCCGCAAATAAGTCTGTCGAGGTCGAACTTCACGAGCGGTTCGACGAGGGGGCATCCAATTTTTACGAGTATTTCGTTCAAGGCGGCGTTGCGTTTCGTCCCCGCACCTGGTTCACGGTTATACCGAGTTATCGTTACCAGCGCTTTCCTGGGAATCCGGCAATTGCCTATGAAAATCGAGTACTGCTCAATCTCACCGCGAGCATGTCCCGTGGGTCATGGCGGCCAATCTTCCGCACACTCTTTGAAGGACGCTTTCCCGACAGTCGACCATCTTCAGCACGCGCCCGATTTCGCCCCGGCATCGAATACACCTTGCCGGTTCGGATGGTGCGACGTCCGGTGCTGATCTTGAGCAATGAGTTCTTCATCGCTCTCGGAACCAACAGCTTTGCCAACGGCGGCGACTTTACCCAGAACCGGTTCCAGTTGGGACTCAGAGTGCCTATGTCCGATTCAGTTTCTGCTCGGCCTTATTACTTTTTGCAGTCCGTCAATCTCCCGATTGGCTGGGATTCAAACCAAATCATTGGCGTCTCACTTGCCTTTAAGATCCGGCGAAAGACGAAGTAATGCGGAGACAAGGGAGCTTACCGCGGCCAATCATTTCGGCCGATTCCCACGTTACATGGAGCCTCCACCGGTCCTGACAGGAGCCAACCAGTTCACAATGGACCTCATCACCACCTCATCTCTCTGGTTGAAGACCGTCGTTCTCGAGCGGATGAGGCCGAAATCCGGCCGGCTGGCGAGGCGGCGGGTTTCAAGAATTTCGGCTAGTGTGCGGAGTCTATCGTCCGGTCGTACCGGATGCGTCCAGCGCATTTCCTCAACGCCTGCTCCGATCATTCCTCCGCTGACATTGATCGATTCGACGCGAAGCCGCATCACGATCGCCGCTGTGAGCCATCCCGAAGCGGTAAGGCCGCTGAAAAAGGAATTCTTGCCGGCCGCCTCATCGATGTGGAACGGTTGAGGGTCATATTGTTCGCCAAACGCCACGATTTCCCGGGCTGTGACGCGGTAGCTTCGTAATGACTCAAAGGTTTGCCCTGGATGGAAGTCTTCGAAATACATCTCTTGTTCCACAATCGCCTCGTCTTAACGATATTCTTCAACCGCTCTCATGTGAGAAAGCCTTTAAATCGATACTCTAGCAGGCCACATCTGCGATGGCGAAGAGCGCAAGGTAATCCCACGGCGCATCTCGTCTCGCCATTGATCTTTGGGGGCGATCTGGCGGACTGGTTTCTGGAGGAGGATCCTCCTGTGGTGCCAATTCTTCCATTCGCCGGATCAGTTGAACAGGACTACTTCTGCGCCGCTTTTAGCACCGCATAGAACGCCGGTTTCGGCTTTCCCTCACGGTCAAACAGCAGCGGATACGAGATCCGTCCGCGAACCGGCCAGTTATTCAGCCACGAGGTCTTGTCGGTGGCGCCCCAGAGCGTCACGCGATTCACCACGTCGCGGTGTTTCCAGAACACCGCGAACAGATCGCCGTAGCGCGTTGCCAGCTTTTGCTGCACATCCTCGGGCAATCCGTTCGGGTAAGGATTCAGCTTCGGGTCCTGCTTCGCCGTCGCGCCCACATCCGCGGTATGGCCCCACGCTGAAGGCAGAACGTCGATATCGAGTTCCGTAATCGCCACCTTCACCCCGGCTGCCGAGAGTTCCTCTATGGCTGCTTCCTCGTTATGGGCTGTGCCGTCTGCGAGATGTAGATGCGCCTGGCTGCCCACAACTGCAATCGGCACACCGGCGGCCTGCAGTTTCTTCACAATCGCGATGGCGCCTTTGCGCTTGGCAGGGTTCTCGAGGTTGTAGTCGTTGTAATTCAGTTGCGCCGCGGGATCGGCCTCGTGCGCAAACTGGAATGCCTTCACGACATAGTCGTCGCCGATGATCTTGTACCACGGCGACTGGCGCATGGTGCCATCTTCATTGAG
>Ga0070717_10002242_pt1 | contig 13553 bp, 8 predicted proteins | sample LARL113metaG_FD_71366 | JGI IMG/M metagenome (GOLD analysis project Ga0070717, IMG submission 71366) | Corn, switchgrass and miscanthus rhizosphere microbial communities from Kellogg Biological Station, Michigan, USA - LAR L11-3 metaG | ecosystem: Host-associated > Plants > Roots > Rhizosphere ... | reverse complement strand
GGGACCGCGCTCGAAGCCGGTCCGACTGCTGCGGTTTCGACGAGCGGGACGTTCACGGATCCTACCCTGCCAGTTGTCAGATCTCTTACCAGGAAGCGTACTGCAATGGCGTTTGCGGCAGGGGAGACTGCCAGAATGTGTGGATAGCCATGATGTGACTCCACTCCGGCGTACTGCTTCGAGGTGAGGTCCTGGCTTATGGAGTCATGCCAGAACTGAAGTGGTTTGCCGCTTTTATCGAAGGTGCAAGCTGCGAACTGAAGCTCGAAGCGGGGCGCGCCATCCGGAGAAGTGTCCACTCCGATGCTGCCGGTGTCCACACTCAGAAAATATTTGCGTGAGCCCGGCTGCTCCTGGGGAAGCTCTTTCGTGGCAAGCAGAACGGAAGTGGAGGTCAACAAATCCCAGCATGCCGCCTTCTGAAGCTGTTCGTCCTGCCTTTTCGTATCTTTTTCGGCCACTGGCTCCGGGCTCGCGTAATAACCCTTGCGATAGGAAAGATGTATCCCGTGCTGCTTCGCCTCAACTACTATCTTTCGATACTCGCCTCGCCAGTCTTTGGAATCGGGGTAATAGGCAATTTCGTAGAAGTAACTGCCGTCTTCAACTGCCTTTCTTACACAATCGCCAAGATCGTTGTCGTCGACGCAGACCCTTCCCCCGGTCTCATCAGCTAGAGTCTCCATGGTATCGACCCGACTCTGGCGGGAGAGGCCTTCCCGGGTAATTATGCCTCTTACATTCGAGCCGTTCGCCATGCTCCCACGAACACGGGTCGAAGCGCTAGAGAGCGATGAAGTTTCCAGTCCCGCCGGATCGATGGGATAAACTGCGACCTTGGCATCGCCCAGTAAGTTCGCAACTTCGCGCATGTCCTGTTGATAGTTGCGCGTTCCCAGTCCGTACAATGATGCCGTGCCGCCGACGGCGGCCTCAAAATCTGGATTGAGCGCGATTGGGAACGAGGAGGAGATCCACAACAGGTTCTTTCTGCCGGGATAACCGGCAACATGCCTGGCAAGTGAGCGCAGCGCGTCAACGGTTATCTTTTCGCGAGTGTCCATTGTGCTGGCGAAGGCTTCCTGTTCGAATCCCTTGATCGCGTCCACCTGTGCACCAGGAATCTCCTCCAGAATTGCGGAAAGTGAATCGGGGTCGTCGCGGGGATCTATCTCAACCAGACTGCTTGCCTGAAGACTGGAAGTTTTCTCAAGCGCCGACTTAAGCAGTTTGGGATCTGTAGTGAAATTCTGCAAAAGTCGCAATTGGCGGCCCAGCAGAAAAACCGCGACCGGCACGTCATCAGGTATCGTTCGCAGCATGCGAACCATCTGTATGCGTACTTGTACCCGGTTGGCCCATGAGGTGTTTAGCGCGTCCACCAACATGATCGTGGGCGGTACCGGATTCTGTTGCAATGTGATCATGTTGGTGTGAATGCCGGGGGCGAGTTGAACATTGTTACGGTCCGCGGGCCGATCCAAAATATTGACAGGCTGAACCAAAGCGATTTTTTGCTGACGTTTTTCTTTTCGCCATCCGGCTTCCTGCTCAAAAACTTGAAAGTCCTCGACAGTAAGTCCTTTCACCGGCTGCCCTTTGTGGTCTTTTGCCACAACTTCCACGGTCACTAGCCTGCTGGTGGCCTTGAAAGTTGCCATAGGTTCGGGGTGGGAGCCGCTGCCGGCAGAGGACGCTGGCTGTGCATTGCCCGAGGCAGTTACCGGGGACGGCTGAGCCGGAACCGGAGCCGAATGTGGTGGCGCTTGCGACTGTTGGGTCCACGCCGACCCAGCGCCAGCGAGAAGGAACATGGTACATAACCGAAAGGGAAATCTATATGGCTTCACGGCAAACTACCCCTCTTTCGGAAATCTAGTTGGCCGACGCCAGCACATCATCGTAGTAATTCACCAATGCGCGCCGTGGCGTGTCTTTAATGCCTTTGAGAGGAATTTTGCCATCTTGGAAGTTATTTCCGACAAGAGCTACGCGTCCAAGGCTAACCACACGTCCATCGGCGAGTTCGAGGTAAAGCGGCACCAGCATTCGGAATTTGTCGTCAACGTCAGATTGTGTGATTTTGACCGAAAGAACCACTCCGCCATCACTGTTCTTCTCGAAATTTGAATCCACTTTATAAGTGGGCAAAGCCGTCCCGTACACGTACTCGTCGAAAAACCAATCCATTTTGCCATCGCCGAGGCGCTGCATGTCGGGGGTCATGTGTTTTTCTACCATGCGCTTGAAATCCTCGGTCGTCGCCGCTCGGCCAGTATAGCTCTGGACAAAATCGTGCATCATTGCCTTGAAATCCTGGTCGCCGGTCTGATTGCTGTACATCATCATGCGCAGCATGTGCAGGATGTAAGCGCCTTTCGGGTAAATGAGATGCCGGGTCACGTCAAAGCCGGTACGATTGTTGCTCATGCGGTAACCCATGGTGAGCGGGCCGGCATCGATGGCGCGAAAACCCATATTGTTCCGCTCGATCAGCATCGTGCGTTCATCGTTCCAGAACTCAATAAATCTCTTTGGATTTTTTTCGATCAGCTGGATGTAGAGGGAAGCGGACATATCGGCAAAACCTTCACTCATCCATTGATCGCGATATGAGTCAAAGCCCACGGTGTGCCCCCACCATTGGTGCGCCACCTCATGCGGAGTAACTACCTTCCAATATCCGAAATCGCGAAAGTCTAGGCCCAATTGGTGCCGCACTGTAACGTCGTAGAAATAACAACTGGGGAGATAAACCAATCCAGGCCATGATTGTCCGTAATTGCATGCCCATTGCTGGGTCAGCGCGAGTTGCTTGTAAGGCGGGGACCCGAAATAACTTGAGTACAACTGGACAGCCACCTGTGCTTCCGCCAACGCCTTCTTGAGCATGGGAAGTGTACTCATGCTGCCGAGAGCTACAGTGCTTCCATGTTCTTCTAGCAGACTGGGAGCGCTTCCTGCGGTTGGAATATCTCCGTTGACTTCGGTGAGGAGCGCTCTCACATTGTCTGGCGGTTCTTCGTTTGCGTACGCCTGAACCAAATAATCCGGCGTTGCGAGTTTTGCCTGCTCGACTTTGAAACGGCCAAAGTTGAACCCGGCAACAGTCTGGGGCGCAGCGCTCTTCCACACGCTGACGTCTTGTCCGCCTAGGTTGCTGTCACTGACCAGCACGCCAGTTGCAGCCATTTTCATGCCCTTCGGTATGCGGAAGGTCATGTCGTACGCCGTGTATTGCCCCAGTCCGCCGAAAATCGTGTTGGGATACCAATCGTTGCGCGCTATCGGATAGTAGTTTCCGCCGCCTTCGTTGCGGATCGCATCCTTCCCGTCGTATTCCGTGGTCAGGGTGTATTTCTCTCCGAGCTTCAGCGATTGAGGCAGGACCACTGAAAAATCGGCGTCGTCATTTTTGTCCTCCTGGATGAAAGAAAGGGGTTGCTGCTTATCATCGATAACCTTGCGCACGCGCAGTGGGCTGAACAAGTCAAAGGGAAGGACCCGCAAGCCGTCAACAAGCGAGACCAGTGTGGTTGTAGCCTTTCCGTTCAGGTGCGCGTTCTTTTCGATCGTAGTGTCAAGTTGCTGATGCGTAATCTGATAGGGGTAATTCTGTTCATTTCCGGTAGCAGTTCCGCCCTTATACTCTGAAGAGAAATGGAACGCCGCCCAGGTACCCAGCTTGTTTTCGTCGTAGGTCACGAACTCCACTTCCTCCGGCGCAACGGGATGTACCAACTGCGGGGCCCCATGTGGATCAATCGCGAAAATTTCTTTGCTGTTGTACTTTTTCCCGTGGACAAAAGCTAGGAAAAGGCCGCCCGGCTCCGTACTGAGCACATCCTGAAGAATACGTGCGTCGAGGTTGTACTTCAGCTCGCGGTCGTGACGCATGGCATTTTGGCTCTCACGAAGCAGTCCGGAATCGCAGCTTCCGCCCGGCGTCCCGGCCTTCTTGATCTCTTCATACGTCGAGTCCGTGAATCGCAGGACCAGATGCTCATACTCTTCCACGAACTCGTCCTGTTTGGTCAGCAGTTTCAAGGAAGACTTCTCGGTGGGAATTGGTGGATCGAGCACCATGTTCCCGCTGCCCACAAACACAGCGCCAGTCACTTTGCCCTGCACCGGTGCGACAAAGCAAACTGTGCCCGAATGCATGTGAAAACTGGCTGCGTCGCGCTTGAGTTCCAGGTTCTTGACGGTTACCGCCACGCCGCCGAGGCCGATGTTACGGAGCTGCTGGTACACGGGATCGGAGTTCGGGCCTGGTGCTGCGGCACTCTGAGCTTCAGTCAAGCACGACGAGGCTATGAGAGACACTGCTGCTATAGCCAGAAGAATGGTCGATTTTTGTGCCAAAGAAATCCTCCGTGGGGTGGGGAGGACGCAATTCTGCATTAGAAACGGTGCACGCGCAAGCGGAATTTGGGCCAAAGATGGGTGTGTGCTTTTGAGCGCACCGCGAGCATGGGGCAACAACCAGGCAATTGCAAAACCCAGGGCTTTTTAACCGCCAAGAGCAAAGTAAGGTTAAGCAGACCGCTGACAAAAGGCCATCCGGTGAACTCATGTGGATACTCCATCTCACGCCCTAAATGACCGCCGCGCATGCTATAATGACATCACGTCCGACGATCAGTAAGCTGCTTACTTTTCAAGCGCTTAGGTTGATTTCAGGTTCTAAGTCAGTCAGTTTTGCAACGGGCACAAATCCGGATCCGCTAAGGGCTAAAAGCTCATAGCTAACAGCTTTTTTCTTATGGCAGACGATCAGAATCCCGAACTTCCGTTAACTCCTCCTCCGGGTGATGGTGGCCCGGGTGCGGCAAACATTCAGCCAGTCAACATTGAAGAGGAGATGCGGCGGTCGTATCTCGACTATTCGCTCTCCGTCATTATTGGCCGCGCGCTGCCCGACGTTCGCGACGGGTTGAAGCCCGTGCATCGCCGCATTCTTTACACCATGCAGCAGATGGGGCTACAGCCGAATCGCGCCACGCGCAAATGCGCCCGCATCGTCGGCGACACCATGGGTAAGTACCATCCGCACGGAAATCTTGCCGTGTATGACGCGTTGGTGCGAATGGCGCAGCCGTTTGCTATGCGGTATCCGCTGGTGGATGGGCAAGGAAATTTCGGTTCGGTCGATGGCGATCCACCGGCGGCCGATCGTTACACCGAAGCTCGGCTCGCGCGTGTAGCGACCGCATTGCTCGAAGATCTGGACAAAGACACCGTCGATTTCCGCGAGAACTATGACGGCAGCGAAGTTGAGCCCGATGTTCTTCCGGCTCGCATTCCGAATTTGCTGATCAACGGCTCAGATGGAATTGCCGTCGGCATGGCGACAAAGATTCCTCCGCACAATCTGACCGAGATCGTAGAAGCCGCGATTATGCTGGTGAACAATCCGGCGACCACGCTTCCTGAAATCTTGAAGATCGTGAAAGGTCCCGATTTTCCGACCGCCGGAATTATTCACGGCAAAGCCGGCATTCTCGACGCGTACAAAAACGGCCGTGGACGCTTCACCATGCGCGCGAAGGCTGCGATTGAAACCTTCTCGAAAGACCGCGAAGCCATTATTGTCACCGAAATCCCTTATCAGGTGAACAAACGCTACCTGATCGAGCGCATGGCCGAGTTGGTCAACAACAAGATCATCGAAGACATTTCCGACATTCGCGACGAGAGCGATCGCGACGGCATGCGCATTGTGATTGAGCTCAAGCGCGGAGCCGAGCCGCAAATCGTGCTGAACAAGCTGTTCAAGCACACGCAGATGCAGGAAAACTTCAGCATGATCCTGCTCGCAGTTGTGCACAACCAGCCAAAAGAGCTGGGCCTGATCCAGGCCATCCAACACTTCATCGATCACCGCGTGGATGTTGTCCGGCGCCGCACCGCGTACCTCCTGCAAAAAGCAAAGGACCGCGAGCACATCTTAGAAGGATATCTAACTGCTCTCGACCATCTCGATAACGTAATCGCGATCATTCGCGGCAGCGCGAATCGCGCCGACGCCCGCGAAAACCTGGTTACGTATTTCAGCGGCAAGAAAATCGACATCAACACGACCGGCCGCGCGCCGAAGCTTGATCCCGAAAAGCCGTTCACCACAATTCAAGCTGACGCCATTCTTGAACTGCAATTACATCGGCTGACGCGACTCTCGATTGACGAAATCACCAAAGAACTGAACGCTACTCGCGAGAGCATCGCCGAATACGAATCGATCCTTGGCTCGGAGAAAAAGCTGCGCAAAGTGATCGTGACCGAACTTGAAGAAATCAAAAAGCTCTACGGCGACGAGCGGCGCACGGTAATCGAAGACGAAGCTGCCGAGATCATGCTCGAAGACCTGATCGCGGATGAGCAGGTCGCGGTCACAGTCAGCCATGGCGGATATCTGAAGCGCACGCCAATCTCTACCTACCGTCAGCAGCGCCGTGGAGGCCAGGGCCGCACCGGCATGAAGACGCGTGACGAGGACTTCGTCGAGCATCTGTTCATTGCTTCGACACATGCCTATATTCTCATCTTCACCAACACTGGACGTGTGTACTGGCTCAAGGTTTATGAGATTCCCGACGTGGGCGCCGCTGGCAAGGGCAAGCACGTTTCGAATCTTGTGGGCCTGCAACCCGGCGAGACGGTCCGCAATATGCTCGCTGTCCGCAACCTGGAAGAAGAGGGTCGCTACGTGTTCTTCGCCACGCGCAATGGCACGGTGAAGAAAACTCCGCTGAAAGATTTCTCGAATGTGATGTCGCGCGGCATCATCGCCATCGGAATCGATAAAGGAGATGAACTGGTTGGCACCACCTTAACCGATGGCAACCAGATCATTTTTCTCGCCTCGCATGACGGTCAGGCGATCCGCTTCGACGAATCTGATGTCCGCGACATGGGACGTCCGGCTTACGGAGTCCGCGGCATGAAGCTCGACGAAAAAGATTACATCGTCGGTATGGCGACGACGCCGAAAGATCCGAAAAAAGCTGAAGCCGAAGCCGAAAAAGCTAAAGCGGAAGCTGGCGTGCCAGAAGCGACCGCAACTGACGCGACCATTCCGATCAAAGGCTCGCTGATTTTGTCGATTACCGAGAACGGCTACGGCAAGCGCACGCCGGCAGACGAATATCGGCTACAGGGGCGCGGCGGGTCAGGCGTGATCAACGTCAAGACAACTGAGCGGAACGGCAAAGTAGTCGGGATCGCGCAGGTAACGGATAAGTCCGAGCTGATGCTGATCAGCCAGTACGGCAAAATCATCCGGATGGACTCAGGTACGATTCGCGAATCCGGCCGCAGCGCGCAAGGCGTTCGCCTGCTGCACATGGAGGCGGGAGACAGAGTGGCGGCAGCGGTTGTCATTCCTCCGGAAGAGGAGCCAAACGGCGGGTTGATTCAGTAAATCCTCGCCGTTAGTTTTAAGTCGCAACGGATTGGAGTGGGGCGCTGTTTGGAATCAGCGTTTCGATCGGCGGATTCCCGCAAACCTCAAACACCCTCTCCAACCCCGTGAGCCGCAGAACCTCTCTGACCGCTGCCGTTGGATTCATCAATTTTAGGTAGACTCCGGCGGCCTGCAATGAGACAAGCGCCCCAATGCCGGCTGCGTCAATGCTGCTGACTTCGCCGAGATCGAGCGCGACATCCTGGCCATGGTGTCGAACCGCCGCGCATAGTAACGACGATTCCTCGCCGCCCACGAGTCTGCCATGGCAGCGCAAGATGACGGTGTCCGCCGTATGGTGAGTAGTTACAGTTATCACGATGAATCCTCCTCAGGCTTTCCCTCGGCTAAGATGGCCAGAGTTCACTTGATAATAAGCGAACATAAAGCGAAGATCAATTGTTGGTTCGATACTGTTGCAATTCGATCCAAGTTCGAAATCATTTAGACGTAATATCGAGTCCGACAGCTCATAATTTGAAGACGATTAAGACGCGGAAATATTGTGGGCAGCCCCGGGGTTGGGCGCCAGAGGGATCGCACATGCTTAAAAGGTTCAGGAGTGCTCGGATAGGCGAAATTTTAGGTCGTGCGTGCCGCAACTAATCTTTGCCGCCTGGGTTGAATTCCAGTGGCTCGGTGCGTCAACGGCACCGCGTCGGTAATTCCTTCATCTCGAGGTCCATCGTGAAACTCGCCCGAATTCTCTTCCTGACACTCGCATTTTCAGCCTCAGCCGCCTTCGCCCAAGCGCCGCAGGACTGGGTGCCGCAATCCCTGCACAGCCTGGGGCAGAACGCTTCTTCGCGGACCGAATTTGCTCTCGACCACTCCATGCTGGTGCTCGCATCGAAGCTCGATCAGGACGATCAGGACCTGCGGCGGGTGATCGCCGGAGTGGACGGCGTGTCGGTACACGAGTTCCGTTTTCATGGCCCGACGACCTACGATCCCGAAGCGCTCAATGCTGTGCGTCAGGAGTATCGCGCTGCGGGTTGGAAGCGCCTGGTGAACAATCACGCCAAGAACGGCAGCGTTGCGGAGACCGATCTGTGGCTGCATTTAGAAAACAACGCCGTTCGAAACTTCGCCATCCTTCACGCGGGCGAGAATCAGATTGATTTCGTTGAAGTCTCCGGGTCCATCAGTCCGATTGATCTGCTCCACCTTGCCGGACACTTCGGCATCCCCAGGATTGAAGCTGGAGTGGTAGTTCCGGCACCGACCGGCGCACAGTAATCCAGGCGCCAACGCGCCATCGCTATGGATCGGAACCAATTGTGGCTTTGCAGATCCTTGCAGTAAGATCTTCGGCATGTCCCTTACCCGCCGTTCGTTCGTTGCTGTTTCCGCCATGCTCCCATGGGCGTTGAAGGCCCACGCTTCGGCGTCATCCAAGTCCAAATCCCAATCCAAAGACATTCCCATTGGACTTGAGCTTTACTCGGTTCGCGAGGCGCTCAAGAAAGATCTTGAGGGCACCGTGCGGGCGGTCGCGCAATTGGGATATCAATGTGTGGAGTTTTACGCTCCTTACTTCGAATGGACCGAGGCGCAGACCAGGCAGATGCGCAAACTGCTCGACGATCTCGGCGTCCGCTGCTACTCGACACATAATGACGAGAAGTATTTCAGCGCGGAAAATATCAGCAAAGCCCGGGACATGAACCTTATTCTCGGCTGCAAATATATGGTCATGGCCTACTCCGAGCCGAATAAAGGACTCGACGGCTGGAGAGCGATTGCCGATGAACTGAACGCCGCCGCGGAAAAGCTTGAGCCCTCAGGACTGAGACCCGGATATCACAATCACCAGGCTGAATGGAAACCGGTGGATGGCGTTCGGCCGATGGAAATCATCGCAAAGAACACTAAGCCATCTATCATGCTGCAGCTCGATGTGGGCACCTGCGTCAATGCTGGCGCGGATCCGGTCGCGTGGATTCGCTCGAACCCCGGGCGCATTCACTCGCTGCATTTGAAAGACTGGTCATCCGATTCGGCCAAAGGCTATCAGGTTCTATTTGGCGAAGGTGACGCCAAATGGAAAGACATCTTCGCCGCAGCCGAGAGTGTCCGCGGAGTTGAATATTATTTGCTGGAGCAGGAAGGCAGCCGCTACGGAGAGCTCGAAACTGCGAAGCGCTGCTTGCAAGCTTACCGAGCTACAAACACCTAAGGTGCGAAAGTCTCTGCACCGATCATTTCCGGCCTGGCGGTCCGATTAAGCCTCCGCAGTTCCAGTGCTGCTAGGGTGCGGATGCAGATTTGTTCTGGCTCGCCGCTGGCGCTTACCGACACCAGCAATCCGGCATTCCTGTAGAACTCGATCAGCGGAGCAGTGCTGCGCTCATAGGCCTCTAAACGCACGGCGATTGCCTCGGGCTGATCATCTTCCCGCTGATAGAGAACGCCGCCGCAGCTGTCACAGACGCCGGCAAAGTGCGGCGCACGTGCGGTGAGATGAAAGACCGCTTTGCAGTTTGCGCACGTCCGGCGGCCGCTCAAGCGTGAAACCAATTCCGAATTCGGCAATTCGTAACTCACGACTGCATCGAGTTCTATTCCCTGGCTCTGGAGCAAGTGCCTCAGCGCCCCGGCCTGCGCAAGCGTGCGGGGAAAGCCGTCAAGTAGGAAGCCTCCTGCACAGTGCAGGCAGTCGGCTCGTTCCCGCACCAGTTGCCACACGATCGCGTCCGGCACCAGAGATCCCTTAGACATGAAGTTCAGCGCGGCGGACATAGCCAATGTCTGCTCTCGCAAATTGTGAGATGTGGCTTCGCGGAAAACGTCTCCCGTCGAAAGATGGCATGCACCCGAGTGCCGCGCCAGCAACGCGGCTTGCGTTCCCTTTCCCACCCCTGGCGCGCCCAGCAAGACCAATCTCCACGGCCGCGCCACTTCGGTGGCCGGCTCCGAGCATTTCGCAGCAGGCCCTCGCAACCAGGCTACGCGATTGTTTTGATTGGAGTTCATAAGCCGCCTTTCACTGAAGCCAGACGCATTGGGAATGAGGAATTCATGCGGACACGCCAGCGCCGTGGCTCAGCAAAAGTTTATGTGGGAGAACTGGAGGGCCTCTGTGATGGGAGTCACAAAGCAATGTGTGCAGAAACAATCTTGCAGCGGAGGAGAGTCCACCCAGGTCTCGCAAAAAAAACGGCGAGGACCTGGGACATCCATCCTTTTTTACTAAGGCTCGCTGGGATGCGGCCCCTGGAACTCCGAGCAGCAGGGTTTCTCGGCAGGCGCAAATTCCATCAGCTCGATCCTTGTTTGGTCAGGGTCGTACAGATTCAGCTGCCACTTGCCGTCTCTGCCCATCTGGGAATGCTCGCGGTCGGTCGCCTTCCAGCCACGGGCCTCGATCGTCGCCTGAGCCGCCTTGATGTCTTTGACCCCGAGCGAAATGTGGTTCATCACCCCGGTAAGCCGGAGGTCGGCATTCGTCGGTTGGTTCAGCATGTATTCCACCCACTCGGTCCCGTCCGGGACCTGCATCGCGACCCACTCGGTGCGTTCGGGCTTCATGCCTCCATACCAATAAAGGCGGAAGCCAAGGATATCTCTGTAGAAATGATCTTCGGCCGGCCGCTCGTAAACCAGGAAGCCCGCGTGGATCATGCGGCGCGAGACGGCATCACCCGGTTGCTTTTGTGCGGTCATCGGCGCGCCCGGGTCACGTTGCACAAACTCGATGTCGTGGCCTTCGGGGTCTTTCATTCGAAAGCTGCGGGTCCCATCTTTCGAAGCGCTCGAATCTGGGACCTTCACTCCTTGTGCCGCCAAATACTTTCGAAGCGCCTCGCAATCATTGGTGCGGAACGCTACGTGGTCCATGCGGTCGGTGGCTTTCGGATCAGGAGCGGGACTGTACCCGACCCATTGCGCGCCGATCATGAATCTCATTGTTTGCCTGGGCTCGAGGGGCGGCGCGCTCGCCAGACCGAGGACATTTTGAAGGAGGTGTCGGTTTGCCTCTGGATTTGTCGTGTAAAACGCGACGTGATCAACGCCGGTAATCTTCGGGCGCGCGGGCGCGGACTGCTGCCCGAGAGCGCCGACTGAAATGAAAAGGCAGGCCGCTATGAATGTTGGCTTCATGGAAACTCCGTTTTCCTGTCGCACAGGATTGTACTCAAGTCAGGGCGCGACACAAAGGTGCAGGCGTGAGTTGCGACCCGAAGCAAGGCTGCACTTGCTGCGACGGAGAATTTCAAGCTGCGAAAGCAGTTCACTGTTTCATTGCACCTCAATCGAAACGATGGTTCCCGTTCCATCTCCCATATCGCGATAGTTCACCGCCGCTTTCTGTTTTTTCCAATCGCAGGAAAAGTTGTCGGCTCCGAGCACCAAGACGCGTTTGCTGTCGGCCACGCGCATCTGCCAGGTCTTGGTTCCGGAAAGCACGTTTAATGTCGCCGAAGTAGCAGAGGAACAATCTACGCTCACGATCATTCCCTTAACGAATTTCACCGGGGATGAATCCGCCACAAACGTAACTGCAGCAGACGCATCCGGCGGCGCGGCGGCGCTCGGAACTACAGCAGCTTCCCTTGGGCGCAATTCACGCGAGGCCGCCAACTGAGACTTAAATTCCTGTGCCTGGGCAAGGGCTGACGCACCCCGTTCTGCCACTTGAGGGTCTGAACTTCTGGTCAGCGCTGTGAAGATGGAAATCGCCTCGTCGGTCTTCTGATTGCTCATGTACATGCTGGCAAGGTCGAACCGATAATTCTCATTGCCAGGGTTCAACGAAACCGCTTTCTGCATGTCGGCAAGCGCTTTGGCCGGCTCGCCTGCCTGCGCCATCGCAAAAGCGAGCAGGGTGTATGCATCCGCAAAGTTGGGATCGAGGGAAATGGCCGTCTCTATCTCCCGGGTCATTTCGGGCAGGTCGTCGCGGCTTGAGCCTCCGCGGCTCATCAAGAGCGCGGAATAGTAGTGAACGCGTGAATCTTTTGAGTCAGCAGCAGCGGCCTTCTTGAAGTATTCTCCGGCCTGCTTAAAATCGCCTTTTTGCAGATAGCCATAGCCCAGCCCCCGGGACGCGGCGGCATTGTTTGGATCAGCTTTCAGAATTTCCTGGAATTCGCTAACCGCCTTATCGTGATAATCGAGCGAGTGCAGATGGATGTCCGCAATTACCGCGCTGGCATCGATCGCAGTGACCGGCTTGACGGCGTAGCCTTTTTCGACGATATCCGCGGGAGTGGGCAACGCATAATACATATAGTGACCGCTCGAGATGTAGTCTCGAATTGCCTTATCGAATTGTGCTGCACTTATTCCGAACGCTTGCTGGATGGCGTCCTCTACAGCAATTCCCTTTTCCCTCTTCAGGCTGAAATACAAACTCAACTTCTGAATGAGTCCCTTGTCGTAAAGATAGTGGGCGAGTATCGCTGATTCGGCATAAAAGACAGTCCGGTGATCGCCGCTTTCGTTGTAAGTCGGAGAATTGTGTTGCACCCTGAAAAGGTCGGAGATCTTGATGAATCCGTTTTGGCGCAGTATTTCGTAGGTGTCGCTCGGGATTTTACCCACGCGCGCCTGTTTGCCGTCCACTTCAATGGTTGAGAAGTATTCTGCAAATCCCTCCTCGAACCACGGATCCACCTCGGCCGAAAGGTTGCCGCTCATCAGTTGATGCGCGTACTCGTGAAACACAACCGTCCACGGGTTATCAACCGACATGTCGAGCATGATGAAAGAACGGTCCTGTCCTCCCTGAAAAAGGCCCGCGGCCTTGATCGGTTTCCCATGCCACAGCGGCACAACCTGTTTTAGTTCCTTGCTATCGCGGAAGGCGACGATTTGCAAAGGTACCGGCAGATTCACATTCGCTTTCACCATGAGTGCGCCGAACACTGCACGCATCTGCTCGAAGCGAATGGCGACTTCGCGGCCACGCCGTTCGCCGGCATCGGTCACAACTGAAAAATGCGGGGATTGGATTTCGATCCACTGGGTTTCGCCGGCGGAACAAGGCGCGGAACTCAGAAGGCCTGAGAACGCGAGCAGAAACAGCATCCAACGAACGCGGCGCTTCATGGACGCAGACTCGCGCAATCATACCCCAGCTTTT
>Ga0070717_10002241_pt1 | contig 13554 bp, 15 predicted proteins | sample LARL113metaG_FD_71366 | JGI IMG/M metagenome (GOLD analysis project Ga0070717, IMG submission 71366) | Corn, switchgrass and miscanthus rhizosphere microbial communities from Kellogg Biological Station, Michigan, USA - LAR L11-3 metaG | ecosystem: Host-associated > Plants > Roots > Rhizosphere ... | reverse complement strand
CGGCCGGCCACCGGCTCGGCCATGCGGTACTCGACGCCCCGGTCGCGCAGCGCCATCCACGGATAGACGTTGGCGGGGTATTCGCCGCGGGCGCCGACGACGTTGTCGCCCGCGCGCCAGTCGAGGCCCTGGGCCAGCAGCGACATGCCGTGGGCGGTGCCCCGGACCAGGCCGATCGACTCGGCCTCCGCGCCCACGAGCCGGGCGATCGCCTCCCGCAGCCGGTCGGCCTCGGTCTCCGCCAGGCCCTCCTCGTATGGCCGGCCGGTCAGGCGCTCCATCAGCGCCTCGATGGCGGCGCGTCCGCGCTCCGACATCGGCGCCACGCCGGCGTGGTTCATGAAGACCCAGCGCTGGGTCAGCGGGAACAGCGAACGTGCTGCGGGTGCGGCCAGGACGAGGTGTTGCGGTGCGATGGCGCGGCCACTATACGCCCTGACCGGTCCCGGATAGTCAGGTGACCTGCGGATCCCTCGCGATCCCAGGCCGGGCTCGCCGAGTCCTGTAGTCTTGGCACACGATGGCCTGGGTCCCTACCGTCGTCGAGAACGAGGGCGGCAACCGTGAGCGCTCGTTCGACATCTACTCCCGGCTGCTGCGCGACCGGATCATCATGGTCGGCCGGCCGATCACCGACGCGCTCGCCAACCTCATCGTGGCGCAGCTGATCTTCCTGGCCGCGGACGACCCGGACAAGGAGATCCAGATGTACGTCAACTCCCCGGGCGGTTCCGTCGCGCCGGGGTTCGCGATCTACGACACGATGCAGTACGTCAAGGCCCCGGTGTCCACCGTCGCCGTCGGCCGCGCCGCCAGCTTCGGCACCATCCTCCTGATGGGCGGGTCCAAAGGCCGCCGGTTCGCGCTCCCCAACGCGCGGATCCACCTCCACCAGCCGCTGATCTCCGGCCGCGGCCTGCAGGGGCAGGCGAGTGACCTCGACATCCACGCCCGGGAGATCCTGCGGATCAAGGAGGAGCTCAACCGGCTGATCGCGGCCCACACGGGCCAGCCGCTGGAGCGGATCGAGCGCGACACGGACCGCGATTACTTCCTGTCCCCGCAGGAGGCGATCGAGTACGGGCTGATCGACGGGATGATCGGCGACCCGTCGGAGCTGCCCCAGCTGACGTCGGAGACCGCCAGGATCGGCTGACCAAGGGCGCATGGCGCTTCGCGCAGGCATGGTTGGAGCTGCGGAGCCCGGGCGCACCCTGCCCCTCGCGGCAGGGGGACTGTTGCTGGCCCTCGTCGTGGCCGACTCGACGGCACGCGCTGGCTGGGTGCTGGAAGCGGGCGGTCTGCCCGCCCTGGCGGTGTTCGGGGCGCTGGCCGGCGCGGCCCTGGGCCTGTCCCGGGCGCGCGGCTCGGTCGCCCTGGGCCTGTCGATCGCGCCCGCCCCGGTTGCCGCCCTCCTGGCTGTCCGGTCACAGTCGGCGCAGGCGGGCACCCTGCTCGGATGGCACGCGCTGGCCCAGTGGGGCCGGCAGGTCGTGGCCGGCCAGGCCCCGTCGGACCCGGCGGTCATGCTGCTCCTGCTGTACACCCTGTTCTGGCTGTTGGGCGCCTGGCTGGCCTGGGGGGTGCTGCGCCGCCGCCAGCCGCTCCTCGCCGTCGCGCCCGCCGGCGCGGCGCTGGCGACCAACGTCCTCAACTTCCCCGACGGCCAGGACGCGTACGTCTTCTGGTTCGTCGTGCTCACGCTCGCGCTGCTGCTCTGGTCCACGTACCACACATCGCTCGCGACCGCGCGGCGGCGGCGGGTCGAGCTGGCCGAGAACGCGCGCTGGGACTTCTGGGAGCGCGGCGCGGTCGCGGCGGCCGCCCTCGTCGCGCTCGGCGTGCTGGCGCCGCCGCTGAGCGTCACCGATCGCACGCTGGCCATCCAGAACGGGCTGTCGGACGCGTGGGCGCGGGTCACGCACGGCACCGGCGTCCCGGCCGAGACGTCGACGGGGTTCTCGGCGACCGCCCGGATCGGCGGCGCGCTCACGCGCGACAACGGCGTCGTCTTCGACTACCACGTGGTGGGTGATGCGGCGGCCGGCCCCAGCTACTTCCGCGGGCTCGACCTGCAGCCGCAGCAGGCCGAGTGGGCGTTCGTGCCCCGGCCGGCGTTCACGCAGCAGCTGCCGCGGGGCGAGGACGTGAGCTATGGCGAGACGTACGTGGCGCAGCAGCGGGCGACGTACGCGGTGGACATGCTGCGGCCGCCGGCCGCGGCTCCCGAAGTGATCTTCGCCCCCGGGCAGCTGGCCCAGGTGGACCGGAACGTCGAGGTGATGCAGTCCGACCTCGCCCGCGGGTCGCAGAAGCAGGTCCCGGACACGGTGGACGAGACCACCGCGAGCAGCGGCCGCGGCGCGTACCGCGTTCAGGTCGAGCAGTCCGTCGCCAGCGAGGACGAGCTGCGCTCCGACAGCGTCGCGTATCCCGACTGGGTGATCCCCTACCGGGCACTGCCGTCCGACTACCGGTCGCCCGACGTCGTGCGCCGCATCCACGACCTGGCCGTGCGTGTCACCGCGGGCACCCGCAACCCGTACGACCAGGCCGCGGCGATCGAGCAGTACCTGCGGAGCAGCTACTCGTACACGCTGAGCCCGCCCGCGCCGCCGCCGGGCATGGACGTCGAGGAGGACTTCCTGTTCGGCAACCGCGCCGGCACCTGCCAGTCCTTCGCGACGGCGATGGCGGACATGCTCCGGTCCCTCGGCGTGCCGGTGCGACTGGTCAATGGCTACGGGCCCGGCACCTATGACGCGCAGAAGCAGCAGTCCGTCGTCCGGGAGTCGGATGCACACACGTGGCCCGAGGTGTACTTCCCGAGCTACGGCTGGATCGTGTTCGAGCCCACACCGGACGGTGTGTACAACCCGATCCCGCGCGGCCCGGGGCAAGCCGTGGTGTGCCCGACCAGCGGCTGCCCGGGCGGCGCGAGCCCGTCGCCGGCCACGGTGCCGACCGCCACCCCGCGGCCCCGGCCGGTGCCCGCCGTGCCGGCTGCGACCGGCGGCGCGACGGGCCAGACGCTGCCGGCGCTCCGGACCTGGACCCCGATCGGGGCGATCGTGCTGCTCCTGCTCGTGCTGCTCTACGTGCTCGGGTCGCGGTTCCTGCGGCCGCAGACCGTGGCCGGGGTGTGGCGGCGCGCGATGCTGCTGCTGCAGCTCGCCGGGGTGCGGCAGCGGATCGGCGAGACCCCGATCGAGTTCGGCGACCGGGTGGCGGGCGCGTTTCCGGAGGCGGCGACCGGGATCCGCCAGCTGGCGGTCGACTACGCGGCGGCGGTGTACGCGCCGCGACCGCTGGCCGAGGGTCGCCGGGCGGCGATCCTGGCCGGCTGGGGCGCGCTGCGCCCGCTGCTGCTGCGCCGGATCGCGGCCCGGCTCCGCCGGCGCTAGCCGGCCTCGGTCAGCTCGCCGGTGTAGATCCGGCGCACGACCTCCTCGATGTCCGGCTCCTCGATCGCGAGGTCGACCAGCGGCGCCTGCTCCGACACGGCGGCCACGAGCTGGGCGGCGGTCGCGTCGGCGGGCCGGAAGCGGATCCACTGCCGGGGACCATCGGTGCGGACCACCGACGCGCCGGTCAGCTGGAGCGGCGGCCGGCTCTCGGCCAGGTCCACCACGAGCGTCCTGGTGCCGCCGAAGCGCGCGGCGATCTCGGCGGTGCCGCCGTCGTAGAGCACACGGCCGTGGTCGATGATGAGCATGCGCGGGCAGAGCCGTTCGATGTCGGCCAGGTCGTGGGTCGTCAGCAGGACGGTCACGCCCCGCTCGCGGTTCAGCCGGAGCAGGAACTCGCGCACCCGGGCCCGGCTCACGATGTCGAGGCCGACCGTCGGCTCGTCCAGGAACAGCAGCTCGGGCGCGTGGAGCAGGGCCGCGGTCAGCTCGCCCCGCATGCGCTGGCCGAGCGAGAGCTGCCGGACCGGCCGGTCGAACAGCGGTCCCAGCTCCAGGACGTCGGCCAGCTCGGCCAGCCGGCGCCGGTGCTCGGGCGCGGGGACCCGGTACAGGTGGCGGAGCAGGTCGAAGGACTGGCGCAGCGGGAGATCCCACCAGAGCAGGCTGCGGTTGCCGAAGACGACGCCGATGCGGCGAGCCAGCTCGGTGCGCCGGCGCGCGGGCTCCAGGCCGGCGACCCGGATGCGGCCGGAGGTCGGCACCAGGATCCCGGTCAGCATCTTGATCGTGGTGGACTTGCCGGCGCCGTTGGGGCCGATGTAGCCGACCATCTCGCCGGCCTCCACGGTGAAGTCGATGCCGTCGACCGCGGTGACGGTGGCCCGTCGGACCCGGAACGTGCGCCGCAGGCCGGCCACCTCGATCGTGCTCACGAGCCCGTGCTCCGGTAGTGGCGGACCCCGAGCTGCCAGACGAGGCGGCCGGCGGCGAGCGTGGCCAGCGCCACGACGGGGGCCAGCAGGCCCAGCCAGGGCAGGCCGGCGACCGGGTCGGGCTTGCCCAGGATCACCACGCAGGGGTAGTACGCGACGAACGCCGCCGGCACCACGAACGCGAGGAAGCGGCGCAGCCAAACGCCGAACAGGTTGATGGGATACGAGGCCAGGTAGCTGCCGCCGTACGTGAACGCGTTGGCGACCTCCCGGATCTCCGTCGTCCAGAAGGCGATCGCGGCGCCGGCCACCCAGATGCCGGCGTAGATGGCCGTGCCGGTGCCGAGGGTGAGGAGCAGGAGGGCGACCTTCGGCGCCGACCAGGCGACCGGCGCGTTGGCGACGGCGTAGAGGAGCACGGCGGCGGCCTGGCTCAGCTTGCCCAGGCGCCGGATGGCGAGCTCGGACGCCACGACCTGGAAGAGGCTGCCGTGCGGGCGCACCAGCAGGACGTCGAACGTGCCGGTCCGGATCAGCTCGCCGAACCCGTCGAGGTGGCCGACCAGCATGTCGGTCAGGGCGAAGCTGATGCCGGCCACCCCGTACAGGAGCGAGACCTCGGGCAGGGTCCAGCCGCCCAGCACCGGGAGGTGGCTGAACAGGACCAGGATCGCGACGAAGTCGGTGAGCGCGCTGACGAACGTCCCGACGAAGTCGAGCGCGAACGAGAGCCGGTACTGGGCGCGCGAGCGGATGGACGCGGCGGCCAGGTGCGCGTACGTCTCCAGGGCGGCGAGCGGGTCAGCCACCCTGGACCACCAGGCGGCGGACGCCGGCGGCCAGCACGAGGCGGCCGAGGCCGAGCAGGGCCAGCGCCCAGGTGAGCTGGAACAGGAGCGCGCCGGCCAGGTCGAGGCCGCGGTGCTTGCCGAGGAGCACGTCGATCGGCAGCTGGAGCATCGCGGAGAACGGGAGCACCTCGACCACGGCCCGGACGCCGCCGGGCAGGAAGGGAAGGGGGACGACCGACCCGGAGAGGAACGTCCCGATCAGCGACGACATGCTCAGGATGCCGCGGTAGTCGAGGAGCCAGAACGCGCAGAGGTTGACGAGGAAGCGGGCCGAGAAGCTGACGACCGCGGCCAGCGCGACGGAGACGGCGAAGGCGAGCCAGAGCAGAGGGTCGGTCGGGAGGTCGAGGCGGAACAGGAGCTCGGCGAGCATGACCGGGGGGAGGCCGCGGAAGATCGTGTGGTAGGCGGCGCGACCGAGATCGGCGGCGAGCCACGCCCCCTGCAGGTCCACGGGGCGGCCCAGGTCGACCACGACGTCGCCGCTGATGATCCGGAGGGCGAGATCGTTCCAGCCCCAGAGGTAGGCCACCATGAGAAGGCCCTGCACGAGCCAGACGTAGGTGAGCGTGTCAGCGGCGTCGTAGCCGCCGACGCGGGGCCGGCCCGCCACGATGGCCAGGAGGACGTAGCCCCGCATGAGGCCGAAGACGCTGTTGGTGAACGCGCCAGCGAGCGTGGCGCCACGGTAGGTCGCGTAGCGCCGGTACCCGCTGACCGCCAGCTCCCAGTAGGCCCGCACGGCTCGCCATTATGGCGATCTGGCCGACGGCCGTAGTCGCATGACGCAGCCGCGCGACCCGCGTGCGCCCTTCCTGCAACCGCGTGAGAAGCGCGACGCGCCGTGACGGCGGTCTCAATTTTGATATCATGCGAGCCGTGGAAGACCACGGTCCGGTGGGTTCGACGGCGCGCGCGGCGAGCGACCGCCGGGCCGCCCGCGGTGCACAGTACCGGGCGGAGCGAGACCGCCTGGAGCCCTACCGTGAGGTGGCCCGGCAGGTGATCCTGCTCCGCACGCGGGCGGGCATCTCCCAGGAGGAGCTGGCCCGGCGGGTCGGCACCAGCAAGTCCGCGATTGCCCGCCTCGAGAGCGGCCGCCACCAGCCGACGGTCGAGACGCTGCGTCGGGTGGCAGCGGCCTTCGACGTCCGCCTCAACATCGCGTTCGAGGCTCCCCCGGACCCGGGAGCGGAGCTCAGGGGCGGGGCGCTCGCCCTCTAGCGCGGATCAGAGCTCCAGCGACATGCCGTCCCGGGCGGCCTTGACCTCCACCCCGGTCCGCTGCGACAGGTCCGCAGCCACCTCCCACGGGTGGGCGCGCCAGACCTGCATCCCGAAGTGCGTGATGATCGCCAGGCGCGGCTTCGCCTCCCGGATGATCCGCTCCGCGTCGTCCAGGCCCAGGTGCGGCAGCTCCGGCCGGCTCTGGGCCAGCACGGTGTGGAGCAGCATCGTGTCCGCGAAGTGGTCCTCCGCGATGCCGTCGTAGTACTGCGAGTCCGTGACCCACCCCAGCCGCGCCGGCGACCCCTCACCGAAGCGGAACCCGTACGTCTCCACCCCGTGGATGTGCCGCTTCGTCGTCTCGAACCTCAGCGCGCCCAGCTGGTACTTCGTCTCCGGCTCCAGCCGCACCATCTCCTTCGGGAAGTGCCGCAGGTAGCGCAGGACGACCGGATCCTCGTCGAGCGCGTCGCTCGGGCAGAACAGCGTGCCCCGGGGCCGGAACCCGCCCTCGGTCATCGCCTCGATCATCACGTTGACGTCGCCCGAGTGGTCGATGTGCTTGTGGCTCAGCAGGATGCCGTCCAGCCGGCTCAGGTCCACCTTCCGCTTGGCGTACTGCACGACCGCCCCCGGCCCGGGGTCCATCGCGAGCCGGGTGCCGTCCTCCTCCACGTACAGGCCGCCCGACGCCGCCAGCTGCTTGGCGACCATGAAGCGGGCGCCCGCGGTGCCCATGAACGTGAGCTTCAACTGGCCGGCGAAACCTCGGCCACGTCCGTCAGGGGCACCGTCTTCCCGAAGTGCCGCTCGTACAGCTCCTCCACGCGAGCCAGGGTATCGATCTCCGAGGCCGGTTTGTCGGGCCGCAGCCGCACGATCCGGGGAAATCGGAGGGCGAACCCGCTGCGGTGCCGCGCCGACCGCTGGATGGCGTCGAACGCGACCTCGATCACCACCACCGGCTCCACCGTCCGCGCCCGGCCGTGGTCCACCACCGTGTGGGCCAGGAAGAACTCGGTCATCTCCGCGATCTCGGCGTCCGTCAGACCGGTGTACGCCTTGCCCACGTTGAGCAGGCGGCCGGACGGGTCGTCCCGCACCGCGAACGTGTAGTCGGACAGCACGCCCCGCCGCTTGCCGTGGCCCCACTCCACCGCCGTGACGAGCACGTCGAGCGTGGCCAGCGGCCGCTTGAGCTTCAGCCACGCCATGCCCCGCCGGCCAGGCGCGTACGCGCTCTCCGGGTCCTTGACCATCAGCCCCTCGTTGCCGCGCTCCCGCGTCTCGGCGAAGATGCGGTCCAGGTGGGCGGGGTCGCCGGCCGTCTCCAGCCGGGCGAGCAGGAACGGCCAGGGGAGACCGATGCCCTCCAGCCGGCGCCGCCGTTCGGCCAGCGGCTGGTCCAGGAGCACCTCGCCGTCCAGGAGCAGCAGGTCGAAGGCCACGAAGACGAGCGGCACGTCCCGCCGCAGCGCCGCCGACACCTCCTTGCGGCCCAGCCGGCGCTGCAGGTCCGAGAAGGGCAGGACGCGATCGCCCCGGTGGGCGAGCACCTCGCCGTCCATGATCACCTCGCGGTCGAGCGCGAGCCCGGCGGCGACCAGCTCGGGGAACGCGCCGGCCGTCTCCTTGAGCTCCCGGCTGAAGAGCTCGCACCGGCCGCCGGACTGATGGAGCTGGCAGCGCACGCCGTCGTACTTCTCCTCGGTCCACACGACCGGGGTCCGCATCCGCTCGAACGCCTCGGCCGGCGTCTCCACCGGCGTGGCGAGCATGAACCGGACCGGCTGGAAGAGCGTGATGCGGGTGTCGTCGAGCTCGCCGGCGCGGCACCGGACCGCCGTCTCGCCCAGGTCGCCGGTGAGCATGTGGACCCGCCGCACCACGTCCGCGGGCACCTCGAACGCCTGCGCGATCGCGGCCTCGACCAGCCCGTTGGCGAGGCCGATCCGGAGCTCGAAGCTGAGCACCTTGACGACGTATCGCGCCTCCAGCGGGTCGAGCCGCCCGAGCAGGCCCGCGAGCAGGTCCTGCCTGGCGGCCGCCGTGCGGGCCAGGCGGATCTCGTCCAGCGCGGCGGCCACGTCGGCCAGGGACGTGGGCCGCGGCTCCGTCCGTCCCTCCAGCGCCTCGCGCGCCCAGTCGCCCAGGTCGGAGTGCTTCAGGAAGAGGGCGCTCAGCTCGTCGGACTCGCGGCCCGAGAGGCGCTCGACCACCCTCCCGATCGTCGCCCAGCCCAGGTTCAGCCGGGCCCGCTCGGCGCCGCCGTACGGCTGGCCGCTCATGTAGATCGCCGCCCGCCGCAGGTCCTCCGGCGGCAGCCGGCGCAGGTAGTCGGCGAGGAGCCGGGCCTTCTCCAGGGTGGAGGAGGTGGCCCCGATCGCCTCCGCCGTCCTGGCGAAGTCCAGCAAACCGACCCTCATCGTAAGCTTCACGAGTCAAGTGGCTCGCTGTCCTTACCTGGAGCAGATCTACAAGGACCGCCATGGCCCGGTGCGCGTGTACCACTTCGACTGCCACGTCGATCACCGGTCCAAGCGGAAGCTGGCGCTGCGCGACGCCCCGCCCATCTGCCTGCGCAACTTCGAGGACTGCCCGCTCTACCAGCAGGAGCGGCAGCGCGAGGACGGCATCATCCGCCGCTACACCGACTAGGTGCGCGTCTTCGTCTCCGCGGACATGGAGGGCGTCGCGGGCATCGCCCGGGACGAGCAGACGGACCCGTCCTCGGCGCTGCACCCGGCCGGCCGGCACCTGCTCACGCAGGAGGTCAACGCCGCGCTCGAGGGCGCGCTCCAGGCGGGCGTGCAGGAGATCGTCGTCAGCGACGGCCACTGGACGTGCGTGAACCTCGATCCCGAGGAGCTGCACCCGCGAGCCGAGCTGGTCAGCGGGTACCCCCGGCGTCGGTACATGGGCGCCGGGATGGGCCCCGGCTTCGACGCCGCGTTCTTCGTCGGCTACCACGCGGCCGTGGGGACGCCGGACGCCGTGCTCGACCACAGCTACGCGGACCCGCGCGTCGTCCACCAGGTGCGGCTGAACGGGATGCCGCAGTGCGAGGGCAGCCTGACCGGCTACCTGTGCGGCACGTTCGACTGCCCGGTCGCGCTGTTCACCGGCGACGCGGCGGCCGTCTCGCAGATGCACGAGTTCGTCCTCGAGGTCGAGGGCGTGGTCGTCAAGGAGGGGCTGGGCCGCCAGGCCGCCCGCTCGCTCCATCCGCACGTCGCCCGGGAGCGCATCCGGGCGGGCGCGAAGCGGGCGATCGAGCGCCTCGACAACATCCCGCCGATGCGGTTGGAGGGCAGGGTCGAGCTGGAGGTCGACCTCACCACCACGGCGATGGCCGACTCCTGCGAGCGTGTGCCCTGCGTGCGCCGCCTCGGGCCGCGCACCGTGGGCTACGCTGCGACCGAGTACGTCGAGATGTACGACCTCTTCCTGGCGCTGGTCGATCTCGCGATGGCCGCCGTGTAACGCGGCCTGCCGGCCACTCGTATCCAGTGCGAATGTGGACGATGCGGAGGCGCGGATCGTGATCGAAAGCCACCGCGTGGACGTGTACAACGCGAGCCTGCGCATCCTGGGCAACGCCGCGGATGCCGAGGACGTCACCCAGGACACGTTCGTGGCCGCCCTGCAGCGCATGTCCACGTACGACCCCGCCCAGGCGATCGGGCCCTGGCTGCGGGCGATCGCGCGCAACCGGGCGATCGACCTGCTCCGGCGGCGGGCCCGCGCGCCGGAGCCCGAGGTCGGCCAGGGTCAGAGCGCCGAGACGCTGGCGCTGGAGCACCTGGAGGCGGAGCGCGTGCGCGCGACGCTCGCGCGCCTGCCCGCCCGCGACCGCGCGCTGCTCGTCCTTCGCTATTGGGAGGACCAGTCGGTGGACGCGATCGGCCGCGCGCTGGGCATGACGGACGGCGCCGTCCGGGTGGCGCTGCTGCGGGCGCGGCGCACGCTGGGCGCGCTGCTCGTCATGGAGGAGGACGGCGTTGAGGTGTGAGGACGCGCGGCGGCGCCTGCTCGCCCACGCGTGGGACCACGAGGCGAGCCGTCACCTGGAGTCGTGCGCGGCCTGCTTCGAGGCGATGGAGTCGGCCGATCCGCTGTCCCACGCGCTCCGCGGGGCGCGGCCGGACGACGTCCTCGCGCCCGCCGGCCTCGCCGACGCCGTGCTGAGCCGGCGGCCGTCCGGCGGCCGGCTGGCCGCCCTGTGGGCGGCGCTGGTGGCGGTGTCGTTCGCGGCCGGCACGGCGCTCGTCCTGCTGGGCGGGGCCGGGCCGGGCTGGGCGGCGGCGGGCATCGGCGGCCTGGCTGGCGGGATCGCGGGTGCGCTCGCGCCGGTGGTCGCGGTCCGGGACATCCTGCTCGCCCAGCCGGCGGTGCTCACGGTCTTCGGCGCCGTCACGCTCGCCGCCTGCGCCCTGTGGCTGCGGCTGGCGCTGCGGCCGCCGGTCTGGAGGATCGCGCGGTGATCCCCGCGCTGCTGACGGCCGGCCTCCTCTTCGTGGCCGCGCCCTCGCCCCCGGTGCCGCCGTCGGCCCCCTCGCCGCCGGCCAGGCCGACCGTCGCGGGCGGCTCGCTCTCGTTCTTCGGCGGCGACTACACCATCCCGGCGAACGAGGTCCGGCGCGGCGACGTGACCGTCTACGGCGGCGACGGCGACGTGGAGGGGACGATCACGCACGACCTGCGCGTGTTCGGCGGCGACGTCACGGTGAACGGGCGCGTCGAGCACGACGTCGTGGTCTTCGGGGGGGCCGTCCACCTCGGGGCGCGGGCCGACGTCGGCCACGACGTGACGGTCCTGGGCGGCTCGCTGGACCGGGACCCCGGCGCGCGCGTCGGGCACGAGGTCATCCAGGGCGGCTTCGGCTCGGGCCTGGCGGCGGGCGCTCTGCCGTCACTGCCGCCGCTGCCCGGCCTGGGCGAGCCCGCGCGCGTGGGCATCTCGGTGGGCATCGTCCTCCTGGCCCTGCTGCTGCAGCTCCTGTTCCCGCGCCAGATCGGACTCACCCGGGAGGCGCTGGACGAGCGGCCGTTCGCCAGCCTCGGCCTCGGCTGTCTGACGGCGGTCGCCGGCGTGCTGCTGGCGGCCCTGCTGGCGATCACCGTGATCCTGGTGCCGGCCACCGCCGTACTCCTGGTAGCGATGATGGCCGCCAGCGTGCTCGGCCTGGCCGGCGTGATCGCCCTGATCGGGCAGCGGCTGCTGGGCACGCTCCACGTGCACGTCCACACGATCCCCACTCTGCTGATCGGCGGGGTGCTGGTCGCGGTGATCGTCAACCTGCCGTACGTGGGCGTGGTCTTCGGCCTGCTGATCGTCTCGATGGCGCTCGGCGCCGTGGTGCTGACGCGGTTCGGCACCCGCCCCCACCCGCCCGTGCCGCCGCAGCCGGCGGCGCCTCCGGAGGTTCCCCGATGAACGCTCGCGTGACGCTGCTGGCCACCGCGCTGGTGGTCCTGGGCCTGTCCGGCTGTGGATTCGCCGTCGGCCCGGTGGCCGCGCTCCAGGGCTCGGGCAACGTGAAGTCGGAGTCCCGCGACGTGCACGACTTCGATCGGGTCGAGGTCGCCGGCGCCGGGACGCTCACGATCACCCAGGGCCCGGCGGAGGCGCTGACGATCCAGGCCGAGGACAACCTGCTGCCGCACATCGGCTCGGCCGTGCGCGGCCACACCCTGACGCTCGCGCCGCTGCCCGGTTCGAGCCTCGCGCCGACGAAGCCGATCCAGTACGACCTGACGGTCAAACAGCTGCGGGCCATCCAGGTGTCCGGCGCCAGCGACGCCACCGCGCCGAGCCTCCGCGCCGACCAGCTCGACCTCGACGTAAGCGGCGGCGGCCGCGTGCAGGCGCTGCGCATCACGTCCAGCGCGCTCACGGTGCACCTGAGCGGATCGGGAACCGTCACGGTGTCGGGCCAGGCGGCCCGGCAGTCGGTATCGGTCAGCGGCGCCGGCAAGTACGAGGCGGCGGACCTGGCCAGCCAGCAGGCGACGGTGGACGTATCGGGCGCGGGCAGCTCGGCCGTCAACGTGTCGGAGCACCTGAAGGCGACCGCCTCCGGCGCCGGCCACGTCACCTACACGGGCTCGCCGACCGTGCAGCAGGAGGTCAGCGGGGCGGGCGAGGTGGCGCGCTCAGGCTGAGCCGGGCTACCGCAGCAGCGTCGTCAGCCAGGGCCACGGCCGGCGGGTCTCCTGACCGGCCGGATAGGGCGGCAGGGCGGCGCGCAGCGCGGATTCGATCGCGGCCATGTCCCCGCTGAGCGAGCCGGCCGGCTGGACGGTCGCGCCGACGCGGAGGACGATCGGCTTGCCCCTCCACAGCTCCCGCGTTCCCGCGATGCCGATCGTTGCGACGGGCACGGAGCTGTCGCCGGCGAAGTGGGCGACGCCGCGCCGCAGCGGCTGGAGCTCGCCCTCGACCGTACCGACGGCGCCCTCCGGGAAGATGGCCGCGACGCCGCCGTGCTGGAGGACGCCGCGCACCGCGACCGAGAGGTGCCGGATCTCGCCGCTGTCCACCGGGATGATCCCGCCCATGAACCGCAGCATCCAGCGCTTCCACCACCGGTTGTAGATCGCGGCCCGGCGGCCGAGGAAGTGGACGCGGGGGCTGGCGGGCAGCCACCCGAGGAGCAGGAACGGGTCGGCCCAGCTCAGGTGGTTGCTGGCGAGGACGTAGGGGCCGGGCGGCAGGCGCTCCAGGCCGTCGACCCGGACCCGGAAGACGGTCCCGAAGAGCAGACGCAGGAGGGCGCGGGCGGCGCGGAAGCGGAGCGGCGCCCTAGAGAGCGAGCGCGAGCTGCTCGGTGGCATGGAGGGCGTGGGCCCTGACGCCGCGCTTGCGCAGGTGTCGGGCGAAGTCCTCGGGGAACCCGTGAACCGTGTAGACCTTGTTCGCGCCCGAGCGCCGGATGACCTCCAGCAGCTCGTCGAAGTCGCAGTGGTCGGAGAGGGGGAACGCCAGGTCCGCCCCGAAGACGCGCCAGAACCCGGCGTCCTGCGCCCAGCCTGAGATCAGGGCGGTGCGGTAGCGGGGCAGGGCGCGGATGGCGTCCTTGCCCACGGGCGGCACGACGACGACGCGGTCGCCGGGGTTGCCGTCCAGGGGGA
>Ga0070717_10002240_pt1 | contig 13555 bp, 15 predicted proteins | sample LARL113metaG_FD_71366 | JGI IMG/M metagenome (GOLD analysis project Ga0070717, IMG submission 71366) | Corn, switchgrass and miscanthus rhizosphere microbial communities from Kellogg Biological Station, Michigan, USA - LAR L11-3 metaG | ecosystem: Host-associated > Plants > Roots > Rhizosphere ... | reverse complement strand
GCCACGCCGGTCACGCCCATCGTGCACTAAATCGTTCACAGTACCGTTCGCCGTGGCGCATCGCGCGAAAGGGCGCGCTTGTCCCAGCGTGCGCGTTCGGACAAAGGAATCTTATGGGCAGTACCGGGACATCATGCACCTACTCGTCCGAGCTGCGTTTGCGACTCGTTCCAAACGTCGATCCCGACCGCTTCGACGGTGAGGCGCTCGCACGAATGCAGCGCGATTACTGGGGGGAAGCCAACGCGTCCCGCATGACCAGGCTGGCGCGTTCGTTCCCAACGCTGGCAGATGCGGATGGCATCGAGCCATGGAACCCGGAGGCGCTGATCGCGTGGGCGTGCGACTACACCATCGATCAGGACGACACTCATGCGCTTCGGTTTGTGCTCCAGGTATGGAGGCCGACCCACGATTGGCGAACAGAAACGGCAAGCGTACTGCTGCAACGTGGCCATTCGCTCCGCGACGCCCACAATATCGCGTCAGCGTTCGCGCCGTTTAACGTAGTATCAGCGCTCGCGTCCTGGGACCATCTGCATCAGGCCGCGTTTCTCGCCTGGATCGCAGTACCGTTCTACCCATAGCGCGGGCCGAGCGCGATCGGGTGAGGCCCGTCACGACAACAGCCTGGGCGCGACCAGCGCGAGCCGTGGCTGTGTCTTGCAGGCGGCGGTACGGCGGCGGCGACGCGCCCGCGCAACTTCGCCAGCTCCGCCGCAAAAATCACAACGCGTCTCGGGCTGCGGTACCACAGCGATCGCCTCGAGCAGGCACGGGCAGCGCCCGCCGGTGCGGGGCGCTCCAGGGCGGCGCCAAGACCGCCTTGAGCACGTCGCCATCGAGGTGGATCAGCGTGCGTACCGCGGGGCCAGTCTTCAGGATCGGGGTCGGTCGATTCGTCATCGGGAGGCCTCCTGCCGAGATCCTCGCCGTCGTCCATCGGCGAAGTCGCGGACTCCCGCAGGCACATTCTGACCGCAGGGACCACTTCTCGGGAACCGTGGTCCGTCACCCGCACGGGGCCCGCTGCACGCTTGCGCAGGCGACGATCGCGATTGCGGCCCCGGTGATCGGCGCGACCGTCTCGAGAACGCTGGTGCCAGGGCACGTGCAGCTCGTTGCTGCGCCCGACCGGCGGGCTGACGGCACGCCTTCCCGCAATTGAATCGCCATGGAAGATGGGCCGCGGACCGCGAACAGCCCGACGCAGAAGCGCATCTCTCGAGGCGAAGCGGCCTGTCGTCGATCCGCCGTGGCCGCGAGGACGACAATTGCTCCGGCCGCCGACCTCGAGCATCGTGGGCTGGAAGCCGGCGTCCATCGCTGAGGGTCTCGGGCTGCTACCCGAGGCCCTCAATCTTTCTGGTGTCCTTGCGCCGACGATGGTAGCGGCCGCCTCGCCGCCGCGACTTTGCCGCCGATCAGCGGGAGGGACCGTCAGAATGCTGACGGGATCAAACCGCCGCTAACATCAGGGCTCCGTGCGGCCTGTGCCTTCTCGATCGTGCTCGTAGCGGCGCGCGACGTCGAACGGCGGGAGCCAGTCGTCGCGGCGGCAGACCCAGAGTTCGTAGGTCGGCCGCAGCTGGCTGGGCGCGTCGAGGCAGCCGAGGGCAACGTCAATCTCGTCGCCGCTGCGCGCGAACAGCGAGGAGCCGCATGCGGGACAGAAGTGCCGGCTCCTGTATTCGGCGGTCGGTCCGCTGATCGAGACTGCATCGGCCGGGAAGATCGCCGAGGGCTGGAACACCGCCCCGTGATGCTTGCGGCAATCGAGGCAGTGGCAGATGCCGACGCGGTATGGCTCGCCGGAGACGGCGAGCCGCACGGCGCCGCACAGGCAGCCGCCGGTAACGATCGTGTCGCTCATGAGATCCGCAGCTGTAGCGCAGGCGGCTTCGTCACGCAGCCAGGAATGCCTGCAAGCGCACTGACCCCAGGCGTTGGGCGGCTCGGGGAAGAGCCGTGGCGCCGGGATGCAGCCAGGCTCGCTGCTCACGTCAGGCCACGATCTCCGCTGATCGGACGACCCGAGACCGGCGTTCGCTCGCGCTCGGTCCTGATGGGTAGAATGGTCTCCCAATCCAGGCGATGACACTTCTTGGTGCCGTCCGTCTCATGAGCCAAGCGCCGATATAACGTCGAAATTCATGAACGCCGATACGAGGCTGGGCTTCATCGACCGAATCGCCGGGTTGCTGAAGTACGTCCACTGCTGCTCGCCAGTCGGTGCGCTGGTCCCGCAGCTACCACGCACGGTGTTGCTGCTGACGATGCTCGTCGCATTCACCGCGGGCAGCGTGGCAGGTGCACTGGCCGCCGTGGCGGGCGGGCTGGTGGCGATGCTCGCGCCCATGGTCTGCTTTGCCGCGGGCGGCGTGGTCGGGCACGAGAAGCCGGCCGCTGATCGACCACTGGGTGGCGCAGTCATGCCGGAAGCGAGCGACGAAGCCTGACGCTGAACACGCAGCCGGTGCCCGGGACGTCGCGCACGGACAGCGTCCCGCCGATCGACAGCGCGCCACGCATGCTGATCGCGAGGCCGAGGCCCAGACCGCTTCGATCGGTGCTCCGCTGCTGATAAGGCTGAAACAGCTCCGACGCCTTGCCAGGAGGCAAACCACCGCACTCATCGGCCACGTCGAACGTGACGTGCTCTGGGGTCACCCGGGTCGATAACCGAACGCGGCCCTGCTTGTGCGTGAACTTGCAAGCGTTCTGCACGAGGTTGGTGACGATCGACGAGACGATCTGCGCATCGCCGGCGATGAGGACTTCGGTCGGGCCTGGGTCGACGGCGAACAAGACGCCGCGCGTCTTGGCCTGCAGCGCCCCCCCGATCGAGATCTCCTCGAGCAACGCCGTTACCGAGACCTGCTCCTCGTGCGGTGGTCCCGCGGTGAGGCGAACCTCGGCTAGCGAGCGGCTCACCAGCTCGCTCATGCCGAGCAGGCTCGCGCCCAGGAGGCGACCCGTGCTACCGCCGATGCCGACGCTCCCCGAGCGCACCCTCTCGTAGGCGAGCGTCGCCGTGTTCATCAAGTTGCGCAGCTCGTGCGCGAGAAAGCCAAGATGTTCGTTGCCGCGGCCGACGAGCTGCAGCTCTCGTCGGCTGGCGTACGCCGTCACCGCCTCGGCGATCGCGACGTCCAGGGACATGTTCAGCGCTGCGAACTGCGCGGCCGGAATCACCACCTTCAGCTCGTTGGCAAGCTCGGTGACGACCTGACAGATGTCGCCGTAGCCGTGCACCACCTGCCCGATCGTGAAGCCAGCATCGAATGCCAAGCCGCCGTGCAAGGTCGCGCTCGCGCCGAGGTCGCCTGCCGCGGAATCCTCGTTCCTTTGCACGCGAGCCGCGAAGTGCTCGAAGAACAGGGGTACGCCACTCGTGAGCTCGTGCTCGGTCGGTTGCGGGGCGAGCCGACGCCGCAGCTTCTCTCTGGCGCGCGCGACAAGCAGCGCGCGGTGCGTCGTGATGAAGCCGTAGAGCATGGCGCGCACTCTGCCACGTGCGGCGGATTGCCCTACGCCTGATCGCGCCGACGCCGGCGATCGGTGGCGCCACGCTTGCAAACAGGTGACGCCTACGCAGAATCCGCACCCGCCGCCAGGTCAGCCGAGCCGCCCGCGGCTCGCGAGGAACGGGAACTTCGTCGGGCTTGCGCCGCGCCAGCCCAAGCGACAGCGGGCAGGTCTGTCGGGACCACCGGGATATGGCGAAGATCCTGCGGCAGCGCGGGACCGGATCCATTGGCCCCAGGGGCGAGTACACGTCCGGATGGAAGCGAGCTGTGGCGAAGTCAGCGGGGTGGCGCAGCGCCGCGATACAGCGCCGCCGTCGCAGCGTGAACTGCGTCTAACACAGTTACTGTCGCGTTGCGCAGGTTTGTTAGGTCGCTGGAATTCAGCGACCGCCTGGCATTCTCCAGTGCGCGCGAGCACCGCGCTCTGACATCGGCCGGCAGGTTGTCCTGCCCGTCGGCCAGGATCTTGCTCGCGCCATAGATCGCGGCATCGAGCTTGACTCGGGCATCGAGGACCTACGCCGGAGTCGACCACGGCGGCAAGTGCTTGACGTCAACGGACGCACCGGAGACCGACCGGTGACCGAGTAGCGCCGAGCTGCGGTAGCCGTCATGCTTTCCTGCAGTTGGCGTTGGTCACGTGCGCCAAACAGCGACAGTACCTCCGGCCGGGGCTCCCACCACGCGCGCAGCCTCGTGAGAGTTCACTGATCATTGCTTGGTTGTCGAGAGTGAACCGTCATCAAGTGTCGCCGGGTCGGAGGTCAGCTTCTGTCATCGCGCGGGCGAGTGAACATCGCTGGCCACCGAGCACCGTTTCGCGGCAGGCCGCACGAGCTGCGGCCGACGATTGCGCGCCTCGGCTACGGTGCTCGCCACTCGACGCGAAACGTAGTGCCGCTTTCCAGCGACTCGACCGACGCTGTCCCGCGGTGGGCACGCGCGATTTCGCGCACGATGAACAGACCGAGCCCGACGCTGCGCGTGTCGCCGCTCGCCTTCCCACCGCGCGTCATCGGCTCGAACATCGTTTCTCGCAGCGCCGATGGAATTTGCGGGCCCAAGTTATGGACCGCAATCGAGCACCGCTCGCCGATAGTGCTTGTCACCGTAATCGGCGTGCTTGGCGCACCGTACGAGTTCGCATTCGAGACCAGGTTACCCACCAGCTGCGCGAGCCTGCGGGGGTCACCGACGGACGGCCCGTCGTCCCGGGGCACGTGCACGATCTCGCGCGTCGGATGGCTGAGGCGGAACTCGTCGAGGGCGGCGGCGATGCACTGGTGCAGGTCGATCGGCCTGAGCGTGACCGCGATGCCGTTGCCGACGCGCGCGCTCGTGAAATCGAGGAGATCCTCGATCAGGTGGGTCGACCGGTCGACCGCGCCCGCAATACGAGCCAGCACTCGGCGCTGCGGCTCCGATACATCCGACTTTTCGAGGATCTCGGCGCCGAGTCGGATCGCGCTCAGGGGGTTGCGCAGATCGTGACTGACGATGCCCATCATCTGCTCGGCGAAGGCTGCCCGATCCTTCGCAGTTGCGTGCAGCAGGCTGAGCTCCGCGACCGCCGCCTCGAGTCGCCGTCGCGCTTGCACGAGCTCCTGTTCGTAGCGGTCGCGGTCGCGGGCGACGTACGCCGCGATCTCGTGCACGATCGTGCCTCCGTCATCGCGTCGAATCGCGTTGACGAGGATTGGCAGCACTTCCTCGCCGTGCACGAGCTCGAGCTTGACCTCCGAGATCGAACCCTGGAGCCGCAGGAGCGGCGCCCAGTGCGTGTGGTGAAATATCTTGCCGCCGATCGTGAGCAAGTCCTGAAACCGCCGTCCGATTAGCATCTCCGCGGACGCGTTCACCCAAGCGCAGAATGTGCGGTTGACGCGCCGGATCGTCCCGTCCTCGAGTGTCTGGAGCACGCCGCACGGAATGAAGTCGAGCTGAGTGGCTGGCGGATCCAAGCTCACAGTCCCTCTTGCGCCAGGAAGCGATCGATCGCCTGACTGCACGCGCTCGGTGCGCTCATGTGCGGACAGTGACCAACGTTGTCGATGATCGCGAGCGTGGCGCGAAGCATTGTCCTCTGCATGTACTCGCCGACCGAAACCGGCGCGATCAAGTCATCGTGGCACTGCACGATCAACGTGGGTGCCGTCAGCTTTGGGAGCTGATCCCGCAGATCGGACAGAAACGTCACACGCGCGAACTGCTTCGCGATCTCCGGATCCGTCCTACAGAAGCTGTTCGTCAGCTCGACCCCGAGCTCCGGCTGACCGGGCGCCCCCATGATCGCGGGCGCCATAGTGCTCGACCAGCCGAGGTAGTTGCTGTCCAGCGTGTTGAGTAACCCCTCAATGTCCTTGCGCGTGAACCCCCCGATATAGTCGCCGTCGTTGATGTAGCAAGGTGATGGGCCGATCATGATGTGCGCGAGAAAGAGCCCAGGCTCGCGGATTCCAGCGAGCATGCCGATCATCGCGCTGACCGAGTGGCCGACGAATAGCACCGGACCATGTGCGACCTCGTGCACGAGTTCGAGCACATCCTGCGCATAGCCGGCGAGCGCCCCATACTTCTTAGGATCGTACGCCCCGTGATCCGATTGCCCGCTCCCGACGAGATCAAAAAGCACTGTACGATAGCGCTCGGCATACGCCGGCGCTACAAACCGCCACATGTTCTGGTCGCAACCAAACCCGTGCGCGAAGACGAGGGTGAGGGGCCCCTCGCCCAGGATCTTCACGTTGTTGCGGTGCTGGACAGTCATCTGTCCGCGAGCATAGCCGGCGCGCCGCGGAGCCGCCACGCTGGGGTGGCAAGTCACTTCGCAAAGGCATGCCAAAACTGGCGATGGTCTCGCGCCGGGCAGCGTGGACCCGCGAGCGAACCCACGCCTGCATGAGGTCCGGTCGACCGCACGGCCATACCCGTCTCAATGCCGGAGGCACGTTCGTGGGATGTGACGGCGCGACAGCGTCGCAGCGTAGATGCCAGCAGTGCGATAGCAAGTCGGACAAGTCGATCAGGTGGAACTTTCGCACTATCCGCGGCAGCACGTCGCACTTACTCGACCGGGTCGACGCAGACGGGCCCGCACCAGCTGAGGGTCGTGTACGCGATCGCGACCCGCTCGGCTCGGCGCCGCCGTCGGACCCGGCGAAGAGCTAGTTCTTCCGCGTCATCGCGTGCCTACCTTGGAGATGCTCGACGATGCCGTTGTCCATCGGCGCGCAGCTGTACGCCAGGAGCCCGCGAGCGCGACTCGGTGGTTGGCGAAGTATACAGCCTTTGGAGCCTCAATCGGCTGTGCCGCGCACTTGTCGCCCGCGTCGAGCACCCTCACGACGTCAACGACTTCGACGAGCAGTGTCACGGCACGGCGGAGACCAATCTTCCGCGGCGCAGCGTGCGCACGGCTGCTGGAAAGCCGGCACGAGCGGCGGGTTGTCGACGTAGTGCGCGGGGCGCAGGGACCCGGTTGGTGGGCTGACGAGATGGCGCGTCGCGCGCTTCGCGACGTCGTCTGCATTCTTGCGATCGATGCCCGACGCCCCACGCAGCTTCGGGTCCGCCCTCGTCGATTTTGTAGCGCCTTCCTGGCTCCAGCCCCTAAGTTAGAAGATTTGGTAAGCGCATCTCCCCAAGCGTCCCGCGGCGCCGATCGCACCGGCCGCAGCGGCCCGGTTCGGTTCACTGGGCGCTCACACGCGCGCTTTGTCGCGTACCGCAGTTGACCCCGGGTTTCGCAGTCAGCCGAAAGGAGTCAACTGACCGCTGATACGGTCGATGTATCTCGTGTGGCATTGGAGCCTGTCGGCGCCTCCCCGGGGGTCAGCATGACCCGTAAGGACGCGGACTCCGGCCGGCTCGGCAGTCGCGACGAAATCCGCACATTGCCTTACTGCGTCGCAGCAGCGAGACGCAGATGCCGATGACCGATGGCGCGCTCCGGCTCAACGCGCTCAAGGTGGATGCGCTGGCCAGGAGGCGGATCGTCCGGCCAGTCCACGCCGAGCAGGAGGCGATCGAGCGCCACCAGTCCAGGCCCGACCAACTGCGCAGCACGCCGCGCAATGTAGCGACGCACTGCGCTCCGCTCGCGGCCCGCGTCGACACAGTCGACGCAAATTGTGATTCCCAGGGCGCACAGACCCTCGACGGACACCATGAGCGGCGCGTCATGTCAAAGATCTCCCTACGGATTGCGAGATCACCTCACGTCCGGGAGGGGCGCCGCCACCCTGTGACCGGATCGTACAATTTCGCGCAGCGTGGACTATGATCGCGTCGATCCCTTCCCGCCCGCGCGTGCTGTTCGTCGACGATGAGCCTGAGTTGCTCGAGGCGGTTGCGCTCAACTTGCGGCGCAGCTACGACGTCGTCACCGTGACTAGCGCCGCCGCCGGACTCGAGCACCTCGAAGCCCAGAGCGACTTCGCAGTGGTGGTTTCAGACATGCGGATGCCCAAGATGGACGGCGCTACGTTCCTGGCCATGGCGCGCGAGGCCGCTCCAGACGCGGTGCGCATGCTGCTCACCGGCCAGTCGGACCTCGAGGCGACGGTCAAGGCGGTCAACCACGGCCAGCTCTTTCGGTTCCTGACCAAGCCGTGCTCCAAGGACACGCTAACCAACGCGATCGCGTGCGCAGTCACGCAGCACCGACTGATCACCGGAGAGCGCGTTCTGCTCGAGCAAACGCTGAATGGCAGCATCAGGATGTTGTTCGACATCCTGGCGATCACTAGCCCAGCGGCGTTCGGACGCGCCAACCAGATTAAGACCCGCGTGCTGCAGCTCGCGCGCCGCCTCGGAGTGCTTGACGTCTGGCAGCTGGAAATTGCCGCGCTCGCGTCGCAGCTCGGCTTCATCGTCGTGCCCCACGAGGTCTGCGAAAAACTCGAGCACAAGCTGGCGCTAAGCGAGTACGAGCAGACCATGGTCGCGCGTGCGCCGGCGATAACCGAGCAGCTACTCGCCAACATCCCGCGGCTAGAGAACGTGCGCGCGATGCTGGCACTCCACGTCGCCCCACCGCCACGCAAACCCAACGCCGAGCCCGCAATCCAGCGTATCGAGCTCGGCGCACACTTGCTGCGCATTGCGATCGACATCGAAGCGATCGAGGCGAACCGTAACGACCGCTCGACCTCGCCGGTGAGCTTGTTACTCGCGCATGCGCAGCTCTACGATCCCGAGGTACTCGAAGCGGTCGAGGATCTCTATCGCGAGCGACCAGCGCGCATCGCAGTCAAGGCCATACAGGCCGACGAGTTGGCCCCCGGGATGGTCCTCGCGGAGGACGTCCGGCTGCTCAACGGCGCGCTGCTGGTGGCGCGCGGCTACGAGGTGACTTCGCACTTCATCGAGCGCATCTACAACTTTCCGCCCGGTGTGTTCGCAGGCGAGTTTCGAGTCATCGTGCCACGTTGAAGCAACTTGAACGTCGCGTGCTGAGGCGGCGGGCGCTTGACGGATGCTCAAGCTCACGGCGACAGCCCAGCACGCCCCGGGTCATCTCGAAGTCGAAATCACGGAGATTACAGCACAACGCGCGCCGACCAGAGCCCCAAGCTCCCGGCGGCCAGGCGCGTCGGTTCGGCGACTCAGACGTCGGGCTTCGAGGGCAGCCGCCCCTTACCTTGGCGAAGAACAGCCTCCCTCAAGGCACTTGCTACCGTTGAGGCTAGCGCGCGCGTGTCTATAGGCTTGGTGATGTAACCGTCGCAGCCTGCCGCGAGGGCGCGCTTGTCGTCGCCCTTCATCGCGTAGGCGGTCATCGCGATGATGAGGAGATCTTGCGACGCGACATCTGCTCGGAGCTGACGCACAAGCTGGAGACCGTCCATCCCGGGCATCTGAATGTCCATGAGGACGACGTCGGGACGCTGCCAGCGAATCTCCTCGAGAGCAGACGTAGCATCCACTGCGACAGCGACATCGTAGCCATGGGCATTCATTACGAATGCGGCGAGTTTCAAGCTCATCGCATTGTCATCGACTATCAGCACTCGCTCGCCCGGCATTCGCTTCACCCATCAGCAATCATACAGCGCGCCGAACGCTCATGCTTCCGTAAGATGAGTGAGGTTCCCTGAACTTGGAACAACAGGGCACTCGATGACGGCTCCATCGAGCTCGCCCGCGTCCCGTGCGCTGCGCGAGGAGCCTCGCCCTCGAAGACTCGCTAAACGGACGGCGACACCTGCAAGGAAACGTAAACCTAGGGCCGCCGCAGTGCTGTCGACAGTGCTTGCGCCGCATGGGCTTCGACGATGGCCTTGGCGGTTGCCCCGGCTAGGCCTATGCCCGCGCGATCGCCCTGCGCACTTGGCGGTAGGTGTAAAGATCTGCCGCCAGCAACTCCGTGGCGATGCCCCTTACGGTATCTGCGACGCCGAAGCGAACGAGGTTCCCGTCCGAACGCGCGCGCAACGGATGCTGCCGCCCCTTGGCGATGGGGCTTGCTGGAGCAGCTCCCACCGTCGCCGGTCGAGTCCTCGAAACTGGGCCATCGGCTGGCTCCCGATGTACGCCGAGGCCAGCCCGTCGCGCTACTGCGCCAGAACCTCGGCTCTCAGCTGTTCCGCTCCGACGCGCCCGGCGTATGGAACGAGCTCGCCTTCCCCCAGCTCGCCGCGGGCCAGCGCGAGCCGAACCAGCTCCTCGGATTCGACGCCGACGGCAAGCTGTTCGTTCTGGTCGACCCCAACGCGGCCGTCGGTCAGGCATCGACCACGGCCGCATACGAGCGACGCGCCGAGCCGTAGCATCGCGCAATCCTCGGCCGACCTCGACATCGAAGGCCGGCGCCTCAGCGAGGTCGATCGCGTGGCAGAAGCGGCGCTCTGATCCCTCGCCCTGCCCGCTCGGCGCAGAGCACAAGCACGAGGTCGCGCCGAAGACACCGCGGGCCAGCACGACCAAGATTGCGGCGCTCAGGCTGCACGCGCCCGCGCCGAGATCGGGTTGGATTCGAGCTCAACCCTCGCCTTGGTCGGCTCGAGGTTGGTGGCTCAGTGCGCGAGGTTCGCGTACTGCAGCAGCCCGCGCGGTCCCTCGGGCGGAAGCGGCGCGCGCAACACATCGCCGGGAACCCCCAGGTTAGCGAGCACGTAGTGCAGGCTGTTCGGCAGCGCCCACAGCGAACGGCCCTGCACGCCATCGAAGTACCGCGGCCCTACGGCGTCAAGCTCGTCCCACACGCCGAGCGCTGCGGAGAGGAACGGCTCGAACCGCTCTTCGTTGCCGTAGAACCACGGCTTGTTCTCGAAAGCTAAGAGGCCGAGGACACCCCACGACACGCTAAGGGACTCCCGAAAAATCGCGTCCATGATTCCGCGATCGTTCGGCGGGTACTGCCACAGTGGTTGCCACGGCATGAAGCAATGGAAGTCCTGACCGCCGGCGAGAACACGGCCGCCCATCATCAACATGCCCGGCTGCTCGCCGGCGTCGAGCGTTCCGTCGTCCGTCATCGCAGAGAGGATGCTCTCGCCGCGCTTGATTCGCGTGACGATGCGCCGCATCCGCTTGTTAACGTCGGCCCAGTCACCATACTGACTAGCAGGCAGGAGCATGGTCAGGCTCCCAACGGCGCGAGGATGATCATAAGGATGATCAGCATGGCACCTCCGACCGTGGTCGTCACGATGGCCTGCTTCTGCATCGGCGTCAGCGGCTTCAACTCCCATCGCCAGCGTCGCTCCCGCACGGGCTCAGGCTCACGTTCAGGGACCGGCACCGGCACGAGGCGGCCGCGGCGGTACTCGTAGGTGATGACTCCAGGCTCGGGCGACTGAAACATGAAGACGCCGGCTGGCGCGGGTAGCGCGCCGAAGGTACCAGGCTCGGCGCTTGAGCCGAGCGTCATCTCGATGCCTGCCTTCGCAAAGAGGGAGAGATACATCCTCGCTTGTGCAGCCGCCTCTGCCTGCGCTGTGGCCGGTTTGATCTCGTAGAGGTGGTGTCGAGACATGTTGGCGATGTCCGGCCGTCGAGCGAGCTCGTCACTTGCAAGAGCGTCGATACCGCCTCCGGGGTTCTTGGCCAGGTTAGTCAGCAACCTGAGGATGCTCACGATGGGTGCGGTGTTGGTGAACACCTGGTCGGCCGGGTGAGCGGCTTGATACACGCCAGCGATCGCGGTGTGCGCGGCGGTCCCGACGTACCAGCCGCCGGGCTGGTTTCCCGGCGGCGACCACGGGCCGGGGTTGATGGGTGCCGGCGCGCCGGCCGCCGTGTTCTGGACCGAAGCGACAGCGCCATTGACGCTGTGGCCGAGGGTAGGTTCACCTTTAGGTGCGCCGGTTGAGTTGGCTGCGTCAAGGCTTGCGCCCGCGTCATCCCGATTGGCGCGCGTCGCGATCGTGCCCTCCACGAGCGATGTAGCCTCTACGCTGACGCCGCGGCGATGCAGCATCCACGAGAGAATCTGAAGCTGCTGGTCGAGGGAAACCTGGTCAAGGGCGGCGCCCGCACGTTGCAACGCCGGATGCGCGGCCGTGACTCGCGGGATGCGCGCGAGCTCGACAGCTTGCAGCGCGGCTCCGAGACGGGGAGATCCGGCGATCCGCGCCTCGAGCCGCAGCGCATACCCACAGTCGGCCGCATCGCTGAGCTGATCGAGTAGCGCCGGCATCTCGAGCCTCTCGAGGCGCGTCACCACGGGATCGCTGCCGAGCTGGGGCTGCGGTGCCGCGAGCAGGTGAGCGAGCTCGTCCGCACCGGTTGCGCCTGCCGGGGCTGTCCCTGTGCTCAGCGAGGTCGGACTCGCAGCGACGCCACCCGCGTCCGGTTTGCGCTGCAGGGTACTCGGTGGTGACGGGCTCAAGCTTGGCGTGTATGCATCGAGCAGGCTCTCTACTGAGCCGCCCGCGACCACTCGATCGGCGACCGCATCGGCGTGCTGCTCGTGAGGATCGCCGGCCGCGCCGACGCCACCCTTGAGGTGCACGCCGGCGCGTTGCTGGACCACATGCGCGGCTTCGTGCGCCGCGGTATGCAGGCTCGGCGCGACGGCGAACGCGACGTGATTTCCCGTGGCGTATGCCTCGGCGCCGACGGACCGGCTCGCCTCTGCGGCAGGGCCGCCGACGTGCGCGCTAACGCCGCTGACGTCATGGTGGCCGAACGCACGCTGGATGGAGCCCAGGTGCGGCAGCGCGGCGGCCGGGCCATCGAGCCCACGAGCCGCGGCGGTCTGGACCTGACTATCGTCGGGCGCGAGGTTCGGCTGCAGAGCCTGCAGCTGCAGCGGGCCGCCGGTGGCCATGGTCGGCGCCGCAAAGATTGAGGATACCAACGTACGCTTACCGACGCCGAGCGCTTGGCGTTGCACGGCGTCGGTGGTTGACGCGTGGTCTCCGTGTTCCCTGCCCTGTTGGTCGCGCACGCGCCTGCTCCTCTCTATCGTTCCCTGACGTCGAGACGTCGAGACGTCGAGACGTCGAGCTTCGTCGAAACGACGCCGGGCTACCTCCGCGACGGCAAGTTCGAGGACCTCGGCTCGGGGACCTCGGAGCAACTCTACGCCCAAGTGCGCGCTGCCCACTTGCTCGGGAGATGGTGCTCACCTCCGCTTTACGATCAGCGAGGAGCGCAACCGGATTGCGCTGGAATGCACCGAATCCGGCTGGCAGAGGAGCGGACGGATTGCGCTCCTGCACATCGTATCCGGACACGGGATCGATCTAGCGAGCGGACACGAGCTCGGGATCTACGACGAGGAGGCTGGTGCAGAGTCCTTGCCGTAGGACCAAGACGCCGACACGGCTACAAGGCCGGGTCGTACGACCCGTCATCAGCGCACGACGACGTGCGTCAGCCGACGACGAAATGCCCCGGTGCCGCAAGATGCGACACGTTGTGGCAACCCACGATGTCGCTGCTGTGACTTAGGCTCCTCGACGCCGATGGCAGAACGGGATCTCACTGGGCGTACGTTGGGCGAGTTCGAGCTGCTGGAGCAAATCGGGCAAGGCGGCTTCGCCGTGGTGTACCGCTCCGAGCAGTCGCGGCTGAAG
>Ga0070717_10002239_pt1 | contig 13559 bp, 11 predicted proteins | sample LARL113metaG_FD_71366 | JGI IMG/M metagenome (GOLD analysis project Ga0070717, IMG submission 71366) | Corn, switchgrass and miscanthus rhizosphere microbial communities from Kellogg Biological Station, Michigan, USA - LAR L11-3 metaG | ecosystem: Host-associated > Plants > Roots > Rhizosphere ... | reverse complement strand
GCCTTCAGCCACACGCAGCGCATCTCGGGCTTGACCTCGCAATTGCCATTGGGGCGCACGCCGCCGCACGGCCCGTTGCGCAGCGTCTTGGGACAGGTCATCGGGCACGTGAGCCCGGTGTCATGCAGGACGCACTGCCCGCACATCTGACAGCCCCAGATGGGACCTTTGACGGCATGCTCCGCCTTCGCGAGCAGGCCGCGCGCTGTCACGCCGGTACCTTCTCCCGGCGCAGCTCGATCAGCTCCCTGGCCTTCTTGACCGCCGAGGAGGCGTCGGCCGAGTAGCCGTCGGCCCCGACCGCGTCGGCGTACTCCTGGGTGACCGGGGCGCCGCCGACCATGACGATGACGTCGTCACGGATCCCGGCCTTCTCCAGGGCGTTGATGTTGGCCTTGAACATCGGCATCGTGGTCGTCAGGAACGCCGAGAAGCCGACGACGTCGGGGTTGTGCTCGCCGATCTGCTCCACGAACTTCTCGGGCGGCACGTTGACGCCGAGATCGATGACGGTGAACCCGGCGCCCTCGAGCATGATGTTGCAGAGGTTCTTGCCGATGTCGTGCACATCGCCCTTGACCGTGCCCATGAGGAAGGTGCCCGCGCCCGCGGTGCCGGTCTCGGCCAGCAGCGGGCGCAGAATGTCCAGCGCGCCCTGCATCGCCCGCGCGGCGATCAGCATCTCGGGGACGAAGTAGTCGCCGCGCTCAAAGCGCGCGCCGACCTCCTCCAGCGACGGGATGAGCGCGTCATAGAGCATGCGCTCGGGCTCGAGCCCGTCCTCCAGACCGCCGTTGACGCCGTCAGTAACGGCGGGGGCGTTGCCGACCAGCGTCTCGTCATAGAGCAACTGCAGGATCTCCTCGTGGGTCATGCGGCGTGTTCTCCTTGCTCGGTGGTGCTCCCAAGGCGGCGGCTGAGGGTGTCCGCCTCGTTGATGAGGATGGGCTTCAGCTCCGCGATCCGGTCCGGGGTCATGCGGACGGTGGGGCCGGTGATGCTCAGCGCGGCGACCACCTGCCCGCCCGCTCCGCGCACGGGGGCGGCGATGGCGGCCAGGCCGATCTCCAGCTCCTCGACCGCCTCGGCGAAGGCATCGCGGCGAACGCGGGCGAGCTCGGTCTTGAGGCGGGCGGGGTCGGTGATCGTCTGCGGCGTGAGCGCGCCCGGGTGCGCCGGGATTGGCGCGCGGTCGAAGGCCATGAACACCTTGCCGTTGGCGGTGGAGTGATAGTCGGCGGAGCGGCCGAGCCACTGGCCGGCGCCGAGGAAGTGGCGGCTCTCGACCTGAGCGATGTGCTCGACGCCCTGCGGCCCGGGAACGGCCAGGTTGATCGTCTCGCCGGTCAGCGCGCCCAGCAGGTCGAGGGACGGGCGGGCCAGCTCGAGGATGCTGCGCTCCAGCATGCCGCGCTCGGCGACGCGCAGGATCGCGGGGCCGGGGCGCAGGCGTCCTCGCTCCCCGTCCTGCTCCACGAGACCCTGGCGCTCCAGCGCCGACACCAGCCGCGAGGCGGTGCTCTTGGGAATGCCGGTGGCGGACGCGATCTCGGCCAGCGCGATGGGCTGCTCTGACTCGAGCACCCGCACGAGCAGCTCGGCGCCGCGGTCGATGGCGGTGGTGCCCGATGCTCGCGTGGAGACACCCGGGGACTCCGGAGGCATTTCTTGGAACTGTTGTTCCACGGAGGGATATATTACGGACGCACACCGCTCCGTCAAGCGGTCGTTGAGACATCAGTCCCGCCCGCCCCGCCGAAGACAGACAGAGAGGAAGCCCGCCATGTTCGTCAACGACATGCCCCGCTACGAGATCCTCAGCGAGGAGGCCATGGCCACGCTCGATCGAGGCTGGCGGCGCATCGTGAGCGAGCTGGGGATTGAGTTCCTGCTGCCCGAGGCGGTGGAGGTGCTGCGCGGCGCCGGTCAGATCGTGGAGGACGAGAACCGAGTGCGGTTTGACCCGGAGTGGATCCTCGAGCAGGTGGCCAAGGCCCCCAGCGAGTTCGAGCTGCAGGCGCGCAACCCCGCCAACACCGCCCACATCGGTGGCAACCACATGGTGTTTGCGCCGGTCTACGGGTGCCCGTTCATCCGCGAGGGCGACGTGCGCCGCGACGCCAAGATGGCCGACTTCGAGAATCTCGTGCGGCTGTCGCAGTTCTATCCCGAGCTCGACTCGCCCGGCGGCACGATCTGCGAGCCCGAGGATCGCCCGCTGGACAGCCGGCACCTCGACATGGTCTATGCCCTGCAGACCTTCTCGGACAAGCCCTACATGGGCTCGGTGACCTCTGGCCCCAACGCCGTCGACACGATCGCGATGGGCGAGATCCTGTTCGGCGGGCGCGAGGCGATTGAGCGAGCGCCGGCGTCGATCTCGCTGATCAACGTCAACAGCCCCCTGCGCTACGACGACCGGATGCTGGCGGCGATGGTGGAGTACGTGAAGGCCAACCAGGCCGTCGTCATCACCCCGTTCCTGCTGATGGGCGCGATGTCGCCCGTGTCGCTGCCGGCGACGCTGGTGCAGCAGATGGCCGAGGCGCTGGCCGGGATCGCGCTGGCGCAGACGATCCGCCCAGGCGCGCCGGTGGTGTTCGGATCGTTTCTGTCCAATACCGACATGCAGTCGGGCTCGCCGTCGTTTGGCACCCCCGAGTCGGGGATCGGGGTGCTGTGCACGGGCCAGATCGCGCGCCACTTCGGGCTGCCATGGCGTGGCGGCGGTGGGCTCAACGCGTCGCAGACCGTCGACGCGCAGGCGGCCTACGAGTCACTGATGACGCTGCTGCCGACCTTCCTGGCCGGCACCAACTTCGTGATGCATTCGGCGGGCTGGCTGGAGGGCGGCCTGGTGTCCTGCTACGAGAAGTTCATCGTCGACGTCGAGTTGCTGCGCGAGCTGCGCCACGAGTTCACGCCGCTGGAGATCGACGAGGCATCGCTGGCGTTCGACGCCCACCAGGAGGTGGGCGCGGGCGGGCACTTCCTGGGCGCCGCCCACACCCTGGAGCGGTTTCGCGAGTGCTTCTACCGCCCGATGCTCTCCTCCACCGAGAACTTCGACCGCTGGACCAAGCGCGGGGCGCGCGACACCACCGCGCGCGCCGGCGAGATCTGGCGCCAGGCGCTCGAGGACTACGAGAAGCCGCCGATCGACGACGCGATCAACGAGGAGCTCAGGGAGTTCGTGGTGCGGCGGCGCGCCGAGCTCGGCGACTGACGCTTGGCCTCCTAGATCCGTTCGTCGGCGCGCTGGGTTCAGCGAGGCGCCGTCAAGCCCGTCCGCCGGTGCAGCTACAGCGCGTACTGGCTGAAATGGACCGTCACCGTGTCGTGGATCTCGGTGACCACCATCACGACGTCGCCGCAGTTCGGGCACCGCGCCACGGGGCTGGGCGCCTTGGGATAGACCACGAGCTCGGCGACCAGCGAGGCACTGCCGCAGTGCCCGCACGTGCCGCGCTCGGCCGTCATGTCGCGGCCCATGTACTGCTCCAGCGCCCCCGCCAGCGCGTTGCCGTCAACCGTGAAGTCCTCCATCGTTGTGCGTCCTATCCGCTCGTGGGTCCGAATCGCTCGGTCTTGATGCGCCCGGGGGCGTGCCCGCGCGCGACCATCTGCCGGCTGATCGCCTCGACGAAGCCGGTCGGCCCGCACACGTAGATCGCCGGCGTCTCGCTCGGCGGCCACGCGACCTGATCAAGGAGCGCGTCGTTGACGCGGCCGCGATGGCCTGCCCAGCCGTCGGGCCACGCGCGCGTGAGCGCGATGCGGACCTCGACGCCGTCACCGGGATCCTCCAGCTCGTGGCGGTAGATGACGTCCTCGAGCGATCGCGCCGAATAGACGAGGCGGGCCGGCGTGGGGTTGGCGGTGGCTGCCCGGTGGCGCAGCATCGCGCGAAGGGGCACGACCCCGGAGCCTCCCCCGAAGAGCAGCAGCGGGCCGTCCTCGGTGCCGTCCCACACGAACCAGCCGCCGATGGGCCCGCGCAGCTCGAGTTCGTCGCCCACGCGGAGCTCCTCGGTCAGGTAGGGGGACACCTCGCCCTCTTCGATCAGCTCGATGGTGAGCATGAGGTGATCGTCCTCGGGCGCAGAGGCGATCGAGTAGCTGCGCTGGGCCTGATAGCCGTCCTCGGCGGTGAGGCGGATGTCGACGTGCTGGCCGGCGCGGTGGCCGGTCCAGTTCGGCGCCGCGAGGGCGACGGTCTTGGTCCGGCCGGTCTCGGGCGTCACTGCGACGACGCGCGCCAGCTGCCAGGTCAGTCGCCCTGGTACCGCTGCTCGCGCCATGGATCACCGTAGTTGTGGTAGCCGTAGCCCTCCCAGAAGCCGGGCTCGTCGGTGACTGTGAGGGTGAGACCGCGCACCCACTTGGCGCTCTTCCAGAAATAGAGGTGGGGGACCAGGAGCCGGGCGGGCCCGCCGTGCTCGGGCTCGAGTGGGCGCCCGTCGTACTCGTAGGCGATCCACGCCTGGCCCTCCCGCACGTCGGCGACGGGTAGGTTCGTGGTGTAGCCGCCGTCGCTCCACGCCGTCAGGTAGGCCGCCTCGGTGGTCACGTTCTCAAACAGCGCGTCGACCGGGACGCCGCGCCAGGTGGTGTCGAGCTTGGACCACTTGGTGACGCAGTGGATGTCCTCGGTGACGGTCTCCGCCGGCAAGGCCATCAGTTCCGCCCAGGACCACGATATGGGAGACGGGACAGCGCCGTCGATCGTGAACGACCAGTCGTCCAGGCGGGTGCGCGGCGTGGGACCGGCCGAGAGCACCGGGAAGTCGAGCGTCACGTACTGGCCCGGAGGCACGCGCGACGGATCGATCGTCTCGTGGCGCCGTCCTCGGAATCCCCGTGAGATGGGCGACATCGTGCAACGCCACTCTAACCGGCAGCGCACCGGGCGTCGAGGTCGGGGCCCAGAACCCGAGAGCCGCGCGCGGCGGCTCAGGACTCCAGGCGGCGCACGTCGTAGCCGGCGTGCTCGAGCGCCGTCACGATCGCCTCGCTGTGCTGTGGGCTGCGCGTCTCGAGCGTGATCTCGACGCCTGTCTCGCGGACATGGAGTTCGATGGCGTCGCGCACGTGGTCGGCATACACGACGTTGCCCCCGGCCTCGGCGATGAGGGTGAGCAGCGCCGCCAGCCCGCCGGGGCGGTCCGAGATGCGCGTGAACAGGCGGATGCGGCGGCCCATGAGCGTTTCGTTGCGCTGGGCCACCGCCGCCAGCAGCCCGGCGTCGACGTTGCCGCCAGACAGCACGATGACGGTCGAGCCGCTCCGGGCGGGGGTGATGCGGCCGGCAAGGAGGGCGGCCACCCCGACCGCGCCGCCGCCCTCGACCACGAGCTTGGAACGTTCGAGCAGCCACACCATCGCGTCGGCGATGTCCTCCTCGGAGACCACGACCATGTCGTCCACCCAGCGCCGCACCAGCGCCAGCGTGATGTCGCCGGGGCGCTTGATCGCGATGCCGTCGGCAATTGTCGCCCGGGCGGCCGCGGTGACCGGGGCGTTGCCGCGCAGCGACTCGGGATACGGGGCGCAGGCGTCGACCTGGACTCCGACGATCCGCGCGCCCGGGTGGCGGTCCTTGACCACGCCGGCGATGCCGGAGATGAGGCCTCCGCCGCCGACGGGGACGACCACCTGCTCCAGATCCGGGACGTCCTCGAGCAACTCGAGGCCGAGCGTGGACTGGCCGAGGATGATGTCGGGATCGTCGAAGGGGTGTACGAAGGCGGCGCCGGTCTCGCGCGCGCGAGCGCGGGCGGCGGCGACGCACGCGTCCACGGAATCGCCCTCGAGGTGCACGATCCCGCCGAACGCCTCGACGGCGGCGACCTTGGCCACCGGGGCCTCGAGGGGCATGAACACCTCGCAGGGGATGCCACTGGCCCGCGCGGCGTACGCGAGCGACTGGCCGTGGTTGCCCGCGCTGCCGGCCACGACGCCGGGGACGCTGGGCAGGCGGGAGAGCTTGTGGACGGCGCCGCGGAGCTTGAACGAGCCGGTGCGCTGCAGGTTCTCGGCCTTGAGCAACAGGCGGCCGCCGCAGCGCTCCGACAGGCTGCGCGAGCTGAGCACGGGCGTGTGGCGGGCGAGGGTGGATACGGCCGTGGCGGCCGTGGCGGACTCGCCGGCGGCGATCCGGGCGGCCACCTCGTCGGCGGCCGACGCTGGCGCAGATGCGCTCATGGGGTGGGGCGAGGGGCTTGGCGCGGCATCGGGCAAATGTTAGACTCGTAACCGATGACTCATATATCAGTCGTCACCGCCGTGAGCAACTCAAGCGCGCACCAGGTGCCGCGTCGCTCACCGCGGAGCTGATCGTGAGCACGGAGACCACTCAGCCCCGGATCGCGCGCGAGCTGCTCGCCGATCGCGCGTATGCCGACCTGCGCGACCGGATCGTGACGTTGCGGATCGCGCCGGGAGCCCCGATCGATGAGGACGTGCTGGGGGGCGAGCTGGACATCGGGCGCACACCCGTCCGGGAGGCGATCAAGCGGCTGGCGCTGGAGAACCTCGTCACCGTGTTCCCGCGGCGCGGCACGTTCGCCTCGGAGATCAACATCACCGACCTCGCCGACATCTCGGACGTGCGCGTGCAGCTGGAGGGTCACGCCGCCTACCGCGCCGCCCAGCGCATCAACCCCGCGCTACGCGCCGAGCTGGAGGACCTGCTCGGCGAGCTGGACCGCAGCCGGGGCAGCGATGACACCCGGGCGCTGATGTCGCTCGACACCCGCGTCCATCGCTTCGTGCACCGGGCGGCCGGCAACCCGTACCTGGAGGAGTCGCTGGGGCGCTATTTCAACCTGTCACTGCGGATCTGGTACCTGGTGCTCGACCGGCTGCCGCACCTCTTCACCCGCGTGCACGAGCACGACGAGCTGCTGCGGGCCATCGCCGACGGCGAAGCCGAGCGCGCGCGAGCGATCATCACCGAGCACATCGAGACGTTCGAGCGCGAGATCCGCGCCGTTCTGTGAGCCTGCGGACCCTGAGAGGGAGGGACCTGACGTGCGCTACGACTACGTGATCATCGGAGGCGGCTCGGCCGGCTGCTGCCTGGCCAACCGACTCAGCGCCGACCCCGGCACCCGTGTGCTGGTGCTGGAGGCGGGGCGCAACGACTCGCTGTGGGATGTCTACATCCACATGCCGGCCGCGCTGTCGTTCCCGATCGGCAACCGTTTCTATGACTGGCGCTACGAGTCCGAGCCCGAGCCCTTCATGGGCGGGCGCCGCGTCTACCACGCTCGGGGCAAGGTGCTGGGCGGCTCGAGCTCGATCAACGGCATGATCTTCCAGCGGGGAAACCCGCTGGACTACGAGCGGTGGGCGGCGGACCCGGGGATGGAGACCTGGGACTACGCCCACTGCCTGCCGTACTTCAAGCGGATGGAGAACGCGCTCAACGCGCCGGCCGACAATCCGTTCCGCGGCCACGACGGGCCGCTGAAGATGGAGCGCGGCCCCGCGGTCAACCCTCTGTTCACGGCGTTCTTCGCCGCCGTTCAGGAGGCCGGCTATCCGCTCACGGACGACGTCAACGGCTACAAGCAGGAGGGTTTTGCCGCCTTTGACCGCAACATCTACCGCGGCCACCGGCTCAGCGCGGCGCGGGCCTATCTGCACCCGGTGGAGGACCGGCCCAACCTGGAGGTCCGCACCCGCGCCTTCGTGACCAAGATCAACTTCCAGGGCAAGCGCGCCGTCGGCTGCGACGTGGTGCACAACCGCCGCACGGAGACGATCGAGGCCGGCGAGGTGCTGCTGTGCGGCGGCGCCATCAACTCGCCCCAGCTGCTCCAGCTGTCGGGCGTCGGCCGGGCCTCGGAGCTGCAGGCGCTCGGCGTTAATGTGGTGGAGGACGTGCCCGCCGTGGGCGAGAACCTCCAGGACCATCTCGAGGTCTACATCCAGTACTCCTCCAAGCAGCCGGTGAGCGTGGCGCCGGCGCTGAAGTGGCGCAACCGGCCGTGGGTGGGCACCGCGTGGCTGCTGGGCCGCCGCGGGCCGGGCGCGACCAACCACTTCGAGGGCGGCGGCTTCATCCGCTCCAACGAGGACGTGGCCTACCCGAACCTCATGTACCACTTCCTGCCGGTGGCGATCCGCTATGACGGGACCGCGCCCCAGGGCCACGGCTACCAGGTCCACGTCGGCCCCATGTACTCCGACGCCCGGGGCACGATCAAGATCAAGTCCACCAATCCGCGCGAGCACCCGGCGATCCAGTTCAACTACCTGTCGACCAACACCGACCGCCGCGAATGGATCGAGGCGGTGCGCATCTCGCGCACGATCCTCAACGAGCCCGCGTTCGACGCCTACAACGGCGGCGAGCTCTCGCCGGGCCCGTCGGTGGAGACCGATCAGGAGATCCTGGACTGGGTGGCCAAGGACTCCGAGACCGCTCTGCACCCGTCGTGCACCTGCCGGCTCGGCACCGGTGAGGACTCGGTGATCGACCCGCTCTCGATGCGCGTCCATGGCGTCGAGGGAGTGCGCGTGGTGGATGCGTCCTCGATGCGCTACGTCACCAACGGCAACATCTACGCGCCCACGATGATGCTCGCCGAGAAGAGCGCCGACCTCATCATGGGCAGCACGCCGCTGGCTCCGATCAACGAGCCGTTCTACCGGCACGTCAAGAAGGACGGGTCGGCGGTCTCTGACGGGCGGGCGTCGGCGTCGGCGTCGGCGCCTGACGGCGACGGGCCCAAGTCAGCCGCGCCCGCGGACCCCGCCCCCACCGCTGACGTGTAGCGGTTTCGCGTCTGGGCTCCGCCGTGGCGTGCGGCGGGCCCAGGGTTTTGCTGGGGACGGGTGGTGCTCGGATGCCCGTGCTTGACGTCCTAGATCGCACGGTGCCCTCTGTGGGGGCGTGCGATCTGAGGTGACGGCCCGCTGACGTCTCAGATCGCCCCGGATCGGAATTGGTTGCGCGCGATCTGTCGCGACGCTTCCTTCGTGGCCGTCGTGGATGCTCGTCGAAGCGACCGCTGGCGCCGGCGGACCACCTACGAACCCGGGTGAGGCGACAGCACGATCGTCTGCAACTCGGTGAAGGTCTGCATCACGGAGTTGCCGCCGACCTTGCCGGTGCCGCTGTCCTTGCCCGACCGGCCGCCGAAGGGCAGGTGGGCCTCCCAGTAGTTGGTGGACTCGTTGATGTTGACCCAGCCGGTGCGGACGCGGTCCGCGAATGCCAGCCCGCGCGAGAGGTCGGCGGTGTAGATGGCGGCCAGTAGGCCGTAGGGGGACTCGTTGGCCAGGCGGATGGCGTCCTCGAGCGATGAGATCTCCACCACGGGGGCGACCGGGCCGAAGGTCTCCTCGGTGGCCACGCGCGAATCGGCGGGCACGCCGGCGAGCACCGTGGGCTCCCAGTACAGCTCGGTGGGGAAGGCGGTGGCCCGGGAGCCGCCGGTGAGGGTCTCGGCGCCGCGCTGGAGCGCGTCGGCGACGTGCTCGTCCATCTTGGCCGCCACCGGCTCGTTGTTGAGCGGTCCCATCGTCGTCTGACCGTCGAACGGGTCGCCGAGCACGATCCGCTCGGTGACGGCGCGCGCGAGCTTCTCGACGTACTCGTCGTAGACCGCTCGGTGCACGAGAATGCGCTCCCCGGCGGTGCAGCTCTGGCCGGCGCAGAGGAAGCAGGCGGTGAGCGTCGCGGCCACGGCGGCGTCGACGTCCCCGTCGTCGAGCACGACGAGCGGGCCGTTACCGCCCATCTCCAGCAGCGTCGCCTTGCCGGCCGCGGCGCCGGCCACGAGCCGACCGGTGGCGGTGGAGCCGATGAAGGCCACGCCGTCGACACCCGGGTGGCGGGCGATCTCGTCGCCGACGACGGGGCCGGGCCCCGTGACGAGGTTGAACACCCCCGGCGGCAGGTCGGCGTCGGCGATGCAGCGCGCCAGCTCGACGGCGCACACCGAGGTCGACGGCGCCGGGGTCCACACCACCGCGTTGCCGCACGCCAGCGCGGGCGCGACGAGCTCGGCGGGCATCGTGTAGGGCCAGTTCCAGGGGCTGATCACGCCGACCACGCCCCGCGCGCGCCGGGCCAGCATCACCCGCTTGCCGGGGGAGAACGAGTTGGGCAGCTCGCCCCCAAGCCGCTTGGCGTCCTCGGCGGCCATCCGCCAGTACTCGACGAGCTCGTCAACCTCGTCATAGGCCTCCGCCTGCAGCGGTTTGCCCTGGTCCAGAGTGAGGGTCCGCGCGAGCACGTCACGGCGCGACTCGATGAGGTCGCCGACGGCGTGCATCTTGGCGGCCCGCTCGAAGGCGGTCAGGCGCGCCCAGCCGTCGGCGGCCTCGCGGGCGCCCGCGATCGCCGCGCGGGCGTCGTCACGGTCGCCCAGAGGCACCGAGCCGATCGTCTCGCCGGTGGCGGGGCTGGACGCCGATGACGTCTCGCCGGTGGCGCTCGGGCGCCACTCTCCGCCGATGAACATGTCCAGCTGGGTGACTGTGGCCATCGGACGCTCCCGGTCGGCCCAGGTGCATGAGATCATGCGCCGTTAGGGCCAATTGACACAATTCGACAACTGATATATAACAGCCGGATTCGGACTGGGTCAATGGATTTTGAGGGACTGCCCCCGCGCCGCGGGCCGGGCACGGATTGTTTTCTAGAGGCCGCGCGCGGACTCCGCGCGGGCCGGGAGGTGGAGTGATGGCAACCGTTGAAGCGCCCGAGACGGGCGTCGACAGTAGCGAGCTCGCGGGGTTTGGCTACAAGCAGGAGCTGGACCGGTCGCTGGGAAGCTTCTCCTCGTTCGCCGCGGGGTTCAGCTACATCTCGATCCTGACCGGCGTCACCGCGCTGTACGGGTTCGGCTATCTGAACGCCGGACCGGGCGTGTGGTGGACGTGGCCGGTTGTCGTCGGCGGCCAGATCCTGGTGGCGCTGTGCTTCATGGAGATGGCGGGCCAGTACCCCATCGCCGGCTCGGTGTACCAGTGGTCCAAACAGATTTCGAGCGGCTACACGTCGTGGATGACCGGGTGGATCTACATCGTGGGCGCGATCGTGACGATCGCTGCCGTCGCGGTCGACTGGCAGATCGTGCTGCCCCAGATCACCACGCACCTCCAGTTCTTCGGCGGCGCCGCCGACGCCGGGAGCTACCTGACCAAGGCCGGCGCCCAGAACGCGCTGGTGCTCGGCGGGATCCTCGTGGTCATCACGACGATCATCAACATGCTCGGCGTCAAGCTGATGTCGCGCATCAACAACGTCGGCGTGATCTGCGAACTGGTCGGCTCCACCATCCTCGTGATCCTGCTTCTGTTCAACGCGCATCACGGACCGCAGATCATCGTGCACTCCTATGGCTTCGGCGCCGGGCATCCGTGGGGTTATTTCGGGGCGCTGCTCGTCGGCGGCCTGCTCAGCGCGTACGTGATGTACGGGTTCGACACCGCGGGGACGCTGGCGGAGGAGACCAACGATCCGCGGCGCAACGCGCCACCGGCGATCATTCGCGCCATCGCTACGGCCGCGCTCATCGGCGGCCTCGTCATCCTGCTGGCGTCGATGGCCAACAAGCACATCCTCGACAAGAACGTCGGACTACTCGGCCTTCCGTACGTGATGAAGCAGGCGTTCGGAAACACCGTGGGGAACATCTTCCTGGCGGACTGCGCGATCGCGATCTTCGTCTGTTGCCTCGCCGTTCAGACGGCCACGATCCGGATGCTGTTCTCGATGGCGCGTGACAACCGCCTGCCGGCGGGATCCGCCGTGGCCCGGGTGTCGGGTCACCGCAAGGTGCCGGTCGTGCCGGCACTCGTGACCGGCCTGCTGGCGCTGGTGCTGATGGCGATCAACGTCGGCAACCAGAGCGCGTTCCTGGTGCTGACGTCACTGGCGATCATCATGTTCTACCTGGCATACCTGGGCGTCACCGTGCCGATGCTCATCCGGCGCCTGCGCGGGACGTGGCCGAGGCAGAACCACGGTCCGTACTTCTCCCTCGGCCGCTGGGGGCTGCTCGTCAACATCCTGGCGGTGGCCTACGGCGCGTTGGTGACGCTCAACATCGCCTGGCCGCGCAACTCGATCTACAACGCGGTGGGCACGCCGCACTGGTACTGGCAGTGGTCGCCGTTCCTGTTCGTCGGTGGCGTGGTGATCATCGGGACCCTGTACTACTTCCTCGTCCAGGTGAAGAAGTCGCCCGACGTGCTCGAGGAGCACCGCGCATCGATCCCGGAGCTGCCCGGGGAGCACATCGCGCTCGGCGAGGCGGCGCCGTGATCGGCAGCGTCCATAACTGACGTGGGATGACGCCGGAGGAAGCGCGGCAGGCCGCCCGCTTTCTCCGGGCGCACCCCCCGTTTGACGCGCTCGCCGTCACCGACGTCGAGCGCGTCGCCATGTCCGCCGAGGTCGAGGCCCACGGGGCCGGCGATGTCGTGTTCGCCGAGGGCGCCGACGCCGTCCAGCATCTGCGGGTGATCCAGCGCGGCGCCGTGGAGCTCGCCGCCCGCGGGCGGGTCCTCGATGTGCTGGGGGAGGGGGAGGTGTTCGGCCACGGGTCGCTCCTGTCGGGACTGCCCACGACGTTCAGCGCCCGCGCGCTGGAGGACACGCTCTGCTTCCGGATCGCCGAGGACGAGGCCAGAGCGCTGTTGTCAGCGCCCGAAGGCGTGCGTTTCGTGGCGCGGTCGCTGCTTGAGGAGCCGACTGAGCTGCACATGCTGGCCCGCGAGCCGGCGGTCAACACCGCCGATCAGCCGGTGGGAAGCCTGGTGCGCGGCGAGCCCGCGGTGTGCGGCCCTGAGAGCACCATCCGCGAGGCGGCCGCGCTCATGGGCGCGGGGCCAGGGACGGCGGTGGTCGTGGACCTGGGTGCGGAGGGCTTCGGGATCCTCACCGACCGCGACGTGCGCACCAAGGTGGTGGCGGGCGGCCTGAGCGGTAACGCGCCGATAACGGCCGCGATGTCGGCGCCGGCGTACACCGCCACCGCCGACCGGCGGGCCGGCGACGTCCTGGCCGAGATGTTCGAGCGCGGGTTCCGTCATTTCCCGGTGATCGCGCCGACGGGCCGGCTGATCGGCGTGGTCGACGACGTCGACCTTGTGGCACTGCGGACGCGATCCTCGTTCTATCTGCGCCAGCGCATCGCGACCGCCCGTAGTGACGAGGAGCTCGTCACCATCTCGCGCGAGCTGCGCCCGATGGTCATCTCGCTGTATGACGCCGGCGTCGCGGCGGCCAACGTGATGGCGGTGTACGCGGTCTGCGTGGACGCGCTCACCCGGCGGCTGCTCACGCACGCGCTCGACCGCCGGGGTGACGTGGGCGCCGAGTTCGCGTGGCTGGCGCTCGGCAGCCAGGCACGCCGCGAGGCGCTGCCGAGCTCCGACGTGGATAGCGCGATCGTGTGGTTCAACGCCTCCGAGAGCCATGGCGACGACGCCCGCACGCGCGACGCGCTGCTCGACCTGGCCCGGGAGGTGACCGGGGGGATGCGAGCCTGCGGGCTGCGGATGGATGAGAACGGCGTCAACGCCGACGCCGCGCC
>Ga0070717_10002238_pt1 | contig 13559 bp, 12 predicted proteins | sample LARL113metaG_FD_71366 | JGI IMG/M metagenome (GOLD analysis project Ga0070717, IMG submission 71366) | Corn, switchgrass and miscanthus rhizosphere microbial communities from Kellogg Biological Station, Michigan, USA - LAR L11-3 metaG | ecosystem: Host-associated > Plants > Roots > Rhizosphere ... | reverse complement strand
GCGGCACCACCTCGAAGAAGATCGTGCGCATGATGCGCGATGCCGGCGCGCGCGAGGTGCATTTCCGCCTCGCCTCGCCGCCGATCCTCTATCCCGACTACTACGGCATCGACCTGCCCGATCGCGGCGGGCTGTTGGCGGCAAGCCATTCGGTCGAGGAGATGCGCGAGATCATCGGCGCGGATTCGCTTGCCTTCCTGTCGATCGACGGCATGTACCGCGCGATGGGCGAGCCGGGACGCGATCCGGCCAATCCGAAATTCAGTGACCATTGTTTCACCGGCGTCTATCCCACCCATCTGACCGATCAGACCCAGGTCGAGCCGCAGCCGCGCCAGCTTTCGCTGCTGGCGGAAGCGGTTTAGTTGTCGTCGTTCCCATCGTAGAATTTCGTCATGGCCGGGCTTGTCCCGGCCATCCACGTCTGTAAAACCCGCGGCATGACGAAACCCCTCGCCTCCCGTATCGCCCTCGTCACCGGCGCCTCGCGCGGCATCGGCTATGCCACCGCCCGCGCGCTCGCCAGGCAAGGCGCGCACATCGTGGCGGTGGCGCGGACCCAAGGCGGGCTTGAAGAGCTCGACGACGAGATCCGCAAAGACGGCGGCAGCGCCACGCTGGTGCCGCTGAACCTCACCGACTTCGACGGCATCGCCCGGCTCGGCGCAGCACTCCATGAGCGCCATGGCAAGCTCGATATCCTCGTCGGCAATGCCGGCGTCGCCGGCCCCTCCTCGCCGCTCGGTCATATCGAATTAAAACCGTGGAACGAGGTGATGGCGGTCAACGTCACCACAAACTTCCAGCTGATCCGTTGCATGGAGCCGCTGCTGAAGAAATCCGACGCCGGACGCGCGGTATTCATTACCTCGGCAGCCTCCAACCAGGCGGTGGCCTATCTCGGTCCCTATTCGACCTCGAAGGCGGCGTTGGAAGCGTTGGTGCGGGTATGGGCCAATGAAACCGCATCGACGCAAATCCGCGTCAATCTGTTCAGCCCCGGCCCGATCCGCACCCGCATGCGCGCCACGGTTTTCCCCGGCGAAGACCCGATGACGCTCGACACACCCGAACAGGTCGCGGAATTCATCGTGCCGATGTGCACGCCCGCATGGAGTGAGACCGGCAAATTCTACGACTATAAAACCCGCACGCTGCAAGCTTTTCGCGCGCCAGCCTAGCGCGCCGCGCTGGCAGTTTTCGAGGGAACGCCTCCCCGCACCGGATACCGGTTCGCATTAAGGCCGAATCCTTAGACGGATTGCGGCGCCGCGCAGGATCGATTAACGGGAAGTCGACCAGGCCGGTGCCAAGGCTCCAAACAAGAGAGCCCTCCCGGCGTCAACATTTTTGGAGGGAATACGATGAAAACGACGCTCGCGTGGCGTTCAGCCGCGCTTATCGCTGCCGCGGGATTGGGTCTTTCGACCTCCGCGCTGGCGCAGGACAAGACTATCAAGATCGGCGTGCTCAACGACATGTCGAGCCTTTATGCCGACATCGGCGGCCCCAATTCGGTCGTCGCGATCAAGATGGCGGTCGAGGATTCCGGGCTGCGCGCCAAGGGCTGGACGATCGACGTCTTGAGCGGCGACCACCAGAACAAGCCGGATATCGGCACCAACATCGCGCGGCAATGGTTCGATGTCGACAAGGTCGATGCGATCGCCGACACGCCGAATTCCGGCGTCGCATTGGCGGTCAGCAACCTCGTCAAGGAGAAGAATGCGGTGCTGCTCAACTCGGGCGCCGCTACCGCCGATCTCACCGGCAAGGCCTGCACTCCGAACACGGTGTCCTTCGCCTACGATACCTATATGCTCGCCAACGGCACCGGCAAGGCGCTGACCAAGGCCGGCGGCGATACCTGGTTTTTTCTGACCTCCGACTACGCTTTCGGCCATGCGCTGGAGCGTGACACCAGCGGCGTCGTTATCGCCAATGGCGGCAAGGTGCTGGGCGGGGTCAAGCATCCGCTCAATACCTCGGACTTCTCCTCATTCCTGCTGCAGGCGCAATCTTCCAAGGCCAAGGTGATCGGCCTTGCCAACGCCGGCGGCGATACCACCAATGCCATCAAGCAGGCATCCGAATTCGGCATCGTCGCGGGCGGCCAGAAGCTCGCCGCGCTTCTACTCTTCATCAACGACGTGCATGCGCTGGGGCTGAAGACAGCGCAGGGCCTGTCGTTCACCGAATCCTTCTATTGGGACATGAACGATCAGACCCGCGCCTGGTCCAATCGTTTCGTGAAACTGTCGCCAAAAGGCACGATGCCCTCGATGACAGTGGCGGGAAACTATGCCGCCGTGCTGCACTACCTCAAGGCGCTGGAAGCGCTCGGCGGCAATCCGCATGACGGCGCCAAGGTCGTCGCCAAGATGAAGGAAATCCCGACCGACGATCCCCTGTTCGGCAAGGGCCCATTGCGGATCGACGGCCGCCGGATCATTCCGGCCTACCTGTTCGAGGTCAAGAAGCCCGAAGAATCCAAATATCCGTGGGATTATTACAAGCTCATCGCCACCATCTCGCCGGAGGATGCGGCAAAGCCGCTAGAGGCGAGCGAGTGCCCGCTGCTGAAGAAGTGACTGCTTAGCAGTCATTCCCCGGCGCGCACACGAACTCGGGTTTACCCGACTTCGTCAGATATCATCGTCCCAAGTCGGCAACAGCCGACTTGGATGCGCGAAAGCCGGAAATCTCGAGATTCCCAGATGCGCAATTGCGCATCTGGGGTCTGGTGCTTTCGCACCATCCCGGAATGACTCGTCTTCTTCCAACGCGTTCCTGTGCTGTGAATGGCGGCGACACGCTTTGCCGCTTGCAACACCTCCGCCGCGGAAACTAATATCGGCAGCGCGTTCACCCTGCGCACGAGCTGGAGGAATGGCCGATGCGTCGCATTCTGCTGGCCCTCGCACTAGGGCTGACCGTCATGGCGCTGCCCGGCGTCGCCTTTGCGGTGAGCGACGAAGAGACGGTACGGCTTCTCAGGCACAACGCGGACCGGGGCGACGCCAACGCGCAAGCCCGTCTCGGCTATCTCTACGAAACCGGCAGTAGCGGTCTTGCAAAAGACGACCGCGAGGCGGCACGCCTCTACCGGCTCGCGGCCGATCAGGGCCACGCCGGGGCACGAAACAATCTCGGCGCCTTCTACAAGGACGGCCGTGGCGGCCTCGCCAAGGACGACCGCGAGGCACTGCGTCTGTTCCGGCTCTCCTCAGACCAGGGCAACGCCTTTGGACAACTGAACCTGGGTGTTTTCTACCGGGACGGCCGCGGCGGCCTCGCCAAGGACGACCAACAGGCTGCGCGGCTCTTCAAGCTCGCCGCCGACCAGGGCAACCCCGACGCCAGAGTTGATCTCGGCTATTTCTACGAAACCGGTCGCGGTGGCCTCGCCAAGGACGACCGCGAGGCTGCGCGGCTCTTCAAACTCGCGGCCGATCAGGGCAACGCTGGCGCAAGGCTCGCCCTTGGTTATTTCTACGAGACGGGCCGTGGTGACCTTGCCAAAGACGACCGCGAGGCGGCGCGCCTTTACAAGCTCAGTGCCGATCAGGGCAACGCCATTGCACAAAGCAATCTGGGCAATTTCTATGGAAACGGCCGCGGCGGGCTCACCAGGGACGACCGCGAGGCCGCGCGGCTCTTCAAGCTCGCCGCCGATCAGGGTAATGCCAGCGGTAGGGTTTCCCTTGGCTATTTCTACCAGACGGGCCGCGGCGATCTCGCCAAAGACGACGTCGAGGCGACGCGCCTCTACAGGCTCGCCGCCGACCAGGGCAACGCTGCCGGACAAAACAATCTCGGCGCCTTTTATCGCGACGGCCGCGGCGGCCTCGCTCCGGACGAGCGCGAGGCCCTGCGCCTGTTCAGACTCGCTTCCGATCAGAACAACGCCTACGGACAACTTAATCTGGGCGTCTTCTATCGGGACGGCCGCGGCGGCGTGACCAAAGACGAGCGCGAGGCGGCACGGCTGCTCAAGCTTGCCGCCGACCAAGGCAACGCCAACGCCCGGACCGCCCTAAGCCAGATTGGTTTACAGCCCCAGCTTGAGGCAAACGCGGCTCCGAATACCAGTCTGAAGCCGCCCGGGCCAAGCCCGGCAATTACCGGCAATGTGCCCTCGGCCCCCGAGCGCCGGGTTGCGCTTGTGATCGGGAATTCCGCCTATCAGGCGGTGAGCGCGCTCGGCAACACCACAAACGATGCGAAGGCCGTCGCGGATGCACTCAAGGCCGACGGATTTGCAAGCGTGCGTATCGCCTTGGATACGACGCGGGCGGGCATGCTGGCTTCGCTCAATGAATTTCAACATGACGCCGACGCGTCGGACTGGGCCGTCGTCTACTATGCCGGTCATGGGCTGGAGATCAACGGCACCAATTATCTGGTGCCTGTCGACGCAAAAATAGGCGACGACCGCGACGTTCAGGACGAGGCGGTCTCCGTGGATCGAATTCTAAGGTCGGTGGAGAACGCCAGGAAGCTCAGGCTGGTTATGCTCGATGCCTGCCGCAACAATCCTTTCCTGAAGACGATGCACCGAAGCGTCGCGACACGCTCGATCAGTCGCGGATTGGCGGCGATCGAGCCCGAGGGGGCGACGCTGATTGTATTTGCCGCGAAGGATGGCGAGACGGCGGAGGACGGAGATACCGATCACAGTCCATTTGCGGCCTCGCTGATCAGGCGATTGCAGCAACCCGCCATCGAAATCAACAAGCTGTTCCGTCTGGTCACCAGCGACGTGCTGAAGACGACCGGCAATCAGCAGCGGCCCTTCGTCTATGGATCGCTGCCCGGCGAGGAAGACTATTATTTCAGGCTGCGATGAAGTGCGATCAGTCATCGCGCTTGATCGCCAGCGTGCGCGCCGCGATCAAAAGTGCCAGCGTCAATAACACCGACGCCAGCAGGAACGGCGCGCCCGGCAATTTCAACGGCGCGCCGCCGCCGATGAAATAGGCGAAGGTCAGCGTGAACAGGAACGGTCCGAGGAGCTGCGACACGCTCTGCACGCTGTTGGTCGCGCCCTGCAACTGGCCCTGCTGGTCGGGCGCGACCAGCCGCGTCATCAAGGCCTGCGTCGCCGCGCCCGCAACGCCCCACAGCGCCATCACGGGAATGCCGAGCCAGAACAGGGCACCGGTCGGCGCCGCGCCGAAAATCAAAAAGCCGATGGCGCCGCAGGCAAGGCCCAGCAGCAACGCGCGCCGCTCGCCGAAACGCCTGACGATCGGCCCGATCGTCGTGCCCTGCACCACCATGGAGCAGAGGCCGACCAGCGCGAGCGTCGCGCCGACCATGGTCGTGCTCCAGCCGTAGCGATAGGTCGCGTAGAGCACGAAGGTCGAGGGCAGCACGACATGCGCAAGCTGGGCAAAGAAATTCGCAATCGACAGCCCGGTCAGCACGCGGTTGGTGCCCAACAAATGCAGGGCACCGACCGGATTGGCGCTCTTCCAGCGGAACGGCGCGCGGCGATCCTTTGGCAGCGACTCCGGCAGGATCAGCAGCCCGTAAAGGCCGTTGGCAAAACTTAAACCCGCCGCAACCCAGAACGGCAGCCGCGGCTCGATGCCGCCGAGCAAGCCGCCGAGCGCGGGGCCCAGGATGAATCCAGCGCCGAAGGCGACACCGATCTTGCCGAAAACCGCCGCGCGTTGTTCAGGCGCGGTCATATCGGTGATGTAGGCGAATGCGGTCGAGATGCTGGCCGAGGTGATGCCCGAAATCACCCGGCCGAAGAACAGCCAGGATAGCGACGGCGCCAGCGCCATCAACACATAGTCCGCAGCCATGCCAAAATTCGACAGCAGCACCACCGGCCGCCGGCCGAACCGGTCGGACAGAGCACCGGCGATCGGCGAGAAGAAAAACTGCATCAGCGCCCATACGGTGCCGAACAGGCCGAAGATGCGCGCCGCGTTCGCGGTGTCGTTATTGACGAAACTCTCGATCAGTTTTGGCAGGATCGGGATCACCACGCCGAGCGCCAGCGTATCGAGCAGGATGGTGACGAAGATAAAAGCGACGGCGGCTCCGCGCAGCGGCGCTGCCCCTGCTAGGCTTTCGGATGCGCCCTCGCTCATGACGGCCGCTTGCGCTTGTGGGCGAAGGGATTGGCCTTCTCCCGCAGCGTAATCCGCACCGGCGTTCCCGGCAGCTCGAACACCTCGCGCAAGGAGTTGGTGAGGTAGCGCAGATAGGATTGCGGCACGGCGTCGGCGCGCGAGCAGAACAGCACGAAGCTCGGCGGCCGCGCCTTGGGTTGCGTAATGTAATTCAGCTTCAACCGCCGGCCCGATACCGCGGGCGGCGGGTTGGCGTCGACCGCCTGTTCGAACCAGCGATTGAGCGCCGCGGTCGGCACGCGCTTGTTCCAGACCGCGTAAGCCTGTTCGATCGCGCTCATCAGGCGATCGATCCCCTCGCCCATCAGGCCGGATACGGCAACCACCGGCACGCCCTTGACCTGCGGCAGGAGGTGCTCGGCCTCAGTGCGCAGCGCCGAGATCTGTCCGGACTTGGCCGCCATCAAATCCCATTTGTTGACTGCGATCACCAGCGCCCGGCCCTCGCGCTCGATCAGGTCGGCGATGCGCAGATCCTGCTCCTCGAATTTGTGCTGGGCATCGATCATCAGGACGACGACTTCGGCAAAGCGCACCGCGCGCAGCGCGTCCGCGACCGAAAGCTTTTCCAGCTTCTCTTCGATGCGCGAACGCCGCCGCAAGCCCGCGGTATCGAACACGCGAAAGTCGCGGTCCTTCCATTTGATCTCGACGGAAATCGAATCCCGCGTGGTGCCGGCTTCCGGGCTGGTCAAAAGGCGCTCTTCGCCGAGCAGATGATTGATCAGCGTGGACTTGCCGGCATTGGGACGGCCGACGATCGCGACCCGGATCGGCCGCTTCGACACATCCTCCTCCGCTTCGATGTCGTCGCTCGTCTCGTCTTCGTCTTCCGCCGGTTCCGGCATCAGCGCGCGCAGCGCGTCGTAGAGATCGCTGAGACCTTCGCCGTGCTCGGCCGAGATCTCGATGGGGTCGCCGAGGCCGAGCGCGTAGGATTCCATCGCGCCGATCTCGCCGTGCTTGCCCTCGGCCTTGTTGGCCACCAAAATCACCGGCTTGTCGGCGCGCCGTGCGAAGTCGGCGAAGGCGCGATCGTTCGGCGTCAGCCCCGCGCGCGCGTCGATCACGAACATCAAGGCGTCGGCGAGCGCGATCGCGGTTTCGGTCTGCTCCTGCATCCGCGCCGTGAGCGAGCCCTTGGCGCCTTCGTCGAGGCCGGCGGTATCGATCACGATGAATTCGAGATCGCCGAGGCGAGCCTCGCCTTCCCGGCGGTCGCGGGTGACACCGGGTTCGTCATCGACCAGCGCAAGCTTCTGCCCGACCAGCCGATTGAACAGCGTCGACTTTCCGACATTGGGCCGGCCGATGATGGCGATCGTGAAGGACATGGATGATCCCAGCGCATCTTATGATGTGCATGTCAATGAGACGGGGCAGCGAAAATCAGCGCTGGAAGGTGTTGCTCGGCAGCGGCGCCGGGAATGGCGCCGAAGATTGCTGCGCCGACTGCGCCGGCTGCTGCGCCGAGGCCTGGTCGGGCGGCGGCGCGGTGGTGCGCTTGCGCGCGATCTTCTTCGGCTTCGGCGCCGGCGGCGCCGCGGGCGTCGCATCCTCCTCGGGCGCGGCCTCGGCATCGGGCGCTGCGGCAGGCTGTTCGACCGGCACGGCGGCCTCGGTCGCACCCTGCTTGCTCCTGGATCTAGATTTCGCCTGCTTCGATTTCGGCGCGTCCTGTGGGGGAGCGGCAGCAGCGGCCGCGGCAGCGTCGGTGTTCTGCTGTTCCTGCTGTTCGCGCGCGCCCTTGTACAAATCCTTCGGCACGCCCTGCTCGAGCCCCGGCACGCCCTCGGGAAATACCGGCTTGCGGTCGCCCGGCAGTTTCTTCTTGGTGTCGAGGAAATCGAGCAGATCGGTCGGATCGAAACTGGAGAATCCACCGGAACAGCCGGCCAGTGCGCCCGACAATGCGACGAGAACGGTAGCTGCGATCAAGCGTTGCGAACGGCGCATGGTCGATTTCCCGATCAAATTCCTCACCCGCCGTCAGCTCTTCGCGACCGGCGGCAGCAGGGCTTGCAGTGCTTCAGCGCGCGAGCGCATGCCCGGCGGCGTCTCGGCGTCATTAGCAATCGAATCCAGCCACTGCCGCGACGCCGTCATGTCGCCCGCGCGCCAGGCCGAGAGCGCCAGCAATTCGCGCGCGCTGTGACGGTAGGTCGAGCCGGCGCCGGCCACAGTCTCAAGGCGCTGTAGAATGGTCGGATAACTCGCGGTGTCCAGCAGCAAGCCGGCAGCGCGGACCTTTGCGAGATCCTGCAGCTCTGTGCCGGCGCCGCGATCGGCAGCGATGTCGTCAAACATTTTGGCCGCCGCTATCGGATCGCGGTTGGCGACTTCGCCGGCAGCGCGCAGCCGCGCCAGCATGCGATAGCCCGAAGGCCCCTTGGCGGCGAGTTCCGCAAATGCCGCTTCTGCCTCGGCATGCTTGTTCTGTTCGGAAAGCGCCACGGCCCTGTCGAAGACGGCTCCCGCTTCGGCGGCTTTCTTGGCCTCCAGGTACTGGTAGCCGCGCCAGCCACCGACACCGGCGATGATCAGAAGTGCTACCGCGATGATGTAGATCGAATACTGGTCCCACAGCTTTTTGAGCTGGTCACGACGTACCTCCTCGTCTACTTCATCAAATAATTCAGACACTTAACGATATCCCATCCCCAAGACCGCAAATTGCGGCAAAACCCCGCTCCCAGCGTGCCGCGGCGTTACCCTATCGATATGGCGACCGCAAGGCAAAGCGAGGCGGATCAACGCGTTAACGGTGGACGGGGCGATCCGCGCGGCCGGCACGGTTCCAAAGCCTATCTCGCCGTCATCGCCTCGCGCAATTGCCGCTTCAAGACCTTGCCGTTGGCGTTGCGCGGCAAAGGCTGCGCCGTCAGGTCGATCGTCTCCGGCACCTTGTAGTCCGACAGCCGCTCGGCGCACCACCCCTGCAACGTCTCGGCACTGACGCCATCGCGCGTCACGACCACGGCATGCACGCGCTCGCCGAGCACCGGGCACGGCTTGGCGATGATCGCGCTCTCGACCACGCTTGCGTGGCCCGCCAGCACCGATTCAACCTCGGCGGAATAGATCTTCAAGCCCCCGCGGTTGATCATGTCCTTCTGGCGATCGAACACGCGCACGAAATTGTCGGCGTCGATCGAGCCGAGATCGCCGGAATGCCAGAACCCGCCGGTAAAACTTTCAGCCGTCGCCTTCGGGTTGTTCCAATAGCCTTTGATGACCTGTGCGCCGGAAATCCAGATCTCGCCGATCTCGCCGCGCGGCAGCTCGCACCCGTCGGCATCCATCACCACGATCTGCGCGCCCGGACAGGGCAGACCAACGCTATCGATGTGGCTGGCGGTCAATTCGCCCGGCATCAATGTCGATGGCGAGGTGGTCTCGGTCGAGCCATAGGCATTGATCAGCTTCAGGCCGGGAATTTTCATGGCCAGCTTTTCGATGGTGGCGATCGGCATCGGCGCACCGCCATAGCCGCCGATCCGCCAGGAAGAGAGGTCGTGGCGGTCGAAATCCGCCTGGAGCAGGCAAAGATTATACATCGCCGGCACCATCACCGTGTAGGTGATCCGCTCGCGCGCGGCGATGGCAAGATATTCCGCCGCCTTGAATTCCGCGACGATGATCAGCGCACCCGCGCAGCGGGCCATGGTCATGACGTTGGCGACCACGCCCGTGACATGCGCGAGCGGCACTGCGGCGATCGACCGGTCGGCCGGGGTCAGTTCCAGACAGGCCGTAAAGATCATCGCCGAATGGATGACATTGCAATGCGCAAGCATCGCGCCTTTCGGCCGCCCGGTGGTGCCCGACGTATAGAGGATCATCGCGGTATCTTCCTCGCCGACATCGGCGGGCGCGTGCGCGGGCGCATCGTCGCGCAGCGCAGCAAGCGGCGACGCGCCTTCGTCGCTGATGGCGATCCGGTGCGTTAGCTCCGGAACGTCGCGCGCGTCAGGCAGGCGATCGGCCAACGAAGCCTCATGGATCAAGAGCCTTGCGCCGCAGTCGGTCAGGACATAGGCGATCTCCGGCTTTTGCTGCCGCGTCGAGAGCAGCACCGTGACCAGGCCAGCATGGGCGGCGGCAAACATCATCAACGGGAATTCGATGCGGTTGCCGAGCAGGAGCGCGACGCGGTCGCCGCGCTTGAGGCCGAGCTTGCCAAATCCGGCGGCGATCCGCGCCGATTGCGCGACAGCCTCGCCCCAGCTCATGCGGGTGCTGCCGCAGACCAGCGCCTCGCCATCGGAATTGTTCGCGGCCGCTTCCGCGACCATTGCCCAGATACTCCTCGGCCGCTCGCAAAACGCCGGCACCACGCGATCGCCGAAGCGCGCCTCCAGCCGCATGGTGGGGATGGGGTAGTGCGACCAATCCATCCGTGCCTCGCTCAGCTTTTTGTTTTCATGCCGTAGACATGCTCGGGCCCGGGAAACGCGCGCGAGCGTACGTCCTTGGCATAGCCCTCGACCGCCGCTTCGATTGCGGGCCCGAGATCACCATAGCGGCGAACGAATTTCGGCGTCCTCGGCGAAAGCCCCAGCATGTCTTCCAGCACCAGGACCTGGCCGTCGCAGGCGCTGCTTGCGCCGATGCCGATCGTCGGAATGGCGATGCTTTCCGTGATCTTCCGCGCCAGCGGCTCGGCGACCGCCTCGATCACGATCGAAAATGCGCCGGCCTGCGAGATCGCATGGGCATCATTCTCGATCGGCTGCCAACTGCCCTCCTCGCGGCCCTGTGCGCGGAACGAGCCGAGCGCGTTGATCGACTGCGGCGTCAATCCGATGTGGCCCATCACGGGAATGCCGCGCTCGGCAAGGAACGCGACGGTTTCGGCCATCCGCACGCCGCCCTCGAGCTTGACGGCGCCGCACTGCGTCTCCTTCATGATCCGCACCGCGGAATGAAACGCCTGCTCCTTCGACGCCTCGTAGGAGCCGAAGGGCATATCGACCACGACCAGCGCGTGCTGAGAGCCGCGCATCACCGCGCGTCCCTGTAGGATCATCATCTCCAGCGTCACCGGCACGGTGGTTTCGAAACCGTGCATCACATTGCCGAGGGAGTCGCCGACCAGAATGACGTCGCAATGCCGATCGACCAATGCCGCGGTGTGCGCATGATACGAAGTCAGCATCACGATCGGTTCGCCGCCCTTGCGGGCACGGATGTCCGGCGCGGTCTTGCGCCTGATCGCGGGCTGCACCGACATGTCAAACTCCAACCACGGGAACGCCGATCACGACCGGATGGAACGCGAAGGCGAGCGCGAGATAGGCGACAAATCCGACCGCGACCGCGATCAGATCGTTGGCGACGCCGCCGACTGGAATCGGCGGCGCTCCGGGGTCATTGCGGCGCTTCATCGAGATGCGGTCGAATACCGCCCATGCCAGGAACGAGCCGAACAGGATGATCGAGCCGAGATCGCCATTGGCGAGCAAATGCGCCGCCGCCCACAGCTTGATCCCGGCCAGCATCGGATGCTTCAGCGTGGCATAGATGCGGCCGCGGATATAGGACGCCACCACCAGGATCACCGCCGGCAGCATCAGCGCGACCGTGATGTGTTTCAGCAGCGTCGGCGGAGTCCAGACGTTCCACATACCGGCGGCGCGATAATGGGCAAAGCCCCAGACGATCAGCGCAAGGCCCGCGAGCGACACCAGAGCGTAGCCGATCTTGTAGCCGCCCTCGCCCATCGAGCCGATCAAATTGGCGCGCAGGTCCCGTTGCATCGTCAGCGTATGGACGCCGAGAAACAGCACCAGACCCAGGATCATCACCAACAGTCCCAAAATGTCCTCCTGTTTTGCGAGCGAGCATCAACCCAGATTCGTCTAATTGGTGAAAGCCTTCTCGGCGGCGGCGAGGATGCTGTCGTTCGGCTGCTTCGAGCAGTATTGGGACAAGGCTTTCGTCTTTTCGCTAAAACCCACGGGGTCCAGCACGGGAGAGTTATTCTTGTGCCCGAAATAGCCGCTCAGCCAAAATAAAAATGGGCCTCTGTCGCTCGGTGTGGTTTTCTCCCAGAATTGTTCGCAAGTCATTGCCGAAAAGTCGACCGGCGGTAGCGTTTTCCCCTGTGCTTTCGCCTCGTGGAACGAGCACACGAATATGACCAAGCACAGTGCCGTGACTGATTTCATGGCTTTCCTCTTGTCCTCTTGGAGTTTGGCCGTTCCCATCGACGTGAGCGCACGCCTCGGCGCGTAGCCTTACCCATGCCTTGCTTTTTTTACTAGCCTTTTTACTTGCGCGCGCAGCCGGGCGCGGCGTCAACCGCTCTCGGAACTGCATCGTCGAACTCATTTCTCCTTCCGGGATGACCAACGGAGGATCGAATGGCTCACGGCTTGTCGGCTTGCTTGCCCAGCTCGCGATTATCGACATAGCGGATCGCGATCGGCCGACCGGCCAGCGCCCCACCGAGCCCGTTGGTGAACTTCAGCGGCAGGCAGGAATCGAGCGAAGTATTGATCGCCTTGAGATAGGTAGCGCGGGTGTCGGGCGGCACGCCTGCGGTGGCAAACGTCATGCGCGGCGGTCCGATCATCGCGCCGGATTTGTTGAACGAAAAGCGCACCGACATCTGCATGCCCTCGCGGGCGTCGTCGGGCGGTGGCGGCGACCAGCAGGAGCGCAGCTCCGCAAAGAGGTCGCCGATGGTGTCGAGATCGTGGTCGGGCTTTTGATATTTCGGCGCTTCGTTCTGCGCGGGCACGGTTTGTATCGTGAGCTGCAGATTCTCGCCGTAGGGATAATCGATTTCCGGAATGCACGGGCCGTGGTTGAAGACGCTACAGAATGACGGCGTGCAGGGCCTGCCGTCCAGCACGCTACAGGGTTCGTGCGAAAATGGTATGGGATTGATCTGCCGCCGCCGCGCGTCGGCGCTTCCCACGATCGCGACGGCGATGAGGGAAAAGATTGCCATGATAACCATGCGCCGCAGCATGAAATGCGATCTCGGGGGCGATACAACGGGAAAATGATGCGCGCGGCAGGCGCCATCAAGCCCGGCCGCGTTCACATCCCCGCGTTCATGGCCGCAAGTTCCGCAATCAACGCCTTTTCGTTCGGTTGGTCCAGGACGCCTGCGGCATAAAGCGAGATGCCGCCGTAAAGCGTGATGTAGACCTTCATCACCGCGCGCCGCCGTTCCGCCGGGGTCTCGATATCACGACAAAAAATTCGCATCGCCTCGGTGATGACCTTGTGGACCGCGCGCTGCAACGGCGGGTTGTGCTTCATGGTGGCATGCGGCCGGCTGGTCATCAACGCATAGATTTTGGGATGGGCGAGCGCGAAGCGCACATAGATCGCGGTGTAGTCCGCGGGCGTCCTGGCTTTCACCAGCAGCGCGGCGAGCCTCGTATAGGCGTCGGT
>Ga0070717_10002236_pt1 | contig 13563 bp, 14 predicted proteins | sample LARL113metaG_FD_71366 | JGI IMG/M metagenome (GOLD analysis project Ga0070717, IMG submission 71366) | Corn, switchgrass and miscanthus rhizosphere microbial communities from Kellogg Biological Station, Michigan, USA - LAR L11-3 metaG | ecosystem: Host-associated > Plants > Roots > Rhizosphere ... | reverse complement strand
GCGCCGGTCGTGACGTAGCATTTCGCGAGCCCGGCCAGCGCCGCGATATTGGTGGCGTCGACCGCCAGCGCCTCGGCGTAGATCTGCGCGGCGGTCGCAGCGTCGCCCTCGGCCAGAACCGCGTCGGCTTCTTTCAGGATTTCCGCGATGCTCGGCTCGCCGGCGGCCGGCACACCCTTGGTCAGCTTTTCGATGAAGGCATTGACCTGGCTTTCCGGGATGGCGCCCATAAAACCGTCGGCGGGCTGGCCGCCGACGAAAGCGATCACCGCCGGGATCGACTGGATGCCCATTTGTCCCGGGATCGCCGGATGCTCGTCGATATTCATCTTGACCAGCTTCACCTTGCCCTTGGCGGCGCGGACCGCCTTTTCGAGCACCGGCGTGAGCTGGCGGCACGGACCGCACCACGGCGCCCAGAAGTCGATCAGCACCGGCTGGCGCCGCGATTCCTCGATGACGTCCTTCACGAACGTCTGGGTGGTGGTCTCCTTGATCAGATCGGGCGCTGCCTGGGGCGCCGCGCCGCTGCCCTGCTCTACTATGGTCACGGGATCCTCGTCCGATATCTGGAATGGGGGCCCTTCTAGCACGGCCCGAACTCGCAATTGGAAAGTTCCGGTCCCTTAAGTGGCGGTTTGGGCGAAAATTTCAATCGGCTCAAGGGAGCGATCCGGGTGGGGAATCGGGTGGGCGGCCCTGCCCCGTAAGCCCATGGTGCGGCGTCGGCACTTGATTTGGAGGAACCGCAGAGATGGCAAAAGCCTATTACAGCACCGTGTTCGAACGGCCCGCCGCGGTCGTCTGGAAAATCGTTCGCGATTTCAGCAACTATCGGGTCTGGGTCGGTGGCGCCGGAGAATGTGCGATCGAGGACGGCAAGACCGGCGATACGGTCGGGGCGGTTCGGAATGTGCTTTATCAGGGGCGGTGCATCCGGCAGCGTCTACTGGCGTTGTCCGACCTGGAGCGTTCGCAAAGCTACCAGTTCTGCGGTCCGCCTTCGCTACCGGCCACCGACTTCCAAGCGGCTATACGTATCACGGAGGTCACGGACGGTGATCGCGCTCTTGTTGAATGGTGGGCGACTTTCGACTGCGACCCCCTTCGGCGCGATGAGCTGACGGGGATGCTTCGTGACTCCTTCGCCAGATGGCTCGAATCACTACGGACCATCTTGGCAGAGGCTGTATCTCGTGAGACTGGGGAAGCGCATGCCTAGCCGCCGCCGCGCGGTTCCGACGGGATTTGGCCCGAACCGACCCGGATATTGGTCGATTCGGCGGAATCCCGCCCTTTTTGGGCTGTTGCATTAACGAGCCGCATTTGGCATAGGTCTCTCCGTTGTCGGCGCATGGATCGCCGTCAACGTTTTCGGACGCGGGTGTAGCTCAGTGGTAGAGCACGACCTTGCCAAGGTCGGGGTCGAGGGTTCGAGCCCCTTCGCCCGCTCCAAAATCTTCAAAATCCGCTGAAGGTGACAAAGGCACGCCCATCGGGGCGCGCCTCATATCGAGAGCGATCGGTCACTCGCTTCGTGCCTGGTCCCGAGCGGCGTGATGGACGTAGAGAATCTCGATCGTCTCGTCAGTGCGCCGGTAGAACACCTTGTATGGGTAACGGATCAAGGGCACGACCCGAACACCCGGCCGTCCGAGAACTTCCTGCGCGCTTTCCGGCCATTCTCCAATTCGAGCAACCACGGACTGCAACCGAATCTGGAACGCCTCATAGATCGCCGGATAGTGCGAAGCGATATAGTCTAGAATTCCGGCGAGATTTTCGAGTGCCTCGTCGGTATAGACGACCTTCATGTCGGCCGATATTTCCTGAAGAGGTCGTCGACGTGGTCACTGGTCGCAAACCTGCCCTCGCCAGCGGCCTTCAGTCCACGATCGATACCGTCGAGTTCGGCCTTCGTTGCCTCATAGGCGCCGGCTCCAAGTTCCGCGTCGATCTCCAGCACGAGTTCGGCAAGCTCGGCCTGCGCCGCCTCAGGCCAGCGCTCCGCACGTGCCAAGACTTCCTTCAGCTTCTCTGCCGTCATAGCTGAGTGCATAGCACAAAAATGCGTTGGACGACAGCAGGCGTTTCGTTCTCGCCACACGGCGAACGCTGTCAGGCAAGCCCGGCGATCTCGGTTTCCGGATCGAGATGCCTCGGCTGCCAGCCGAGCTCGCGCCGAGCCTTGGCGCCGCTCAAGCGCTGATCCAGCGCATAACCCTTCGCCCATTCGCCGAGTTCGGCGGCGATCGAATCGGCGCTGACGATTTCCGGCTCGGCCCGTCGGGTACCGAACCGTTTCGCGAACGCGCGTGCGACCATGCCCACCGCAAGCCCTTCGACGGCGACGCCGATGTAGCTCGATCCCGCCGGCGCGCGCTCCAGTGCAAGCGCGTAGAGAATGGCAAGATCTTCGCCGTGCACCAGGGGCCATCGCACCACTTCGCTCCCCACCACCCGGACGGCGTCGCGTTCACTGGCATCGCGGACAAATCGTTGGAACACGCCTCCTTGGGGCATGTAGACCATCGCCGGATGGATGACGATGCCTTCGACTTCAGGCGCTGAGAGAACGCGCCGCAGATTTGGCACCATCCAAGCGAAGGCCGGCAAGGCGTTGAACGGAGTCTCCTCGGTGGCAACCGCGTCGCCCGTCGCGCCGAACAGCCAGCATCCGGCGGTATAGATGAAGCGCGGCCGTTTCGGTTGCGTCGCGAGCGCGGCCAACATCACGTCGAGCAAATGATGATCGATGGCGCCCATCGCGGTGCTGAAATCGCAGGCCGCGTGGATGATCGCGTCGACGGGTGGGAGGCCCATAGTCCACGACGAGGGCGAGGCTATGTCGCCGGCAATCGACGTCGCGCCCCATTCACCGAGTTTCGCTGCGGAGACGCCGGACCGTGCCAAGCCGAAGACGACATGCCCCCGCGCAAGGAGTTCGCGCACCACCGCCGAACCGATCGAGCCCGTCCCGCCAAGTACAAGAACGCGCATCATCGTACCTCACGTGGAGGCCTGCCCATCGAACGAGCACCTCAAGAAGAGCAAGCGGTTAGGCCGAATACCGCGCTGCAACGACGCCACACAAAATTGTCTCAAACCCGCCACGAACGAAGAAATTTTTTCTCAAATTGATTTGTGCCGCAGGTCGCACCGCGGCGCGCTTCTCTCCCGCCTCGGATGTGATACGATTTTTGCGTTCTGATCTCACGGCGGACCCAAGTTCGTCTCTCGAAAGTCCAAAATAAATAACACGCGTGGCCATTTGGCCGCATTAGGGAGTGACGCGATGAAATCGGCTTTGCATCGATCCGTTTTGGCGCTCGCAACAATCGGCCTCGTAGCGGGGGTGAGCGTTGCCAACGCGCAGCAGAAAGATCGACCGCTCAAGAAATATGAATCCGGAACCAAGGAATTCTGGACCCATCCGCCGGATGACTGGTTCCTCGGCGACGAAACGGAAGCCCAGAAGGGTCTCGCACCGCCGTCCGGACCGCCGACCGGTGCATCGGAATCGGAACTGGCCGCGCTTGTCAAAAAGATCAAGTTGCCGCCGGGCTTCAAGATCGAAGTCTGGGCACCGGGCGTGCTAGCCGCGCGGCAAATGGCCTGGGGCGACAAGGGCACGCTGTTTGTCGGTTCCTTCGGTCTCGGCAACGTCTATGCAATCACCGACAAGGGTGACAAGCGCGAGGTCAAGACCGTTCTTAAGGGCCTGAACATGCCGACCGGCCTTGCCTTCAAGAATGGCGCGCTCTACGTCATCGCCGTCGACAAGCTGATCAAATACGACAACGCCGAAGCCAATCTCGATCATCTCGGTGACGGCAAGGTGGTGTATGACGACATGCCGTCCTATGCCGCGCATGGCTGGAAATACCTTGCGATGGACAAGGAGGGCTGGTTCTACATCCCGTTCGGACCTCCCTTCAACATCGGCGTTCCCCCGACCAACGTCTCGCAGATCCGCCGTGTCGACCCGCAGACCGGAAACGCCGAAACCTGGGCGCTCGGCGTTCGCAACAGCGTCGGCGGCGACGTCGATCCGCGTTCGGGCAAATACTGGTTCACCGAAAACGCCCGCGACTGGATCAGCGACGATCTGCCCTCCGACAAGCTGAACATGATCTCCAAGATCGGTGAGCATTTCGGCTATCCCTATTGCCATCAGGGCGACCTGCCGGATCCGAAGTTCGCGATGGGCCACAAGTGCTCCGAGTTCGCCCCGCCGGTGCTCAATCTCGGCGCTCACGTGGCTCCGCTCGGCATGAAGTTCTATACCGGCGATCAATTTCCGGCCGAGTACAAGAACTCGATCCTGATCGCCGAGCACGGCTCCTGGAACCGGCATAAGTACCAGGGCGGCCGCATCGTGCGCGTCAATGTCGGTCCGGACGGCAAGAACCCGAAGCAGGAAGTGTTCGCGTCCGGCTGGATCGAAGGCGATCAAGGCTATCTCGGCCGTCCCGACGATATCGTGCTGGCCAAGGACGGCTCGATCCTGGTTGCCGACGACTGGGCCGGTGCGATCTATCGCATCAGCTACAGCAAGAAGTAAGGCTTGAACCATCGAAGGCTGCGGTCGCTCGGGAACGAACGGCCGCAGCTTCGCGTTTTCAGGCGACGATGCGATTAATTCGTCTTCGTCACGCCGTGGCTCGTCCGCCTTCGCTGAAACTTCGGCGGACCAACCCCGAAAACCCGGCAAGCCTCCTGACCGCCGAAGCCGCCTTCGGACGAAGGCGGCTGGCGTAGGCGGGTCCGGGCATCTATCAAACGACAAATTCGTGCAAGAGAGATGGATCGCCGGAAACGGGCACATATTGACGTCGTCTGCGCAAGACAGACGGCGGTGACCGACAATGACAAGAAAGAGGATTAGCGATGCGTGCTGCTTTGGTCGGGATGTTATCGATCGCCACGATCTGCGGATCGGGTGCCCACGCCGCCGATCCCGCCGATGCCATCAAGGAGACGGTCGCGACCTGCGGCGGCTGCCACGGCGAAAACGGCATTTCGCAGACCGAGAACGTACCATCGCTCGCCGGCCAGCCGGATCAATTCATCCAGTGGCAACTGGTCTATTTTCGCGCCGGCTCGCGCAAGAACGAATTGATGCAGCCGCTCGTCGAAGAGATCTCCAACGGGGATGTCCGCAATCTCGGCGCCTATTTTGCGTCGCTGACGCCGCCGAAGGCCCCGCCCGATGACAATCCCGATCTGTCGAAGAAGGGCGCGGAAGCAGCCGTGGGACGGCGCTGCGGCTCATGCCACACCGACAGTTTTGCCGGCACAAAGGCGGTGGCAAGGCTTGCCGGCCAGCGCGAGGAATATCTGGTAAAGGCGCTGCACGATTTCAAATCGGGCAAGCGGACCGGCGGCGGCCCCGCGTCGATGGCCGACGTTGCCTACCCCCTAAGCGACGAAGAAATCACCGCGCTCGCGCATTATTTCGCGCATCTGTAATTCTCGATTGTCCCGGCCATGCGCCGGGACCAATCACCCGCGCTGCGTTTCATAGGCCTTCAGGTGTGTGTAGGCGGTGCGCAGGCGCGGCACCGGGACCTTGGCGGCATCGCCGCGCGCGATCAGATCGCCGATCACGTGATCGGCTTCGACCCTTTGCCCCGCCTTGATGTCGCGGAACATCGACGCCGTCAGCGGCGAGCCTTCCGTGGTCAGCATGGTCACGGTGCGGTCGAGGAAGGGCGCGCGCGGGGAAAAGCCTTCGGCGGTCGCGACCGCCTTGCACTCGTCGAGGATGCCGAGCAGGAAATCCTTGCCTCCGGGTGCTGCCAGGATGATGCCGAGCGGGGCCCGCATCAGGCTGGTCGAAGCCGCGATCGAAGCCAGGAACGTCCACTTCTCCCACATGTCCTGCAGCACGGTTTCGCTGGCGACCGAACCGAAATTGCCGCTTCTGAAGATTTCGGCGATGGCGCGGACCCGGTCGGTGGTCTTGCCGTCGCGCTCGCCGACGGTGAGGGACTGCATCGGCTGCAGCTGCACGACTTCGCGTTTGTCGTTGAGCGTCACCGCGATCGCGCAGAGGCCGCCGAGCACGCGTTCGCGCCCGAATTTCGCGTCGAGCACGTCCAGATGCAGCATGCCGTTGAGCAGCGGGATGATCGAGGTCTGGGGTCCGAGCGCCGGCGCGAAGGACTTGATCGCGTCGTCGAGGTCGAACGCCTTGCAGCTCAACAGCACGACGTCGAATTTCTCTTGCAGGGCGTCGGCCTGCACCGTCGGCGGATTCTTCAACGTGACATCGCCATTCGGGCTCCTGATGACGAGGCCCGCGGAGCCGAGTTCCGCCGCGCGGCGCGGCCGGACGAGGAATGTGATGTCGCGGCCGGCCTGCAGCATTCTGCCGCCGAAATATCCGCCGATGGCCCCGGCGCCAACCACGAGAACGCGCATTGTTGGATTCCTTTTGTTGTTGTTGGATGGGGTGGAGTGGCGAATGGCGAGTAGCGAATAGGGGTTTAGGACTCCCATTCGCTATTCGCTACTCCCCATTCGCCCGTTCGCCACTCTACCATTTTTCCCCGAACGGGCGGATTTCCATCTCAAAAGTCCAGGCGCTGCGTGGCTGCTGGTAGAGCTGCCAGTAGGAGGCGGCGACCGACGCCGGCGGCATCAGCAGATCCGGATTGTCCAGCGCCTCCTTGCCCCAGAGCCTTTCGCGGCGCTCGCGCACCCAGGCGGTATCGACCCCGGAATCGATCACCAGATGCGCGACATGGATGTTTTTCGGTCCCAATTCGCGCGCCATCGACTGCGCCACCGCACGCAGGCCGAATTTCGCGCTCGCGAAGGCCGCATAGCCGCCGCCGCCGCGAAGCGAGGCCGTGGCGCCGGTGAAGAAGATGTTGCCTTGGCCCCGCGGCAGCATCAGCCGCGCCGATTCGCGGCCTGCGACAAAGCCGGCCCAGCAGGCCATTTCCCACACTTTACGGAACACGCGATCGGTGGTTTCCAGAATCGGGAAGTTGACATTGGCGCCGATGTTGAAAATGCAGACTTCGAGCGGCGCGTGCTTGTCGGCGTCACTGAGGAAGGCCGTCGTCTCCTCCTCTTTCCGCGCGTCGAGCGTGCGGCCGAAGATCGTTCCGCCGGCGGCCTCCACTTCCCTGACCAGCGGTTCTAGCTTTTCGCCGTTGCGCCGGCCTGCGAACACGGCAAAACCTTCGGCGGCGAATTTCTTGACGATCTCGGCGCCGATATAGTCGCCGGCGCCGATCACGGCTGCGGTGGCGTTACGTTTTTCCATGGGCTGCTCTCCCTGCCGTCATTGCGATCGCAGGCAGGACTGGATCGCTTCGTCGCTCTGCTCCTCGCGATGACGAAGTACTCGTCACCTGCCTGCGATCAGTTCTTCGACCTCGCGCAACTGTTCCTTGCCAAAAAACATTTCCTTGCCGACGAAGAAGGTCGGCGAGCCGAAGGCGCCGCGCTCGACGGCTGCTTGGGTATTCTCGATCAGTCTTGCCTTCACGTCGGCCTCTTGCGCCCGTGCCAGCAGCTTTGCGCCGTCGAGGCCGGACGAGTTAAGTGCCTTGATCGCGACCTCCGGGTCGTCCATTTTCTTGGGCTCTCGCCACATGTGATGAAAGGCGGCGTCGACATATGTCGCGAACACACCCTCGAATTGCGCGGCGACGGCCGCGCGCATCAGGTTCAGCGTGTTGACGGGGAAGAACGGGTTCCAGACATAAGGCTCGACCTGGAAGCGCTTGACAAAACGCCCGGTCTCGATCGCTTGGAACTCGGGCTTGTTCTTGACGCCGGCCAGCGTTTCGGCGGGCGATTTGTTGTTGGTGGCCTTGAAGATGCCGCCGAGCAGGATCGGCACATATTCGAATTTGAAGCCGATGCGCCGTTCGATCGCCGGGATCGCCTCGTGGCTGAGATACGCGTTCGGGCTGCCGAAATCGAACAAGAATTGGGGGGCTTGGCTCACGGCGGTCTCCCTGACTTGCGATTCTTATATGACCTTCGTCATTTAACCAGCCGGACCGCTCAGGTTCAAGCAATCAGTCGTCCGGCATGATTCGCCGAAGAGCGGCTTGACGGTATGGCCGCGAATATCCGCCGGCACCCTAAGCCAGTGCGCGGCCGGTCGCTTGAATGGCGGAAAGCGCCATTATTGCCCGGGTGAATATTTCGGCGGAAAATCCGGGGAGTCCATCGCAAATTTGCAGACGCCCTGTTACGGGATCGTCGCAACGCACGGATATGGAAGGGGAGGCCATGCTGACGGTTCATCATCTCAACAACTCGCGCTCGCAACGCGTCCTGTGGCTGTTGGAAGAGCTCGGCGTACCTTACGAGATCGTGCGCTATCAGCGCCAGCCGGACATGCGCGCGCCCGCCGAACTGCGTGCGATCCATCCGCTCGGCAAGTCGCCGGTCGTCACCGACAACGACAATACCATCGCGGAATCCGGCGCGATCGTCGAATATCTCATCGACACCTATGGTAATGGGCGGCTGATCCCGCCGCCGAACACGCCGCAGCGGCTGCGCTACACCTATTGGCTGCACTACGCGGAAGGCTCCGCAATGCCGCCGCTGCTATTGAAGCTCCTGTTCACCCTGATGCCGAGGCGCGCGCCGGCGCTGCTGCGTCCCCTGGTGCGGAAGGTTTCCAACCAGGCGCTGACCACGCTGGTCAATCCGCAGCTCAAGCAGCACATGGCGTTCTGGGAAGGGGAGCTTGCGAAAAACGAGTGGTTCGCCGGCAGCGAGTTTAGCGCGGCCGACATCCAGATGAGCTTTCCGCTGGAAGCCGCCGCCGCGCGCGGCGGGCTGGAGCAGGGGCATCCCAAAGCCATGGCGTTCCTCGAACGCATCTACGACCGCCCGGCCTATCAGCGCGCGCTGGAAAAAGGCGGGCCGTACACGGTGGGACGGTGACACACCTCGCCCCGCGAAAGAGCGGGGAGAGGGAGCTAACGCCCCGTCGCCGCGATCACTTCCTTGACCAGCCGCCCGAGGCCTTTGATATCACCGGTGGGATCGACGGCGTCGCCCATGCGAACCACGACCAAATGCTGCGACGGGATGATCACGCAGCGCTGACCGAGCGAGCCAGATGCGAAGAACGCGTCGCGGGGAATCCCAAGCCGGACGCGGCCCCTCGCATATTCATGCTCGCTGCGATTGGTGAAGAAGCCCGCGCCGTAATCCGTGTCCAGCGTCGCGGCCGCTGAAAAATCCACCCAGCCGTCCGGCAAGATGCGTTTTCCCCCAACCTCACCGTCGTTGAGATAGAGCAGGCCGAAGCGCGCCCAATCCCGTGCGCTCGCCAGCATGTTGTTCGAGCCCTGCATCGTGCCGCTGGCATCGAACTCCAAGGTCACGTCGCGCATCCCCAGCGGATTGAACAATTCACGCCACGCCAGTGCCAGCGTCTGCTCCGGCCCGCCGAGGGCGTCGCGGATGATCCGCGCCAGAAGCTGCGTGGTGGCGCTGGAATAGGCCCAGCGCGTTCCCGGTGTCACGATCAGTGGCGCCTTCACCGCAAAACCGGCCATGTCGCTGTACAGGTACATCTGGCTCGACGGATCGTAGCCGGAATTGGTTTCATCGAGCTCAAGCCCTGTGGTCATGCGCATCATGTGCTCGATCTCGATTTCGTGGCGCGGATCGGACACAGCGTGCCACTCGGGAACTGGCACCGGGAACGAGGGGGTAAGAACGCCTTGCCGGGTCAGGATGCCGAGCAGGGCGTTGACCATCGACTTGGTCATGGAGAAGCTGGGCAGCGGGGTATTGACGCCGACGCCATCGGCATAGCGCTCGGCGATGACCTTGCCGTCGCGGACGATGACGACCGCCTTGGTCCTGCGATAACGCTGCGCGTCCGGTTCCTCGAATGCATGATCGAGCGCGGTCTTCAGCGCGGGATCGGCCGGCTCGACCGGGGCAGGGCCGGCAATCTCCGGCAATAGCGGCGGCGTCTTCGGCTTCTTCAGCGCGTCGATGTCGCTCCGGAGCTGATAGGGCGGTTGCGATCCATGGCGCAGGACGCAACCAAAACCGTCGCGAAAGACGGCGTGGCTCGCCATCAGACCCATAACGGAAACGTCGACCGTATTGGTGGCGCGATCCACGCGATACCGCATTAGCCGGCGCAGGCGGCGAATGCCGGGACGGTCGAGGGTCTCCGCATATACGGTCTCAGGATCGAGCCCGGAAACGAAGGTTTTGGCGCAGACGGCCTCAGCGACGGCGGCGGTCCCGGTGCGGATCGCGCGGTCGGGGCGATAGATCGCGCACGGGGCGATCGGCACCGCGAGGATCAACGCGCCGGCGATCGCCTTTCGCAAAACCACCAATCACCCCCGGGGCAGCGCCTGCACACTGACACCGGGCGGCGGCACGTCGTCGTCGGGCACAAAGAAATCCGACATCAGCGGCACGGAAGGGTCGACGCGATAGCCATCGAAGTCGCGGACGCCAGAGGCATAGAGCACCTTGTCGTCGATGCAGAACTGCCCGGTGAACTCGCGCGACGGTTTTGTCAGGATGGCATAGGCGGCATCGCCCATGATCTCGGGGGAGCGGCTGGCGCGCATCATGGCATCCCCGCCTAGGAGATTGCCGACCGCGGCGGTCGCGATGGTGGTGCGCGGCCACAACGCGTTGACGGCGACGCCCGCGCTCTTCAGCTCGGCCGAAAGCCCAAGCACACACATGCTCATGCCGAACTTCGCCATGGTATAGGCGGTCGAGTGCTCGAACCATTTCGCCTTCATGTCGAGCGGCGGCGACAGCATCAGGATGTGCGGATTGTCCGCCTTCCTCAGGTGGGGAATGCAATATTTCGACACCATGAAGGTGCCGCGGGTATTGATGCCCATCATCAGGTCGTACCGCTTCATGTCGGTCGCCTGCGAATTGGTCAGGCTGATGGCGCTGGCATTGTTGACGCAGATATCGATGCCGCCGAACTCATCCACCGTGTGGTCGATCGCCGCCATCACCTGGGCTTCGTCGCGGATGTCGCAGACCAGCGGCAACGCCTCGCCTCCGGCGGCGCGTACATCCTCGGCAGCCGTAAAGATGGTGCCCTTCAACTTCGGGTGCGGCTCGGTGGTCTTGGCCGCGATCGCGATATTGGCGCCGTCGCGCGCGGCGCGCAACGCGATCGCAAGCCCGATACCACGGCTCGCGCCGGAGATGAAAAGCGTCTTGCCTTTGAGGGTGGTCATCTGAAGACTCCAGTGAGGGACGCATGGGACGACGGGCTCCCTCTCCCCTTGTTGGAGAGGGTTGGGGGTGAGGGGTAGCCACGCGCACCGGACTCCCGGCTACCTTTCACCCTGGCCCTCTCCCGCAAGGGAAGAGGGAACGATGGAGCGAGGTCGACTAAATCACGTCACATCAACCATCCGCGTGCAGCACGCGGCCACGGGTTTCCGGCAGCGCGAAGGCAGCGAGGAAGAACACGCCATAGGCCGCGACCGCGAAGATCGCAATCGCATTCGCCAGTGTCGTCGAAGTGGAGAGAGCGCCGACCAGGAACGGGAACAGCGCGCCGATGCCGCGGCCGAAATTGTAGCAAAAGCCCTGGCCCGAGCCGCGCAGCCGCGTCGGATAGAGCTCGGTGAGGAACGCGCCCATGCCGGAGAAATATCCGGAGGCAAAGAAGCCGAGCGGGAAACCCAGCACCCAGAGGATTTCGTTGGTCAGGGGCAGTTGCGTGTAGAGCAGCACCACCGCGATCGCACCCAGCGAGAAGATCAGGAACAGGTTGCGCCGCCCGATACGATCGGCAAGCCAGGCGCCGACAAGATAGCCGATGAACGAGCCGATGATCAGCGCCGCAAGATAGCCGGTCGAACCGACGATCGACAGATGCCGCTCCTTGGTGAGGAATTGCGGTACCCAGAAGGTGACGGCGTAATAACCGCCCTGGCAGCCCGTCGCCATCAGTGACGCCAGGATGGTGGTCGGCAGGATCGGTCCGGAAAAGATTTCCCACAGCGGCGGTTGATTGCCGGCCAGCGCCAGCTTGGCGCGGGTGGCGGCGGCGATCTCGGGCTCGGTGACGTAGCGGCGGAGATAAAACACGAGCAGCGCTGGCAGCGCGCCGACCGCGAACATCCAGCGCCATGCGATCTCAGCCGGGAAACAGGAGAACAGGATCGCCTGCGCCAGCACGGCAAGGCCCCAGCCGACCGCCCAGCCCGATTGCACCGAACCGACCGCGCGTCCGCGATATTGCGGCCGGATCGCTTCGCCCATCAGCACCGCGCCGGCCGCCCATTCGCCACCAAAACCCAAGCCGAGCACCGCACGCGCGATCAGGAGCTGGTCGAAGCTCTGCACCACAGCGCAAACCAGCGAGAAGAACGAGAACCACAGAATCGTGAACTGCAGGGTTCTGACCCGGCCGATGCGGTCGGCCAGGTAACCGCCAAGCCAGCCGCCGATCGCGGAGGACAGTAGCGTCACAGTGCCGGCGAGGCCGGCGGTGCCGGGATCGACGCTCCACAGCTTGATGATGGTGCCGATCACCAGCGGATAGATCATGAAATCCATGCCGTCGAGCGCCCAGCCCGCCGCGCAGGCCCAGAACGTCCGTCGTTCCGGCAGGTTCATGTCGCGGTAAAACGCGAGCAGGCTGGTATCTTCGATGGCAGCGGTTTCGATCGCCTGCGACGGCTCGGCGGTGGTCATGACGGTTGTTTCCCCCGGAAATCATTCTTGGCCGGCCTTGATGGGCCCGGCGGCCGGCTCGCACAGGCAGGTCAAATCCTACTCCGATGCCGCCCGCAAGCAATGCGCCAGAGGAATCTATTGCCCCGCCGCTTCGGCGCCGCGAGTTCGGGGGTCGGGCGCGCCCAGCAGTTCGTTGTCGGTTACAGCGATCGAATTGGCCGAGGTCTGTCCCATCGGCTCGATCACGCGATGCCCCCTCGCTTTCAGCCCGGCAAGCGCGTCCTCGGCAAAGCCGCGCTCGATCCTCACTTCATCCGGTAGCCATTGATGGTGCAGCCGGGGAGCCGCCACCGCGGCGGCGACGTCCATGTGATAATCGAGCACATTGACGATCACCTGCAGCACGGTCGAGATGATGCGGCTGCCGCCGGGCGAGCCGGTCACCAGAACCGGCTTGCCGTCCTTCAGCACGATGGTCGGCGACATCGACGACAACGGCCGCTTGCCGGGACCGGGGAGATTGGCCTCGTAGCCGACGAGGCCGAATGCATTGGACGCACCGGGCGCCGCGGTGAAATCGTCGAGCTCGTTGTTGAGCAGCACGCCGGTGCCGTCCGCGACCAGGCCGACGCCGTAGGGAAAATTCAGCGTATAGGTGTTGCTGACCGCATTGCCCTGGCTGTCGACCACCGAGAAATGCGTGGTGTTGCTGCCTTCGCGCGGCGGCAGCGCCGACAGCGCATCGGTCCACGGCGTCGCGCGGTCGAGATCGATCGAGGCGCGCTGCTTGGCTGCGTAATCCTTCGACGTCAGCGCCAGGACCGGCGCACTGATAAAGGCTGGATCGCCGAGATAGCGCGCGCGATCGGCATAAGCGCGCTTCAT
>Ga0070717_10002235_pt1 | contig 13568 bp, 11 predicted proteins | sample LARL113metaG_FD_71366 | JGI IMG/M metagenome (GOLD analysis project Ga0070717, IMG submission 71366) | Corn, switchgrass and miscanthus rhizosphere microbial communities from Kellogg Biological Station, Michigan, USA - LAR L11-3 metaG | ecosystem: Host-associated > Plants > Roots > Rhizosphere ... | reverse complement strand
CTCGACTTGCATGTGTTAAGCCTGCCGCCAGCGTTCGCTCTGAGCCAGGATCAAACTCTCAAGTTGGACTTGAAACTTTGAGCCGGCTGATCACAACGTTTGACGAGGTCCCACCATATTTATTGAACGCGATTCACATCGCGAACAACGATGGTGTAACCTTTTTCAAAACGTGTACCGCCGAAGTCTTTCGTCCAGTCCCGACCGATGAAAACCGAGGTTTTCAGACAATCGAGACTCGCAAGGACTCCGCCGTCCACGTTTCTCTTTCTTCATCTTCACTTGTCAAACAGCCCGGGATCCGAAGGACCCCTCTCCCCTGGGGGAGTTCCGGAAGACTTCATTCGACGGCAAATGACAACCGATGAAAATCGGCTGTTCAGTCACTCATCTAAATGAGGAGCTTCACGGGCACGAATACATGCCTTGGCCAAGGGCCAAGACAGCGCCGCGCTCAGTGGGCGGTTTATAAGCCCGCCCGATCGGCGTTGTCAACGGTTGTTGTCAACAAATCGTCGCACCGTGCAGCAGAATCTCGCGACGCAAAGAAGTCTCGATTTTAGGGGACTTTACGCCGTACTTGAGCCACAATCCTGCGACGTTCTGACACTTAGATAAGCATTGAATCGCCGGGTGTCAGTGGGGGTGCCTGGGTTCACAAGTCAGGGGACGGGCGATCTCAGATATACCCGTCGCCTTTTCCTAACCGCTGCGAAACATCGAGAGACCTGCACAGCATAGTTGTTCGCGATTCCGGCCGTTGTTTCGGCCTCTGATTCTCGGGCAGCGATGCGGCCAGCCATGTTCCCCAATCGCCCCTTTTAAGCGGGCGAAAGCTCTAAAGCGCCGGGACGGGCAAAGGTCTTAATCGTATGTTACTGGAACTTGGGGGGACGGTGGGTTGAATCAACGGACGTCACGCGGGGGTGGCTATGGACGTGAGACCGGGATCATCGATCTCGGTCACGAGCCGCCACTTTCCGTCGATGGCTCCGAGGCGGCGGTGATCGATCGCCGCCGCGTCTCCGTGCAATGGTTTAGCGGTACCATCCTGACCGGTCTGTGCGGCGCGGCCCTCATCGGCGGCGCCGTTTTTGCCTCGCTCGACGGCGAGATGACCTTTGCCAGGGTGCCGGAACGGGTCGAGAGCGCGCTGAGGGGGGCGTTCGGCGCCAACGACCGTACCGCGAGCCTTCGAAAGAGCGACCGCCTGCCGCCACCCGGTGAATCGACCGCCGCGCGCAGCGTGGTCCGGGTCTCCACCGTCACCCGTGTCGGCAACCGCGACGTGATGCGGGTTCGGCCGTTCATCCGCATTTCCGGCAACCTGTCGATGACGACCAGCGACCTCTCCGCCAAGATCCCGCCGTTCAATGCCCAGCGCATGCTGACCGATGTCGGCTCGGCTGCGCCCGCAGCTGCCGATGATCCGAACAATGCGGACGCCGTCGAACCCGACGCCGAGGTTTCCTTTGTCACCAAGGATCTGGCGCCGATCCTGCCGAAAGCCAAGGTCGCAGCCGTCGTCGCGCTCGACGAGGTGCTGATGCGGGTACGCGATGCCGCGAACTGGCACGGCAATGGCGGCGGGGTGCGTTACGCCGCGCTCGCCAACGCCGCCGCCGACGTCACCGGTGCGCAGTCCGACATCAAGCTTGCCTACGCCACCGAAAGCGCTGCCTCCGACCCCTATGCCGGTTTTGAAACCCGCGTGGTTCCGGAAAACGTCACGCTGCTGCCGAAGACCAAGGAGCAGGTCACCGGCGGCAATCCTAGCGGCGAGCGCGTCCACGCCGTCAAGAAGGGCGATACCGTCATCTCGATCCTGAAGGAACAGGGCGCGACCCAGGACGAGGCCAAGGCCATTGCAGCCACCCTTGGCGCCCGCGGCCGCGACGGCGGATTGAAGGAAGGCGAGAAGCTGCGCATCTTGATGGCGCCTTCAAGCCCCATCCCCGGGGCGCGGCTGCAGCCCTACCGCGTCATCGTCGCCAATGATGCCGCGGTCGAGGCGGTTGCGGCGCTATCCGATCTCGGCAAATACGTCGCAGTCGACGTGCAGAGCATGAACACCGTCACCGACACCGCCGACAACAAGAGCAGCGATGACGATGACGATGACGACGGCAGCGGTGTCCGGCTCTATCAGAGCATCTACGAGACCGCGATGCGCAACAAGGTGCCGGCGCCCATCATCGAAGACATGATCCGGATCTATTCCTACGACGTCGACTTCCAGCGCAAGGTGCAGCCCGGCGATTCCTTCGACGTGTTCTATGCCGGCGAGGACGAAGGCTCGAGCATCACCGAGAAGAACGAAGTGCTGTTCGCCTCGCTCACGGTCGGCGGCGAGACCAAGAAATATTACCGCTTCCAGACCCCCGATGACGCGGTCGTGGACTATTACGATGAGACCGGCAAAAGCGCGAAGAAATTCCTGGTGCGCAAGCCGGTCAATAACGCGATCATGCGCTCCGGTTTCGGCGGGCGCCGCCATCCGATCCTCGGTTATGTGAAGATGCACACCGGCGTCGACTGGGCCACCGCCTACGGCACGCCGATCTTCGCCTCCGGCAATGGCGTGGTCGAGAAAGTCGGCTGGGAGGGCGGCTACGGCAAATATGTCCGCCTGAAGCACAATAACGGCTACGAGACCGCCTATGGCCACATGTCGGCGTTCGCCAAAGGCATGGAAGTCGGCAAGCGGGTGCGCCAGGGCCAAGTGATCGGTTTCGTCGGATCGACCGGCATGTCGACCGGCGCTCATGTCCACTACGAAATCCTGGTCAACGGACGCTTCGTCGACCCGATGCGCATCAAGCTGCCGCGCGGCCGCTCGCTCGAAGGCCCGGTCATGGCGAGCTTCGAGAAGGAGCGCGACCGGCTCGACGCGCAGATGTCCGGCCGCGGCGGCGGCGCCCGCATCTCGGACGCCACCGGCGCTCCGCTGCAGGTCACCAACCGCTGACGCCTTGCGGCGGCGAGCGGCCTAGTGTGCGAAGCTGGCGCAGATCAGGAATACGATTCCTATCCCTGTAAGGCCGAATGCGACCGCCGCCAGCGGCAGCAACATGTCGATGGCAGCATCCGTGCCGCGGAGCTTGCTGCCCAAACCGCGAAATCGCCAATCCTCCAATCACGAAACGGGATCCGATGCGGTTCCCGCTCATGAGGCATCCGGTGTCGTTTCCAAACCAGCGACAGCGACCACGGAAGCAAGACGGCAACCAGAAGCAACACGCTGACCATGGCGAGCGGCAGTTCGATGTCGTTGCGGCGATCGAAAAGGACCCAAGCCGCCAGCGCGAACCACGCGACGAGGCCGACCGCCGCTCGATAGATGTTTGGATGAAGCTGATCGAATACGGGTCGATTATGGGCGACGAGTTCCCTGCTCATGAAGGGCCCTCCTTGCTTGAGATGATGGCTGGGATCGGGTCAGCCGGATCGGCTTCACGGCGGAGCCGCAAACGCAGCGCAGCATTGGCGCCGGCCGATCCCTGCAAGACGGCAACCGGCGCCCCACGCCACTGGTTTCATTAAACTTTCTTCAAGCCGGATAGGAACTGGCGTGGGCTGCTCTTTGTTTGAGAGACGCAGGGGAACTCTCGATGGAGGGTGTCATGGTGAATTGGACGAACGCAAGATTGTGCGACGTCGCAAACCTGATCCTCGGCGCAATCCTGTTCTTTTCGCCCTGGATATTCGGCTTCGACGCCGGAACCGCCTCTCAAAACGCCAATATCGCCGGTATCGTGATCGCCATTCTCGCGGTCGCGGCGCTGGCGGCCTTCGCCGTCTGGGAAGAATGGCTGAACCTGGTCGTCGGATTGTGGACGCTGGTATCGCCCTGGATATTGGGATTCCAGGGAGGTACCGCGATGAAGGTCCACGTTGTGATCGGTGCCGCGGTGGCGATCCTTGCGGCAGTCGAACTCTGGCTGCTGCAGCAATTTCCGCCGCGACTTACCACGAGCCGCTAAAGCCCTGCACCCCGCCCGCCTGCCGCTTACCTGCGGGCGGGGCATTTCAGCTTGAGAGGGTGAGATGAGACGCCTCACGCGAGACGACGTGATCAAGGCGGTCGGCCCGGCCGACGATGTCACCGTCGCCGAGATCATCGGGACCGGTGCGACGGTCGATGAACTGGCCGAGGCCCAGGCCTGGACCGCCAATGACGAGCCGCTGATCAACGCCGGCAAGCCGCTGCCGAGTGGACGCGTTGGCGAACTCATCGAAATTCTCTCCGAGCTTGAGCCGGAGGAGGATGAGGGAGCCGGCCCTGTCGTCAGCCAGGAATCACAATGAGGGTGCACCCGACCGGGCGCACCCTCACTGAACGTTTCTCGAAGACGCCTAGTGCAGCTTGCGTTTCGGCTGGGGCGCCTCGAACTGGGCGATCTCGGCGGTCTTTGGTGCCTTGCCGTTGAAGGTCAGCACGTTGCCTTTCACCGAAATGGCGACACGATCGCCGTCCTTCACCTCCCCGGCCAGGATCATCTCCGACAATGGATCCTGCAGATACCGCTGGATCACCCGCTTCAGCGGACGCGCGCCATAGGCGGGATCCCAGCCCTTGGTCGCGAGCCAGTCGCGCGCGTCGCCATCGAGCGTGAGCACGATCTTGCGGTCTTCCAAGAGCTTTTGCAGCCGGGCGAACTGGATCTCGACAATCCGGCCCATCTCGCTCCTCTGCAGGCGATGGAACAGGATAATCTCGTCGACCCGGTTCAGGAATTCCGGCCGGAAATGCGTGCGCACCAGACCCATCACCTGCTCGCGCACCGCGGAAGTGTCCTCGCCTTCCGGCTGGTTGACCAGAAACTCCGAGCCGATATTCGACGTCATGATGATCAGCGTGTTGCGGAAGTCGACGGTGCGGCCCTGGCCGTCGGTCAGGCGGCCGTCGTCCAGCACTTGCAGCAGCACATTGAACACGTCCGGATGTGCCTTCTCGATCTCGTCGAACAGCACCACCTGATAGGGCCGCCGCCGCACCGCTTCGGTGAGCGCGCCGCCCTCGTCATAACCGACATAGCCCGGAGGCGCGCCGATCAGCCGCGACACCGAGTGCTTCTCCATGTATTCGGACATGTCGAGGCGGACCATCGCGTTCTCGTTGTCGAACAGATATTCCGCCAGCGCCTTCGTGAGCTCGGTCTTGCCGACGCCGGTGGGCCCCAGGAACATGAACGAGCCCATCGGGCGGTTCGGGTCTTGCAGCCCCGCGCGCGAACGGCGCACGGCCGTGGCGACCGCGCGCACCGCTTCGGCCTGGCCGACCACGCGCCTGGCGAGCATGTCTTCCATTTTCAGGAGCTTTTCCTTCTCGCCCTCGAGCATCTTGTCGACGGGCACGCCGGTCCAGCGCGACACCACCTGCGCGATGTGATTGGCGGTGACGGCTTCCTCCATCATCTCGCCGGCGTTTTCCTTGACATCTCCCTTGGCCTCGATCTCGGCGAGCCTTTTCTCAAGCTCGGGAATCTTGCCATAGGCAAGCTCGCCCGCGCGCTGGAATTCACCGCGGCGCTGCGCATTGGCAAGCTCGATGCGCAAGGCATCGAGTTCGCTCTTGAGCTTCTGCGCGTTCGACAGCTTGTTCTTTTCCGCGCTCCAGCGCGCCGTCAGCGCCGCCGACTTCTCCTCGAGATCGGCGAGCTCTTTTTCCAGCGTCTGCAGGCGGCTCTTCGAGCCGGCGTCAGTTTCCTTTTTCAAGGCTTCCTGCTCGATCTTGAGCCGGATGATTTCCCGATCCATCGAATCGAGCTCTTCCGGCTTGGAATCGACCTGCATCTTCAGCCGCGCCGCAGCCTCGTCCACCAGATCGATCGCCTTGTCGGGCAGGAAACGGTTGGTGATATAGCGGTTGGATAGCGTCGCCGCCGCCACCAGGGCGGAATCGGTGATGCGCACCCCGTGATGCTGCTCATATTTGTCCTTCAGCCCGCGCAGGATCGAGATGGTGTCCTCGACCGAGGGCTCGTTGACATAGATCGGCTGGAAGCGCCGCGCCAGCGCTGCGTCCTTTTCGACGTGCTTCTGATATTCGTCGAGCGTGGTCGCGCCGATGCAATGCAGGTCACCCCGCGCCAGCGCGGGCTTGAGCAGGTTGGAGGCGTCCATCGCGCCGTCGGCCTTGCCGGCGCCGATCAGCGTGTGCATCTCGTCGATGAACAGGATGATCGAGCCTTCGGCGGCGGTGACCTCCTGAAGCACGGCCTTGAGCCGCTCCTCGAACTCGCCGCGGTATTTTGCGCCCGCTATCAGCGCGCCGAGATCGAGCGCGAGCAGCTTCTTGTCGTGAAGGCTTTCCGGCACGTCGCCATTGACGATGCGCAGCGCCAGACCCTCGACGATCGCGGTCTTGCCGACGCCGGGTTCGCCGATCAGCACCGGATTGTTCTTGGTGCGGCGGGAAAGCACCTGGATGGTGCGGCGGATTTCCTCGTCGCGCCCGATCACGGGGTCGAGCTTGCCGTCGCGTGCCGCCTGCGTCAGGTCGCGGGCATATTTCTTCAGCGCGTCATAGGCGTTCTCGGCGGTCGCCGAATCCGCGGTGCGGCCCTTGCGCAAGGCTTCGATCGCCGCATTCAGATTCTGCGCGGTGACGCCGCCCTTGCTCAGGATCGTACCGGCCTCGCCGCCTTTTTCGAGCGTCAGGCCGAGCAGCAGCCGTTCCACGGTGACAAAGCTGTCGCCGGCCTTTTCGGCCGCCTTTTCCGCGGCGTCGAAGGCGCGCGCGAGGTCGGGTGCGAGATAAACCTGCCCGGCACCGCTGCCCGATACCTTCGGCAGCTTGTTGAGCGCGTCCTCGGTCGCTTTCAGGATCGCGCGGGAATTCCCCCCGGCGCGATCGATCAGGCCTGCGGCGAGGCCCTCGCTGTCGTCGAGCAGCACTTTCAATAGATGCAGCGACGAGAATTGCTGGTGTCCCTCGCGCACCGCGAGCGACTGCGCCGACTGGATGAAACCGCGCGCACGCTCGGTGTATTTCTCAATATTCATCGGGGTATTTCCCTCAGCCTGCCGCCCTGCCCCTAAAGCACAGCAACGGCATCTTCATTGGGTTTCCGCGCGGCCGCATTGACGTTCCTCAATCGGCCGGCGGTCGGATCAGCCGACGGTCGCGCCGGCCTGGGGCAAATGTGGGAAGGGGTTTTGGGAAACGGAAGAGGCGGCTTCACAAATTCGTGTGCGGTAGCGCAAGTGAACGGAATCTCCTAATAGATCCGGATGTCTACAGCCTCACCCGCAGAGATCAGCGGCCTTTACCGCTACCCCGTCAAAGGCCTTTCGCCGGAGCCACTCCCGGAGGTCGCCCTCGACATCGGCGAGATGCTTCCGGCCGACCGCCGCTATGCCATCGAGAACGGGCCGAGCGGCTTCGATCCGTTAGCCCCAACCTGGCTGTCAAAACCCCATTTCCTGATGCTGATGCGCGACGAATGGCTCGCGGCGCTTCATACCCAATTCGAGGATGCGAACCACACCCTGACCATCCGCCGCAACGGCGAGATTTTGGCCAAGGGCGATCTGGAAACGGCCGAGGGGCGGACCGCGATCGAGCACTTCTTCGCCGGCGCCTACGCCGACGAGATCAGGGGGGCGCCAAAAATCCTCACGAGCCCGGGCCACCGGTTCTCCGATGTCGCCCGCAAGGTCGTTTCGATCATCAATCTTTCCAGCGTCCAGGCGATCGAGAACATGGTCGGCGCGCCGGTTCATCCTTTAAGGTTTCGCGCCAACCTCTATGTCCGGGGATGGCCGGCCTGGCACGAATTAGCGCTTGTCGGCGGGACCCTGGCGATCGGCGACGCACGACTGAAGGTCGTGAAACGAATCACCCGCTGCGCCGCCGTCAATGTCGATCCGGAGACCGCTGCACGCGACCTCGAAATCCCGCAGGCGCTGATGCGCCGCCTCGGCCACAATGAATGCGGCATCTATGCCGAGGTGATCCATGCCGGCACCATCGGCGTCGGCGACAAGATTGCGGTTGAGGAGCCGAGCCTCGCGTAGGGTGGGCAAAGGCCTCTTGGCCGTGCCCACCACCAACATCAAACATCGATGCCGTTGGATCGTTGGTGGGCACGCAGCGCTTTGCCCACCCTACGCGCTGCTGCTGTCACTGCGAACCAACGGATCGCGCGAATGCGCGCCCGATGGCTCCTCGCAATGACGGCTATCAGTTCGGCATCACATACGTGTAGATCCGGCCGCGCGAAATCGGCGCTTCCCTGACACGGTTGCCGTTATTGCCCGAGATCATGATCGGATTGCCCTGGGCATCGATGCCGGTGATGATGCCGACGTGACCGCCGCCGCGCCGTCCCATCACCGCGATGGCGCCGACTTGCGGGCCCGATATGCGCTGGCCGTAACTCGCGAACGAGTTCGCCATGTCCGAGCCGGTGCCGCGATGGCCGGTGTGCTCCAGCACCATGTTCATGAAGCGCGCGCACCACAGACTGCCGCGGCCGGTCGGATTGCCCCCGAGATAGCGGCGCGCTTCCGAAACAAGGTTGGACGAAGAGAAACCACCCGAGGCGGCCATCGCGCCCGCTGTCTCGGGGGACGCGAAACTGGCTTGGGTATCGGCAAAACCATGTTTCTGCACCAGCGCCACGCCGCGCTCCCAGCGCGATCTGCGGGCGATGTGCCGGTAATGGCGATGAACGAAATGCCGCCTCGCTGAGTAGCCGGCGTGATAGGCGCGCGCGTGACGCCCTGCGCCGTGATGAGACCTTGCCGAAGCGGGCGTTGCCGTGACAGCGAACGTCGCCGAACACAGAGCCAACGCGACAAGCGACCGGCGGAATGTAGATAACTCGACCATACTCAACTCAATCCCTAGTTAGCACCCCCAATCCCCATCGGCCTGTTAGAGCCGACATCCGCCGCCCGTATGCAAATCAGGATGTGGCGAGAACAAGACGCGATGCGGCGGTGCGGAATCAGTTTCGGGGTCATTCCGCGATGATTCGATGACCAAAAAGAACCGATCTCGCCCAATTGATGCCGCGAGCATTAACTGCGATTTTTCGGCTCTGGCTCCCATAGCGTTTTCAAGCGAAGTGGCCGCCGGTTCGCGTGAAGGAAACCCGTCAAAACAAAAACAAGAGAAGGAATCTCAAATGCCCCATGCCGTCGCAAACGACAATGTCCGGCTCTATTTCGAAGAGGCGGGGAGCGGAACGCCGGTCCTCTTCCTGCATGAATTCGCGGCCGACCACACCAATTGGGAGCCGCAGATGCGCTATTTCTCGCGCGGCCACCGCTGTATCGCCTATTCCGCACGCGGCTACACGCCCTCCGACGTGCCGTCTTCGGCCGAAGCCTACACCTACAAGCATTTTTACAGCGACGCGCTCGCGGTGCTGGATCATTTGAAGATCGCGAAAGCGCATTTTGTCGGCCTGTCGATGGGCTCCTACTCGTCGCTGCAGGTCAGCCTGAACGCGCCCGAGCGCGCGCTGTCGATGACTTTGGCCGGTATTGGCTCGGGGTCTAGCCTGGAAAATCTCGACCCGTTTCGAAAGCAGTGCCGGGAAAATGCCGAGCAGTTGGAAAAACTCGGCTCTGCGGAAGTCGCCAAAGTGACGCGCGAAGCGCCGGGCCGGATTCCCTTCCTGGTCAAGGACCCGCGCGGGCACGCCGACTTCTATGCAGCGCTGGCACGGCACGATTCGAACGGCTCGGCCAATACCATGCGCGGCTTCCAGGGCGGCCGGCCCTCGATCTACACACTCGCTGACGCGATCCGTAAGGCACCTACGCCCGCGCTGATCATTTGTGGCGACGAGGACGATTCGTGCGTCGAGCCCAGCCTGTTCTTGAAGAAACATCTTCCCGCGGCGGGGCTGACTTTTTTCCCGAAGTCCGGCCACGTGCTCAATCTGGAGGAGCCGGCGCTGTTCAACGAAATGGTCGAGCGTTTCATCGCACTGGTCGAAGCCGGCCGCTGGGGCGTGCGCGACCCGAGGTCGGTGATGGCGGGGTGACCGTCGTTCGGGGACGAGGCCAAGGCGTCACTTCGACTTCCCCGCCCTACTGAGCAGAAACACGCCTTGCTCGCCGAACATGTTCCAGAACCACCACGGCAGATTCAGCCGCAGCGGCCGGCCATAGAGATCAAGCGCCACCGCGCGTTCCATCTTGACGTTGATCTCGTCGCAGAGCTGGACGAAATCCTTGATGGTGCAGAAATGGATGTTGGCGGTGTCGTACCAGGTCGCGGGGAGGTTTTCTGTGCGCGGCATGTGGCCGCCGATCAACAGTTGCAGCCGCATCTTCCAGTAGCCGAAATTCGGGAACGAGACGATGGCGCGTTGCCCGATCCGCAGCAGGTTCTCCAGCACCACGCGCGGCTGCCGCGTCGCCTGCAAGGTCTGCGACAGGATCACATAGTCGAAGGCGTCGTCGGGATAGTTGACGAGGTCGGTATCGGCGTCGCCCTGCACCACCGCAAGGCCCTTGGCGACACAGCGGTTGACGCCTTCGCGCGACAGCTCGATGCCGCGGCCGTCGATGCCGCGGCTTTCCAGCAGTTGCAGGAGATCGCCGTCGCCGCAGCCGACATCGAGCACTTTCGAGCCGTGCTCGACCATCCCGGCGACCAACAGATGATCGCTGCGATAATTCTCGGTGCGGTGCGGAGTTACGCCGGCAAGCGGCAGCGTCTGTTCCTGAAGCGCCATGTCAGCCACCCACGCCGCCCAATCCGCGCGCCTTGCCGGCCGATTGCAAGAACGCGCGCGAAATATCGAAGAACTCCGGCACGTCGAGCAGGAACGCGTCATGGCCGCGATCGGTCTCGATCTCGGCGAACGACACCCGCGCGCTCGATGCGTTCAGGGCATGCACCAGCGCCCGCGATTCCGAGGTCGGAAACAGCCAGTCGCTGGTGAACGACACCACGCAGAACCGCGTCTTGACGCCACGGAACGCCCGCGCCAGTGCGCCATCATGGTCGGCGGCGATATCGAAATAGTCCATCGCCCGCGTCAGATAGAGATAGCTGTTGGCATCGAAGCGCTCGACAAAGGACGAGCCCTGGTAGCGCAGATAGCTTTCGACCTGGAAATCCGCGTCGAACGAAAAGGTCGGCAGATCGCGGTCCTGCATCCGCCGCCCGAATTTGCGGTGCAGGGCGGCGTCCGACAGATAGGTGATGTGACCGGCCATCCGCGCGACGCCGAGCCCGCGATGCGGATGGGTGCCCTGATCGGCGTAGCGTCCGTTGTGCCAATCGGGATCGGCCATCACCGCCTGCCGGCCGAGCTCGTGAAAGGCGATGTTCTGGGCCGAGTGGCGCGTGCTGCATGCGATCGCGAGCGCGGAGAACACGCGGCTCGGAAAAGCCGCGGTCCATTGCAGCGCCTGCATGCCGCCCATCGAGCCGCCGACCACGCAGAACAGCGTGTCGATGCCCAAACTATCCAGCAGCATGGTCTGCGCGCGCACCATGTCGGGGATGGTAATGACCGGAAAATCCAGCCCCCATAATTTGCCGGTGGCAGGATTGGTCGACGCAGGCCCGGTCGAGCCCATGCAGCCGCCGATCACGTTCGCACAGATGATGAAATATTTGTCGGTATCGAGCGGACGGCCGGAGCCGACCATGATTTCCCACCAGCCGGGCTTGCCGGTGACCGGATGCACATTGGCGACGTGCTGATCGCCGGTCAGCGCATGACAGACCAGAATCGCGTTGGAACGCTCGGCGTTGAGCTCGCCATAGGTCTGATAGGCGATCTGGAATGGCTTGAGATCGATGCCGCAATCGAGCCTCAAGGGCTGATCCATGCCGAACTTCGCGAGGTGCGAACTCGGATGGTCCGCCTCTTGCGCGCGTTCGTCGCTATGGATCGCAGGACTTACTATCGACCGCAGGTCCGTCATTTGAAGCACCGGCCTCCCCTTCAAGGGAGGTTTTCGAACAGAAATCAGGCCATAAAAAACCCGGCCTGAACAAAGGTTCGGCCGGGATCAACTCTGTCCCCGGCCTGTTTAGCGAGTTGTTTAACGTGGCTGCAAGCCGGCCGGCTCAAATGACCACGGAACGGGAGGAAAGCTAGTCTCCGGCGGGGTCTTCGTCAAGGCAAGCGGATGGTTAACCTCATGGCGCAGTGCGGCGAGGATTGAGGATTTCTCGACGTTTCTCTTTGCTTTCAGCGCCGGTCTTACCTAATCAATGCCGTTATCTGCCCTTCGGACCCAGCCGATTGGGCACTGAAGGCCTTTACAAGATGTCTAAACCGCCCCCCGCTCCGCCATCGCTGCAAGAGCTGCGCAAGGAGATCGATACGATCGACGAGCAGGTGCATCGCCTGTTGATGGCGCGCGGCGACATCATCGATCGCCTGATCCAGGTCAAGCAGACCCAGGAAGTCGGATCGGCGTTTCGCCCGGCGCGCGAAGCCGACATGATGCGGCGCCTGGTCGAACGTCATCGCGGCATCCTGCCGCTCGACACCGTCGAGAGCATCTGGCGCGTCATCATCTCGACTTTCACTTATGTACAGGCGCCGTTTTCGGTGCATGCCGATGTCTCGGTGAGCGAGCCGGCGATGCGGGATTCGGCGCGGTTTCATTTCGGCTTCACCGTTCCCTATGTCGCCCATTTCAGCGCGTCCGCGGCGGTTGAGGCGGTGGCGAAATCGAAGGGCGATCTGGCGCTGGTGTCGGCGACATCGAGCCGCGCCCCCTGGTGGATCACGCTGGAAGCCAATGGCGCGCCGAAGATCATCGCGCGGCTGCCGTTCGTCGAGCGTGCCGACCATCCGGCCGCATTGCCGGTGTTCGTGGTGTCGTGCGTCGCCGACAATGCGATGGTGACCGAGGTCGAGATGTGGAGCATGCGTGTCTCCGGCTGGAATGCCGAGATCGCGCGCGCGCTGTCGCCGCTGGCCGAGATCGTCGCGGTGCCGGATACCGCTTTCGACGGCGCGGCCCTTTTGGTATCGATCGCCGGCGCCAACCGCCTCGAAAAGATCAAGCTGGCGCTGATCGAGTCCGGTGCGTCGGTGCGTTCATCGGCTCTCGTCGGCAGCCATGCAACGCGCTATACGATGCCCCCAAGCGGGGTCAAATCCTAAACTGCCCCCGCGATTCCGGAGCCAAAAATGTCCCGCCCCGTGCCGAACCCCGGCATCCTCGATATTGCGCCCTACACGCCCGGCAAGAGCCCGGTGCCGGAGCCGGGCCGCAAGGTGTTCAAGCTGTCGGCCAATGAGACGCCGTTCGGGCCCTCGCCCAAGGCTATGGCCGTCTACAAGGCGGCGGCGGCGCACCTGCACGACTATCCGGAAGGCACCTCGCGGGTGCTGCGAGAGGCGATTGGCCGCGCCTTCGGGCTCGACCCTGACCGCATCATTTGCGGCGCCGGCTCCGACGAGATCCTCAACCTGTTGGCGCACACCTATCTCAGCCAGAGCGACGAGGCGATCTCCACCACCCACGGCTTTTTGGTCTACCCGATCGCGACCATGGCGAACGGCGGCAAGAATGTGGTGGCGCCGGAGACCGAGTTCACCGCCAATGTCGACGCGATCCTCAAATTGGTC
>Ga0070717_10002234_pt1 | contig 13573 bp, 11 predicted proteins | sample LARL113metaG_FD_71366 | JGI IMG/M metagenome (GOLD analysis project Ga0070717, IMG submission 71366) | Corn, switchgrass and miscanthus rhizosphere microbial communities from Kellogg Biological Station, Michigan, USA - LAR L11-3 metaG | ecosystem: Host-associated > Plants > Roots > Rhizosphere ... | reverse complement strand
GCACGCAGACTGGCTTCGGCATCGGTGCCGTCGATCTCGGCAAAATGGAAATTGGGGAAATTGGCCACCAGCCGGGAGATGTTCCCGCCGGGTGTGTTCACCTCCACGGGCACACTGATGGCGTAGCCGTTGTCCTCGATGCAGAAGATCATGGGGAGTTTCTGATTGGAGGCCGTATTGACGGCTTCCCAGAACTCGCCCTGGGAGGTGGAGCCCTCACCAATGCATGCCAGCACCACTTCGTCGCCGTGGAAAGTCACGTCGCGCCAGGCGCGGTAGTCGCCCTCGCCCTTTTCGGCTGCCTCGGGGTGGCGGGTGAAGTAGCGGCCGGCTTCGGCGCAGCCCACCGCGTGCAGCATCTGGGTGCCGGTGGAGGAGGATGTGCTGACAATGTGCAGCTTGCGGCTGCTCCAGTGGGCGGGCATCTGGCGTCCGCCGCTGGCAGTATCGGTGGCTGCGCCGACCGCCTGCAGGAGCATGTCGAGCGGCGTGACGCCCAGGGCGAGGCACAGGCCGCGGTCGCGATAATAGGGAAAGAACCAGTCGTAGCCGGGCCGTAACGCCAAGGCCGCACCGACCTGCAGGGCTTCGTGTCCGGCGCCGGAAACCTGGAAGAAGATCTTTTGTTGCCGCTTGAGCAGAATTTCCCGGTCGTCGAGCCGGCGGGAAAGATACATCAGCCGGTAAATCTCGATCATTTCATCCGGGCTCGGCCGGCCTGCGATGCCGGACGAAGCGCTGGAAACCGCAAATCCCATGTGCCTTACTCCCTGTCGCGGTTCCCGCGTCTGTGGGGGAATACCATACATGATTTTATCAATATCACGGCTTTTCTACCTCCAACCGGGCGGCATGTCGACCGCGAACCAAACCACAAGAATCTATTGAATCCCAGGGACGGTCGTCAACGGGTTACTCAGCCCCGGGTATCCACCCACGCTATAGCTCATCTTTTCTTTCACGCTTTTTGCCAGTTTTCCGATTTCGGCCACCTTGCGCATCTGCTCGTCGCTCATGGGGGAGGAATCGCTGCCCGCCACCTCATCGTTCAGTTCCTTAGCCAATTTGAGCAGTTTGTCGACGTCGGAGAGCAGCGACTTCTGCCGTTCGGCATTGAGCAGGCGCATCCGCTTTTGATCGGGGCTGTTGGGGTCTGGGGGGAAATTGCCGCTGGAATCGGGGTATCGCTGCCCAAGCCGGCCGGCACCGTTGCTGGAAGGATACTGCGAAAACGGGGACTGCCCAGCCGAGGGAATTCCAAGCAAAAGCGTGAGGCCGAGTACGCAATATAAACCGAGCCGCGAGCGCCGCGCGCCGGTCAACTTGCGAGATTCCATCCATTCATTTACCACGGTCCATCTCTTTCCAGAATCACAGTCCTGCAGTGCATGCCCTCGATCAGTTCCCGCCCATGGTCAGCTTCATCTTTTCTTTAACGGCGTGGGCCAGCCGCTCGATCTCTTCGGCTTTGCGAATGACTCCCAGAGAAAGGGTGTCCTTGCTGGTTTTATCCACTTCCGTCTTGAGGTCGCTGGCCAGCTTCAGGAGTTTGGCGCTATCGTCGGCAATCTGGCGCTTGCGTTCCACGTTGGCGGCTTCAAAGTTGGCCTTCTTACCCTGTTGGTCGTGCATGGCCATCTGGGCGTTGGCGTCGGGCGGACGATTGGCCTGCGGCAGCAGAACGGACTTCTCTCCAGTAGGGATTTGCTGGGAATCGAGCTGGTAAGTCGATGGGACTGCCGCGAACACCACGATACCGGCAACCGCCCATCTCCGGAGCAGCGTCCACGCGTGTCCTGCGGGAGTTGGCCGGGGGTGATCGGTGCTTGCATTTCGGCTCATCCGGTGCAACATGGGGACTCTCCTTCTCGGGACCGTTAGCTTGATTTTAGTTCTCCACCGGCGTTGGATCGGCTTCGGAGGTATCCCAGGTCTCAAAATCGAGATCTCCACCCCACCGACGAAGACCTGTCGATGGGGACCCCGGACCTGGGGCACCCAGTTTTGTTTCTTCCTGGTTCGAGAGGAACCAGAATCGCAGAACATAAAGGCCGGCGTGCTCTCACTGCGGGGCCATGGTAAGCGTCATCTGGTCCTTCACAATGCGGGCCAGCTTCTCAATGTTATCCGCCTTGCGCATGGCATTTGCGGAGGCGGGCCCGGGCGGTGTGTTGTCGACCTCCGCCTTCAAGGCCATGGCAAGGGTCTCGAGCATTTCGCTCGCCTTGGTCATTTGCCTGAGGCGCTCGGCATTGGCAGCATTAAAGTTGCGCCGCTGCACGTTTCTTTCCCGCATTTCCATCTGCTGGTTTTTGTCGGGGAGAGGATTGGCTTCAGGGATGATCAGGGGCTTCGGAGGTTGGGAAGGCTGATTTACCTGCGCGAAGCACGCCATGGTCAGCATCACCAGAAGAAAGGCAAACGACCATCGGTAAAGCCAGCCGTGAGGATTGGGAACCTGTAGCAACGAATGGGCCCGAACCGACATGAATCCCATGGTGACCTCCATGACAACAGTTGGCAGGCACTCAGCAGGCGCGGGACACGCGCGAGGAATCTTGCAAGCCCGGAAGAGTCAAAAAAAGCGCATCGTTTCCCGGCCGGAAAGAGGCGATTCAATAATCGAATACAAGGCGCAACCAGCGAGTTGCGCTTTCTCGTGGAGAAGCTTCTCAGGGGAATTCGCTACACTGCGGCATCTTCTCCACGCCGCAGCATGGGTGGAAAGCATGAATCAACTCCCTTTCCGATGCCGCGTAGGTGAATTCTACCTCCGCCCCGGGAATCCAGTCTTGTTCCAAAACAAGGAACAGGCCTCTTTCTGAGCGACCCGGGGTCTTGCCGGAACGGAATCATCGCCGTTCTGCAAATATAGATAGGAAAAGAGGTGTACGGGGATGTATAGGTTCCTTCTGTTTGCCTTCCGGACGGGTCTCTTTGCGGAGAGCCGCTTTATGGGCAAGGTGCTCGACGAATGGGTCGTGGACGTGCAGGAGTTCGTGCGTCTCAAGCTGCCGCGCCTGGTGCTGCTCGCAATCGTCGCGATGATTCTGGCCCGACTGCTTCGCCTGATCACCAGTAACATGATTCGCATCGCCGAGCGCCATGCGGCCGGCGCTGTTCGCATTTCCCAGGTGAAAACCCTGGCCGGCGTGGTTCGCAATACGGGATTAACTGTCATCGGCGTCATCGTCGGCATGCAGTTCCTGGCCGCCTTCGGCGTTAATCTGGGTCCGCTTCTTGCTTCGGCGGGCATTGCCGGCGTGGCCATCGGGTTGGCGGCGCAGAACATTGTCAAAGACATGCTGAACGGAACCCTGATCCTCGTCGAAGACCAGTTCAACGTAGGTGACGTGGTTACGGTGGCAGGTCTCACGGGGACGGTAGAAACCATGACCCTGCGCAAAACCACGGTTCGCGGCGGCGACGGAACCCTGTACATGGTGCCCAACTCCCAGATCACCACGGTTGCGAACCAGAGTGCGGACTTCTCCGTGGCCACCGTGAACGTGAGCGTGGACTTTTCGGCCGATCCCAACGAAGTGCTGGAGATTTTGAGAACCATTGCCGCCGAGATTCGCAACGCCCCCGAGTTCAAGGACCTTTTCGTGGCCGATCCGCAGATCCTGGGCGTGGATGCGATGAGAGGATCACAATTGATCTTCCCGGTGGTCTTCAAAACGAAGGCGCAGAAACAATTCGGGCCGGTGCGCGAATTTCAGCGGCGCGTGCGGCTGGCGCTGGAGGAACATCACATGTTGCCCGGCGACCCGGGGCGGGTATTCAACACATTCAATGCCAAGGACGGCAGCACACATGGCCAGGCGCCCAGGCCGGTGGAGGAACCTCAATCGGCGACGGCGCGCGATCCGACCACGATCAAGGCGCATGAAGGCAATCCGTTCACCGGCGAATGACCTTGGGCAGAGAATGACCCGGGGGCAATCAATAGGCGATCTTGTTGGGCGAGGCGATCCAGGCGTCGAAGCTCGCCCAGGCTTCGCCGGCGAGGAATTGCTGTGCAGGCAGTGCCCGGGACCGTGGATCCATCTGAAACTCAGCGTAGAGGAAAGCGTCGTCAAAACCGGCGCGGGCCGCGTCGGCCGCGGAGCAGCCGTAATAAATGGCATCGAGGCGCGCCCAATAGCAGGCCGCAAGGCACATGGGGCAGGGTTCGCAACTGGTGTAGAGTTCGCATCCTGTGAGGGTGAATGTTCCCAGAGTGCGGCACGCGGCGCGGATGGCGTTGACTTCCGCATGCGCCGTCGGGTCGTAAGTCGCGGTGACGGAATTCGCGCCTTCACCAACGATGCGTCCCTCGCGCACGACCACTGCGCCGAAAGGTCCGCCGTTTGCGCTCAAAACATTCTCCGTCGCGAGGGCGATGGCGCGGCGCAGAAATTCCGGGTTGGGTGCGCGGCGCAGGTCCAACTTGCTCAACTCCTCCCCCAGCGGCGAAAGTAAACACAGTATGGCATATGCCTTCCGTTCGACCCGCGTGCTTACGCCTCAGGGCCTCATCGCGGCCACGCTGGTGGTGGAGCATGAGAGCATCACCGGTGTTCGCGGATGGGACGAGGTGCCGGCAGTGGCGCGGCTCCACGACTTCGGCGATTACGTGCTGCTTCCCGGGCTGGTGGACACGCACGTCCACATCAACGAGCCGGGGCGCACAGAATGGGAAGGCTTCACCACGGCAACGCAGGCTGCCGCGGCGGGCGGAGTGACCACGTTGGTCGACATGCCCCTGAACTGCATGCCCGAGATCACGAACGTGGCGGCGCTTGAATGCAAGCGCAAGGCCGCGTGCGGCAAAGCGTGGGTGGACTGGGCCGCCTGGGGCGGCATTGTGCGGGGCAACGTGGATGCGCTTGCGCCTCTGGCTGCGGCGGGCGTGCCGGGCTTTAAATGCTTCCTCGTGCACTCCGGCATTGATGGTTTCGCGTGGGTGGAACAAGCCCACCTGAGAGCAGCGCTCACCAGCCTGGGTCGCAGCGGGCTTCCGGTGCTGGCGCATGCTGAATTGGCCGGTCCGATCGACTTAGCTACCGCGATGCTCCAATCCACCGGCGCGGACTGGCGGAAGTACTCAACTTACCTGGCGTCGCGTCCTGATGAGGCTGAGGTGAATGCGATTGCACTGCTGATTGGCCTCGCCGAGGAGTTTGAAGCGCCGATTCACATCGTGCATCTGTCGAGCGCGCGGGCGCTGCCCCTGATTGCGGAGGCGCGGGCACGCGGCGTTCCCATCACCGTGGAAACGTGTCCGCACTATTTGTGGTTTGCTGCGGAAGACATTACCGACGGCGCTACAGAATTCAAATGCGCGCCGCCCATTCGCGGAGCTGCCAATCGCGAGGCGCTGTGGGGCGCGCTGGCGAACGGCATCATCGATATGGTGGCGACGGACCACTCGCCCTGCCCTTCGGCCCTGAAACGCCGTAACGAAGCTGGCTGGGACCAGGCTTGGGGCGGGATCAGCAGTCTCGGCCTGGCGCTTCCGGTGATGTGGACAGCCATGGTGCGGCGCGGCCTGGGCCCGAGAGGCCTGGTGAGCCTCTCGGCATGGATGTCGGCGGCGCCGGCCCGGCTTGCTGGGCTCGTCCGGCAGAAGGGCAGCTTTATCCCCGGCGCCGATGCCGATATCGTGGTCTTCGATCCGGACGCCGAATGGACCGTGAGCGAAGATCAACTCTACTTTCGCCACAAGCTCTCGCCCTATAACGGCGGGCACCTGCGCGGGCGGGTGCTGGAGACATGGCTGCGCGGTGCCCAGGTTTACAGCCGGTCTGAGCCGCTTACGGGCGACGAGTACTTCCTCGGCAACCCACGCGGCCGGGAGTTGGTCCGCTTATGAGAGACCGCGCGCTGCACGCCATTGCTGAATGCCAGCACCTTGCCACCATGACGGAGGAACCCGGCCGCGTCACGCGCCGGTTTCTCACGCCGCCGGTGCGCGAGGTGCACGCACATCTGCGGCGGAGGATGGTGGCGTTGGGAATGGAGGTTCGTGTGGACCCGGCGGGCAACCTGCGCGCCGTGTGGAGGCCGCCGTATGATGGTGAACGGCGCGTGGTTCTCGGGTCACATATCGACACCGTTCCCGACGCGGGCGCCTATGACGGCGTGCTGGGAGTGGTCCTCGCTCTAGAGTGGGTTCGCCTGGCACAGGAAGCGGTTTTGCCCATGAGCATCGAGGTGATCGCCTTTTCTGAAGAAGAGGGGGTTCGCTTCGGGGTCCCGTTCATCGGGAGCCGCGCGGCCGCGGGACGGTTCGATCCGGCGCTGCTGGCGCTCAAGGACGCAGAGGGAATTTCCGTGGCCGACGCCATTCGTTCCTTTGGGCTCGATCCGGCGGCCATCGACGAAGCCAGGGTGGATGCAGACGTCGTGGGCTTTGTCGAGATTCATATTGAGCAGGGCCCGATTCTGGAAGCCGAGAAGCGCAGCCTCGGAGTGGTGAACCGGATTGTGGGGCAGACGCGGCTCAGTGTCGAATTCGCCGGGCAGGCCAATCACGCCGGCACCACTCCCATGATGATGCGCCGCGATGCGCTGGCGGGTGCAGCTGAATGGATCGCGGCGGTGGAGGCGTTTGGCGCGCGCACGGAAGGGTTGGCCGCCACGGTGGGCCGGATCGCAGTGGAACCGAATGCCGCCAATGTGATTCCCGGCAAAGCGCGCCTCAGCCTGGATGTGCGTCATGCCCTGGATGCTCAACGAGAAGGCGCCCTCGAAGAGCTGGTGGCGAAGGCCGAAGCCATCGCGGCCCGGCGCGGCCTATCACTCGGATACGTGCGGCAGATGAGCGAGCCTGCGGTTCCCATGGACGAGCGCCTGACGGCGTGGCTGATCGATGCGGTGGAAGCTGCCGGGTTTCCCGCGCGCACCATGCCCAGCGGGGCCGGCCACGATGCCATGGTGATGGCCACGCGCATGCCCGCCGCCATGCTGTTTCTACGCAGCCCCGGGGGCATCAGCCATCATCCCGCAGAATCTGTGCTCGAGGAGGATGTGGAAGCGGCGCTGCACGTCGGGCGCAAATTCCTGGAGCGCGTGGCAGAAGACCGCGGGTTCTGATGCCGCACACCGTACCCATTTCCTTCGCTGTATCCTCACGCCCGCCGCGCTAATAGCAAAAACTCCTGGTTGCCTTCGGCACCCGTGATGGGCGAGGGAATGGTATTAACCACCGTCCAACCCAGGCTGCGGAAGCACTCCGCGACGCGCTCGATGGAGAGTTGATGGGCCGCGGGGTCGCGCACAATTCCGCCTTTGCCTACATGCTCCCGCCCCGCCTCGAATTGCGGCTTGACGAGAACAATGGCCTCGCATAACGAGGGCGCCGCTTCCAGCACCGGCGCTATCAACAGCGTGGCGGAGATGAAGGACACATCCATGACCAGCAACGTGGGGCCGGACCCGCTGCCCATCAGCGCCCCGGCGAGCAGGAAACGCGCGTTGGTCCGCTCTATCAGCCGCACGCGAGGGTGGTCGCGCAACTTCATCGCAATCTGGCCGAAGCCTGTGTCCACAGCGATCACGTGAGCTGCTCCGCGCTGCAGCAGGCAATCGGTGAATCCGCCGGTCGAGGCGCCCACGTCAAGACACGCGCGGTCTTGCACATCGATGTGCCACTGATCGAGAGCCGCGGCCAGCTTGACGCCCCCGCGGCTGACGAAGGGCATGTCCGGTCCCAGCATCCGCACGACGGCGTCGGACGGCACGGAAATACCCGCCTTGTCCACTTTCTGTTCATCCACGATTACGCGCCCGGCGAGGATGAGCGCGCGGGCGCGTTCGCGGCTGGGGACAAGGCCGCGCTCGACCAGCAGAAGATCGATGCGGATTTTTGTGGGTGCGGCCATGGGCGATTAGTTCCCTACGGGGTTGGCCATCCCACTGGATGACGCGATCGGCTTTGGTGGCATCCCAGGTCTCAAAATCGGGACCTGGGGCACCCAAATTTGTTCCGGTTCCTTGTGATTATTACAGGAATTAAGTCTCGGAGAGGCTCCAGCCGGAAAAGCGAAAAGGGTCAATCCATGATTCGGAATGACCCTTCACGATGGTGCAGAGTGGCGGCGTGCTATGGCGTGGGAAGCGTGGTGCAAGTTGCGTAGGAGGCGGCCGCAGCAGCACCCGGCAGATAACAGGGCTGTCCATAGCCCGGCTTGCGGCTTGTATTCATGGGATTGCCGCTCACCGCGTTTTGCGTGGTCACGCGAACATCCATGATGTTTCCCTGGACCAGGATGGTGGTGTCGACAATGTCCTGATCGGTGCGGAGGATGGTGAGGTAGGGGGTGTCGGGGGAGGCCACATACACCTTGCCGTAGAGCGAGTTCTGAGTGGAAGCGACGGTGCGCGGATGGCCGGTGACGGGCACAGTTTTTTCCACTGTGTGGCTGCTCAGGTTGACCACCGTGACCGTTTGATCGGTCTGATTGGCGGTGTAGGCGCGGGTCCCGTCATAGAGGGCCGTGACACCGGCCGGATTGGCGCCCACCGGAATGGTGAAGGTGGAGCCGAACGTGGGGCTGTCGTTTCCGAACTCATCGATGCTGACGTCGATCACGTTGACGGTGTTGCCGTCATAATTCGCCACGACTAACTGGTTGGTGGCGTTGATGTATTCAGCGTAGACCGGACCGGCGAGGGCGGGTACGTTGGCGCCCGTGAGTCCCGCAGTGGTGGAAAGCGGCAGCGTGGGGTGGCAGGTGACGGTTCGCCCGGTCTGATCGACAAAGGGCGTACAGGCGTTGAGCGTGTTGTTTTGACTGTTGATCACGGTGATGGTGTCGCTGCCGCGATTGAGCACGAACAGGCGTTTGCCGTCCGGGCTCGGCAGGGCGTACACCGGGCATTTGCCCAGGGGAATATGCGAAGAAACGGTGTTGTTCGTAATTTCGATTCCATCGGCTTCGCCGAAAGGCGCGGTGGTGGGCGAGGTGTTGCAGGTTACACCGCTGGCCACTGCTCCCTGGGTGATGGCGTAATTGCGCTGGCCGATGAGGCCCGGGCCGATGACCATGATGGGCGTGGGAGCCACCGGGATGGATAACTTGAACGTCTCCGGAGAACCCGTAAAGAGGTTAATCAAACCCTGAGTCGGAGAATTCTGGTTCAGGTCCGTCATCCAGAGTCCCGCCGAGGGCGAGAACATGTTCACCGGAACCGCTGTTGACGGCAGCGTGGTGACGGTGATGTTTTTTTGCTGAAGCCTGGTGCTGGCCGGAAAATTGGTGACGGTTCCGTCGCTGTTGTAGGTGTAGCCCGTGGAGCCGGTCTCGTCGAGAGTGAAGCTGATGGGCGCAACACCGACGGGCGAAGTGGCCATGATAGTATCGCCCGAGTAATCGATGATGCTGGCCACCCCGGGTGCGCCGGGAGCAGGCACAGAAACCACCACGGCGAGCGAGTTCGGCTGGGGAGCCGGACCGCTGGGATTGATGGGCGTGATCACCGGCCGGTATCCCGCGCCGCAGCCGTCTACAAGGACGGCAATCACAAGGGCGAGAGCTGTATAGGCAATCGGCGCAGCGAGGCGCAAATCCTTGGAAAAAAGACTCATTCAGTATCGTTCCTGCTTACTTCAAGATTGTAAACGACAGGACCTGCGCTTTCCCGGAGCCTCGATGAGGTTTAGACGCGGACGAAACGCATACGCATACGCGGCAGACTTGGACGGGGTCGCCAATCTGGCCAGGACGGGCGGCGCTGGACATCAATGTCCGACCACTTCTACGATCGAAGTGTCCGGGCCGCTCCATGCCGCCGCGCCCTGGTGGGTTAACTGCTGTCCTGCGTCGTCCCAGTGGAGCCTGGTTACCGAGCCGGCGCCGCTCTCATAGGCATACGTTGTGCCGTCGTCGGAGAAGAGCGTGAAGTCGGCGTTTGCTCCGGGAAAAATGCGCACCTTGGCGATGGCCTGGGGCTGATGGGTATTTTCGACCGGTGCTCCCAACGGCACAATGGACCCGGCGCGTACGAAGAGCGGAATGGTATCGATGGGTGCGAAGACCGTAATGGTCTGGCCGCCCTTCAGGCGCTCGCTGGTCCAGTAGTTGTACCAGTCCGCGCCGGCGGGCAGATACACTTCGCGGCTGGTGGCGCCCTGCTCGGTGACGGGCGCGACCAGGAATGCGGGCCCGAACATATACTCATCGCGCAGGTCGGCGACCTTGGGGTCGTTGGGAAAGTCGAGCGGCAGCGCGCGCATGAACGGCGCCCCGGTTTGCCAGGTCTTGTAGCCGAGCGAATATATATAGGGCATCAGCTCGTAGCGGAGCTTCAGGTATTTCTCGAGGATGGGCTCTGCCTGCTTGCCGTAGGACCAGACTTCGTTGTACTTGCGGCTGCCATGGGTGCGCATAATGGGCAGGAAGGTCGCGTACTGGAACCAGCGGGTGTAGAGCTCGGGGAAATCGTCATAATGGCCGACGACGTCGCGAGCATCGGAGGGATCGATCAGCGGCGGGTGCGCCGGATGATGCTCACTGGGCAGCGACTGCCAGCCGCCAGTATCGTTGGACCAGTAGGCGATGCCCGAGGCGGTGAAATCGAGGCCGGTGGGAATCTGCCGCTTATAGGTATCCCATGTTGGAAAGATATCCGAGGACCAGAAAATCGTGCCGTTGGCCTGCGCGCCGGTAAACGCGTCGCGCGAAAGAATGAGCGCGCGCCGTCCCGGCTCGTCCTTGCGGAATCCATCGTAGAGCGCGCCGGTGTGCAGCAACGGGTAGACGTTGAAGAATTCGGTGCCGGGTCCGATCTTGTAGAACGCCCCGTTGGGAGGCAGGTCGGGCTCGGTCTCGTCGGCCCACAGCGAATCGAAGCCTGCCCCGATGATGTTGTCGCGGACCACGTTCCAATACCACTTCGCGGCATCGGGGTTGGTGGTGTCGATGTCGGCGCCGGCGAGATCGTAGGGCAGGCCATTGATCGGCTTGCCGTCGGCGGTGTGGATGAGCCAGCCGTTCTTGAGCAGCTCGGCGTAGTAGCGATCCTCGGGCACGAAACGCGGCCACACGCTGATCATGGTCTCGAAGCCCATGTCGTGAAGCTGCTTGTTCATGGCTTTGGGGTCGGGCCAGTATCTCGGATCGAAATCCATCTGGCCCATCTTGGTGTAGTAGAACCAGTCCACGACGAGTACGTCGGCGGGCAGATGGCGCTCGCGATAGCCTCTCGCAACCGCCAGCACTTCGTCCTGGGTCTGGTAGCGCTGCTTGCACTGGATATAGCCGTAGGCCGCCCTGGGCAGCATGTGCGTGGGGCCGGTGAGCAGCTTGTATCCGGCAAAGATTTCGTCGGCGGTGTTGCCCGCGATCACGAAGTAGGAAACGCGATTGCCTGACTCGGAAGACCAGCTTGTCTTTTCATTGAAGCCGGCCTCGATGGTGGTCTTGGAGGCGTTGTCCCACAGCAGGCCGTAGCCTTTGTTGGTGATGTAGAAGGGCACGCAGGTGGTGGGCGCGGCCGCGGCGAGGTAGTCGTTCCAGCAGCGCACGGCGTGGCCGCGATGATCGAGAAAGCCTTGTTGATTCTGCCCCAGGCCGTAGTAGTGCTCATCGTCAGGGGACGCAAACGCGGCGCCGACGACGTAGGATGGGCCGTCGCTGGGCCGGCGGTCTGCCGCAAGCTGGGCGGTGCCGTCCTTGTGGTTATATACGGATTGCTGCCAGCCGTTCATGTGCAGGAGTGGCGCGCCGTCGGGTGTCGTGAAGGTGATGTTGGCCCAAGGAGCGGAGCCGCGGAAGAATTTCGATGTGCCGGTGTCGCCGAAGAGCTTGGTGGGCGCTGGACCGCGCGGCCGGTTGACAGTCACCACCATTCGATCGGACTTGTACACGTCGGCGCCGGCGGATTCGCTTGCGGTCCAGCCGTTGGCGTCGGGCCTGGCGACGATGCCGTATCCCGGAGCCGCTTTAGCGGCACCGTCCTGCATGCTGAGAGTGACCCGGAGGATGTTGGGCGCATAGGGTTCGAGAACGATGGTCTCGCCGCCGCCGGTGAGTTCGAGACGCTGGGGTGATGAATTCTGGGCCCGGGAAATGGGGGCGAACGATATAAGCCCGGCAAGGAAAGTAAAGACTGCGAAATGCTTCTTCATGCACAACTCCGGAACGGTGAATCGTCGACGGTGAACAAATAAGCGATACGCTCAGTTGGAAAATGGCTGCGCAGTGAAGTGTAAACCGATTGACCTCGTGGCTCCCAGTGACCAGCGAGCGAGGGAACAAGGGGAGGGCAGATCCGGATAGGATGGAGCCGTGACGCCGCCCGATCTCGCATGGCAATCGAAGCTGGTGCTGCTCGTTGTGCTGCCGTATACGGCAATCAGCGTGGTGCTGCAGGGGCGCTGGTATTTTGCGCAGGCGCCGACGGTCGCGCTCTGGTCGCTGGGGCTAAGCACCCTTTTCGGGATGCTGGCCTGGAGGTTGCGCGCTGCAACGCCCGCGGCCGCACTGACGGGAGCGATCATTACCTGCAGCCTGATGTTCTCGATGTTTGTATTTCCGTTCAAGCCGTGGCGGACCGGCCTGGTTCCGCTGGTGGCGGTGCTGATTCTGACCTCGCTGGCCACGCGGTTCGGGCGGAGGCGCAAGGAACGATTGGGCACGGCAGAGAAGCGCCACGGCCGGGGAGCGGCGCAGGTGGCAGCGAATGTTGGAATCGCGGCATTGGTGATGGACCAGGCGGTGCAGATCCGACTCATCGATAGCCATTGGTTCTCGCGGGGAACTTCGGTGGGGATACCGATTTTCGCCCTGGGACTGGCGGCCTTGGCGGAAGCCGCCGCCGACACGGTCTCATCTGAAGTCGGGCAGGTGCTGGGCGGACGGCCGCGGATGATCACCACGCTGCGGCGCGTGGAACCGGGAACCGACGGAGGTGTCACGCTGGCAGGGACGGCGGCAGGTATTTTCGCGGCGGGCCTAGTTGTGGGGGCCGGCTGTCTCGCGCTGCACGGTGACGCAACTATGTTGGCCGTGAGCTGGGCGGGAGGCGTATTCGGCCTCTTGTTCGACAGCGTGCTGGGAGCTAGTGTTGAGCGCGCAGGGTGGCTGAATAACGACGCAGTGAACTTCCTCTCGACCGCCAGCGCCGTGGCCTGTGCGCTTGCACTCTTGACGGTGCTACCACGGCCGGGAGTGGGCTAGTGCGGTGAGTCCGAAGTTAATTGACCAAGTCGACCGAGTTAAGAGCCGGGTCGAGAATTCAGGATTCCCGGTTTGAGAACATCCCTCAGAGGCTAAGCCCTCAACGGTTTGGCAGCGTTTTCGGCACGCCTGAAGTCATGCCCTGTTACAAGGTGTCGCGCAATTTTCATGAAGTTTCGCGGCTCGCAGAGCGTGAAGCACAGGTCAGATTAATTACCGCTAACTGCCTGTGCCCTGGCCGCATCTGATTTTTCCTGCCGGGTTAATAAGTCGGATTCGAGTTGTTCAAGAGTCCTGCCCCTGGTTTCAGGCAGGCGCATGGACAGATACACCAGGCCCGCCAGGCACACAGCCGCATAGGTCCAGAATGTCCCCGCCGCACCGAGCGCCGCATTGAGCAGCGGGAA
>Ga0070717_10002233_pt1 | contig 13581 bp, 6 predicted proteins | sample LARL113metaG_FD_71366 | JGI IMG/M metagenome (GOLD analysis project Ga0070717, IMG submission 71366) | Corn, switchgrass and miscanthus rhizosphere microbial communities from Kellogg Biological Station, Michigan, USA - LAR L11-3 metaG | ecosystem: Host-associated > Plants > Roots > Rhizosphere ... | reverse complement strand
ATCGGGGTAACCGTCATTGTCAAAGTCCACTAGACCGGTTCCCCAGCTGATGAAGCGCCGTTCGGGACTGAGACCGGCGCTGGCGGTGACGTCCTCAAACTCGGCCTTGCCATTGTTGTGGTAAAGACCCGTGGACTGGCCTTGGAAGTGGGTCTTGACCAGATCGAGGTGGCCGTCAAGATCATAGTCGCCAATGCCAACACCCATTCCACCCATGAGCTCGCCGCCGCTGCCGAGAGCGACGCCGCGCAAGAGAGCCTCTTCTCGGAAGGTGCCATCATGATTATTCATTAGCATGAGGCTGGGTGTGGAATCGCACGCGACGAAGATGTCCTGCCATCCATCCTCGTCTGCGTCAAAGGCTACGGCGGTGAAGCCGAAAGATCCCCGGATCGCAGCAATGCCCGACTCTTTGGAAACGTCGGTGAAGGTTCCATCCCCATTGTTGCGGTAGAGGAAATGTGTGGGCGCGGGCAGGCCCGCCGGGCCGCAGTTCGTTGGCACTCCCTCATAGTTGCAATTGGGAACCTGCAAGGAGGGTTTGGGAAGGGTCGCGAGGTCAACGTCGAGATAGTTGGAAACGAACAGATCAAGCAAACCGTCGCGGTTGTAGTCCACAAACGTGCAACCTGAACCAAAGCGGGTCTTCGGGAATAGGAGGCTGGCTTTCCCGGTCACATCGGAAAATGTGCCGTCGCCGTTGTTGCGATACAAGCGATTTTGGCCATAGTAGGTGAGGAAGAGATCCTCGAAGCCGTCGTTGTTGTAGTCGCCCACGCAAACGCCGCAGGCCCACCCAGCAGCATCGAGTAGCCCGGCCTTCTCGGTCACATCGGTGAAAGTTCCGTCACGATTGTTGCGGTAGAGGCGATTGCTGGAGCCGGCTGGAACCCCCTCCAGGCGTCGGCCGCCGAGGATGAAGACATCGATCCAGCCATCATTGTCGTAGTCGAAGAAGGCGCAACCGGCGCCATTGACCTCAATGATGTAGGTATTGCGTTTGGAATCGCCATAGAAGGTTGTCAGGGTCAAGCCCGCACTCGCAGCAACATCCACAAAGCGAGAGAACGGCGCAGCCTTGGCAGGAGCGAGCGTGGCGCGGATCTTTTCCGGGAAAAGTGCGGGCGTGAGCACCGCTGGAAGGGTCGACAACAGTCGGCGGCGCGTCCATTGGCCAGATTTCACTGTGCTCATAGGGGGCGGGATCCTCTGTGGCACATCCGTCCACGCACCTCAGCGTTGAGCCTGCGCGGCAGTCAGATCCTTGCGAAGTTGCAGCGCCTCCGCGTTCTTGGGGTCAAGTTTGAGAGCGGCGGCGACGGCGTCTTGCGCCTCAGAAAAGTGAGACTCCATGCCGAGGGTCGCTGCCAAGCTGATCCATGCTTGCGTATAGCCAGGAGCGGCGCGCACGGCACGACGGAAGTGATCTTCGGCGGAAGCGGAGTCGCCACTGCGCGACGCCAGATAACCCAATTGATTCTGAGCAAGGGCAAAATCCGGATCGATCTGAACAGCCTGCTCCAATGTGGTTCGCTCCTCCTCGGTATTGCCCATGCGGTCGAGCACCATCGCTAATTTATAAGCAAGTGAAGCGTCCTTCGGAATAGCTGCAAAGGCTTCACGATAAAGCGTAGCAGCTGTGGCCAGATTTCCACTGTCCGATTCCTTTGCCGCCTGCGCGACCTTGCTGGCCGCCAGAGTGCGATCAGCCTTTGCCTGTTGTTCTTCCTGGTAGAGCTTGAGCTGCTTCTGCGCCAGCTGAGTTTCTCCCAGGGTCCGCAAGACGGTCGCCAGTTTGAAACGGATCTGCGGCTCTGTGGCTCCAAGTGCGAGCGCCTTTTCCAGTTGCTCCCTCGCTCCTTTGGCATCGCCCAATTCAGCCAGCACAACACCCAGATTGTAGCGGGCGTTGTAGTGCGTGGGATCGAGAGTCACGGCTTCCTCGAGGTGGCTGCGGGCGGCGGGGTATTGCCCAGATTCGCGCTCGAGCACGCCATTAAGATAGAGAACCTCAAAATCGTGCGGAGAACCAGCCAGAAGCTTGCGAGCGAGTGGCTGCGCCTGCTTTACATCATCGTTCAATACCAAAACGTGAAGATAGAGTTTTTGCGCTCCGAGATCGCGCGGGTGCAATTGCACACTTTTCGCAGCCAACTGCGCCGCCTTCTCAAAGTTGGCCTGCCGGGCATAAATCATTACGAGGGCCGCGCTTAAAGGCGAGGAGGTTGGACTCACACGCACAGCTTGCTCCAGGGTCTTTTTTGCCTCATCGATGTTTCCGGCCAAGTCATAGGCACGCGTTAGATCAAGCGTCAGGGTTTCGTTGTGCGGGGCGTCGCGCAATAGCTCTATCGCAGAAATATAGTCGCCCTGAGCCATCAGGGATTTGCTCATCCCATCGAGTGCCTCGGGGGAAAGATGATCAATCCGCAACGCCGCCTCCCATTCGGATCGAGCCTCCTGCGGACGCCGAAGTTGCTCGAGCGCGGAGGCTAGGAGCAGGTGCGGTTTGAGAACTTCAGGAAGCAAATAGATCGATTGACCGAGTGGTCTGATTGCGTCCTCAGGACGTCCGGAGGCGTAAAGGGAGAGACCGACCAGGTAGTAAAGTTTTGCGGAGCCTGGTTCGAACTTGAGAGCTTTCTGAAACGCATCGAGGGCACAGGGATATTGTTTGCGATCGCCGAACCAGTCTCCGAGTTCAGTATAGGTGTCAGCGTCGGGATGGACGCGAAGTTTGGCCTCGAGTGCTTGCGGCCCGGTGCAGGCATGGACACACTGAACAACGGCCAGGATGGCTGCGCAAACTAGAACCGCCTTCGCAAACGTCGGATGCATTGATGTGGCAAGATCGCCTCGGCGAATCCCGCAAGATAATAACTTCCTGCGAATTGAGCATAATTGAGCAACTAGGAGGCCTGCAAGCGAATCTCATGGCTAACTGGGGCGTCAGGAAGGAAAGTGGAATTGGGGTGGGGGCGTAACCGTTCCTGAACGCTGACTGTGTTCGTTCGTATTCTGTTCTCGCTTGCTTTACTGCCGGCTTATCTTTCTGCCGAAGAGAAGAAGCCGCCTCCTCGTGCCGATTACGTCGGCGATCTGGTATGCCGTTCCCGCCATCAGGAAAAAGCCGAGACTTACGTTCAGACTGCGCATCACCTCGCCTCGAGTTGGCCCAGTCCGCGCACGATGAAAGGAAACTTTACCCCAGACTCCAACGCATTGAAGACATCCAACCCTTATTTGACGTTCGAGATGACCGTCAGCGAAAAGGGATATTTTCAAAGCGCGGTAGAGCAGCTTTCCCCAACCAAGACGATTTCGCGCACTGAGCGCATCGACGTTGTGACGGGCTTCGCACGCAAAGGCCAAACCTACCTATTCTGGAAAGGCGATCAGCTCTTCCAACTTCCTGTCAGCTACTGGAAAGAAACTGAAAGTTGGGTCAACAGTCCGAGTTATCCGGATGGTTCCCCTCATTTCAACAAGGCCATCATTCCGCGGTGTCTCGAATGCCATGCAAGTTATTTCGATTGGCTGCCGCCGCCCGTAAATCGATATCGCAAAACCAGCCTGGTGCTGGGCGTGAGTTGTGAGAAGTGTCATGGACCGGGGCGCGAGCAAGCAGCATTGCATCGCGTGAAAAATCGACTGGAGACTGGTATGTTGGAGGCAATCGTGAACCCGGCCTCGCTGGCTCGCGATCGACAATTGGACCTATGCGGTTTATGCCACTCCGGCAATGGGACGCCGATCGAACCCGCTTTGTCATTTCTTCCAGGAGATATGCTCTCGGACTACATTGATATTCCGCTTACCAGTCTGGAGGATGCATTGGATGTTCACGGAAATCAGGTGCAAATGTTAGAAAGCAGCAAGTGCTTTAGATCGACTCAAACCTTGACCTGTTCAACGTGCCACGACGTTCACAAGCCGCAGCTAAACGCGGCGGCGTTTTCGCCACGCTGTCTGGGCTGTCATCAGTACAACCAATGCGGCGAGTACGCCAGGAGGGGGGAGCAGATTGTCCGCAATTGCATTGACTGTCATATGCCGCTACAGGAATCGCAGTACTCTTTTCAAATACCAATGGAAAGAAACTGACCCCGCACGTGCGCAATCACCGGATCGCAATTTATCCGGGCGAGAGCAGTCACTGAACCAGTTTGAGTTTCGTGCGGGAGCCGAAGCGGCGGTAATTCCGGAAGGCGATTTCGTTCAATTCGATCTGCTTGCGACCTCGTTGCAGGCTTACGGTGGAATGCACGGGCAGCAGGTAATCGCGCGCAGAGATCCCGACAAAGTCATAGTCGACCGTCATCGCGGCTGCGTGCATGGGAAAAGTGCGAGGCAAACCGTCCGCCTCAAGGGTGATACGCCGGATGCCGCTGGTTGCACTGTCGAGATAGACCAGACCGTGAAATCCAACCCCGAGGGTGTTATTCCCCGAGCTAAGGTCGATTGTGGCGTTCTCCTGAGCGACGCGATAACTAAGTACCTGTACCGTTTCGGAGCCGTCGCTGAGAGTGGCGGCTTGCTTCCACTCGAACACGGCCTTCGAGGATGGCGCAAAAACCAGTTTGATCAGGGCGCCAAACTCTCCCACGGAGATTGGCCAAGTGGAATTCAGTTCGGCACGTTTGAGGCTGCTTCGCTTGCCATTGACTTCGAGAGTGGTGCGCGATTCCTGATTGTCGTGATACATCAGCAGTTCCGCGAGCGAATCCCGATGTTTCCAGTTGCCGTTGCCGGACTGATCAACCGAGCGATTTGTGACTTCGACACAGATAAAATTGGGTAGGGTGGAGGTGTAGTCCAGGGCGCGCTTTCTTGCGGCTGCGACGATCGCCTCTAACTGCTCAGCCGAAGGAGCGGAAACGGCGTCGGCCGGCAGCGAGGTGATCGTGATATGTCGTCCGGAGGGCCCGTCGGTCGCGGAGATCTGCGTTCGAGAAACGACATCGGTGTCGTCTCTTGCACTGCTTCCTCCATTTGACGGCATGGCGGAGGCTAACTCGGGACCGCCGATCCGAAACGCTACCCCGTGCTCCGCCGCTTTCCCACTTTGTGTCAGTCGTTCGATCACTTCGTAGTCTCCACTCGATAAAGAAGCAGAGTGGATCGATGCCAGGTATGGGATGGAAGCCGGGCCGCTCGTCTTTCGAAGCTGCAAGGGGAGTAGCGCAATTTGCTCGTTGCTTTTCCGTACTTCCATCTCCAGTCTCGGCTGCTCCGTCGAGCTGGGATCGGGATGAACAACAAAAAAGAAAGAGATGTTCTTCGCGCCACGAGCCACCTGACCGGAAAGGCTGGGTACCACTCTGCTGCTCCCGTAGCGGAAAGCTTCCGTCGAATTCATCTCCGTGGGCAAGGGTTCGGTTCGCTGCACAATGGCCATGTCACTCAGCGAAGGTCCGGCAGTTTCGTTGGGAATTTCGAAGGCTGCGCGTTGTGCACCAGCCTTTTCGCTGAAGCGATCGAGCACGGCTGCTTCCACGACGTATTCACCCGGGTCGGCGAGAAAGTTCCGTTGCATCGTGATCACGTCTGAGCCTGCGGTCTGCTTAGAGTCCAGTGAAGCGTGTTTTGGAATGTCTTCACTGAAGTGCTCGATGATCTCGCCCGATTTGTTCTTGATCTGGGCCACGATGGAAACATGAAGTGAGTAGAGGTTCGAGTTCGGATCGTCCCGGGTTTCAAGTTCGGATATTGGAACTTCAACGACTAGGACATTTTCATTACCGTCGGGCAGCTCTCCGAGGCGCAGGACGGCTGCATGAAATTTAATATCAGTCGGTAATTGCGAGTCGGCGAAAAGTTTCATCAGCGGCGCTTCAAACGGCCGCATTCCCGACCCTGGGCCGGGAGGCAATGCGAAATAGCCCGCTCGGGAGCGTACTCGGAGACCGGTTCGCATCGGCCGGACGGCAACTGGTCTAAACTTGCCGTCATAGTCCTGCACCGGAGGAACATACGAAGCCTCATAGTACGTGGTCATATCGTCGATGAGTTGCTGCAGAGGCTTCTTCAGATTGTCAGTTGCCACGATATAGGCGCCTCCGGTGTTTGCTGCCAGCTCAGCGAGCGGATTCTTGTAGCCAGCCAAGCCCTCGGTTTCAAGCCGATTCATGGAGTCACTGCCAGCGGTGAGTGAGCCGGGAGGCGGACTTGGAATTGCCGTGCGGGTCGCGGCTCCGGTGGGCGTTGGATTCATGCGACTCGTCGCCATTGCGCTTCCAATGGCCATTGTCGCCAACAGTCCTTGACTCGCCTGCTCGTCTACCGCATTCGTGTCCACCGTATAAATGCTCACGCCGGACCGGTTCGCCGCCCCGGCGATCGTGTGCAGCATGTCTTTGGCGTTCGAATCAAGTGGCGACCCCTGCTCGAAAAAGATCACGACTTTTCGTCCTTTGACTTGGCTTTGGGTACGCGCCAGCGCAAGTAAGCCGGCAAGCGAAGACGGACAATGCTGATCTTTCACGATGCGCTGCGATTCCTGGAGCGAGGCCAGCATCATCCGGGCGGTGCTGCGCTCCTTCGTGCCGACACGCGCTCCGGAAGAATCTATTCCTGTCTGCGCCGCGGCAACCAGATCTTTCTCTGGAAGTGCTGCCGCATCATCCGAGATTCCTTCGCCCTTTTGGGTAGCAGCAACAATCGCTCTCTCGACCACAACGCGGTCTGACGTGAATCCATGAAAAAACCGGAGACGTCCCCCAACGCTGAGCACGGAAAAAGAGAAGCCATTCGACGGGACCATTTTGAGAAGCTTGGCAGCAATTGCGCGCGCATTGGTCGAAGCTGAAGGTTCGAGACGATCGAAAAGGAGGGTCAGCAGATGTTCCGTGTCCGATTGTCCGTTCACCAGACGAAGGTCTGAGAGCTTCACCGCAGAACCGTTGTCAGTCACGGTGATGTCATCAGGCTTAAGGTCGAGCAGTGGCTTGTTCTTCTTGTTGTGAACCACCAGATCAAGCGTGACTTCGTCGACATTGGTAACGATCGTAGGGGCCTGATTTTTCGTGGAGGGATTCGTTGCAGTTGGTGCGGTTTGTGCTTGACCGAAACGGAAAAAGAGAACGACAGCGAGCAGCACCAGACTTAACTTCATAAAATGAATTCCATTATGAAATGGGGAGAATGCGTCGCTAGGCTACAGCGCTTGCACCGCCAAGGCTACATCTCCCTCTCTGACTTCACAGCACGCGCTCATTCTACATCGGTTCCGTCCCGATTATCCCGCCCGCAGCGGGTTTCCGACGGTACTCAATTCGGAAACTGCTCACGCGGTTTCACGATTCGAATCTGGTGGTCGGTAAAAGTCAGGTGTCCGTTGGGCAACTTAACTTTGGGCATGTGACAACTCACGCAATCGGACTTGGACGTCGGACAGGGTTTTGCCTGAGGCAGCGACGCGCGGGATGCCGGAGTTGAGGAGAATGTAGAACCGGCGGAAGAAGGCCCGTGGCACGCCAGGCAGTTGGCATCGTAGGAAGATTCCTGGCGAACGACATCCACGTGAGGATCGTGACAGGCGATGCAACTGATGCGGGTATCTGCGCCGTCAAAACACCTGCTGTTGGCCAGACGGTACGGCTGGAATCGAACGGTCAACGGGCCGCGCCAGTGGTTCCGCACGACCGTCTCCCAAGAGCGATGACATTGGCCGCAAAAACTTGAGATGTCTTCCGACGACCACTTGCGTAGATCCGGCGGGGCGGAATCGAAATCGCCGTTGAGCGAATCCACGAGGTGCGAGATTGTGCCCACGTGACAATGCTCGCAGGTCACCCCGGGGCGCAGCGACTCAAAGGTCATTTTCCCGTTGGTCACTGCGTTGCTGGCGTGACAGCCGAAGCAGACCTTGGTTTCTGCGATTCCAATCTCGCGCCCGATTGCTTCTTCAAGATTGCGAGGTTTCAGATCCTCGTCGCCCGTGGTGAAATCGAGACCCGGAATCGACGGATAGTAACTTACCGCGCTCTCATAGCGGCGCCCATCGTGCTCCAGAACCCACGTCTGCGCGCCGGCGCCGAAATTCCAGCGAATCGGAATCGAGATAGTGCGCGTGCCATCGCTAACGTTGTATGTGCTTTCATCTCCGTGTGTTTCGACGGTATAGGTGTAGGCGCCTTTGCGAACGGTCAGTTTCGGATTTTCTTTGAGGACAGGATTCGTAGCCGGAAGCGCTAGTGCTCGGCCCATCGGCGTTTGCGGCTGAAGCTCAGAGCGTGAGCGATGGCACGAGACACAGGCGGACTCGGTCTTGCCTGGCTCACTCGCCAGTGGAGAGTAAGGCGCAATGCAAAGCAAAATACCAACGAGCGGGCTAAGGATGTGTGGCCGGCGCCGTCTCATTCTTCGTCATCTCGATGCAAAGCAATCGCTCACGCCGGGCATCCTCTTTGCGTCCCGACTTTGAGTACGCCTTGGCCAGCGCGAGGTGGACCTCAAGATTATCGGGTTGCAGTTGCATGGTTTTTTCCAGATGTTGGATACCACCGTTTACATCGCCGGTCTCCGTGAGCGCCCGGCCAAGCACAAGCTGAGCGCTGGGGAGCGTTGGATCGACGGCCACCGCTTTCTGGGCGTGAGGGAGCGCCCCCGAACCATCGTTCGTCAACAATGGTATCCACGCCAGCATGACCTCAGCCACGGTGCTGGGACCTACTTCCAACTCGTTCTTGAATTCCACTATGGCCGCATCTGGATCGCTGGCGTACAGCAAGTATCCATATAGATAATGCGCGTTAGGCACCGCTGGGACCTGCTGGAAAAGGCGATGAAATTGTTGCTGTGCGACTTCCTTGTCACCCTTCATAAAGTTGAAAGCTGCTCGGCCGGCGCTGCTGTACAACTCCTGTTGGTCCGCCTTCAGATCTTTTGGCAGGAGGGATGCGCGAAGGCCAGCCAATCCAATAGCCAGAAGAAGTTCGGGGTTCAGCTCTTCCTGCGTGAAGAAACCATAACTTCGCAGGGCATCCTCAAACCTCCCGGTTCGAGTGAGCAGGAGAGCTTCATGGTAGCGGAGGATCTTTTCGTTTCGGGGCTGATTGGCGGCACCGAGCGCCAGTGCTCGCTGAATATCGTGGAGCGATTTCTCATACTCCGCGGTCTCGAACTCGCAGAGGCCGCGCATGGCCAGAGCAGGTGCTGCGTTGGGAACGAGGTCTAGATAGTGCGAAAGAGCATCGTCGGCTGCGGCGTATGCGCCGGTCTCGTATTGCAGAGATCCCAAAAACCACCATCCATCGGGCCACTGGGAATTGACTCTTACTGCTTGCCGGTAGAGTTCGATTGCGCCTGGAACGTCGTTCGCTTCGCGGGCAGCCATGGCCCTCGACGCTAGGTCAGAAAAACTCGGGGGATTGGCTTGCGCTGTACACAGTGGAGGCCGAGGGGAGACGATCAGCACGACGATCAATACTGGTAGAGCCAGATGCGACCTCGCGTGCATACGAAGCCGCACACTGTAAATTGTTGCCATCCTCTTGTTCGCCGCACCCACAGCAAGCCTAGAGTTCAGAACGATTGTTCCGACTGAAACCGCTTTCTGGTGGACCATCGTACCACGCGTGTGTCGGCATCGGTCCATGGTGACCCGCCGTTACAGGTAGTTAGTCCAACTAGTGCGAGCTCGGGAGATTGGCAGCGTGGGAGCGGGGACGCCCTGCGGGGAGCATGAAAGCGTCGTCGGCTTCTCCCTCGGGCGCGAGCGGGAGGCTTATTTCCAGGGCGCCGATATTGTCAGTGGCGACATCGCGCACCGCAAGGCGAACCGAGGTGGCGGCGACAGGCACATCAAATTGCTGTTGGATGTGATAGATATCGTCGCGCCTTTCTCCTGCGGGGATTCCGGCACGTGCTTCCGCAGTTCGTTGGACTGAGACGTTGAGGATTTTCCCGTCATCATCAAACGCCGCCGCCGCGACTTCCAATGCGGGATAACGGGCTGCCACGGCGTAATCGATTTCGTAAGTTTGCAATTTAATGGGCCGTCGAGGTTTGGCTGATTCATCCTTGCGTCGTCGGCTCGACGAGGCGATCTGATCTGCTAAATTTGCCATTTGTTCAGGGGTAGCTTTTGTCGGCGGGGTCAGGGCACGGACGTGTGCCCGGAATAATAATTGGTGCGCCAAGGGGCCACCGTGTTGCATGTTGGGATACAGCGAATCAGCTGGTCGGCTAACTAGCAGTGGCTCCAATTCCGACGCCAGATGCTTTCCTGCGGGAGCATTCGGATCAGGATTGCCGAAGTAGGACCGACGATAGGATAGGTGATAACCGCGACTAGAAAGCTCGACAGTGATATGGCGTAAGCGTCCGTTGTAATTCTGATTGCTCGGAGAATAAGAAAGTGTGTAGTAGTGTCCGCCGGTTTCGGTGGCTTCATTAAGGGCAGCGGCTACGTCATTGGTGTTGTAAAAGGCGCGGCCTCCTGTGGCATAAGCGATTTCTTGTTCTGTCATGTGTGAGGCGTTGAGCGCTGCGTCCCCGCTATCGGAGGGCGCTGACGCGTCCGCATCCGCGGCGGATGGATTCGTCGCGACCAGACCGCGAACGTCGATTGGGTAGACAGCAATTTGCCCGCGCGCCAACGTGTCGGTGGCTTCTTTGATTTCGTCGTTGATGCTCACGCCTTCAACCGACGCGTCGGAACTAGGCATGAGCGCAGAGGGAAACGATGCCGATAGCCAGATCAGATTCTTATGTCCAGGCAATTCGGCGAGGAATTTTGCAATGTTGATGAAGACCCGAGGAGTCGAGGCGTACGGTTGATAATTATCGGCGTAGAGAAAAATTCGAGGGACGTGAGCGCGAGGATTCGCGGGATCCACTGCGGCAGCGAGCAAGTTCCGGTCTTCCGTAAATCCCTGGATCAGGTGAAGACCATCGCTAAAGACGAAGATTGCGAAGCGAGTCCCCAGTGGCTTGCTGCGGATGAACTTCAGCAATTGCGCACGCGCTCGAGGTTGGTCGTCGACGCTCATATCGACCAGATCGAGCAAAAGAACATAAAGAGGACCTCGTTCCAATCCCGCAGGAACATTTACGAAAGTGTTCCTCGGCAGGGATGGAGGGAGTTTCGGAAGCGACCCTGAAATCGAATCAAAATCGTGGACGTCGAAGGAGCGAATACGCTGGGCCTTTCCATCTTCGGAGATGGAAAAGTTTTGGGCCATAAGACCCGAAACCGGCTTCCCGTTGGAATCAGAAACGACCACGTCGACGACCACACGCCGGACATTTTCATGAAAGACGAGACCACCAGCTTCGGGCTTCGGCGAATCTGGGTTTGCGGGCGACTGAGCGGAAATGTTGTCGATGAGCGCGCCAACAGTGACCACGAACAGAACGGCTGCGAATAGCGCACGCATTCGGAGGACGAGGGACCCCACCATGGGAAAGCATCTCCGGCTGCCCAGCCAGACTAGGCCGCGCTCGATTTTACTTCAACACCGGGCTCTGCAATGTCAAAACGTTGCAACAATAGCAAACCATCTCATCGAGCCGGCCGCTTACTCGATCTTAACGGACAAGCTCGATTCCGCCACGGACGTACCCTGCTTCGCCGTCACCAGGACATCACACTGCCCTGCGCCCGGGGAAACCTGCACCAGCATAGGAATGGAGCCGTCGGCTTGTCGCTGCGCCAGATCCAACGGCTTGCGTGCGATCTGCCGGCCATCTCGCAACAGCTCTAAAGTTACCTTCGGGGGCTCGCTCTCCGTCGGCTTTGCCGTATAAACCACGAAGTAAAGGCTAACCGGACTACCCGAAGCTACCGAATCTGCGAGCGTCGGCGTGACGCGGCCGTTCTCCAGGTCAAAAGGACTCATGGGATTGCGTGGACCCGTCAGCGGCTCAAAGCGCCGCACTAATTGCACCGAACTCAAGGAAAGACTCTTCGCGGAGTCGACGAAAACCGACACCCGCTTGGAGGACATCCGACCAGTCTGCTCGTCCGTTACTGCCGTGTCGATAACATAGTGGCCGGGCGGTAATTCGACGGGCTCGGCGTAGAGTATGCGGTCACTTTGCAATTGCGCCGCGTCAGCGCTGGAGACCCTACGCACTAATTCGCGGCTCACCTTTCTAACGATTGCCCCCGATGAATCATGAATGAATGCGACCAGCGCGGTTCGAGCGCGAAGCTCGCCAGTCTTTTTGTCGGCGACCGCTTTGATCCCAGACAACGGGATTTCAAACGTCATTAAATATTCGACTTTATTTTCCTTCGGCCGGAATTTCATGGCGGAGACCTGATAGGGAAACTCAGCGGGGGCGGGCTGCGCACTCATTGCATTCAGAGCTAACAATTCGTACGGTTGGAGCGGCTCTCCATTCAGATCTGGAACGGCATAGTAGCCCTTTCTGGTTTGAATGTTAATTTTCGGACGGCTGATTCTCACTTCGATTTTGCGGAAATGTCCATCGTAGTTGGTCGAAGTTGGAGAATACGCCAGTTCGTAATGGGTTCGTATATCCTCCATGATGTGCTGCATTGGCGCGGCGATTTCGTTGGTATTCGTCACCGCGAAGCCTCCCGTCGACTCGGCTAGTTCGCGCATGGCCAGTTGGCGACTCGCGACGGCCGTGAGTTCGATGTCGTCATCTTCGAAGTGAGCAAAGTGCGGATCGACTTGAGTCGCACTCTCAGCTCCCGTGCGGCGCTGCGCCGCCAGCGCTTCCATCATCGGGTCATCTACATTCAGGCCCCGCGTATCCAACGTATAAAAAGAGACGCCTGAGCGGTTGGCATAACTAATGAGGTTATCCACGGCATCGCGCCGGTGGATGGGGAATGCCAATCCGTCGGCTAGATATAGGACAATCTTCCGGCCAGGCAACCGTTCTTGGCTGCGAACCAGCTGATGCAACGCATCCATCGCATCCATGCCATCGGACAAACTACTGGCGAAGCGCAGTCCTTTGATCAAGTCCGCCTGAGTGATAAGAGCATTGCCCAGCTGGACCGAAACATCCTGCGAGGCTGCGTTTGCTGCCCACAGCGGGTCCGTGGATATTGTTGGTAGGGGATTCGTCAAAGCGTTGCGAACAGCCAGTTGTGCAGCTGCTCCGGTCGTCGGATTGGCGAGAATGTTCTCAGCGGTTGACTGCAGTGACGCCAACGCACTGCTAACGACTGACGCAGACACATCCAGTCCGTTGCTTCCTTTCAAGCCCTTGGTGGCTGCACCAACCGCTTTGGCAAGCAGATCTTTGTCATCCGTGTAGGGCTGCACCACGGCCAAGCTGCGATCCAAGGTGTAAAGAGTCACATAAGTGTTCGGCAGGTCGTCGCTCTTGAGAAATTCCAAGACGGCTCGCCGCGCGAATTCCAGGTTGAGGGGAGCAATTTGCGCGAACACAACTGAGACAAAATTCACTTGCCGCATGGAATTCAATGGATGGGCGTCTTCCCCGTTTTTTGTCATCACCGCAGAACCGAGCGAACCGGCAATGTTGCGTTCGGTTTGCAGCTGTTCGCGGCCTTGGACATTGCGAAACACTCGAACACTCTGGCGGACGCCATCTTCGTAGACTTCCACCTCCTCGGGGCGCAGATCAGTGACT
>Ga0070717_10002232_pt1 | contig 13592 bp, 6 predicted proteins | sample LARL113metaG_FD_71366 | JGI IMG/M metagenome (GOLD analysis project Ga0070717, IMG submission 71366) | Corn, switchgrass and miscanthus rhizosphere microbial communities from Kellogg Biological Station, Michigan, USA - LAR L11-3 metaG | ecosystem: Host-associated > Plants > Roots > Rhizosphere ... | reverse complement strand
CCGAGATTGATCGCTGCCGAATAATAGTTCGGCATCAGCTCGTCGGCGTGCTGCAAATACGGGAGTGCGCCTGTGAAATCGTTCCGCGCGAAGAGCGCGATCCCGTAGTTCATCATGCCTACCCCGTCTTTCGGGCTCTTGATGGTGACGTCGTGCCAAAGGGATTCCTCGCTGCGCCAGACCTCGTTGCGTACGTGGGTGCCCGCCGCTTCGGCGGACAACACCGCCAATGCCAAGCCCGCCGTTACCATTACCGGAACCCGGACCGGCAGCTTCGCGAGACTCGCAACCACGGCGAGCGCCAACCCGACAAACGGGAAGTACATGCGGTGGTCATTGGTGACTTCGGCGAGCGGCGTCAGAGAGGTCGGGATGAGCGCGAGCAGGAACCACGCGAGACCGAAAGCGACTGGGCGCCATGCGGAACGCTTCGAGGTGAACCAGATCAAAGCCCCCAATCCGGCAACGAACAGATACCCCGCGATCGCTTGGACGCTGAACGGCTGGATGTAGGTCCAATCGCTATTGGCGCTCAACTGAGTGGGCACGAAGAAGGAGACGAAGTAGTGCAGCGCTACCCAGGGCTGCGTAATCCGGTAGAGCGCGGCCGACGCGGCGCCGCCCTGGAAGCTGGACGGTGTGATCTTCGCCGTGAAGATGGCCGCGGCGATCGTCACTGCAAAAGGCGGCAGTACAGTACGTACACTGCGGATATTATGACGCTCGAAGAACCACAGGTATGCCAGCAGAATCAGCGGAAAAATCAGCGCCGGCGCTTTCGAAAAGAATGCCAGCACCGCGGGAATCAAATACAAGCCCCACCGGCGCTGCTCCGGCCGCGCAATGAACCATAACAGACTCGCCACTACTCCCAAGGTCGAATACACTTCGGCGCGCTGGATGATGTAGTTCACCGTCTCGGCATTGGCGGGATGCAGCCCGTAACACGCGGCCGCTGCGAGCGCGATCCAGAAATTCCCGGTGAGGCGTTCGAACAGAAACACCATCAGGACCAGTTGCAGCGCGAACCAGACAAACGTCGACAGGTGAAAAAAGAACGGCTGATACCCGCGTCCCAACCGGTAATCCACGGCCAGCGAAGCGGTCACGACCGGCCGGTACATGGCATGATCCAGCATCGTGCTCGAGAGCATCGGGTCGGTGAAAAACCGCGGAATGTTCCGCAACTCCTGCACGTACACGTTGCCCGTGATGCTGTGGATATCGTCGTAGTGGAAATCGTTCCGAAAGTGATTCGCGTACGCCGCGAGCACCGCCACCAGCAGCGCCGCAATCGCCCCAGCCTTCACTGTGCTTTTCACTGGGCTCGGGCCTTCAAGGCTTTCGCCCGATCGAGGTTCTTGCGCGCCAGCTCATAGTCAGGATTCAGCCTCACCGCTTCGCCGGCCGCCTGGATCGCCTCATCCCAGCGATGCAGCGCCACGTATGCCGCGGCGATGTTGTTGTACGCCTCCGGATAATTGGGCCTCAAGGCGATCGCCTTCTTTGCCGCGGCAATGCACTCTTCGAACTTGCCTTCCCGGCAAAGTCCCGCCGACTCGTGCAGCATGGCTTCCGGGCTGGCCTGCTCTATTGGTGGAGGTGCCTGTGCCTGCGCGACTGCCGCCGCCGGATCTGACTGGAACCGCTTGGCGATTTCGTCATTGCCGTCGATCTGCAAGGTCTCCGCCACCATACGGTCGAGCGACTCGCGGTCGCCGCGTCCGGCATAGATCTCCATCAGCATGTGACGCGCCGGCAGAATCAGTTTGTTCAGCCGAAGCACCGTCTCGAACTGTTGTTGCGCCTCGTCGATCCGATTCTTGGATTTCAGCCATGTGGCGTAATACAGGTATGGCGCCGCGATGTCCGGCTTCAATTGAATCGCCTGCTCGAAGTGTTTGATCGCGTCCTGGTCGCGTCCCACGCCGCCATACGCCATCCCCAAATTCACGTGGATGGTGTAGCGGTCGGCGTGCAGCTCCTCGGCGCGCTCGAGGTAGGGCAGCGCTTCGGCATACTCGGCGCGGGCCACCAGCGCCGCGCCGCAATTCATCAACCCGCGCGGATTCTTCGGGCTCTTCACGGCCACGTCCTTCCACAGCGATTCTTCGGTGTGCCACACGCGGTTGCGCGCGCGCGTGCCGCCCGCTTCCGCCACCATCACGATCGCGAGCCCCGCCAGAGCGGCATTGCGCGCCTGCGGCATCGGAATACGCTGCCACGCGAGCCATAGCGCCCAGAAGATCGCGAGCGTCAGCCCGACGAAGGGAAAGAACATGCGGTGGTCGTTGGTGACGTCGCCCAGAGGCATCAGCGCCGTGGGCGCGAGCGCGAGTAGAAACCAGATGATCCCGAAAGCGATCGGCTTCCCCGTGGCGCGCTGCGAAGCTTTCCACGCCACCACGGCCAGCCCGATCACAAACAGATAGCCGGCGATCGCTTCCATGCTGAATGGATCCACATATCCCCAGTCCGTATCCGCCGTGAGTTCGGTGGGTGCGAAGAACATCAGGAAGTAATGCAGCGTCACCCACGGCTGTGTCAGCCGGTAGAGCGCGCCCGATGCGGCACCGCCGTGATAGGCCGCCGGTGTCATCAACGAAGTGAAAATCGTGGCCGCGATAGTCACCGTAAACGGGAGGAGCAGCTGCCGCCAACGATCCGCGCCTTCTTCAAACAGCCAGACGTATGCGGCCAAAATCAGCGGAAACACCAGCGCCGGCGCTTTCGACAAATATGCCAGCACCGCGGGAATCAAATACCATCCATACTTCCGCTGCTCCGGCCAGGCGATGAAACAGAACAGCGCCGCCACCACTCCCAGCGTGTCGTAAACGTCGCCGCGCTGGATCACATAATTCACCGTCTCGGCGTTGGCGGGATGGAGCCCGTAGAAAGCGGCCGCAAGAATGGCGGCGTCAGTGGTGCCCATAATGCGCCGGTAAATTAGCGCCATCAGCACCAGCAGTACGACGAACCAGACAAACGTGGAGAAGTGGAAAAAGAACGTCTTATAACCGTTGCCCAGCCAATAATCGAGCGCGAGCGATGCCGACGTCACCGGGCGATAAGTGGAATTCGCCTCGAACGCGCTGAATAACGAAGCGTTGACGAAAAAACGCGGCAGGTTCTCGATGTGCTGGATGGCCGCGTTACTGGTGATGGTATGGAAGTCGTCGAAGTGGAACTCGTTCTGGAAATGATTGGCGTACGCGATCAGCAGAGTTAGCGTAAGCCCACAGATCACCATCCATCTGCCGAGCCGCATCCTTTACGTCTCGCCACAGAGCAACTGCTTTTCGGTCCAGACTTTCTTCAGCCCGAAGGGCAAGGGAATGGGCTTATCCGGATTGAAATTCTCCGGCTGCCGGGAGCCCAGCGTCTGGAGCACCCCCATCATTACTTTATTCACGAGCGCTTTTCCGTCCGGCCCCTGCGTGTTCTTGAGCGAGAACGTACAAAATCCGTCCTTCGCGTCGAACTGCAGGTCCGCTTTGATGGTGCGCTTGCCGCTCAGGATCGGCTTCAGCATCTCGGGCAAAATTCCCGAGTTCCATTTCTGCAAGTCGTCGAAGTCGATTTCGGTTTCCGCCGAGATCTGGCTGTTCGGCGAAAGTGTCACCTTCATGGCGCTCAGGCCCGGACGCGGCCGCGTGCGCAGAATGTAGGCGAGGTATTGATTGATAAAGATCTCGGGAAGCTCGAATCCGATCTTCTGGGCTGAAGGCCGGCCGTCATGATCGAATTTCCCCAGGGAAGACAGCAGATCCTGTACCTGCTGGATACCGACAGACGCGGCATCGGCGGCCTTCGCAGGCGGCGGCGGCGCTGTGGCCGGTGGCGCCGGAGCGGTGGCCGGGGCTTGCGTTTGCGAGATCGAAAGCGAGCCGAAAATGGTCAGCGCGCCAAAGATCGCCAGCAACGGTACCGCGGCGAGAAGAAAGCGAGGTGTAGATGACATGGGGTCCTACTCAAAATACTGACGCCGAATCCGGCAAATCCGTGGCGTCTACCTGCTCGCCTCCAACAGTTTCTTTTTCATGGTCTGCGCGTATTGCAGGTTGTCTTTTCCACTGGGATAGTTCGGATCCAGTTGCAGCACCTGCGTGAAGGACTGGATCGCCTCGTCCCACATCTGCAAGCCGGCGTACGCCGCGCCGATATTGCTGTAAGCAGGCGCCCAATTGGGTTTCACCTCGAGGACTTGTTTGGCTGCCGCCAGGCACACCTCAAAGTTATTGGCCTTGCAGAAGTTGGCGGATATGTTCAGCAGACTTTCGGGCGTGCTCCCGTTGAAGGCCGGTTTTGTAGGCCTCCCGTTCGCTCCCTGTCCGTTCGGCCCAAGCAGTTGCTGGATGGAAGGTGGTATCGAGCCTATGCCAGCCTCGCTCGAAAAGGCGTCCGCATCCAACAGGCGCATGTCGCCCTTATCTCCCTTGAGAACCCCCTGCCATTGCATCGCGGTTTCGTCGCGCGGATCGAGCGAGAGCGTTTCGACGACCATCTTCTGCAATTCCGGGAGGTTGTGCGCCTGAAAGTACATCTGCATCAGGATATGCCGGGCCTGCATAGCCCTGGGAACGTTTTGGACAGCAGACTCCAATTCCTTCTGTGCATCCGCCATCCGCCTCTGGCTCTTGAGCCAGAAAGCGTAATAAACATGGGCTTCGGCTCCATTCCCACCCAGCATTACGGCTTCATGGTAATGGCTTTCCGCCTGGTCGATGATGCCCAGGCCGGCATAGACAATGCCCAGGTTGAGATGGAGATAGTAATATTGCGGAACCAGCGGTTGAGCGATCTTCAGATACTTGAGCGCTGTCTGGTAATCGCGCGGGATGAAGGTAATGGCGTAGTTCATCCAGCCGCGCCCGTTCTTCGGACTCTTTTCCGTAACGTCTTTCCACAGCGATACTTCCGTGTGCCAGACGATGTTGCGCTGGTGTGTGCCGGCCGCCTCGGCGGTGGCGATGATGGCAAAGCCCGCGACCAGGCCGCGCACCCAGGGATGCTGGAGGCTGAAGCCGGCGGTCCGTTCCATGAGCAGCAGCCGCAAGCCCCAGAAAACCGATAATGCCAGTCCCACGAAGGGGAAGAACATACGGTGATCGTTGGTGACTTCGGCCAGGGGCAGCATGGCGGTCGGAATCAGCGCCAGGATGAACCAGATGATCCCGAAAGCGATCGGCCGCGTGCGGCGTTCGCGCGACGTGTAGTAGGTGACCACGATCAGGCCGATGATGAACAGGTACCCGATGATGGCGCGCAGGCTGAACGCGCCCACATAGCCCCAATCGGTATCGGCCGTAAGATCAGTGGGCAGGAAGAAAACTTTGAAGTAGTGCAGTGCGACCCACGGCTGCGTAATGCGGTATCCGGAAGGAGACATGGCGCCCGGGTTGTAGACCGCGGGCGTCATTTTCTGGGTGAGAATGGTCGCGGCCACGGTCACCAGGAATAGCGGCGCGGCGGCACGAACAATGTAGCCCCAATCCCAGCCGATGACGACTTTCTTCTTCTTATCCAGCTTGTCGCCCTTGTCGCCTTCAAACAGCCAGAGGTAGGCGAGCAGAATAAACGGATAGATGAGCGCCGGCGCTTTGGACAGGTAAGCCGCAACCGCCGGCAGGATGTACCAGCCGTTCTTGCGCTGCTCGGGATAGCAGGCATACCACCACAGGCTGGCCACCACACCCAAGGTGCTGTAGAGGTCGCCGCGCTGAATGACGTAGTTGATGGTCTCGGCGCAGGCAGGATGGAGTCCAAAAAACACCGTGGCTGCGAACGCAGTCCAGATATTCGAGGGATGCGGGTCCGTCAGGTCCATGATCTTGCGGAAGAGCAGGAACATGAGGATCAACTGGACCATAAACCAGACCGTGTTGGAGAACTGGAAGGGGAAGTGTTTGAGTCCGTGCCCTAACCAGTAATCGATGGCCAGCGACATGGATACCAGAGGGCGCCAGGTGGCGTGATCCGGCATCGTACTGAAGGTAAACGCGTCCGTGAAGAAGTACGGGATGTTGCGGAGGTCGCGGATATACGGATTGTTGTTTACCGTGTGGAAATCGTCGAAATGGAAATCGTTATCGAAGTGGTTGGCGTACGCAGCCAGTACAGCTAGTGTAAGCCCCACGCAAAGAACGACAGTCTTTCTATCTATGCGTGTCATTGCTATGGAGAGGTATGCTGAATTTCCTAGGTTAACACAGGAGCGGCGGAAGCGGATTAATGCAGGTAAAGGTCTTGTTTTCAGTCGATTTGGATGGCGGCAAAGTGAGCCGTCAGGTTATGCCCGATGCCGGGTGGAATCTTTTAAGTGCTACAATGTAGCACATGCGAAAGGTCTCGGTGCGTGATCTGCACATCCACACTTCGGAGCTGGTGCGCGAGGCGGCAACCGGAGAGGTCATTGTAGTCGAGCGGCGCGGCGAGCCGATCGCTGAATTGCGGCGGCTTTCCCAGCCTCGCAAGAAGGTCAAGCTGCCCGACATGACCGAGATCTGGAATACGTTTCCGCAACTTTCCGGAGACAGCACCCGCTTTATCGAAGAGGATCGGGAACGATAGGTGTATCTCGACTCGGCTTACATTGCGAAATATTACCTGAATGAACCGGACTCGGGGCAGGTCCGGGCGGTGATCCGAACCGCGACATCGTTGATGTCCTCCGCTTGGGCGCTCGGCGAAGTGACCTGTGCGTTTCATCGTTACTACCGCGAGGGCGGGCTCACTGCATCTCAGTCGATCCGATTGGCCGATGACTTTTTGAAGCACGTTGACGCGGGAGTCTGGACGTTATTGCCGGTTACGGAAGGATTGCTGCGTAGGATGAGCGCGATCATTCGACTGGCGCCGGCGACGATTTATCTTCGGACGGGTGACGCGATTCATTTGATCACCGCGAGCGAAGCCGGCGAGCGCGAGATTTGGTCGAGCGATCGCCATCTGTTCGCAGCCGCTCACCATTTTGGGTTGATCGGGCGTCGAGCGTAGAAACCCTTAGCGGCCGACGCCCTGCTTACCCGCCAGCGCTCGCTCCAGATTCTTCTTGGCCAAATCCCAATCGGGCCGGATGCGGACCGCTTCCCGCGCAGCGTCCACTCCTTCGTCCCAGCGATGCAGAATGATCGAGGCGGCGGCGATGTTGTTGTAGGCTTCCGCGTAATCCGGCCTGACCGCGATTGCCTGGCGCGCCGCGGCGATGCAGTCGTCGAACTTGCCTGCCCGGCAGAGTTCGGCCGATTCGTGCAGGAGCGCTTCGGCGGGCGGAGTATCGGTGGCCGGCATGGATGGACGTTCCGCGGCATAACGGCGTGCGAGTTCGTCGTTGTGGGTCAACTGAAGCGTTTCCTGAATCAGTCGATCGAGCGCCTGCGCGTTTCCCTGCTCGGCATAGATTTCCATCAGCAGATTGCGCGACGGAAAGGAAAGCGGATTCACTTTAATCGCCGCTTCGAGTTCGGTTCGCGCCTCGGCGCTGCGATGACGTGCGCGCAGCCAGGTGGCGTAGGAGTAATACGCCTCGGCCAGGTCGGGTGAGAGCGCGATGGCGCGCTGATAGTGCTGCTCGGCTTCGCGGTCGCGGCCAAGATTGCCGTACGTGATGCCGAGATTCATTTCGAGGAAGTTGTAGTCCGGCATCAGCGCCCGCGCGCGCTCCATGTATGTGAGCGCCGTGTCATTGTCGCCGCGATTCGCGAACGTGATCCCATAGTTCATCAGCCCGCGTGCATTGCGCGGACTCTTCTCCGCCACATCGGCCCACAGAGAATCCTCCGTATGCCAGACCGAGTTGCGCGTATAAGTGCCGGCGGCTTCCGCTGCCATCACGACGATCAGGGCAGCCGCTAGGAGACGCAGGTGTTTGAAGCCTGCGCGCACAACCAGGAGCCGCAATCCGCAGAAGACCGCCAGCGCCAGACCGACGAACGGAAAAAACATGCGGTGGTCGTTGGTGACTTCCGCCAGCGGCATCAGCGAGGTCGGCGCGAGCGCCAGGAAAAACCAGGCGATTCCGAAAGCGATCGGCCGCATCTCGATGCGCTTCGATGCCTTACACGCCACTGCACCGAGCACAATCACGAACAGATACCCGGCGATCGCCTCCAGCCCCACGGGATCGATGTACGTCCAGTCGGTATCGGCGGTGAGGTGCGTCGGCAGGAAGAACATGTGGAAGTAGTGCAGCGTTACCCACGGCTGGGTGATGCGGTAGAGAGATCCCGAAGAAGCGCCGCCTTCAAACGTCGGCGGCGTCATCACCGAGGTGAGGATCGCGGCCGCGGCGGTGACCGCGAACGGCAGCACCAGTTCGCGCCAGCGGCGCGGGCCCTCTTCGAACAGCCACACATACGCCGCCAGGATGAAGGGAAAAACCAACGCCGGCGCCTTAGACAAAATCCCCAAAACCACGGGAATCAGATACAGTCCCCACTTGCGCTGCTCCGGCCGCGCTACGAACCACAACAGCCCGGCCACAACTCCGAGCGTGCTGTAGATGTCCGCGCGCTGGATGATGTAGTTCACGGTTTCGGCAATCGCGGGATGCAAGCCGTAGCAGGCGACCGCGGCGAGTGCCGTCCATTCCCCCGTCATGCGGCGGAAGAGGAAAAACATCAATACCAGTTGCAGCGCGAACCAGGGGAAGGTCGAGATATGGAAGAACAGGGGCTGGAAGCCGTGCCCGAGCCAATAATCGACGGCGAGCGAACTGGTCGTCACGGGGCGGTAAGTGGCGGTTGCCGGGCGCGTACTCGAGAGCGCCGCGTCGGTGAAGAAGCGCGGAATGTTGTGCAGCGTGGTGACGAAGGCGTTGTCGGTGATGGTGTGATAGTCGTCGAAGTGAAAGCCGTTCTCAAAATGATTGGAGTAGGCCGCGAGCACGGCCATCAGCACCACGACCAATCCCCAGCGGGGGACCGGTTTCACTGCCCGCCTCCATTCTTCAAAGCCAGCGCCCGCTGGAGATTTTTCCTGGCGAGTTCCCAATCAGGACGCAGCCGGACGGCCTCGTTGGCAGCCGGAATAGCGTCGTCGGCGCGGTGCAGGGCGATGTAGGAGGCTGCGATATTGTTGTACGCCTCGGCATAGTCGGGCTTGAGCGCGATTGCCTTCCGCGCGGCGGCAATACAATCTTCGAATTTGCCCGCCCGGCAGTATCCGGCGGATTCGTGCAGCAGAGCTTCCGCACTTCCCGCTGCGGGACCGGCCGCTTGCCGGTTCTCGATCGACTGGCGCGCCGCGGGATCGTTGGCGGCAATCTGAAGGCTATCGCGGTAGAGAGCATCGTACGCGGACTGGTTCCCCTGCGAGGAGTACAAGTCGAGGAGAAGGGAGCGGGCTGGAAAGGAGAGCGGGTTGACGCGAATAGCGGCCTCGAGTTGTGCCTGGCTTTTAGCAGTCTCTCCCTTCGACTTCAGCCAGCGCCCATATAAGAAGTAGGGATCGGCCTCCCCTGGAGCGAGCTGGATGGCGCGGCGGAAGTGTTGGTCGGCTTCCGCGTCCTTTCCCAGGGCTGCATAGGCAATCCCCATATTGCTGTGCAGCACCCAGTAGTTGGGGATATAGGCCGACGCCTGCTCCAAATAAGATAGGGCGGTGGCGTAGTCGCCCTTCTCGAGGAAGGTCCCGCCATAAGTCAGGAGGCTGACGCCGTTTTGAGGATTCTTGGCCACCGCGTCTTCCCAGAGAGTCGACTCGGTGTGCCAGACTTCATTGCGCTGGTGAGTGCCGGCGGCTTCGGCAGCCAGCACAACCACCACCAGCCCGAGGGTTACGCGCGAGGGGATTGACTGCCGAAAAAGCAGCAGCCGCAAGCCCCAGACGATCGCCAGTGCCAGCCCGACGAACGGGAAGAACATGCGATGGTCGTTGGCGACTTCCTCGAGGGGCATCAGGGAAGTGGGGGCGAGCGCCAGGAAGAACCAGAAAATGCCGAATGCGATCGGGCGGGTGGCCTGGGTACGGGCGGAATAGAAGCCGGTGGCGGCAAGTGACAAAACGAAGCCAATTCCGGCCAGGGCTTCGAGGCCGAAGGGATGGATATAGGCGGAGTCTCCGATGATGCTAAGTCCGGTGGGCAGGAAGAAGTCGCTGAAGTAATGTAGGGCGATCCAGGGTTGGGTCCAGCGATAGAGAGTGGCGGAGGCGGCGGACGGATCGAAGGTCGCCGGAGTCATTTTCGAGGTAAGGATGGCGGCGGCGGCAGTGACCAGGAAAGGTAAGGCCAGGGTTCGAGCCTGTAAGTTCTTCTTTTCAAATAGCCAGACGTAGACCAGCAGAATCAAAGGAAAGACTAAAGCCGGCGCTTTGGCCAGATACCCTAAGAACGCCGGAATCAGGTAATATCCCCATCTCCGCTGGGCCGGGTAAGCGATAAAGCAGAAGAGGCCGGCTATAACGCCGAGAGTGGAGTAAAGGTCGGCGCGCTGAATGACGTAATTGACCGTCTCCGCGCAGACTGGGTGAAGACCATAGGCTGCGGTAGCGGTCAGCGCCGTCCAGGAGTTCAGGGGATGAGGGTCGGCCAGATCCATGATCCGGCGGAATAGAAGAAACATGAGTAAGAGCTGGACTTCAAACCAAATAAACGTGGAGAGATGGAAATAGAAAGGTTGATATCCGTTTCCCAGCCAATAGTCGATGGCAAGAAATACCGAGGTGACTGGCCGGTAGGACGCGTTGGCGGGTTCGCGGGTGAACAGCGCGCCATCGGCGAAAAATCGGGGAATATTGTGCCAATCGGTGACGTAGACGTTGGTGGTGACGGTGTGGAAATCGTCGTAGTGAAAAGCGTTGTGGAAGTGGTTGGAATAGACGGCGAGCACGGCCGCGAGGAGGGCCAAAACTCCGGCGGCAATAGAGTGGGATGAGCGGATCGGCAATGCCTCCTGGGGTGAGCTGAAAGGACTAACGTTAGCATACTGGGGGGATTAGGATACTGGGGAGGGCGGTTCGCGGGGTATCAGAGCAAGCTTTCACTACCGTATAAGCTTTCTGCACTGTCTCGATACTCCTTGTGAACCGGACGCTACTGTATAAGCTCACTACACCGTACTGTCGGGTTCTAGAGCGACCTATATAAGTCTCTATACCGTATAAGTTTCTGGCATGGAGCGAGCTGAAAAATTCGCCTTTTCAGGTAAAATATCCCTTTTCTCGGCTATCCATCTCATGATACAGTTCTACGTCTACTGACTGGATCAGGAGTATTTGGCGGTCTATCTCGGCCAAAGTAACGTTACTCAAGAGCATGGCAGTTACATTTGTTGTTGACTACCGCTGGATACCAGGGTATAAAGGTATGCGATGTCGAATACGTCCGGCCGTTTTCTGCCCATGTGCCACGAGCGAAAAGACTTCGCCGGACGGGGTGATCGATTCGTCAGGAGACAACTTCAGGAGGAAATTGGTAAATGAGTAGAATTCGAAATACAGCGTTGCTGTTTCCCGCTTTAGTCCTGACAGCAGGACTAGCCTCTGCGCAACCAGGCATTAAAATCTCTTCGGTCGACAGTACAGGCCAGGTTACGCAATCCACTTTTGATCCGTCCGCCGGACCCGTTGCGAAGGCTCCCACGCCAGGTCCCAACGGTACCTTCAAGTACTGGGACAGTCTGGCTGCCACAAACTACCTCGGCCTTCCGATTCAGATGCCGAGCCCCAGCCAGGTAAGTGCCCCGCCGAACCCGCAGATCGCGGTTGGTCCCGACGACATCCTCGTTGTCGTCAACCGGACCATTGCCCGCTATCCGAATCCGAACGCTTCGGGTAACGTGGGTGCGACGAATCCTTACTTGAATCCTCCCACGCATTACGCGTGGGTTGACACCTGGATCGGCGACAACGTTCCGGGTTTGCTGGCCAACCTGTGCCCCTCGCAGTCGGTCGGCACGACTTGCTTCACGGACAACGTTTCGGTTCGCTACGACCAGTTGCAAGGTCGTTTCGTTGTTCTGATGACCGTATCAGACGTTGAATTTCACTTGTCCAACTGGGTGCTGTTGGTTTCCCGCTGGGCGAACTTCGCTTGCTCCACCACCGGTGGCGGCCCGGCGAGCGCTTGCCCCTTCACCAGCGACATCTTCACTCCCCCGATCGTTTCCAACTTCGGTGGACCTTCCGTTGGTGGTCTGAACAGCAACTGGGTCGGCTACGTGATTCCGATCAACGTGATCATCCCGACCGGTGGCATCCCGGTTCCGACGATGGGTCCGCTGACTGCGGGCGCATCATTCTGCGTTAACGGCGGCGCGACCAGCGTCACCGGCGTGACTGGCGTGACTGGTATCACCGGTCTGACGGTTCCGGGCGTGAACTCGGCCGGCCAGGGCTTTGGTGGCAACACCACCACGGCGCCCACGGGCGGCGGTACTCCGTTCTACGCCAACGGTCCCGGCAATCCCCCGGGAACCTCGAGCGCCGGCGCAACCTGCACGAATTACTTCCCGACTGCAGCGCGCTTCGGTATCGACAACGACAACATCATCCTGACAGCTCCGGTTCTGGATCAGACTCAGACCGTATTCGGCTCCAGTGGTTCGCTCGCGGCTCCTCAGTTCCTGCCGGGCGGCGCCTATGCCGGTACCCGCGTCACCACGATTCCGAAACTGGTCGTCTACAACGGCACCAGCATGCCGCTCACTGGTGGGGCTTCCTACATCCAGTCACTCACCAACTTTGGCAACGGTATCGGCGCAGTCAACCTGTACGACGATCCCCTGACGGGAACGCTCACCGGTTGTCCCGCTGCTGGTCTCTGCTCGACCAACGCGGTGGCTCCGGGTGTCTCGCAACCGACCGGCCCGTCGTTCTTTACGAACCCGGCTTATGGCTTCAACAACGGCTCAGCCGGATCGAACATTCCGACGGTCTTCTGGGAGCCGGATAACCTGCGCGGCCGCGCTCTGGCCAGCTTTGACTCGCAGGTTGGCGTCTCCTCTCCGACGGGTGCTGTGGCCCTGAACGTTCAGGGTATCCTGACCCCGCTCGATTACCTGGTCGGTACCGAAATTCCGGACACTCCGGGCGGATTCCTCGTGGGCGTGTCACAGCGTCTCCACTTCTGGATCCAGCCGGTCGTCTTCAGCTGCCCGGCGACCGCGATCTTCTCGGCCCCGGCAGGTGTGACCTTCTGCGGTACGGCCGGCGCTCTCGGAACTCAGGTGCCTGACCTGGGAGCTCTCGGCGTTCTGACCACCGGTACACAGACTCCTCGCGCCAGCGCCAATGCTCTTGTGGCGTACGGCGATCCGCAGCTCGTGGGTCAAGGTCCGGCGACCTCGTCGCCTTCCCCGATCACCGGCTTCGGCAACAGCAGCGTCAGCGGCTTTGGCAATATTCCGATCCCGGGCACCGGCCCGCTCGGCCTTATTTGCCCCGGCGCCCCCGGCTGCCCTGCCAATATGGGCCCGCGCATGTATGTGGGTGACAGCCGCCCGCAACAGGTAATCTTCCGCGAAGGCTTGCTGTATATTGCCCGCGCGGCGATGACGATGGATCTCAACACGAACGCGCTGAACACCAGCACGGTTGTCTATGACATCGTCAAGCAGTCCGGACCCGCCTGCCAGACCAATGGCTCGCTC
>Ga0070717_10002230_pt1 | contig 13598 bp, 13 predicted proteins | sample LARL113metaG_FD_71366 | JGI IMG/M metagenome (GOLD analysis project Ga0070717, IMG submission 71366) | Corn, switchgrass and miscanthus rhizosphere microbial communities from Kellogg Biological Station, Michigan, USA - LAR L11-3 metaG | ecosystem: Host-associated > Plants > Roots > Rhizosphere ... | reverse complement strand
TTCGTTCCCTTGGCCGGCAGGACTTCTTTGCCGGCGAGGAGCGACTCGATGACTGCCTGGTGTCCCCAGACGGCGAGCACGCCGGCGAAGGCTCCGTCGAAGATCGCCCTTGGCCACGGAATATGCGCGATGAGCTCCGACGAGCTGAGGAGCAGCTCGCCGAGCAGCGGGGCCACGAACGGAAGGGCGCGCTTGGGCAGGTGTTGCTGCAGCCAGGTGCTGAGCCAGCCTTGCTTGGCAAGCGTCGCGAGTCCGTAAATCCCGAGCGCGCCGACCAGGATCCACTGATGGAGCTTGATCGCTTCGTAAAGCGAGTTGGGATCGATCGGAGGAACCAGGGGCACCGCCGCCGATTGGTGCGCAGACGCGATGACCACCCAGAGGAGCGCGGTGAGCACTCCGACCGCCCAGAAGCGCCACTTGCCCATGGCGCCGAGCCTAGCATCGATCGTTGCTAGTGAGGCACTTTCGACCAGAGGGACGCGAGGAGAAAGACCAGGAGCGACCCAATGACGCCGATGATCCCGAAGATGATCCGCGCGGCCCAGTCGACTTTACGGTCTCCCCACTTGTCGATGAGGGCCTGGTGCGCCTCGATGACCTTCTGTCGCTCGGCGAGCTTCTCCTTGAGGTCTGCGTTCTCTCGTCGGAGCAGGGTGGCGTCGAGGTAGTTTTCGTCGAGGATTCGGAAGCTGCCGGTGTCGGTGATCTGCGCGCCGAACGCCTTGGACATCGTCTCGCGCGAGCGCTGCAGCGACTCGACCTGCGAACCGTAGCCTTCGAGGACCTTCACGATCCGCTGTTCGGACTCGAGGATGGCCGAAGCGACGGGGTCGTTCGGCGGGGGGCGCGAGGACGTGTGCGCCTTGAATTCGTCCAGGTACTCGCGCGCGAGCCGATCGATGCGCTGAATGGGAGGCGCTTCCCTCTCCTCGCGCGGAATGTCCGGACGCGATCGCGGCCTGGGAGGTCGGGGGGGATGGCCAGCCATCAGGCGGGGACCGTCTCGACGATCAGAGCGTTCGCAAGACCGGTGGAGCTCATGGTGATGTCGACCTTCACCTGCAGGGTCACCGTGAGAGTTCCCGGCGCCACACCATCTGCCGCCGTAAATAGCATGTCGGTGGAGTACGGGGCCTCCAGGTTTGTCCCGGAATTCTGCGAAATCCTGAATACCGTCGACAGGCCCGCGGTTCCCGTGAGGGTAATCTGAACCTGAGGCGTCGCGACATCGCCGGGAGAGCCTGTCGTCCAGCTCAGAAGAACATTTGCGTTCACTAGAACGCTCTGCCCGGCAGCGACGACGACGCTCCCCGACGCCACGGTAGCGAAGCCAACCGATCCGACGGTGTTCGTCGTCGAAGCGAATCGATACGCGTGACCGAGAGTCGGCTGCAAGGTAGCGATCGACGCCAGAATCCCCGCAATGGCCGTCGCGAGCGAGCCGTCTATGTAAGCTCGAATGGCGTCGAGCTGCGCGCCCACAGTCCCGAGGGACAACGCGAGCGGACTACCGCTTCGAGCCGGCGAGGCGATCTCCGAATCAGTGAGCGAACTGATACTTGTCGCGAGGCTGCTCAGCGACGTCTGAAGCCCCCCGTCGAGGTAGGCGAGGAGCGCCGCGAGCTGAGTCCCGACCGATCCTGAAGAGAGCGAAACCGGGCTCCCGCTCCGCGCGGGAGACGAGATCGCCGTATCCGGGTGTTCGCCGGCGATGCCGTTGATGTGATTGTTGAGCGCCTGCAGGATCGCGATGAGGCTGCCGCGCAACGTGCCGGCGTCGATCGAGATCGGCGACTGCGAGATTGCGAACGTGTCCTGCCGGCGCGTCGTGTCGATGTCGCTGTTCAGGATCTGGGTCTGCGAGGCGGTCCGGTGCACGTCGAAGAGAAGGACGCCCTGCGACGGGTCGAGCGTCGGGCGGGTGGCCGTTCCGACAGCCGCCTCGCCGCCCTGAACGATGACGAACTGGTAGCTCTCGTTCGCCTGAAAGAAGATGGACATGGAGCTGCCGTCGACGCGCGGGTCGGAGAGCGCGCGCAGGAACTTGGCGTACACGGCGAGCCATCGTTCGTTCCCCGTGCTGACGGCGGTCGGGACCGAGTTCGAGTCGACCGTGAGGTCGAGCCCGTTGGGCTGCGGCTGAAACGGAGCCGGGACAAAGATTCGTTCGCCCGACGAGTCGTACGCGTAGCCCGGACCGCTGATGGTGACCGCCATCGTGGGTGTCGGCGACACCTGAGCGCCGACCATGCCGGTGGCGATCCCGGTGAAGCTGAGGTCGGTCACCAGGTGCCAGAGCGCAAACTCGACGGCATCGAATGCGCCATTGAGCTCGGACTCCGAAACAGGCTGCTTGAAGTAGAAGTCTCTTCGATCCACGGCGGTACCCTTTGCCTTAGAGGTGAAGCAGCCAGTCCGAACCGAGCTCGGAAATCCCGAGCTCCGCCGGGTCGTAAACCGTGGGCGTCGTCGGGACGACGATCTCGATGAGATGGGTGTGCCCGGGTTTCATGTAGTTGGCGATGAACCGGATTTGCTCGATTTGCGCTGGAGAGAGCGCGACGGGGCTCACCACCCGAAAGCAGTACAGGGCGAAACTGTTACCCGGCCCCAGCACCCAGCTTCCCAGGCGCGAGGGGTCGCTCTCGAGCGGGACCGAGTCGCCGCCTAGCTCCGACACACCGAGCTCCATCGTCCCCCCGGTGAACGAGGTGATGGTCACGGTGATCCCGAGGAAGAACCGTATGGCGTTGATGATGCCGACCCCGGTCCCCTTCTGCTGATAGATCGGGTTCAGCAACCGAACGAGCTGTCGTTTCTGGATGACCGTGAGGACGAAGGGGAACGGGTTACCGAGGTCGGCGAGCATCGCATCGAGCATCGGCTCGGGCGCCCGGTCCACGTCGAGGATGTCGGTCCAGTTGTCGATGTCGTAGAGAAGCAGGCTCGCGGGCTCCTGCAGGCAGCGCACGAAGCGGAGCAGGTCGCGCGTCACGTCCTCGACGCGGTTCATGCGCGGCAGCCAGCGCATGAGGTCAAAGACTCGTCCCTTGGGCCACGGCAGGACGAAGCCAGGCATCTCGAACGTGCTCGTCGTGTAGTTGCCGACGAGGTCCTCGACGCCCAGCGCGGTCACGGTGTAGTCGACGCCGGGCGTTGTCTCGACGTCGGTGACCAGGTCGATGACGCTCGGCGGCCCGAAAGAGACCACCTCCACGCTTGCGACAATGGGCGAGAGCTCCGGGTCAGAATGCCCGCGAACCGCCGGCGTGCTCGAATCGGGCTGGATCGCTTGCAGTAGGTACAGAGAGGGATTCAGCCCGTCGTGAGCGGCGCTGGGGTCGACCAGCGCGATCGCCTTGGTCCACGTAACGCGGAGCTGCTTGGGGGTGAGCGCCTGCACCATCGCCATCAGCGGCGGGGTCGAATCCGCCACCTCGAAGCTCCAGGTGCGAGTCGAATGGGCGCCGCCGATGAGCGCGACGGTCGCCTGAACGGTCACGGTCTGGGCGCTCGCGAAGCCACCGACCGGCGCAACGGTCACGTGCACGACCTCGGCGTTTGTGCCGACGGAGCCGGTGAAGCCGGCCTGGACGACCCCCCCGACGATGGCGCCGACGCTATTGACCACGACGTGAACCGAGCTCACGTCGACGAGCACGCCGAGCCCGAACACGTCGAAGTCGATGCTGGTCGAGTCGAGCGGCGCCGGGCCCATGCCCTCGCCCTGGCCGTTGACCGGGACCTCGTTGGTGATGAAGGGAGCCGTCGCCGCGAAGAACTGCAGATTGTCGACGTAGAAGGCAGGCACCTCGAGCTCGACGACGGGCAACGCCGGCGGCACGAGCGCGGGGCCGAGGAGCGAGAGCCGGAAGCTGATCGAGTGCGGAACGACGGACGTGCTCGCGACGTCGACGGCCCAGTCCCAGTCGACGGGCGCGTGCAGACCGAGTGTTCGCCGCCCGACCTCGCCGCCGTCAAGAAGCACGCTCGCCACCCAGGAGAAGCCCGCAGGGAGTGCTCCCGTCGGAGCTCGTGTTCGAGCCTGAAACGTGAGGACGTTCCCCGGCGGGAACGTGCCAGTCTGGGTCACTTCCGCGTAGTCGCCTGGGCTGAAGAATGCCGGGAACCCTTGGCCGTCATGACCGAGGCAGAAGACGAAACTCCCGTTGGCCGGCACGACGCCGCGAGGCTGCATGCGCCCCGCGTCGGTAATCGGATCGGCATCGAAGGGATCGAGATCGGTGGTGAAGACGTAGCTGCCGATCGGGATCCCAACGACGAGAAACGACCCGAGCCCGGCCGGGGGGACCGTGACTCCGATGGAGGAAGTGATGGGAGGCACGGGCTCTCAACTCGCAATAATTGCGGCGCCGGTGTCGACACAGTGGGCGCCGAAGGCGAAGCCGCCCGAGCCAAGCGCCGCGGCGAAGTTCGCCCAGGTGTTGTTACGAAGCGTCGTGTAGGCGGGCGACGCGCCTGTGTCGTCGATCCCCCTGGCAACCGTCACGAGGCTCCCGTCCTTCGCGGTAAAGACCCAAGCGCCCAACGTGCCCGTCACGGTGGGAGGACTGGAGTGGTCGCACGTCAGCACGGCTCCTGCGAGGAAGTTGAATCCTCCGCCCGCATTTCCTGAGCCCCAGACGAGCGCGTTTGGTCCGCCGATGCCCACCGGTTGCGCGACTTGACCCATCGTGATCCCGCCGGCGCCATCGGTCATGTCCTGGATCTGCACGCCTGAGCCGATGCCTGGGCCGAAGATCACGTTCGCGTAGCCAAAGTCCATAAGCTGGAGCGTTGTGCCCGTGAGGTACGCGTCACCGTCAATGAGCAATTGCGCTTGGAACGAATCGCCCGGAGCGACCACGAGCACGCCTACGGACCACACGGAACGACCGCAGGTACCGGAGTCGGAAAACCCAGTGGTCCCAAAGCAGTCGAGAAAGATACCGCCCACCACGATGGGTCCGCCGAACGAGCACCGGTTGTACGTCGCACCGTTCGCGCCGACGCTATCGGCCGGGAAGGCTGCATCGTTGATGACGACGCTGGCGGACCCGCCGTCAGACGTGATGTCCGGCATTTGGGCGAGGCGCAACATGCCGCCGCGCGTGAGCTTGTAGCTGTTGGTGCTCGCGAGCGACCCAGCAGTAAAGCCCGACGCAACCGGCCGAGACACGTTCGCCGTCGCCACGGTATGGCCGATGGTGCTCGCCACCCAGGCGCCCGTATCGACATTGGGCGCGGTCGTGTCGACGAGGCGCACCGGAATCGCTGCGGATCCGCTGAACGCCGCGATCACGTAGGGAGAGAAGTCGGAGACGTCGCTCGTGTGCGCGAGCTGTCTCTGTCCGCCCCCTCCGGCTGACGGGTTGATCGTGGTCGTGCCGGCGTTGAGCGTCCCGCCCGTGTGGAGCGTCACCCTCGTCAGCTGAATCGTGAGCGTCGCGCCGTTGAAATCGAGCTTCGAGTAGTCGAGCCCGAAGGACGACGTATCGTCGCTCAGGTACGCAATCGTGGTGTTGCCATTGAGCGACTTGAAGAAAAGGACGCTGTTGAGGAACTGCGTTGTCAGCAGCGGCAGGAGCGCGGTGCCCGGATTGTCGTCGGACGCCGCAAGGCTGCTGTTGGCCGGGTCGACGTAGATGGCCGTCGTTGGCGTGTCGCTGTTGCAGGTGAGGGGTTCGTACGCGCGCGCGTCGACGAGCAGCTGCCGGAACGCGGCCGCCGTGAGGACCGGCTGAACTGGCGAGCCCATGCCGTGCGCCGCAGCGGTCGTCCCCTCCTGCCCTCGCGCGACCGAAACGACTGCGCCCGTGCGCATCGTGGCCATCATGATCTCGTCGTCGACGGTGACGCGGTACGTGCCGGCCGTCGGGAGCACGGTGGGATTGGTGACCGTGATCGTCGCGTCGACCGATGTGCACGGCGCGGCGAGGCTGAGGATGGCGTAGTTGACGAATCGCTCCATGGGCGCCCTCAGAGCTGCTTCTGCACTTCGAGCTGGTCGAAGAAGACGCGCCTGGTGACGTCCTTCGTCTGAAACCCGAAGCCGCCGTAGCCGCTGGTCAAGGGGGCGCTCCCGCTGTTCACGGCGAGGGCATCGTCGACGAAGGTTTCGCACCCAGGGGCGGGCACCCAGACGGGCGCGGTCACGAGGTTCACCGTGAGGTCGCTCCGGAAGGCTTTCAGGATGACGTCGCCGTTGACGTTGACGATCATGTCCAGGCGCAGGTGCAGCCAGGTGTTGTTCAGAAACGTCTCGCTCCCTTGCTTCAAGACGCCGCTCGTCCCCGGGGCGACCGGGGGGATCCCTGCCGCAAGGGAGCCCTTCACGATCACGATCCGGTGCGGGTCGTCGTCGTCCAGGCCAAGCAGGTACGCCGACGCCGCGACGGTGTTGCCCGCGAGGCCGGCGAAAAGAAAGGGCGCGAAGTTGGTCGGGGCGCCGCTGACGCCGCGCTTGACCGCAGCTCGGATGCTCGCGCCCTTGGTCATCGGCGCGAAGCCCGTCTGGGCCGCATAGAGGCCGACGGCTCCGGGCGTGTTGACGATGCTGTTGAAGCCGAAGACGAAGTTGCCTCCGCCGTTCGGTCGCGGCTCGCCCGTCGTTACGCCACGCTTCACGCTCCCGCTGTCGAGAGAGTCGCTAATGAATGCCCAGTCGGTTTCGGCCATCGGGAGTCCCTCTAGATGCCCACGTCGGTCAGGGTCCAAAACCGGCTGGGATCAGACTTGAAGAAGTTGTTTCCGGCGCCGCCGGTGAAAGAGAGCGGGCTGCCTCCAGCCGATGAAGCGATCTCGAACGAGTCGCCCCCGCCAAGCAGCGGGATGACAATGAAATAGGTCACCCGCGAATCGATCTCGGGAGGCAAGGCGCCGACGTTGCCGGTGTTGTAGAAGGTCGCCTCAACGTTCGTCGGGTATCCGCCGAGCGGCGCCGGCGTCGGGAGGACCACGCTCGGGGCGTTGATCGTGTTCGGCGGAGCGAAGGTGATCGGCAGGTCGGGGGCCACCGCCGAGAAGTCCTCAAAGGTCTGCGTCGTCACCCATTCGACGAAGGGCGCAGCTGCCGTGGAGCCCATGGAGAACGAATAGGTGCCGTTGCTCTTCCAGCCGGTCTCGAAGGCCTCGAACGCGCTCGAGCCGAAGACCGCAGCCTGGAGCTCCGGGGAGGTGAAGGTCCACACGTAGCTTTCGTTCGAATGCCACTGCTGCTCGAAGGCCTCGAAGGTGAGGGTCGTGTCGAAGAGCGCGGGGCTCGCGGCGTCCCAGACGAAGAGCGCGGTCTCGTTACCGGGGTGACTCGAGTCGGGTGCGGGCGCGGCGGGCATGCGCCACTCGCGCTCGAAGTGCTCGAAGTGCCCCGGCGTCGGGCCAAGCGTTCCGAACACGAGCGCCTGCGCGTTCGTCGGCGCGACGAGGTCCCCGACGAAGCTATCGACTCCCCAGCCGAGCTCGAAGCCCTCGAGGCGCGTCCAGCCCGTAATCGACGCAAATCGCGCGAAGCGAAAGGACACGCGCCGGTTCCAGAACCAGCCGGCCGCGAGGCCATAGCTCGAGCCGACCTGCTCGAAGGACAGATCGATAAGGGTCGGCGACCCGGGCTGCGCCCTGGCATCGACACCCACCGCGTGGACGGTGATGTCGGTCAAATCGCTCCTCCCGTGTCGCCGTCGAGGATGGTGACGACGCCCAGCACCGGGAATTGCCGCGGCAGGATGGCGACGTCGCGATGCTGCTGGTTCAGTAAAAAGTCGCTCGGAAGCCCACCGAGCTTTCGGACGCCGGCGACGCCTTCGAGCGTGGCGAAGAGAGGCGCCAGCGAGAACGCCGGCGACGGATTGCCGTTGTCGTCGACGTAGTTGGCGCCGAAATCGACGTTCGGATTCGCTGTCCCGTCGGGTTGCAGGATTGCGAAGTAGCTCGCGAGCGCCGTCCGCAGGTTGAGACCCACCTGGGCACCGAGGAAGCGCTGGGCCTTGTACACGCGCACGAACACGTCGATCGCCAGGTACGCAGCCGTCAGCACCGTCACGCGGAAAGTGAGCGTGCTCGGGTAGGTGACCGTGACCATGGTCAGCACCGAGGTGAGAAGCGTGCCCGAGGCCGTCCCCCCTCCGACGGGCACGATGTAGAGGATCCCGCTGTTCTCCGCGACGGCCGGGTCTTCATTGCTCGTCGTCATCAGGGCCCGGGCGACGCCGGCGACGCGCTTGGCGTTGATCTCGAAGTCCGGGCGCGACACCGTGCGCGTGTTCGCGCTGAGGCTCACGGGGGCCAGCGTCTGGATTTGGGCGATGGTCTGCCGGTCGAGCCCCCCTTGCGCCTTGGCGGCATTGGTCGCGCTGACCGTGACCGGGTTGCCCAGATTGTCGGTGAACGTCCCCTGCAGGCGGTTGATGGTGCCCGGGTCGACGTTGCCGACGCTGCCGCCGCCGGTCTTGTAGACGACCGCGATCGAGCCGCTCGGGACGTGACCGTTGATGGCGTTTCCGAAGCGCACCGTCGCGCGGTCATTCTGGTCGACCACGACGAGGAAGTGCCGATCCGCCGGGCCCGACGCGAGGAAGTTGTCGACCTGGAGGTAGGTCCCATCGGCCGCCGTGATCGCGGCCGAACCGTCGAGGTACGGGGTCGCCGAGAGCACGACGGCTTGGTCGGGCAGACCGCTCGAGTCGAAGGTGTCGGTCGCGCTCGCGCTATTTTCGACGAGCACCGAGACCGTAGGGGGATTGAGCGCCGGCGCGAACACGGCATCCGCCAGGAGCTGAAAGGTGACCGGCGAGGTGATGTCCGCCGTGAGGATGGTCGTCCCTCGCGGGATGGTGACCGATCCGGTGGGGGGCGCCTTGAGGGTGAGCGATTCGCTCGTCTGCGCCGCCTGGACCCCCTGGGGCGCGTAGCCCAGCATCTTGGCCAGGTTGATGACGTTCTTTCGCTGCGTGGCGGTGACCAGGCGCGCCTCGCGAGCTTGGCTGTCCTGGTAGAACGTCAGGACGTCGCCGACGAACGCGTAGAGCTCGAGCAGGATGTCGCCGAAGTTGGCGACGTTGAAGTCGGTCCACGTGGGGTAGACGGACCGCACGAGCGCCTGCAACCGAAGCCGGAGTGCCGCAAAGTCCTTGTCTGTATAGTCGAGCGACGCCGGAACAATCGAATTCATGCGGCCACCGCGATGGCCACCGACTGGTCGACGTTCGCGAACAGCACATTGTTGCCGCTGACGTTGGCGGCGATGACGTCGTAGACGAGGTCCAGGATGAGTAGGCGCTGCGTCGGGTCGAAGCTCGCGTCGACCCGCACGTTGACGACGCGCGGCTCCCAGCGGGTCAATGCCTCGAGCGTGTAGAAGCGCGCGAGCTCAACGAGGAGTGGTCCCTTGCGGTGCTGGAGCAGGTACAGCTTCGATCCGAAGTCCGGGCGCCACTCGAGTTCGCCCTGGTGCTCTCCGCTATCGTCGCCCGCCCTGGTTCCGAGCACCTGGCCGACGCAGGCCTTGACTACGGGCAAAGCGTTGTCGTTGGCGAAATCGTTCTTTTGATCGCGCACGAAGGGACGCAGCAGTCCGGAGCCGAGAAAACCGACCATCCCGGCGGCGAGCGTAGCAACGATCGTTGTTCTTGGGCTACGGAAAGCCCGCCCGCACGGTGGTGAGGAGCTTGATGGCGAGGTCGATCGGCACGAGGGCCTTTTTCGCGTCGCCCCCGAGCTCCGTCACTCCAAGCGGCAATTCGGGCAGGCCGGCAAGCCCGAGGAGCAGGTTCACGATCTCGACGATCTGCCCGATGCCCGTCGAGCTCTGATTCAGATTCACCATCGCGGCGTTCAAATCGTCGGTCGCGCAATCAATCGCCGTCTGGAGCTGGATACTGCCGAGTGCGAAGACGTACGTCTGGGCGGCGAGAATCCGCACCTGCTTCAGCAGGAAGGCGAGAACGACGCCGCGTACGCCCGTGAGGTAGGCGATGAGGACGTCGAGGACCCCACCGATGAGAACCGGCACCGAGAGCTGCGGCAGCATCTTCAGGACCTTGGCCACGGCTTTCGCGAGCTGCGGAAAGCACTTCACGAGCTCGGTGGGGTTGGGCGGGGGCCCCAGGCACTTCTCGACGGCCTTGATGCAGTTGGTCATCGCGACCAGGACGTCGAGGATGTTGAAGATCGGCACCATCGGCACGAGCGCCGTGTTCACCTGGGCGACCAGGGAGTTGGTGAGCTCGTCGGCTGTCGGGATCTTGCCGTTCGGGAACGTCGCACAGATCTTCGCGCCTCCGGGGAGCATGACGCAGAGCTCGCCGGCGACAGAGAGGCGGACGCAGAAGGTGTTGAGGTCGGGGAGCGGCATCGGGCCTCAGATGTTGTGCGGCCCGTCGACGACCTTGCGGCTGTTGAGGACGATCGACAGAGCGTCGACGATGAACTGGCCGTTGGTCTTGATGTAGACCGCGGCGTTGCCAAAGATCGAGATGCCCGGACCGGTCGCGCTCGTCCCATCGAACTCGATCATGTCCCCCGCTTTCTTGTCCTTGATGCGTAGACCTTCGTGCCCTGGGCGGTTGTCGATCGTGATCGAGTAGCGCTCGGTCTCGAGGCAATCGACGTCGGGCGCCTCGTCGGCCGCGAGCCCGAGGACATCGGTGGGCATTTCGCTGTTGCCGCCGGGGGCCCCCCACTGGGCCGGCAGGTAGTAGGGCTGGTCGGGGTCGCCCCCCTTGAAGAGCACTGCGACCTCGGCGTGCAGGCGCGGCACCATCTTCAGCCCCCGCTGCGGCGCGCCTCCCCCCGGCATCCCGAGCGGCCAGGCCCAGGGGCCCGCGTCGTCCATCAGCCCGGGCACTCGGACGCGTACGCGCGCGAGCCCCTTGGGGTCGTTGCGGTCGACGACCTCGCCGACGTGCATGGCGAAATATCGGATGTCGCCGTGTTCGTTCTCGGTCATTTGCGGTAGGTGGTGAGGGTTCGCTGGTCGACAAAGACCGTGATGGGCTTGAGCTTCTTCGGGTCCTCGGGGGGCTTGGTATTCAGGGCAGCGTCGCTCCGCTGTCCGACCGCCGCCGGGCTCCCTTGCGAGCCGTCGCTGTGGCAGGTGAGGTCGAGCACGTACGACGTCGCCGTCAATTTGTGCTTCGCGGCTTTCACGTAGTACTTGCCGCTCAGGCGCTTGCTGATGCCGCGGACCTCGATGACCTGCGTCGCGCTGACGCTCGGGTCGCCCACGACCGAGAGCGAGAGCTGGACGGTGGCTTGCTGCGCGCGAATGTACTTGCCGTCGACTTGGTGCTTGGCGACGGCGGCCGTCGGCGCCGTCGTCAGGATGACTGCATCCTGAGCGATCGTGACCGTCTTGGTCGTGAGGTCGCGCTTGGAAACGGTGTGCGTGATAGGCGCCACGCCGTCGCGCTTGGTCTCGCTGTTGCTCGCGCGCTCGTTGATGTCCTTCTTTTCCGTCGGGTCGCGGCCTTTGGCGGCGATCGCGCCCGGGGCCATCGTGACGTCGTTCTCGACCGAGAAGTCGAGCACGTCGCCCTGCTCCGGGTCGGTGTAGTACTCGAACGTTCGGATGGGCGCCGCATCCATGTTGCGCCGCTCGAAGTGCATTCCGTCGGCCTTGATGGCGAAGACGTAGCCGTGCCGGCGCGCCAGGTGCGCGAGGAACTGCGCGTCGGTCATTCGCGCCTGCTGAGTCGTCATGCTGGCGAAGACGCCTGGCGCTTGCTTCTTAGCCTCATCGAGGAGCGCCTGCGACGCGGGTATGCCGTAGCGCTTTGCGATCGCCTGGGCGATGTCGTGCGGCGACATGTTCTCGAAGCACTGGCTCTTGGTGTCCTTGTTGAGAAGGATCGACTCGGCGAGCGCTTCGACCTTCAAGGCCTTGCTGCCGGTGATCTTGCCGACGACCATCGTGCGCGCGGTGGTCATGTTGCCGACGTAGCCCCAGGAGACGACGAGCTTGTTGCCGTGCTTCCAGAGCGGATCGTCGAAGAGCGCGAGGTCGAAGTTGTCGAGGTCGAGCTCGAGCTTGTCGGCCTTCGACTCCTCGTCGTCGAACGCGAACGACAGCACGCGCTCGGTGACGTCGACGGCCTCCGCGTGGCCGCCGGGGGGCGCGACCTTCACGTAGTAGGCCGGAGCGTCGCGCCTAGAGATCACGCCTCGACTCGTCGAAGATCTCGGTCAGCACCGTGCGAACCGATGGGATGATGAGGGCGGCCCCCGGCTCGAGCACGATGGTGGGGTCGAAGATCGGATCGGGCTGGAAGTCGGCGATGATCCACCAGAGCAGGGCCGCGTCGGGAATGGGCGAGAAGTAGCGCGCAGCGAGCTTGGGCAGGCTATCGCCCTGCCGCACGAGGTGCTGGCGGTTGTCGGCAAAGGGCGCGTAGCGGAAGGGCTCGCGGTCGGTCAAAAGGAGCTTCCCGGTCACCGGGTCGGTGAACGAGGCGCAGTACTGGTAGCGAGAATAGAGCTGCGGAGGCATCAGAGGCCCGTGCTCCGGATGGTCCCGTCGGCGAGGACGTCGCCGGCGTAGAGACGGAAGTCGCGGATCTCCTCGATCGTGACCTTCACTGCGGTGACGACAGGCGCGCCCAGCCTGTTGAACTGGGTGTGCTTGATGGAGAGCTTGCGAATGACGCACGTCAGGGCGGCGAGCTGGGGCCAGTAAAAGAGCACGCGGGGGGGCGCGCCCGTCGCCAGGCTCTGGTTGGTCCCGCGCTGCGAGTAGCAGAGCGAGAGCAGGAACCGGCGCGCGTGGGCGATGGAGTCGAGCTTGTTTCCCGTGTCGTCCAACGCGCGGAACGCGAGCTCGAACGAGAAGCCGTGGTTGTCGGTCTGCTGGTACTGCAGGGGCATGTGCGAGAGGCCGAGCACGGGGAGCTTGTTCCAGTTGACCGAGAGCGCCTCCTCGAGCTCCGTCGGGTTGAACTGAGCGGTCAGCACGTTCTCTTTGCTGGCCGGGCGCGAGAGGTCGACGATCGACATGCGGGTGGGGGTGTTTTTCTCCATGCGCTCACCCCGGGACCGGCGCCGGCGTGTAGTTGCGCGTCTCGTCGTTCTTGCGCGCCTTGGTGACCGCTTTGCCGATCACGTCGCTGTCGAGCATGACGTTCACGTTGATGGGCGGCCCGCCCTCGGTGTTCCTCGAGATCTGCTCGAGGTGGGACGTCATCGTACCGAGGTCGGCGCCCTCGCCCGGCCCAGGCTCCCCGCCGGCGGCGGCGAGCGCCGGCATGGCCTGAGATGCCAGGTCCTCCCGGCGCGCCCCGCCGGCGGCCGACCAGGGGCTCACGTTGGCCGGTAGGGCGAAGCTGGCGGCCGGGCCGACGCTGGCGACCGGGCCGGCATCGCCCTGGGGCCGTAGCCCGCTCGCCAGGGGGATTTCCCCCGGCTGAAGGCCTCCGACCGCCACCCCTCCCATGCCGCTCGCCGATTGCCGCTGATCGGGGCGTAGCCCGGTTCCGCCGGCCACCCCCATGTCCTTGGCCATCTCGTTGTGCATGGTGTCGCGGAAGGCGGCGATGTCCTTCTGCCAGCTGGTCTTTTTGCCGAGCAACCCCGCGATGGTGTCGACGATGCCCCCGACCACACTCACG
>Ga0070717_10002227_pt1 | contig 13602 bp, 12 predicted proteins | sample LARL113metaG_FD_71366 | JGI IMG/M metagenome (GOLD analysis project Ga0070717, IMG submission 71366) | Corn, switchgrass and miscanthus rhizosphere microbial communities from Kellogg Biological Station, Michigan, USA - LAR L11-3 metaG | ecosystem: Host-associated > Plants > Roots > Rhizosphere ... | reverse complement strand
CCGCGGCTCCGCGGCAGCTCGTCCTGCGCGGACTGCCAGGGGGGACGTACGTCGAGGTGCGCCGGAACGCGAAGTCCGGCGAGGTCGTGCTCCAGGGAACGGTCGGAGCGGGGGAGATCGACAGGTTCGCCGGTAGCCGGTTCTACCTCCTCGTGCGCCGGCCGGCCGGCCTCCGCGTCACGCTCGCCGGCCGCGCGGTCGCGCTGCCCGGGGCGCACAACCTGCGCGTTCTCGTCACTCCCGAGCGGACGACGCGCCTCAGCAGGTGAGCAGCCCGCGCCCGCGGGCAGTCGTCGTCGTCACCGGCAGCGAGCTCGTCCGCGGCGAGCGCACGGACCGGAACGGCCCCTTCCTCGCCGCCGAAGCGCTGCAGCGCGGGCTCGAGCCCGCGCGGATCACGATCGTCGGCGACGCGCCCGCGGAGCTCGAAGCCGTGCTGCGCGAGGGGCTGCAGTCGGATGCGTGCCTCGTCTCCGGCGGGCTCGGACCGACCCACGACGACCGCACGGTGGAGCTCCTTGCGCGCGCTGCCGGAGTCGAGCTGGTCGTGGACGAGGGGCTCGAGCACGAGATCGAGGCGGTCTCGCGGGCGGTCGCGGAGCGGCTGCGGCGGCCCTACGCGGACTTCGCGCCCGGCGTGACCAAGCAGGCCACGCGGCCCGCCTCCGCGGCCTCGATCGGGCTCGCCGGCACCGCACCGGGCCTCGTGCTGCGTGCGCCGACGGGCTGCGTCGTCGTCATCCTCCCGGGGCCGCCGAGCGAGCTGCGGCGGCTCTGGCCGAACGCGGTGGCGAGCGAGCCGTTCCAGGAGCTCCTTGCCCGGACCCGCCCGCCCGGAAGGCGCGTGCTGCGTCTGTTCGGCGTCAGCGAGTCCGCGGTCGCGCGAGCGCTCGAGGAGGCCGGAGGCGACGGCGGCGGCGTCGAGGTGACGATCTGCGCCCGCGACTTCGAGATCCACGTCGACCTGCTCGTCGAGCCCGGCGCGGACGAGCGCGCGGATGCGCTCGAGGCGTCCCTCGTTGACCCGCTCGAGGACTGGCTCTTCGCGCGCGACGAGCGCCTCGTCGAGGAGATCGTCCTCTCGCTGGCGACCGTGCAGGGCCTCCGGCTGGCGACCGCCGAGTCCTGCACCGGCGGAATGGTGGCGGCGCGGCTCACGGACGTCCCCGGCTCGAGCGCGAGCTTCGTCGGCAGCGTCGTCGCGTACTCGGACGACGTGAAGCGCTCGGAGCTGGACGTGCCGGAAGAGCTGCTCGTGGCGCACGGAGCCGTCTCGTCGGAGGTCGCCGCTGCGATGGCGGAGGGCGCTCGGCAGCGGCTCGGCGCCGACGTCGCCGTCTCGGTGACCGGGATAGCAGGTCCGGGCGGCGGGACACCCGAGAAGCCGGTCGGGCGCGTCCACATTCACGCCGCCGGCCCCGACGGGTCGCTTACGCGCATGCTCGACCTGCCCGGCGAGCGTCGTCAGATCCGCGTGCGCGCTACCGTCACCGCGCTCCACCTTCTCCGTGCGCTTCTGACCGGAAGTCGCGACGAACCCGCGTGACTCGCGCCGCTAGCGTGGCTCGCGATGAACGGCTACGGCTCTTCCTGGCTCTCCGCATCCCGGAAGGCGGGCTCGACGAGATCGAGCGCTGGCAGCGGGAGCAGCTGCCGAACGTGCGTGTGGTCCCGCGCGAGCACCTGCACGTCACGCTCGCCTTCCTCGGCCGGCGACCGGCCGGCGAGCTCGAGACGATCGTGGCAGCGCTGCGGGAGGCGGCGGCGGGAGCGGACGAGATCCGCCTCACTCCGGTTCGCTACCGCGAGACGCGGAGCGTCGGCATGCTCGAGCTCGACGACGAGTCGGGCAATTCGGCTCAGCTCGCCGGGGATCTCCAGGAACGGCTGGAGCGGCTCGGCGTCTATCGCCGCGAGGCACGACCCTGGCTGCCGCACATCACGGTCGCGCGCTGGCGTGGCCGGCCCCGGCTGCGGCCCGAGGCGCCGCCCGGGCGAACGTTCGTTCCGTCCGACGCGGCTGCTTACCTATCCCGGCTGCACCCCGACGGGGCGCGGTACGAAGTTTTGGAATCTGTCGCTTTAGGAGGCTGAGGTGGACAAGCACGAGGCACTCGACGTAGCGCTCGGCCAAATCGAGCGGCAGTTCGGCAAGGGATCCGTGATGAAGATGAGCGACCGGGCGGCGGTCTCGATCGGCGCCGTCTCGACCGGCTCGCTCGCGCTCGATCTCGCCCTCGGGATCGGCGGCCTGCCCCGCGGCCGGATCGTCGAGATCTTCGGCCCCGAGTCCTCGGGCAAGACGACGCTCGTCTACCACGTGATCGCCGAGGCGCAGCGGCGTGGCGGCATCTGCGCCTTCATCGACGCCGAGCACGCGATGGACCCGAACTACGCGAAGCGGATCGGCGTCGACATCGACAACCTCCTCGTCTCGCAGCCCGACACCGGCGAGCAGGCGCTCGAGATCGCGGAGCTCCTCATCCGTTCCGGTGCTCTCGACGTCGTCGCGGTCGACTCGGTCGCGGCGCTGACTCCCAAGGCCGAGATCGAGGGCGAGATGGGCGACTCCCACGTCGGTCTGCAGGCGCGCCTCATGAGCCAGGCACTGCGCAAGCTCGCCGGCACGCTCAACCGCACCGACACGATCTGCATCTTCACGAACCAGCTCCGCGAGAAGATCGGTGTCATGTTCGGGAACCCCGAGACGACACCGGGTGGCCGCGCGCTGAAGTTCTACTCGTCCGTGCGGCTCGACATTCGCCGGATCGAGACGCTGAAAGAGGGCGTCGAGGCGTTCGGCAACCGTGTCCGCGTCAAGGTCGTGAAGAACAAGGTGGCGCCGCCGTTCAAGCAGGCGGAGTTCGACATCATCTACGGCTCGGGCATCTCCTGGGAGGGTACGGTTCTCGATTCGGCGCTCGACCGCAAGGTCGTGACCAAATCCGGCTCGTACTTCAGCTTCGGCGACGAGCGGCTCGGCCAGGGACGCCAGAACGCAACGGCTTTCCTCCGCGAGCATCCCGACGTGACGCAGCAGATCCTCCAGCAGATCCAGGTGGAGCTCGGCTCGGAACAGGTCGCCTCGGCGCGCCTGCTGCCGACCACCGGCGAGGAGTCCGCAGGGAGCAACGGCAAGGCCGAGATGGCGGCGGAGGCACTGGCGGCGGCCGAAGCCGAGGCGTGACGCCCACCGTCACCGCGCTGCACGAGCGCAAGCGTGGCCGTGTGGGCGTCGAGCTCGACGGCCGCCGGTGGCGGGTGCTGCCCACGGACGTCGTCGTCCGGGCGGGGCTGGGAGTCGGGCGTCCGCTCGATCGGCAGACGGCGCGCGAGCTCGCACGTGAGCTGCGCCGCGCGAAGGCTCTTGCCCAGGCGACGCGTCTGCTGCGCGCGGGCGGCCGCTCGCGAGGCGAGCTCGAGCAACGTCTGTCACGGGCCCGCCACTCCGATTCCGCGCGTGAGGAGGCGGTCGGCGCCCTCGAGCGTGCCGGCGTGCTCGACGACGCTCGCCTCGCCGAGAGCCGTGCCGAGTTGCTCGCGCGGCGGGGTTACGGCGACACGGCGATTCGCGCAGACCTCCGTCGGCGCCTGATCCCTGCCGAGAGCGCGGCCGACGCGGTCGCTGCCCTCGAGCCGGAGGTGGTCCGGATCCGGCCGCTGCTCGAGGGCAAGTCGGTCACCCCTGCGCTCCTGCGGCGACTCGCGGGCCGAGGTTTCTCACGCGACACGCTCGACGAGATAGCGGTCGCGTTTGCACAGGAAGCTTGAGAGCTGTAGGATCCGTGGGCATTCCATTTGACGTTTTGCCTGCAAAAGCAGCTTTTCCGAAACCACATCCGATGAGCGACACCAGGCGTCCGACGACTCGGAGGTCGCGCAAGAGATAGCGCGACGACCCTCCGGTGTGCCTACATCCGCCGGAGTGAGGCTTCTCGGATGGCTGCCGGGGTGGGCCCGGCGCCGGATGGAACGTGCCGTCGCTGACAGCGGCCGGCCCGTCGAACGAGGAGCCGGGCACGTGATCGGGATCGGAATCGCCATCGGGCTCGCAGCAGGGGTCGGGGTAGCCCTGCTTGCGGTGTCGGTCTTCGGCACGACCGGCGTGAGCAAGGCGCGGCGGATTCGCGACCAGCTGCTGGAGGACGCCCAGCGCGAGGCCGAGGCGGTGCGGCGCGAGGCACAGGTGGAGGCCCGCGAGCAGGCCGTTCGGTTGCGGAGCGAGATCGACTCCGAGCTCACCGACCGGCGCGCGCAGGTCATGAAGATCGAGGAGCGCGTCCTCGCCAAGGAGCTCGAGATCGAGCGAAAGCTCGAGGAGCTGTCGCGGCGGGACCAGGGCCTCGCAGACCGGGAGGAGAACATTCGCAGCGTCCAGGAGGAGCTCAAGGACGCGAAGCGCTCTCAACAGGCGGAGCTCGAGAGGGTCGCGGCCCTGACGCAGGCCGAAGCGCGGGCTCTGCTGCTCGAGCGCGGAGAGGAACAGGCGCGGCACGAGCTTGCACGGCGCGTCCGGACGCTCGAGGACGAGGCACGCGCCGAGTCGAAGCGCCGCGCCCGGAACCTCGTCGCCGACGCGTTGCAGCGCGTCGCAGCCAGCCACACCGCCGAGACGACGGTGACCGTGGTGGAGCTCCCGTCCGACGACATGAAGGGCCGGATCATCGGTCGCGAAGGTCGCAACATCCGCGCGCTCGAGCACCTCACCGGCGTCGACTTCATCGTCGACGACACCCCGCACGCCGTCGTGCTCTCGTCCTTCGACGGCCTCCGCCGCGAGATCGCGCGGCTCACGGTGGTCAAGCTCCTGGAAGACGGGCGGATCCACCCCGCCAGGATCGAGGAGACCTACTACGAGTCGAAGGCGGAGGTCGAGGAGATCGTCCGTCAAGCCGGCGAGCAGGCGGTCTTCGAGGCGAACTGCGGGCCCTTCCACGAGGAGCTCGTCGCGATCCTCGGGCGGCTCCGCTTCCGCACGAGCTATGGCCAGAACGTTCTCAAGCACACGCTTGAGGTCGTGCACCTGGCCGGGATCATGGCCACCGAGCTCGAAGCGAGCGTCCAGACCGCCAAGCGCGCGGCGATGCTCCACGACATCGGCAAGGCGATGACGCACGAGGTGGAGGGCTCGCACGCCCTCATCTCCGCCCAGCTCGCCCGCCGCTACGGCGAGTCTCAGGGTGTCGTGCACGCGATCGAGGCACACCACTACGAGGTCCAGCCACAGACGGTGGAGGCAGTCCTCCTGATCGCGGCCGACGCCGTCTCGGCGAGCCGTCCGGGCGCCCGCGGCGAGAGCCTCGAGCAGTACATCAAGCGGCTCGAGGCGCTCGAGGAGCTCGCTGCCTCGAAGCCCGGAGTCGAGAAGGTCTACGCCCTCCAGGCGGGCCGCGAGATCAGGGTGATCGTGAGCCCCGGGGACGTGGACGACGACGAGGCGGCACTTCTCGCCCACCAGATCGCGCGGGAGATCGAGGACCGCCTCGAGTATCCGGGCCAGGTCAAGGTGACCGTGATCCGCGAGAGCCGTTCGGTCGACGTTGCGAAGAACCACGCCGCACCGCCGGCGTCGCAGCCGGAGCCTCGGCCCGAGGCCGACTCGCCGATCCAGGCCGCCTAGGGCTGCTCAGGTGCGGGCGACGGCCCGCGGCGTCACGTGAACGCGTTGACGGCTCTGGCTACGACGAGCCCGAACAGCGCCAGCGCCACGGTCGACTGCACGAGCATCACGTACTTCGCCCGGAGGCTCAGCGGCATCACGTCGGTGGGACTGAATGCCGTCGCGTTCGTGAAGCCGAGGTGGAGGTAGTCGAGAAACAACGGCCTCCAGCCTGGTGGCGCCAGCTCCGGGCTCATCTGCTGCGTGAACGCGAAGTCGACAGGCGCCTGATCGGGCGTGCGCACGATCGGCCCGCCGCTGTCCATCAGCCAGTAGAGCAGGCCGAAGGCGAGATTGTTCCCCAGCCAGATGAGGGCGCCGGTGGCCAGGAGCTTCGAGGCCTCCTGGGCGACGCCCTGGCCCTTGATCAGGTCGTAGACGAGCACCGCCGTCGCCCAGAGCGCAGCCAGGACGAGTGCCACGACGAGGGTGACTGCGATGCGGTGCACCCAGTGGCTTCGCCTCGCCAGACGGGCGGGGTTGCCCGCGACGAGCGCCACCAGCAGGACCCCTTCGAGCGCCGGCACGAGCCAGGCGACGTGCACGGCCGACTGGCTGGGGAGCCAGAGTCGAATGGCGACGGTGAATCCGATGTAGAGCACCAGCGCCGCCGCGGGGGGCCAGCGCGATTCGCCGAGGGCGTCCGAGCTCGCGTCGGCGACAGCGGCTCCGGGTGCAGCCTCCGAGGGAGAGCTCACCTCACCATCGTCGCACAGGTCTATCGTCGCACTGGTGGCGGGCGATGTTCCTCGGCACCGTCATCTGGCTCGCGACGCTTCCCGTGCAGCTCACGACGTAGGTAGTGGTCGCAAAGCACGGCGGTACGCTGTGCCGATGCGCCGGTACTGGGTCACGACGTTCGGCTGCCAGATGAACGCCCACGACTCGGAGCGGATCAAGGGGCTGCTCGAGGAGCTGGGGCTCGGCGAGGCCGCCGGGCCGGAGGAGGCGGACGTACACGTCCTCAACACCTGCACGATCCGCGAGAAGCCCGACACGCGCTTCGCGGCGCACATGGGCAACGCGGCGAAGCAGAAGCGCGAGCGCCCGGGCACCGTGATCGCGGTCGGCGGCTGCTACGCCGAGGCTCAGCGGGAGCGACTCTTCGAGCTCTATCCGGACGTCGACGTCGCCTTCGGCCCGGGAACCATCTCCCACCTCGGGGAGTGGCTCGGCGCCGGCGGCGAGGGAGTCGAGCGCGCCTCGTTCGGCATCGGCGAGGAGCGCGCGTTCGCCGCGCAGCTGCCGACGCACCGCGAGCGTCGCTTCCAGGCGTGGGTGCAGGTGTCGATGGGCTGCAACTCCGTCTGCTCGTACTGCATCGTCCCGGCCGTCCGCGGGCGCGAGACCTCGCGCCGTCCCGGCGAGATCCTGGCCGAGGTGCAGCGGCTCGCTGAGGAGGGCGTGCGCGAGGTGACGCTGCTCGGCCAGAACGTCAACTCGTACGGCCGCGGCGTCGGCTCGAGCTTCGCCGAGCTGCTGCGTGCGGTCGACTCGGTCGTGGGCATCGACCGGCTCCGCTTCACGAGCCCGCACCCGAAGGACTTCCGGCGGGACGTGATCGCCGCGATGGCCGAGTGCGCCGCGGTCTGCGAGCACGCCCACCTGCCGCTGCAGTCCGGCGCGACCCGTGTCCTGAAGGCGATGCGGCGGACGTACTCGCGCGAGCGCTACCGGCGGCTCGTCGACGAGCTCCGGGCATCCATTCCGGACCTGGCCCTCACGACGGACATCATCGTCGGCTTCCCCGGCGAGACCGAGGAAGACTTCCGCGAGACGCTCGAGGTCGTGGAGGAGGTCGGCTTCGACGGCGCCTTCACCTTCGTGTACTCACCTCGCGCGGGCACCGAGGCGGCCGCGATGCCGGATCAGGTACCGGACGAGGTGAAGCGCGACCGCATCGAACGACTCGTCGAGGTCGTCCAGGGGGTCGCGGCGGAGCGGAACGAGCAGCGCGTCGGGATGGTCGAGGAGGTGCTCGTCGAAGGCCCGAGCCGTACCGAGCCCCTGCTCATGCGGGGTCGCACGCGCCGGAACACGACGGTCAACTTCACCGGCGACGCCGCTCCCGGCGAGCTCGTGCCCGTCGTGATCTCCGGCGCGACTTCGACGACGCTGTCCGGGACTCACCTTGCGGCAGCTGCAGCCTAGAGACCTCGTCTGGGACGGCTGCCTCAACGTCCGCGATCTCGGCGGGCTCCCGACCCGCGACGGCGGCGAGACGCGGTTCGGCTCGATCGTGCGGGCGGACAGCGTCCGGCAGCTGAGCGACGAGGGCTGGGAGGCGCTCGTCGCTCACGGCATCCGGACCGTCGTCGACCTCCGGGGTGACGACGAGAGGGCCGAAGACCCTCCTGCCGAGCTGCCGGTGGAGGTCGTCCACGTGCCGTTCTTCGAGGCGAACGACGCCGAGTGGCACGAGATCAGGAGGGAGCTCGACGCTGCCGTGGCGGCCGCTCCCGATGTGCCGACTGCGACTCGGGACGTCTACATGATCTTTCTCGAGCGCTTCCGGGACAACGTGGCGGCCGCCGTCCGGGCCGTTGCGGCTGCGCCGGAAGGAGGCCTCGTGATCCACTGCGTGGGCGGCAAGGATCGCACCGGGCTCCTCACCGCCTTCCTGCTCCACCTCGCAGGCGTGGAGGACGAGGAGGTCGCAGCCGACTACGCGCTGAGCGAGGAGCGGCTGCGCCCGCGCCACGAGCGGTGGTTCGCGGCCGCCGAGAGCGACGAAGAGCTGGAGCGCCTGCAGCGCATCGCGCAAACCCCGGCGGCCTCGATGGTCGGCGTCTTCGCCGAGCTCGAGCGGCGCCACGGCGGGGTGGAGGGATATCTGCGCGATGCGGGCGTCGCGGACGAGGAGATCGAGCGCCTCCGCACGCGTCTCCGTGGCTGAGCTCGTCATCGGCCTCTTCGGGCCGACCGCAAGCGGGAAGTCGGACGTCGCGGCTGCGCTCTCGGAGCTGATCCCCGCGGAGGTCGTCTCCGCCGACGCGATGCAGGTCTACGACGGCCTGCCCATCCTCACCAACCGGTCGCCGCATCCCGAGCGACTCGTCGGGATCTGGCCGCTCTCGCACAGCGCCTCCGTTGGCGAGTTCGCGCCGCTCGCGCACGCTGCGATCGACGAGGCCCTCGCCGCCGGCCGAACGCCGCTCGTGGTCGGCGGCACCGGCCTCTACTTCCGCGCTGCGCTCGCCGAGCTCGAGCTGCCGCCGGCGCCGCCGCCCGGCGCACGTGAGCGCTGGGAAGCCATCTACGACGAACACGGCGCCGACGCAGCCCACACCCGCCTGGCGGAGCTCGACCCGGCCGCCGCGGAGCGGATCCATGCCAACGACCGGCGCCGCGTCGTGCGCGCGCTCGAACTTGCGGAGGCGGGCGGCTCGCTCGTCCCGCGCCGCGAACAGCTCTTCGAGGGGGCATGGCGGCATCCGACCCTCGTCGTGGGGCTCGACGTGCCGGAGCCCGAGCTCGAGCGGCGGATCGCGGAGAGGACGCGGCGCATGTTCGAGCGCGGCGTGGAGGACGAGGCACGTGCCGCACTCGCCGCCGAGCCGTCCGCCACCGCGGAGAAGGTCATCGGTCTGCACGAGGTGGCCACGCTGCGCCGCGAGGAGGCGATCGACGCGCTGATCGTGCGCACTCGCCGCTACGCCGCCTATCAGCGGAAGTGGCTCCGGCGCCTCGAAGGGGTCGTTATCGTCGCGGCCGACCGGCCGCCGGAGGAGACCGCCGCTGAGATCGTCGAGCTGGCACGCACACGGGAACGTCTATCTCGTCCATGAAGGGCCTGCGGACGGCGTCGACCTGACCGGCACGGACGGCGCCGTCGAGGTGCTGGCGGTGGAAGGGGACGACGTGACGATCGGGATCCTCAACCCCGACGGCTCGCATGCGGAGATGTCCGGGAACGGGACGCGCATCGCCGCCGCCTGGCTGATGGGCCGAACCGGCTCGGAGCACGCTCGCGTTCACGTCGGACCGCGAACCGTCCAGGTCCGGCGAACCGAGGACGGCCTCTACGAGTCCGAGCTCGGGCCGGTGGAGGTCGGCGCGCCCGAGGTCGTGGACGGCATCGAGCTGACTCCGGTCTCGGTCGGCAACCCGCACGCCGTCGTCGTGGGCGATCCCGAGGGGATCAGCCAGCTCGGTCCCCGGCTCGAGACGAATGCGCGCTTCCCGGAGCGGACCAACGTCCAGGTCGCCCGCGTCGAGCGGCCCGGCGAGGTCACGGCGCGCGTGTGGGAGCGCGGGGTGGGGGAGACGGCCGCGTCGGGAACGAGCGCCGTCGCGGTCGCGGCGGCGACCCACCCCGAGGGCGAGGTCGTCGTGCACTTCCCCGGCGGCGACCTGCGAGTGCGCCTCGCCGATGGCCGCGCGTGGCTCACGGGTCCGGCGGAGCCGGTCGCTCCGTAGTCAGCTGCCGATCTCGAACTCGCGCAGCACGTCGTTCAGCGACATGCGGTCGTGGGACTCGTCCCGCCAGCCGACGATCAGCGGTGTCGGCAGGCCGTAGGTCCCCGCGGGAAAATCGCGCTGGCGCACGCCGGGGACGACGACGGCCCGCGGCGGCACGGCTCCGCGATGCTCGACCGGCTCCTCCCCGGTGACGTCGACGATCGGCACCGAGGCGGTGATCACGACGCCGGCACCGAGAATCGCCTGCTCGCCGACGATGCAGCCCTCGGTGACGATGCAGCGCGAGCCGATGAAGGCTCCGTCCTCGACGATCACCGGCCGGGCATTGACGGGCTCGAGGACGCCGCCGATCCCGACGCCGCCGGCGAGGTGGACGTCGGCCCCGATCTGCGCACAGGAGCCGACCGTGGCCCAGGTGTCGACCATCGTGTTCGGCCCGACCCAGGCGCCGATGTTGACGTAGCTCGGCATGAGGATGACGCCGGGGGAGAGGAACGAGCCGTAGCGCGCGGTGGCGGGCGGCACGACGCGCACGCCGCGCGCGGCGTGGTCGTGCTTGAGCGGAATCTTGTCGAGGTACTCGAACGGCCCGACCTCGATCGGCTCGACCTTCCGGACGCGGAAGTACTCGAGGATCGCGGCCTTCGCGTCCTCGTTCACACGCCACTCGCCGTCGACCTTCTCCGCGACCCGGATCTCGCCGCGGTCGAGCGCGGCGATCGTCTCGTCGACGCTCACGGCAGGCTCCCGATGATCTCCGCCGCGCGGCCACACTCGTCGAGCGTCGGGACGAGCGCGAAGCGGACGTAGCCCTCGCCGCTCGGGCCGAACATCCCGCCCGGGGAGACGATCACGCCCCGCTCGAGCAGGGCGTCCGGATCCGGCCCGACGACCCAGAGGTACATCGTCGCCTCGCTCGCCACGATCTCCCAGCCTCGAGCCTCGATCGCCGGGATCAGCACCTCCCGCTTGGCCCGGTAGCGCGCCCGCGTCTCCTCCACGTGGCGCTCGTCGTTCCAGGCGACGACGGAGGCGCGCTGCACGAACTCCTGCGGCGCGGTCCCGACCGTCGGCCGGTATGCCTTGAGCGCGGCCACGATCTCGCTCGGTCCGGCCACGAAGCCCGACCGGTAGCCCGTCATCGAGGAGCGCTTGCTCAGCGTCTGGAAGGCGACGATCCGCGAGCGGTCGCCGGCCTGGAGCGCCGACGGCGGCGGCTCGTCGAACCAGAGCTCGGTGTACGCCTCGTCCGAGCCGACGAGGAAGTCGTGGCGCTCGGCGGCCTCCGCGAGCCGGTCGTAGAACTCGAGCGGCGCGACCGCGCCGGTCGGATTGTGGGGGTAGTTGACCCAGACCAGCGCGACGTCGTCGTCCAGATCCTCGAGGTCGGGGAGAAAGCCGTTCTCGCGGCGCAGCGGGAGGGTCTGCACCCGCGCGCCGGCGAAGAGCGCGCCGCGCTCGTAGACGGGGTACGCCGGCTCGCCGAACGCGACGACCCGGCCCTCCGTGCGCAGAACCTGGGCGAGCGAGAAGATCGCCTCCTTCGAGCCGTAGGTCGGCACGATCTCGGTCTCAGGGTCGACGGAGACGCCAAACCGCCGCTCGAGCCAGCCCGCGGCCGCGTCGCGCAGTTCGGGCAGTCCTTGCGCCAGCGGATACGGCGCTCGCTCGGGCAGCGCCGCGACGAGCGCCTCGCGGATCATCGGGTCGGTCGGCTCGTTCGGGTCGCCCTTGCCGAAGTCGATCACCTCGACGCCGGCCTCGAGCAGCCTCCGCCGCTCCTCCTCGAGCCGCGTGAACGGGTAGACGGCCATGTCTGCGAGAGTCGGATTGATCACGAGAGGAACCTAGCCAGGGTGTCGTACACCGCGTGCAGGTTCGCGATGGGGATCTGCTCGTCCTGCCGGTGCGCGTACGCCGTCGCGCCGGGGCCGTAGTTGATCGCGTCGATGCCCTGCTCGGCGAACTGCGCCACCGGCGTCCACGCCTGCTTCGGGGCCACGTCCGGCACGAGCTCGCGGAGGCGCTCCACGCGCGGGTTCGTGAGCGCGGGCGGGGCGGAGGGGGAATTGTGGAGGACGTGCAGCTCGCCCTCCGGAAGGAGCTCGCGCAGCCGCGCCTCTGCCTCTTCCGGCGAGCGGCCGGGCGCGAAGCGGAAGTTGAGCTCCGCCGACGCCCGCGCAGGGACGACGTTCGCCGCGATCCCGCCTTCGACGCGGACGGCGCTCACGACCTCGCGGTAGACGAGCCCGTCGAGCTCGACCTCCAGCGGCTCGAGGCGGGCGAGCGGCGCGAGACCCTCGACGAGCGCGTGGATCGCGTTGCGCCCGGTCCACGGCCGTGCAGAGTGGGCGCTCTCGCCCTCGAAGACGATCTCGGCCTGGAGGTTGCCGAGACAGCCGGCGTGGAGGATCGCGTCGGTCGGCTCGAGCACGACGGCGAGCTCGACGTCGGCGAGCGCTCCACTCGCGAACGCGGCCGGCAGCGGGCTCTCGGCGAGCGGGACCTCCTCCCGCGTGAAGAAGACGTAGCGCGCCGGCGCTCCCGCACGGGCGAGCTCGAGCATGACGGCGACGCCGCCCTTCATGTCGCTCGTGCCGAGTCCGTGGACCGCGCCGTTGTCGAGCCGGCCGGGCAGGTTCTCCTGCGCGGGCACGGTGTCGAGGTGGCCGGCGAGGACGACCGGAGCCGACTCGTCTCCCCAGACGATCGCATCGCCGTCGTCGTAGAGCGGCGTGTCCGGAAGAAGGCTCCGCACGAGCTCCATCGCAGCCGCCTCCTGGCGGCTCTCGGACGGGACGTCGACGAGCTCGAGCGTCCGGGCGGCGAGATCGGGATCGGGCACGACTGACGTCATAATGACGGCCGGATGACGGTGAGACAGCCCGATCGCTCCTGGGCGCCCGAGCCCGAGCGCGGGCTCGTTCTCGCCGTGCTCGCGCCCGGCGTCGACGGCGCCGACGAGCTCGCCGAGCTCGAGGAGCTCGCCTGGACGGCAGGCGTCGAGCCCGTCGCTCAGGTCGTCCAGCACCGGAGGCAGCCGGACACGCGCACGTATGTCGGCAAGGGAAAGCTCGAGGAGCTGAAGCAGTCGTACGGGGACGCAGCCGCCGAGGTGCTCCTCGTCGACGACGAGCTCAGCCCGGCACAGCAGCGGACGCTCGAGAACGCGCTCCAGGCGCGGGTGGTCGACCGGACGCAGCTGATCCTCGACATCTTCGCCCAGCACGCGGTGAGCGCCGAGGGAAAGCTTCAGGTTGAGCTCGCGCAGCTGGAGTACAACCTGCCGCGGATGCGGGGGATGTGGCAGCACCTCGAGCGCCTCGGCGGCGGCACGGGCGGCCTCGGCGCCGGCGTCGGGACCCGTGGCCCCGGCGAGTCCCAGCTCGAGACCGACCGGCGCCTCGCGCGCCGCAGGATCACGCAGCTCCGCGACCGGCTGCGCAAGCTGAGCCGTCAGCGCGACGTCCGGCGCAAGGAGCGGCGCCGCAGCGAGACGCCGACGGTGGCGCTCGCGGGCT
>Ga0070717_10002226_pt1 | contig 13612 bp, 12 predicted proteins | sample LARL113metaG_FD_71366 | JGI IMG/M metagenome (GOLD analysis project Ga0070717, IMG submission 71366) | Corn, switchgrass and miscanthus rhizosphere microbial communities from Kellogg Biological Station, Michigan, USA - LAR L11-3 metaG | ecosystem: Host-associated > Plants > Roots > Rhizosphere ... | reverse complement strand
CAATTCCAGCATCGGGTCCGCGGGAAGTAGCTTCGCCGCCGGAAAATGCCTGGCGATCCAGATTTGGATTGCGACGTTCTCGGTAAGCGGCGCCCCGTCGATCACCAGCACCGGCACCTTGTGCTTGGGATTGAGCCGCAGATATTCGGGCGTCATGTGCTGCGACTTGCGGAAGTTGAGCGGGTGCACCAGAAACGGCGCGCCTGCCTCGGTCAAAGTCACATAGGGCACAAGCGAACACGCATTGGGCGCGTAGTAGAGGATCAATTGCACGTCCAATCTCCTAACCGACATACTGGCGAACGGCGTCGATCATCACTGAGGTCGGGGCGAGGCGCGGTCCTTCGCCCTCGTCGACCGGCGGGATGACCGTTACGCCCCAGCTGGGCAACCTCTTCAGCGATGCCTGCGCCTCGGGATGGTTCAGCAGCGGCGCGTTCAAGGAGGGGCCAACGACCACCGGCGTACCCCGCCCGATCGCTTCGGCGGCCACGGATAGTGCGAGATTGTCGGCGATGCCGCGCGCGAGCTTGTTCAATGAATTGAAGCTGCAAGGCGCGAACATCACCACACCGCGCGGCGGCCGTGGGCGGATGGCCAAATCGAAATACGATTCGACGACCTGGATGCCCTCGACATCCGCGAGCTCGCGTGGTGCGATCACGCGCGAGGCATTCGGTGTCGGGATCGCAATGACCGTGGAAAAACCGAGCTCGACCAGCCTGCGCAGAAGCTCGGGACAACGCGCTGCCGTCGTCGTACCGCTGAGCAGAAGGTAGGCTACGTCGAACCTTTCCCGAGCAGCCGTGGTGTCCGGGCCCATTTCTCGCGATCAGGCAGTACCCCAAGCGATCGCGTTGCGCAGCAACGCAATGAATGCATCGCTCTCCCACGCGCCGTGAAAAGTCGGCGGCGTCGCATCCATGGGGTCGACGGCTCGGGCCGCGCGGATCGCCGGGTTGTGGCAATGGCCGAGAGCGAAGTAGGTGATACCGCCATCGCCGACCTCGCGGGTATAGCCGAGCACGCGAGTCTTGCCGTCGGATTGCAGGGAGGTATCCGAGGAGTAGAGGGTCCCGATAGCGGCGGAGATGGCACTCGGGCCGTAATCCGCGGTCAGCAAGATCCGCGTCGATCCCGGATCCTGCAGCTCGATGAAGTAGGGCTCGTCCTCGACCTCGAAAGACCTGCCGAGCCCTCGCGTGACAGGGTGATCGGTGGTGCTTACGTCCACGCGAATCTTGCAGATCGGGGGATGGGTCAAGAAATAGCTCCCGAGGAGGGCGTGGTGCTCGGTCTTGACGGTGCGGCGCTGGCGTACGCCCTCCACCCGCTCCGCGCGGCCGCCGCTCGTCCCATGCAAGCCCAGCCAATGGCCGCCCGCCTCCAGCCAGCGTTGAATGGCGCGGCATTGCGCGCCATCGGGGTAGGGGCCGGCTACGTAGGTGATCAGCAAATCGGCCACGGGCAGCCACTTCTCGATATCCGCGAAGTCATTGGCGACCGAGGCCGGAACGTCCCGCTCGGCGAGGAGCCCCAGCAATCGCAGGCGGGCATAGTCATGATCGTGCCCGGCGTAGGAACCGGGCGGAAAGCCACCAGCAATGAGATGGGCGCGGCCGGGTTTCGTCGCTGTCATCGATCACCTCGCTCGCCGTTCGGCGCCCCTGCAAGAGCGCGGCACCGAGTTTCTCACCTTCCCCTGGTTTCCGCCTACCATGAAATAGCTGTCTACTTGATGACGAATACGCCGGGGCGGCTTCTGGGCGCTATTCGAACGTCGCCTCGCGATGGTTATCTGAGGCCTGTTTGATGGCATCGACCAGGCGGTGCAGGTCGACCGCGGTCTCGAAGGTCGGCTGGTGGCTTTCCCCGTCGCGGATAGCCCGAGCGAACAGCGTGTACATTTGCCCGACGTTGATGGCTTCGCCCGATGGCGTACCGGGCGCGGCGACGGTGAAGCGCCCCGGCACAGGCATTGGAGCCAGCGTGTCGTCGCCCTTCGCCCCGTGTAGGAAAACCTCGCTCAACTGCGGGGAATCCGCGCCGGTCGCGACCAGTGTCCCGTCGCGGCCGTAGATTTCCATGCGATAGCCGCTGCCGGCGAACGGAATGGCGCCGATATGGACCGACGCCACCGCGCCATTCGCCAGCCGGCCGCTGAGCAGCACGTTGTCGGGCGAGGTGACGTCCAACAATGTGTTGGTACCGGTGTCGAGCCACTGCTTCGCTTGCGTCGCCACCACAGCGGACAGCCGAGAGAAGTCACCGGTGACCAAGCGCATTGCGTCCACCGTGTGGCCGTTGGCAATGGTCAAGGTGTTGGCGCCGAGATCGGCGTCCCGCTGCCAAGTGCGGTGCGACGGCCGGGACAAGACGCCCTCGCGCATCAGGCTGACATGGACGGCCAGCACCTCGCCGACAAAGCCGGCCTCGACCTGTTCCTTCATGTGCATCAAGGCAGGATTGACGCGGGCCTGTAGGCCGACCGCCGTGACGAGCCCCTTGACCTTGGCCAGGGCCGACAATTCCACCGCCTCCGCTGTCGTCCGCCCGAGCGGCCACTCGCAATAGACGTGCTTGCCTGCTTCCAGCGCCGCCTTGGTCGGCGCGTAGTGAGAGGGCACGCGCACGACAACGGCGACCGCGTCGATCTCTGGCGAGGCGATCATCTTGTGGTAGTCGTCGAAGGCCAACCGGGCACCCCAAGCCCGGCGCGCCGCCTCGGCGCTGTCGGCTCTAGTGGTGCAGACCGCCGTCAGCTCGACATCGGCACTCGCCTGTACCGCCGGCAGGTGAGAACGGGCCGACCAGGTACCCTTGACGCTGGCGCCGATAAGGCCCAGCCGAATCTTGTCCGCCATATCGCTTCCTCCTTGGGAACTCCACGCGTCCCCGAACCGTCCAGAACCACCCGCTCAAGCCGCTCGCCGTAAACTTCGCCAAATGCCGAACAAAAGCGGGTCGGAGATCGCGTCTGCCGCCCGGTTGTCGGACATTGTTTCCTCGCAGCTGGTATTATACAGGAATCCGGCGAGGGGAGCGGCTGGCGGCGTCATCGGGCGTGGATGGCATATTTTCTGCAGCAGTTGATCAACGGCCTGACCTTGGGGTCGATCTATGGGCTGATCGCCATCGGCTACACCATGGTGTACGGCATCATCGGCATGATCAATTTCGCCCATGGCGAGATCTATATGATCGGCGCCTTCATCTCGATCATCGCGTTTCTGGTACTGGGGTTGGCGGGGGTTACTTACGTTCCATTGGCCTTGGCGATTGTCCTGCTGACGACGATGGTCTTCACGTCGATCTATGGTTGGACGGTGGAGCGGGTCGCCTATCGTCCCCTGCGCGGGTCTTTCCGGCTCGCCCCGCTGATCTCGGCGATCGGCATGTCCGTCTTTCTGCAGAATTACGTTCAGATCTTCCAGGGCGCGCGGGTCAAGCCAATGCCGCCGCTCGTCCAAGGAGGGTTCACGATCCTCGAAAGCGGCGGTTTTGCCGTCCGGCTCAGTTATCTGCAGCTCTTCATCATATTGCTGACACTTCTATTGATGGCCGGTTTCACGACACTGATCGCGTCGACGCCGCTTGGCCGCGCCCAGCGAGCCTGCGAGCAGGATATGAGGATGGCCTCGCTGCTCGGGATCGATGTCGACCGGGTGATCTCGCTGACCTTTGTCATGGGCGCGGCGCTCGCCGCCGTCGCTGGGTTGATGGTCACGCTCTACTACGGGGTCGTCGATTTCTTTATCGGTTTTCTTGCTGGTGTCAAAGCATTCACCGCCGCGGTCCTCGGCGGGATCGGCTCACTGCCGGGGGCTATGCTCGGCGGCATCTTGATTGGGCTGATCGAAGCCTTCTGGTCCGGGTATTTCTCGGTCGAATACAAGGACGTCTCGGTCTTCGTGGTTCTCATTCTGGTTCTCGTTTTCCGTCCGACCGGCCTCCTCGGCCGGCCCGATGTGGAAAAGGTCTGATGACGGCTGCCACCGGGCTCGCCGTCGATCAAGCCGCTCGCCCGCCAGACCTCTGGACGCTGCTGTTCAAAGATGCGCTGTTGGCAGCGCTGGTCGCCGCGCTCCTCGCCCTGCCGCTTGTCGGCCTGCAGACCTATGACATTGGCGGCGGCGCCCTCGGCATTCGCACGCATTTCGATTGGGTTGCGATGGGTGCGGCGGCAGTCTTTGCCGGCCGGCTCATGCTGCGTCTCTACCCGCGGCTTCGGGGTTACGGCACAATCGGCCGCCGGAACGAGACCGGTCGTATCGCCGTCTGGGCCAATCGCCAGATCGTGCCGATCACCGTTGCGGGGATCGCATTTGCGATCGCTTTGCCGTTTCTCCCGTTCTCGTCGCGTTATCTGATCGACCTGGGCACGACCGTGCTGATTTATGTGATGCTCGGCTGGGGCCTCAATGTCGTGGTCGGGCTCGCCGGCTTGCTCGATCTGGGCTACGTCGCTTTTTATGCCGTTGGCGCCTATACGTTTGGCCTGCTCGCGCGCGACCTCGATTTCACCTTTTGGGAAGCGTTGCCGTTTTCCGGCCTGGTGGCGGCGAGCTTCGGGATCCTTCTCGGCTTTCCGGTACTGCGGCTGCGCGGCGACTATCTTGCCATCGTCACGCTCGGCTTTGGCGAGATCATCCGCATCGTGCTGTTGAACTGGGCTCCCGTCACCGGCGGTCCCAACGGTATCGGCGGGATCCCGCGGCCCTCGTTCTTCGGGCTCCCGTTTACCCGCACGGCGCCCGAGGGCGTCACAACTTTCCATCAATTCTTTGGGCTCGAATTCTCGCCCGACCACCGCGTTATTTTTCTTTACTTCGTCATCCTTGGAATGGCGCTGATCACCAACCTCTTCACCTTGCGCATCCGCCGGCTGCCGCTCGGCCGGGCCTGGGAAGCGCTGCGCGAGGACGAGGTCGCCTGCCGCGCGCTCGGGATCAACCCGACCAACGTCAAGCTCTCCGCCTTTGCGATCGGCGCGATGTTCGGCGGTCTCGCCGGGTGCTTCTTCGCGACCCGCCAGGGATTCATCAGCCCCGAGAGTTTCACTTTTATCGAATCGGCGACGATCCTTGCCATTGTCGTGCTCGGCGGCATGGGCAGCCAACTTGGCGTCGTGCTGGCCGCGATCTTGCTCGTCTCCCTGCCGGAATTCGGCCGCGCCTTTGCCGAGTTCCGCATGCTGATTTTTGGCGCCGCAATGGTGGCGGTGATGGTCTGGCGGCCGCGCGGGCTGATCTCGCATCGTGAGCCGACGTTGCGCCTCGGCGGACGGCCGGCGGGGAACGCGGGGCGGTGACCAGGCCGGGCGAGGGACGGGCGCCGCTGCTTACGGTCGAGCAATTGACGATGCGCTTTGGCGGGCTGACCGCGGTAGATGCCCTTTCCTTTATCGCCTATCCGGACGAGATCACCGCCATCATCGGGCCGAACGGCGCGGGGAAGACCACCGTGTTCAATTGCCTGACCGGCTTCTACAGACCGAGCGCCGGGAGTCTCGCCCTGCACGCCGATGGCGAGGTCCTGCGGCTCGAGCGCCTCCAAGGGTTTCGCATTGCGCGGCGGGCCCGGATTGCGCGGACGTTCCAAAATGTCCGTCTCTTTGCCGGGATGACCGTCCTCGAGAACCTGATTATCGCCCAGCACAATCCGCTGATGGCGGCGAGCGCCTTTTCGATTGCCGGGCTGTTGGGCCTGCCGGGTTACCGTGCGGCAGAGCGGGCCGGGATCGAGCGCGCTCGGTATTGGCTCGACAAGCTCCGACTGACGGAGCGCGCCGATTGGATCGCGGGGGAACTGCCCTATGGCGCGCAGCGGCGCCTCGAGATCGCCCGCGCACTGTGTACCAGGCCTGTATTGCTGTGCCTCGATGAGCCGGCGGCCGGTCTCAATCCGCGCGAATCCGCGGAGCTCAACACTCTTTTGCTTACCATCCGCGCCGAGGAGCGGATCGGGATCTTGCTGATCGAGCATGATATGAGCGTGGTCATGGGGATCTCGGACCACGTCATCGTTCTCGATTACGGGCGCAAGATCGCCGACGGGACACCGGCCGAAGTGCGCGTCGATCCCGATGTCATCAAAGCGTATCTCGGCGAAGATGAAGTCGACCAAGCGGGGAGTGGTCAGGGGGCTATCGTCACCCCCGCGAAAGTGGGGGTTCAGGGGCCGCCCGCAGGAGCCTGCGACCCTGGATTCCCGCTTTCGCGGGAATGACGGATTACCTTCCTGGGTTCTGATGCTCGCAATATCCGGCGTGCATGCCTTCTACGGCCATATCGAGGCGTTGCGGGGCATCGATCTCGAGGTCAGCGCCGGTGAGATCGTCAGCCTGATCGGTGCCAATGGCGCCGGCAAATCGACCTTGCTGATGACGATTTGCGGGCATCCCAAGGCGGCGCGCGGCCGGATCCTGTTCGACGGGCGCGACATTACCCGGCTCGACACCTTTGAAATCGTGCGGCTGGGGATTGCGCATGTGCCCGAAGGCCGCCGCATCTTTCCTCGGATGACGGTGCTCGAAAACCTGCGGATCGGCGCAACAGTCGCCGACGCCGCCCGGTTCGACGAGGATCTCGGGCGAGTTTTCGAGCTGTTCCCTATTCTCGATCAGCGGCGGGGACAGCGTGGCGGGACATTGTCCGGCGGTGAGCAGCAGATGCTGGCGATTGCGCGGGCACTGATGAGCCGGCCGCGCCTCCTGTTGCTCGACGAGCCTTCACTCGGCCTGGCTCCACTGATTGTCAGGCAAATTCTGGAGGTGATTCGCCAAGTCAACGAGCGTCAGAAGATGACCGTGTTCCTCGTCGAGCAGAATGCGCACCAGGCTCTGCGGCTCGCCCATCGCGGTTACGTGATGCAAACCGGGCGAATCATACTGAGCGGCACGGGACGCGAGCTTCTCGCAAACCCCGAGGTGCGCGCCGCCTATCTCGAAGGAGGCTACAGTTAACGCCATGCCGGCCGCCGTGGTACTTTTGCGCAACTCATAGGAATAAGGAGGTTTAATGAGACGCTTCATCGGACCCGCGCTAGTCGCGGCGGCACTCACCTTCGGCGGCGGTCAGGCCAACGCGCAAAACATTCCGATCGCCGTTGTCGGGCCGATTACCGGTTCGAATGCTGCACTCGGCGAGCAGATGAAGCGGGGTGCCGAGATGGCGGTGGCCGATATCAACGCCAAAGGCGGCGTGCTCGGCAAGAAGCTCGATCTGATCATTGCCGACGACGCCTGCGACCCGAAGCAGGCAGTGGCAGCGGCCAACCAGGTCGTCGACAAGAAGGTCGTCTTTGTCGCCGGGCATTACTGCTCCTCCTCGTCGATCCCGGCTTCCGCGGTCTACAACGAGGCGGGGGTGCTGCAGATGACGCCGGCCTCGACCAACCCGGCTCTGACCGACGACGCGGCCAAGAAGGGCTGGGTCAACGTCTTCCGGTCCTGCGGCCGCGACGACGCGCAGGGCGCCGTCGCCGGCAAGTATCTCGCCGATCACTACAAGGGAAAGAAGGTGGCGGTCGTCCACGACAAGACCGCCTACGGCAAAGGGATCGCAGACGAGACGATGAAAGCGATGAACAAGGCGGGCCTCAAAGAGACGATGTATGAGGCGATCACTCAAGGCGACAAAGACTTCACCGCGCTGATCAGCAAAATGAAGCAAGAGAATATCGATGTGATCTATTTCGGCGGCTACCAGACCGAGGGCGGGCTGATCGTCCGCCAGGCGCGCGACCAAGGCTTTAAGGCGCAGTTCATCGGCGCCGATGCGTTGGTGACTGAGGAGTTCTGGAAGATCACTGGACCTCCGGGCGAAGGCACCCTAATGACCTTCCCGCCCGATCCGCGCAAGGTGCCCGCCGCCAAGGCTGTCGTCGACAAATTCATGGCCGAAAAGCCCCCGTACAATCCCGAGGGCTACACGCTCTACACCTATGCGGCGATCCAGGCCTTTGCCGCCGCCGCCGCCAAGGCCAAATCGGTGAAAGTCGACGACCTGTCAAAGGCCTTGCATTCGATGACCATCGAGACGGTGGTCGGTCCGCTGACCTGGGACAAGAAGGGCGACGTCACCGACCCGAAATACGTCTTCTATATCTGGAAGAACGGCACCTACGCCGAGATGTGAAGATCAAGCGGCGCGGCGGCTGCGCACGCGGGTATTGGCGCCGCGGTCCTCGTCGAAGAGCTCAGCGAGCCTTTCGAGCATGACGCCGCCCAGTTGTTCAGCGTCGACAATCGTGACGGCGCGGCGGTAGTAGCGCGTCACGTCGTGGCCGATGCCGATCGCGGTCAGCTCGACCTCGCCCAGGCGCTCGATGTCGTGGATCACCTCGCGCAGGTGCTTTTCGAGGTAGTTGCCGGGGTTGACGGAAAGGGTCGAGTCGTCGACCGGCGCGCCGTCGGAGATGACCATCAGGATGCGGCGCTGCTCGGAGCGGGCGCGCAGACGGTCATGCGCCCAAATCAGCGCCTCGCCATCAATATTTTCCTTGAGGATGCCCTCGCGCAGCATCAGCCCGAGACTGCGCCGCGCGCGCCGCCACGGTGCGTCGGCGGGTTTGTAGATGATGTGGCGCAGATCGTTGAGGCGGCCTGGGTTGGGCGGCTTGCCCGCGGCGATCCAGCGCTCGCGCGACTGCCCACCTTTCCAGGCCCGGGTCGTGAAACCGAGTATCTCGACCTTGACGGCGCAGCGTTCGAGGGTACGTGCAAGGATGTCGGCGCTCATCGCCGCCACCGTGATCGGCCGGCCGCGCATCGAGCCGGAATTGTCGATCAGCAACGTCACGACGGTGTCACGGAAATCCGTCTCGCGCTCGCGCTTATAAGCCAGCGGCAGGATCGGGTTGGCGACAACGCGCGACAACCGGGCGGCGTCGAGCAGGCCCTCGTCAAGGTCGAATTCCCAGGCGCGCGTTTGCTTCGCCATCAACTTGCGCTGCAGGCGGTTGGCGAGGCGCGCAATGACGCTCTGCAGATGCGCCAGCTGCTGATCGAGCAGATGGCGAAGCCGCGATAGCTCATCGGTATCGCACAGCTGATCGGCTTCGACGACCTCGTCCGCGGCGACACTGAAGGCGCGGTAGACCGCCGTATCGTCGTTGCGGCCGCGCGGCATCTGCCCGGGACGGCCTGGCCGGCCGGGGTCGTCATCGCTCGAACCCGGCATCATCTCACCGTCGCCGGCCTCGGCGGCGTCCTGCGCGTCCTCGGCGGCGCCGTCGGCGGGTGAGCCCTCCATCGCCTCCTGCGCACCGGCAGTGGCGCCTTCGCCCTCGCTCTGGTTTTCGCCCTCGGCTTCTTCGCCCCCCTGCTGCTCCTCGGTCTCCGATGAATCCTCGGCCTCGCCGAGGTCGATTTCCAGATCCTGAAGCAGCCGGCGGGTCGCGCGGGCGTAGGCGTCCTGGTCGAGGATCGCCCGATCGAGCTCGGCAAAATCCTTGCCGATGCGCCCCTCAAGCCAAGGCCGCCACAGATCGACGACGCGCCGCGCCGAGTGTGGTGGCCGTTCCTTGGTCAGGGCCTCACGGGTCAGCAGGCGCACCGCCTCGGCCATCGTGCTTTCGGTGCGCTCGGTAATCCGCTCGAAGCCTTGTCGGCGATACTGCTCATCGAGCATCGCTTCGAGATTGGCGGCGACCCCGGCCATGCGGCGGGCCCCCAGCGCCTCGACCCGCGCCTGTTCGACGGCATCGAAAACAGCGCGGGCAAGGGGGCCGTTCGGCACCCGCTTGTTGTGCACGCCGTCATCGTGGTAGCGCAGCCGCAACGCCACGCTGTCGGCGGCACCCCGCAGTTGCGCTGCCTCCTCTGCCGGGAGATCGCGCGGCGGGTTCGGCAGCCGCACCCGCGAGCCGCTGGCGCCCGCCGCTTCGGGGCCGAAGCCGACGGTCACGTCGTCGCGCTCGGCGATCGCACGCAACGTTGCCGCGGTCGCGCGTTTGAAGATTTCGGTCGGGGAGAAATCCTGAGCCATCAGCTGGGTCGATCGCGCCTACATCAAGGTGGCGTTGACGCCGGTTTCGGGAAGCTCGGTGCCGAAACAACGCTGGTAGTATTCGGCAACTGTCGAGCGCTCCATCTCGTCGCATTTGTTGAGAAAGGTGAGGCGGAAGCCAAATGCCAGATCGCCGAAAATGCGGGCGTTTTCGGCCCAGGTCATGACCGTACGGGGCGACATCACGGTCGAGATGTCGCCATTGATAAAGCCGGCGCGGGTCAAATCGGCGAGCGCCACCATGGCGCTGATGGTCCGCCGGTCTTCGTCATTGTCGTAGCTCGGCACTTTGGCCAGGACGATGTCGACCTCGGCGTCGTGCGGCAGGTAGTTCAACGTCGCGACGATGTTCCAGCGGTCCATCTGACCCTGGTTGATCTGCTGCGTGCCGTGATAGAGGCCGGTAGTATCGCCGAGACCAACGGTGTTCGCTGTCGAGAACAGCCGGAAATTCGGATGGGGCCGAATGACCCGGTTTTGGTCGAGCAGGGTCAGTTTGCCCTCGACCTCCAGCACTCGCTGGATCACGAACATGACGTCCGGTCGCCCGGCATCGTATTCGTCGAAGCACAGTGCAACGGGGTGCTGCAATGCCCAGGGCAAGAGACCCTCGCGGAACTCGGTGACCTGCTTGTTGTCGCGCAGCACGATCGCGTCCTTGCCGACGAGATCGATGCGGCTGATGTGGCTGTCGAGATTGACGCGGATGCACGGCCAGTTGAGCCGGGCGGCGACTTGCTCGACATGGGTCGATTTGCCGGTACCGTGATAGCCTTGGATCATCACACGGCGATTGAAAGCGAAGCCGGCGAGGATCGCCAATGTCGTGTCGCGGTCGAAACGATAGGCGTCGTCGAGATCGGGAACGTGCTCGCTGGCCTGGCTGAAAGCGGGAACTTGGAGATCGCTGTTGATCCCGAAGGTCTGACGAACGGAAATGGAGATGTCGGGCTTGTCCAGAGGAAAGGCGGGGGCAGGCGCCGTTGGCTGAGCGGTTGGCATTCTTGTCTTATGTCCTCGTGGTGGAACAGGAAGGGTCGAGAGCGCCGCAGCGCGTCAGTTCACGCTAAATAACTGGCCTTTAGGGTGGCATAGGCCTGGTTGATGATCTTCAACTTCTCCTCGGCCGCTTTGTCGCCGCCATGGGCGTCGGGATGGTGCAGCTTGACAAGCGTCTTGTAGCGTGCCTTGAGGCGTACTGGGGTAAAGGGCGGCTCGATTTCGAAGACCGCGAGCGCCTGCTCGCGCGCGGAAAGCGCCCGCCGCACCGCTTCGCCGCCGCGGGCGCCCTCGCGCCGGCCGCGATCCCGGCCGTTCTCGGCACCGTTGGGGTACACACCGAAATAGTCCCGAATCCGTTCGGCATAACCGGGGCCGTGGCGATCGCCGAGCTTCCAGCTAGGGCGCTGCCAGACCGTATCGTGACGGATCTCGGCCTCGATTTCGGTATCGTTCATTCCGGCGTAATAATTCCAGGCAGAATTGTAAGCGCGGACGTGTTCGAGACAAAACCAGTAGTAGTCACGAAGCTGCAATCGAGATTTGGGCGCACGAAAGTCACCCCCGGCAACACAACCGGGGTGATCGCAAGGCCGCACAGTGGTGTCGGCCTCCTCTTCGAAACCGGGACCAAGCGAAATATGCCGCATCATCATCAGTATGGGCGGAGCGCCGCCGGCTGGCAAGGCGTCGAGGCGGGGTTCGGATGGCCTCGGAGCTAAGAGCAGGGCAGGGTTGCGGCAAGCGCAAGCTCCCGCGCTAATGCGGCCACACCGCATCGAGCAGTTGACCAAATTGGTCACGAGGGTCGGCCCAACGCAGGATGGCGGCCCGGGTCTCGCGCGGTAGGCGATCGAAAGCGGCACGGTGCCGGTGTTCTTTGAGCGGGGCGAAAAGATCGAGCAGCGGCACCGGCTCGGGCTCACGCGCGATCGCGATGCTGCCATCGATCAGCCGCACGAGCTTGGCGCCGCCAATCACAGCGACCTCGACGATTGCGTCGCGCCAATAACGATAGCGGCCCCCCGTCGATATAACAAAAGCACCGAGGATCGCGGTTCGCGGCCCTCCCGAATTGAGCCAGCCAATCGCGCACCGCGCTAGGCGCTCATCGGCCGCGCACCGTGTCAGAATCGCGATCTCTGTGCCGCCATGCTGGTTGTGCGCGTCTGCCAGCGGATCAAAGCGCCCGACCTCGATGCCGGGGCGGCAATAGTCGGAAACCGCGAGGAATTTCCCCGCGCTCGGCAATTGGAGAATGCGCCAGCCGCGATCATGAAACACCGTCTCCGGTGGACGACGCGGCGCGACAACAGGTTCTCGCGATCCGCGGCGGTGAGCTGACGGGAATGGGATGACTTCGCCCATCGGACCTCCTCGATCCGCCACGCAAGACATGTGCCGGGCAGAATCGGTCGGAAATCGGCGCTCTGCAACCGATGCCTTTGCAACCTGCACAAAAAAAGACCGCCTGCCCGCGGTCTAGCGCAGGCAGGCGGTGCTTCGTGGTTGCTATGACGGACGGTCTAGAAGTCCATTCCGCCCATCCCGCCGCCCGGCGGCATTGCCGGCGGGGTCTTGGGCTCGGGCTTCTCGGCCACCATGGCCTCGGTGGTGATCAACAGGCCCGCTACCGACGCCGCATCCTGCAAGGCGTGCCGTACGACCTTGGTCGGGTCGATGATCCCCGAGCGGATCATGTCGGTAAATTCGCCCTTCTGGGCGTCGTACCCGTAGTTGGGGTCTTTGCTGTCGAGCAGCTTGCCGACGATGATCGAGCCGTCGGTGCCGGAGTTCTCGGCGATCTGCCGGGCCGGGTACAACAACGCCTTCTTGACGATATCGATGCCGACTTTTTGGTCGTTGTTCGCCGGCTTTAGGCTGTCCAGAACCTGGGCGGCATAGAGGAGCGCCGCGCCGCCGCCGGCGACCACACCCTCCTCGACAGCGGCGCGTGTCGCGTGCATTGCGTCATCGACCCGGTCCTTCTTTTCCTTCACTTCGATCTCGGTGGAGCCGCCAACGCGGATCACCGCGACGCCGCCGGCGAGCTTTGCCAGCCGCTCTTGCAGCTTCTCGCGGTCATAGTCCGAGGTCGTCTCCTCGATCTGCTGGCGGATCTGGGTGCAGCGGCCCTGGATGTCGTCCTTCTTGCCGCCGCCGTCGATGATCGTCGTATTCTCTTTCTCGACGCGCACCCGCTTGGCCTGCCCCAGCATCTCGAGCGTGACGTTCTCGAGCTTGATGCCGAGATCCTCGCTGATCACCTGACCGCTGGTCAGGATCGCAATGTCCTCAAGCATGGCCTTACGGCGGTCGCCGAAGCCCGGCGCCTTGACCGCGGCCACTTTGAGACCGCCGCGCAGCTTGTTGACGACGAGCGTCGCCAGCGCCTCGCCCTCGACATCCTCGGCGACAATCAAGAGCGGCCTGCCGCTCTGCACCACCGCCTCGAGCACCGGCAGCATCGCCTGCAGGCCCGACAGCTTCTTCTCATGGATGAGGATATACGGGTTCTCAAGCTCGGCGATCATCTTCTCGGCGTTGGTGACGAAATAGGGCGAGAGATAGCCGCGGTCGAACTGCATGCCCTCGACAACATC
>Ga0070717_10002221_pt1 | contig 13629 bp, 14 predicted proteins | sample LARL113metaG_FD_71366 | JGI IMG/M metagenome (GOLD analysis project Ga0070717, IMG submission 71366) | Corn, switchgrass and miscanthus rhizosphere microbial communities from Kellogg Biological Station, Michigan, USA - LAR L11-3 metaG | ecosystem: Host-associated > Plants > Roots > Rhizosphere ... | reverse complement strand
GGGACCACGGCCGCACGAACCAGCCGCGCGAGACCGGTCAAATTCTCGGCGAGCACCGGATTGCGCTTGTGCGGCATCGCCGAGGAGCCCTTCTGCCCCGGAGCGAAATATTCTTCGGCTTCGCGGACCTCGGTGCGCTGCAAATGGCGGATCTCGGTGGCGAGCCGCTCGACCGCCGCGGCGATCAGCGCCAGAGTCGTGAAAAACTGGGCGTGGCGGTCGCGTGGAATGACTTGGGTCGAAATCGGCTCGGGTTCTAGGCCAAGTTTTTTGGCGACATGTGCTTCGATCCGAGGGTCGATATTGGCGAAAGTCCCGACCGCGCCCGAGATCGCGCAGGTCGCGACCTCCTGGCGCGCGGCGGCGAGGCGGACCCGATTGCGCGCGAACTCGGCATAATGCCCGGCTAGCTTTAGTCCGAAGGTCGTCGGCTCGGCATGGATGCCGTGACTGCGCCCCACCGTCGGCGTCAATTTGTGCTCAAAGGCGCGCCGCTTCAGCACGGCAAGCAACGAGTCGAGGTCGGCCAGCAGGATGTCGGCCGCCTCTTTCAGCTGCACCGCTAAACAAGTGTCGAGCACGTCGCTGGAGGTCATTCCCTGATGGACGAAGCGCGCCTCAGGGCCGACATGCTCGGCAAGGTTCGTCAGGAAGGCGATCACGTCGTGGCGGGTCTCGCGCTCGATCTCGTCGATGCGCTCGACCTCGAACTTGCCGCGTTCCCAAACGGCGCACGCCGCGCTCTCCGGGATGATCCCGAGCGCCGCCTGCGCGTCGCAAGCATATGCCTCGATCTCAAACCAGATCCGGTAGCGGTTCTCAGGCGACCAGATCCTCGTCATCTCGGGCCGGCTGTAGCGCGGAATCATGCTGTTCCAACTTCTCGGGAGCCCAGGCTCCGAAGCATCGCGGCCATATGCGTCGGCACCGGGGCGATGATTTCGAGCGGTGGCCGCCCCGGATAGAGCGGCAATGTGATCGAACGGGCGTAGAGCTGGAGCGACTCCCCGCTCGCCGAGTCGCCATAGACGGTATCGCCAACGACTGGGCAGCCGAGGGCGGCACAATGGACGCGCAGCTGGTGAGTGCGGCCGGTGCGCGGCCGCAATTCGAGCCAGGCCCGGCGGCCCGCCAGACCACAAACCCGGTAATCGGTGATGGCCCTCTGACCGGCGGGATCGACAACCATGCGCCAGCCATTGCCGCGGGTCAGCTTTTTGAGGCTGGTCTCGATCCGCCCTTCTGCTTCGGGCGGCCGGCCCTCGACGACGGCCCAATAAACCTTCTCGACCTGCCCTGCAGCGAACAATGCGCCTAGCCGCCGCAATGCCTTCGGGTGGCGGCCGAGGACAAGACAGCCGCTGGTGTCTCGGTCGAGGCGATGAGCGAGCGCCGGCGGACGCGGCAGGCCGAAACGCAGTTCGCCAAACACGCTTTCGAGGTTGGGACCGCCGCCGGGGCCGGGGTGCACGGCGATCCCCGCCGGCTTGTCGATGACAAGGATCAGCCCGTCACGGTAGAGGACCCGGTCGGCGAGAGACCCCTCACCCCAACCCTCTCCCCGCAGGCGGGGCGAGGGAGCCGCGCCGCAACCCCTCGCCCCACCCGAGCGGGGAGAGGGAGGGGCCCGCGCTGCGGGAGGGTGAGGGGCGACTCCCGGCCGCATCGATCGATTACTCCGCCGCTTCGCGCGCCGTAGGAGTGGGGCGGAAGCGGTCGCGCAGCGCATCCCATTCATCGGCGCCAAAACGACGGAACATCTCCGGCACGGTGATCTCCTTGACCGGCAGCGGGTGGCGGTGGCTCGCTTTCAGCTCGGCCAGCATCTGATCGCAAATCCCGACCACACTCTTGATCAAGAGCCCCGGCACGATCGCGAGCTTGTAGCCCATCGCCTCGGCCTCCCGCAGATCGAGCTCGGGTGTCTTACCGCCTCGTACGACGTTGAGGAGGCAGGGGCCTTTGACCAGGCGTGGTACGGCGGCGACCTCTTCCTGCGTCTGGGGCGCCTCGACGAACGCCATGTCGGCACCGGCCGCGAGCGCCTCGTTGGCTCGAGCGACGGCCTCCTCGAACCCTGCGACGGCACGGGAATCGGTGCGTGCGATGATCACGAAGTCCTTATCGCGACGTGCGGCGACGGAGGCGCGGATTTTCGCGATGTAGTCCTCGCGCGGGATTACCTGCTTGCCCTCGAGATGGCCGCATTTCTTTGGGAATTCCTGGTCCTCGATATGAATCCCGACGACCCCGCTCCTTTCGAATTCGCGAACCGTGCGAAAGACGTTGAGCTCGTTGCCATAGCCGGTATCGGCGTCGGCGATGACGGGCAAATCGACCGCGGCGGTGATGCGCCCGGCATTGGCCACCATCTCCGACATCGTGACTAGGCCGAAATCGGGATATCCCAACGTCGCCGCGGTGCCGGCGCCAGACATATAGACGGTGCCAAATCCCGCCTGTTCGATGAGCTTGGCGGTGATGCAGTCATAGGCCCCGGGCGCCACCACCATCCCGTCGCGCATTAGCAGATCTCGAAAGCCGCTCGCCTGCGTCATTTCTTCCTCCCATAATGCCGCTCTAACATAAGGCTAGAGTGCGATCCGCGGAGGGGCAAATGTACGTTTTCAACTTGAAGGCCGAGCAGGCCTTCGATCCCAAGAAACACATGGAGAGAGTGCTCGGCAGGGTCGGCGAAGGGGACGTCACGATCGCCTGCTGGGAGCCGGGCCAGACCAGCCCCTATCATTGCCACCCCAACGCTACCGAGATCTATTTCTGCTTCGAGGGCGGCGGCAAAATGCGCACCCCGGCCGAGACCATCGAGATCGTGCCGGGCGCGTTCGTCGTCCACCCGCGCGGCGAATTGCACGAATATGCGAACGGTCCGCAGCGCACGCTCCTGTTCAGGGTGCGCTATGGCGAGGAAATGTCCGGCCGCACCAAGGAATGGCCGAGCAACCCCGACTGGAAACCGCGGCCCGTAGACGTCGACTACTTCCAGGCTCCGGCTTAGGGCAATCCCCGCTCGCACTCATGAAAGCCATTCCGGGATGGCCCAGAGGGCCGGGCCCGGAACCTATGAACACCGGCCCATCCCCGGTTTCACAGGCCCGTGTTCTTGGGTTACGGGCTCGCAGGCTGCGCTGCGCCCCCGAATAACGACTCATTTGCTATTTTTTGCGCGTGATTTCGCGGGAAACTAACTAGACGAGAAGCGGCCCAAGTGCCGGCGAGCCTCGGGAAGCTGGTTTTGCGCTGCCGCAGCCTTCTCCAAGACGCGCTTGATGCGCTCCGCCGGAAAATCCAGCTGGACGAGGGCCATGCCTCTGTCGAATGCTTCGCAATAGTGAGCGATGAGCCCGTCGCGGAAGTGAAAACAACTCATTCCTTCGAACAAGACCTGGCGCCCCGAGCTTTCCGGCAGGCGAGAGGCATAACTGAACCGGAAACGCGCGTATCCGATCGCCTCGTCGCTCACCGGACTGACGAATTCCCAGAGATAATCGCGCCCGGTGTCATGGAAGCGTTGCAGCATCGCGGCAATCGCTTCCCTCCCGGTATGAGCACCGAAAAAGCCGTCCTCATAGGTTCCATCTTCGGTGAACAGCATTGCGAGGCGTTGTCGGTCATTTGCCATGACGGCAGCGGCGAGGGCAGTCAGCAGGCTGGTGAAGGTCAATCTACTCCCCTTTGATCAGATCTTGCGGTCTCTACGGCTCGCGATCATGCTTGTTGCAGACATCTAGAGGGAGCCGATCATGGCGACGCCGACGCAAGAATCCGGTTTCAAGACAAACCCCGACTACAAGATACTGTTCGAGCCTTCGCCGCGGCGGGTGCGCGTCAAGTTCAACGGTGAGATCATCGCCGACAGCACGAACGCTCACCTCCTCTTCGAGACGCGGCACCTGCCTGTCTACTACTTTCCGCGGTCGGATGTCCGGATGGACCGGATGGCGGCGACCGATCATCATAGCTTCTGCCCCTACAAGGGCACCGCTTCCTATTGGACAATCACCATTGGCGACAAGGTGGCGGAGAACGCGGTGTGGGGATATCCCGGGCCCTTCGAGGAGGTCGCGGCGATCGGCGACTTTGTCGCCTTTTACTGGAACCGCGTCGACGCCTGGTATGAGGAGGACGAAGAGATCTTCGTGCACCCGCGCGATCCCTATAAGCGGGTCGACGTGCTGGATTCGTCGCGCTCGGTGCAAGTCGTTGTCGGAGGCAAAGTCGTTGCCGAGACGCGGCGCGCGCGGTTTCTTTTCGAAACACGGCTGCCGACCCGCTACTACATCCCGCCCGAGGACGTGCGCATGGATCTTCTTGTCCCGAGCGAGACGGTCACCCGCTGCCCTTACAAGGGAAAGGCCGGCTACTACTCAGTCAAAATCGACGACAAGCAGTTCAGCGATCTCGTCTGGAGCTATCCCGACCCGATCCCGGAATGCCCCAAAATCAGAGGCCATCTCTGCTTCTTCAACGAGCAGGTGGACGAGATCCTGGTCGACGGCGTCGCGGTGCCGCGGCCGCTGACCCCATGGTCGAAGGACTGGAAGGAGAAGTCGACGACCGTACCGGATAGCCGCGGCCCCGTGACCCGACCTTAACGAGCACGGAGCTCCCGCGGCTGTAGGGCCGGGCGTGACGGGCCGGCCTCGTCGGCCTGACGCTCAAAAGCGCGAATAAACGTATCGACCGCGCTCTCTACGGCACCGTGAATTTCGGCCTGGCCGGCCTCTGCCTCGAGACGTAGCAGCTGTCGCAATTGAATCTCACCGCGTACCAACGAGACGAATTGCTCGGCAGCAAGCCGTGTGTCGGGCACGGACAAGGTGCCGGAAGCGACCGCGCTCTGGAGAAAGGCCTCGATCTGGAGGCGCTGGCGCTCGGGTCCGGCGCGCCAGAACACCTCCCCGAGCCCCGGGAAGCGACTGACCTCGCCCAGTATGATGCGGTGCAACGCAATGGCGTCGGGTGACAGCACGAGCTCCAAATACCGGCGACCCAACACGGTCAGAGACGCGCTGACGTTAACAGGGTCGAGCTCGCCCGCCGAGAAGCGGGCAAAATAGAGCCCGCATTCGCGCCCGATCACGGCGCCGAAGAGTTCTTCCTTGCCGGCGAAATGGGCGTAGACGGTCGCTTTCGATACCCCCGCCTCGCGGGCGATCGTGTCCATGCTGACCGTACCAAAACCGCTGGCGAGAAAGGTCCGCTTTGCCGCGGCGAGGATACTCTCCGCCTTGCCGATCGGGACCTCGGTGCGCTCGACAGGGCGCTCCATCATGCCTGCCATGCTGCCCACATAACACTGCTTGACACCCTCTAGTCGATATTTCAACCTGCAGCAAGGCTGAACTGAACGGTTTAGTTTAGGTGCGTAACAAGCTTTTGGTCGCCGTGGCCCTGCTGGTGCTCACGCTTGGCGGCGTCGGCGGTTGGTACTGGTGGGAGGTGCTGCGGTTCCGGCAATCAACGGACGACGCCTACATCCAGAGCGACGTCTCGGTGATCAGCCCCAAAATCGAGGGCTACATCAAAAAGGTGCGGGTTGCCGACAATCAGGAGGTCGCGGAGGGCGCGGTCCTTTTCGTTATCGATGATCGCGACTTCAGGGCCAAGGTGGCTCAGGCCGAGGCGGCGATCGCGACCGAAGAAGCGATAATCGCGACCTATGAGAGCCGGCTCAAGCTGCAGCAGGCGATGATCGACCAGGCGGCGGCAGTGGTGCAATCCACCGAGGCCGATCTGGCCCGCGCGCAGCAGGACTACAAACGCTACAGCTCGCTGATGACCAGCGATTTTGCCAGTCGGCAGCGGTTTGAACAGGCGGAAGCCGATGCTCGCAAGGCCGAGGCGGCACTCGCCAAGAGCCGCGCGGCGCTCGCCGGCGAGCAGAACCAACTCGCCGTGCTCCGTTCGCAGCAACGCGAGGAAGAAGCCAAGCTCCAGCAAGCGCGGGCCAATCTATGGCTTGCAAAGAACGATCTCGACAACACGGTGATCCGCGCTCCGGTATCGGGAATAGCCGGCAATCGCGCCGGCCAGGTCGGGCAGTACGTCAAGCCCGGGACCCAGCTGTTGTCTCTGGTGCCCTTGCCGCTGGTCTACGTCACCGCGAATTTCAAAGAAACCCAGCTGACGCGGATGCGCCCGGGGCAAATTGCCGAGGTGTCGGTCGACGCCTATCCGGATGTCCCGATCGAGGGGCGCATCGAGAGCTTCGCCCCCGCGAGCGGCGCCCAATTCAGCCTGTTGCCGCCAGATAACGCGACCGGGAATTTCACCAAGATCGTGCAGCGTGTCCCCGTGCGGATTGCGCTGCCCGCAAACGGCCCGCTGGGCGGGCTGCTGCGTCCCGGTCTTTCGGTCACGGTCACCGTCGATACCCGCGAAGCAGGAACCGGTGCTGTGGGGTTGGCGCAAGCCCAGCCGGCAACGGCGCCAAACCCGTCCGAGCCGCGATGAGCTGGGCACTCCCCTCGCCGCTCCGCCGCGTGCGGATTGCTGCCCGCCGTTCTGTAGCAGCAGCCCCTAAACCGGCAATCTCATCCCCCGCGCCCTCCCCAGCCGGAGCACCCGCGCAGGTTCCAACGCTCCGCGACTGGCTCGGCGTTCTCGCCATGGTCGTCGGCCTGTTCATGGCGATCATGGATGTCCAGATCGTGACCAGCTCGCTGACCCAGATCCAGGGAGGGTTGTCGGCCAGCACCGACGAGATCAGCTGGGTGCAAACCTCCTATCTGATTGCCGACGTCGTGATGGTGCCGCTCTCGGGCACCCTTTCGCGGCTGTTGTCGACCCGTGTGCTGTTCGTAACCGCGGCACTCGGATTCACCGCGGCGAGCGCGTTGTGCGCCACCGCGACGAGCCTCGGCCAGATGATCGTCTATCGCGCAATCCAGGGGTTTAGCGGCGGCGCCATGATGCCCTTGGTGTTTCCCGTCGTGTATACGAAATTCCGAATGCCGCAGCTGGCGACGCTGATGGTGCTGATCTCACTGATCCTGAACCTCTCGTCGACCTTGGGGCCGACGATCGGCGGCTTCCTGACCGATACCTTTTCTTGGCATTGGTTGTTCCTGGTCAACCTCGCGCCCGGCATCGCCGTCGCCGCCGCCGTATGGCTGCTGATCGACATCGACAAACCCGACCGGTCTCTGCTGCGCTATTTTGATCTCTACGGGCTCGTACTGATGGCGCTGTTTCTCGGCTGCCTCCAATACGCGCTTCAGGAAGGCCCGCGCTGGGATTGGCTCGCCGATGCCACGATCCTTGCCGCCGTGACCGTGTCGAGCATCGCCGCCGTCTTGTTCTTCTGGCGCGTGCTGACCTACCATCAGCCAATTGTCGATCTGCGGGCTTTTTTGAACCGGAATTTCGCGCTCGGCTCGTTCTATACCTTTGTGGTCGGCACCGGCATGTACGGCACTACCTACCTGGTGCCACTGTTTCTGGCGCAGGTGCGCGGCTTTAACGCCTGGCAGATTGGCGAGACGGTTGTCGTCACCGGTCTCGCCCAAATGGCGATGTCGCCGTTCAGCGCCCACATAGCCCGTAAGCTCGATCTGCGCATCATGCTGGCGATCGGCCTGGGTCTTTTCGCGGTGGCGATGTACTTGACGGCCGGGCTCACCAATCAGGCGGGCTATGCCGAGCTGTTCGTCCCGCAGGCTTTGCGCGGGGCCGCGCTGATGCTCTGCTACCTGCCGGCAAATCTGATCGCGCTCAGCAGCGTGCCGCAAGACAAGCTGAAGAACGCCGCCGGGCTCTACAATCTAACGCGCGATCTGGGCGGGGCAATCGCACTGGCGACGATCGGCACGTTCATGAACGAACGGCTTCATTTCCACTGGAACCGGCTGATCGAAAACATCAACCCGGCGCGCCCGGCGGTGCAGCATTTCCTCGACACGCAGGCGAACCGCCTCGATGCGCTCGTCCCGGGTGACTCCAGCCGCGCGGCGGTCAAGCTGCTCGCCAATGTGGTGCAGCGCGAGGCGCTGGTGCTGACCTACAACGACGTCATCATGATTCTCGGCAGCCTTTTCGTCGTCGGCCTCCTTCTGATGCCGCTGGTCAACCGCCCGCGCGTCGCCGGCGCGGCAGGTCACTGAAAGTCCCGGCCGCAGGATCAGCGGCCGCCGCTGTCTGTATTGCCGACCATAGAGCATTCAGCCTCGGTGTATTGCCGAGCAGCGTTCACGTACGTTGGGCTATAGCTGCCGGCGGTCGGCAAGGCGTGGGGGACGACCCACGCTATAGCAAGACGCGATGCTTCGATCCGTTCTCATTTCCGGACTGCACTGAGCGCGAGCAGACAACGATCGCAGCCATCGCGGAGGAATTGAACGCGCTGCGTAAGGAGCGCCTGAAGTTTCATCCAGACCTGACCCTGATAGCACTTTATAACGCTCTGGTGAAACCGCGCTCCGGCAAGCCGTTGACTGCAGCCGAACGTGGTGTTCACGATCGCGGACTCGTCGGCGTGCTCCAGCGCTTGCATGACGACCTCGACCGCGCCGTTTGCGCCGCCTACGGTTGGGCCCACCGATCTCGGCGACGACGATCTCCTCGCGCGCCTGGTCGCGCTCAATTGAGCACGCCGAGGAGGAATGGGGCGGTAAGATCCGCTGGCTGCGCCCCGAGCTCCAGGCTCGCATCGCCGCAGCGCCGGTGCAACGCAAGCTGGTGGTCACAGCCGCCACGCAGGTGGGACGCCAATCCTGGCCAAAGGAGCTGGCCGAGCAGTTCAAGGCCGTCCGCGCTGCCTTGGTCGCCCAAGGAACCCCCGCCAGGGCCGAGCAAATCGCCGGCCAGTTTGTTCGCGTGCGCCGAGACCGCGTCGCCGAGGTTCTAGAAACGCTCGTCTCGGTCGGACAAGCGCGACTGGCTGGGCGCTGGCTGTACGCCATCTAGCCTCGGGACCGCCGCCAGGCTTGCTTTGCGCCGCCTTTGCGCGCCGGTCCGCCTCACAAAGGGCAAAGTCTCGGGGTAGGGTCGCGCCCGTTAATTGGATTGATGGTTTTTCGGATTTCGACAGAGGCGGCGAGATGTGTCTGTTTCTGGTTCTCTTATGGTGCTGCGCCGTGTTGGGCAAAGCGGCGGCGCCGGGCATTGTCGGCGATAATTCCCGTAGTTCCCGGTTCGGCCAATTTAATTCCCGATTGGGCCGGCACGAATTCCCGTTTGGCACCGACACGGGAATTGGCTGGCAACGACTTGATTTGGCTTGTCGTTTTCGCGGCCAAACGGCGGCTTTGTGGAGAAAATCGACGAAATTCCCGTCGGAACGGGAAAAAGCGGGAATTTGGTCCGACCGATGGAACGGGCTACGGCATAGGCCGCAGCTACCGGCTCCGAACCTCGATCCGGCCGTGCAACCAGTCCTCGATCAACCGGCGGGCAATCGAATCGAGCCGCGGCATCCGGAATGAATCGTCATCAGTGTGCGACAGGAGCCAGTCGCGCTCGCACCAGCGGGCGTCTTCGAGTTCGCCGTAATCGACGGTGAGCTCGGTGGTCAACGCTTCGGCGTGAAAGCCGAGCATGATGTTGGCCGGGAAGGGCCAGGGCTGCGAGGAGTGGTAGTGAACGGCGCCGACCTCGATCCCGGTCTCCTCGCGGACCTCGCGCGCGACAGCGTCTTCGAGGCTCTCGCCCGGTTCGACAAAGCCGGCGAGGGTCGAGTACATCCCTGGCACAAAGTTCTTCGACCGCCCCATCAGCGCCCGGTCGCCGCGGGTCACCAGCATGATGACGGCGGGGTCGGTGCGCGGAAAATGCATTGTGTTGCAGGTAGGGTCGGTGCAGCGGCGCATATGCCCCGCCTCCTCGCTGCGGGTCGGGCTGCCGCAGAGACCGCAATAACGATGGCGTGAGTGCCAGAACATCATCGCGCGGGCCAGCGCCAAGAGTGCCCCCTCGCGCCGCTCGATGCGCCCCCCGATCTGGCGCAGATCGGCAAACCGCACCGTTGCAGCTTCGACCCCGCTCGCCGCCAGCGCCGGAGACCGCAGCATTTCGAGCGGCGCCTCTACCGACGACAAATCGAGCGCGAAGTGGGCGCGCCCCTCGATGATGCCGAGAAACACGACCTCGCCGGCCGAGAGCCGTTCTTCGGCGCTCTTTCCGAGGATTGCGGCAATGCTGGCCGATTCGAGCAGCACCGCGCGCGGGTCGCCGCTGTCGAGCTCGATCACCAGGTTCTGGTTGCGCCAGACCGGAACGAACAGGCTGCCGGGATCGGTCACCCGCTCGACGATCCAGCCGGTGTCGCGGCGCCGCAGGCCGGCGCGCTCGAAGCCCGGATGGGAATAGAAATTAGGCGCTCGCATTCGGGGACCCTGGCACATTTGCCTGCGCTGCGGCAAGCAGCGAGCCTTCACAGCGCAGCGAGGCGCCGCTCCAGATAAGCGCGCTCGACGTCGTTCCCCATCAGAGCCAGGGCTCGGCGATAGGCTTCCGCCGCGGCTTCGAAAGACCCGAGCCGGCGCAGCATATCGGCGCGCGCGGCGTGAAACAGGTGGTAGCGATCGAGCTCCCCTGAGGCCCCGAGCGCGTCAATGAGCGCCAGCCCGCGCCCCGGTCCCTCGCTCATGCCAATGGCGACAGCGCCGTTCAGTTGCACCACCGGGCTCGGATTGATGCGGGCGAGCTCGTTATAGAGCGCGGCAATCTGCGGCCAATCCGTTTCTGCCGAACTTCTGGCTTCGGCATGCAATGCCGCAATCGCCGCCTGGAGCTGGTAGGGCCCGACCCGGCCTATGCGCAGCGCCGAGTCCACCAGCGCCAAGCCTTCCGCGATCTGGTCGCGATCCCACAGAAACCGATCCTGATCTTCGAGGGTCACCAGCGCACCAGCGGCATCGGTCCGCGCCTGTCGGCGCGAATCGTGCAGCAGCATCAGCGCGAATAAGCCAAGGCTTTCCGGGTCTTGCGCGTCGATTGCACACAGCACGCGGCCGAGGCGAATGGCCTCGGCACACAGCTCCCGACGGATCAGGGCGTCACCCGCGGTTGCGGTGTAGCCTTCGTTGAAAATCAGGTAGATGACCGCCTGCACCGCGGCGCGGCGTTCGGGCAAGGCATGGTCCGGCGGCACCTCGTAAGGGATGTGCGCATCCTGGATCTTGCGTTTGGCCCGAACGAGGCGCTGCGCCAGGGTCGGCTCAGGAACGAGAAAGGCGCGGGCGATCTCGCTGGTCGAGAGCCCGCCGAGCGTGCGCAGAGTCAAGGCGATCTGCGCCTCGCGATTGAGCGCGGGATGGCAGCAGGTGAAGATCAGCCTCAGCCGATCATCGGGAATTTCGCACGACAATTCCTCCGACAGCACGGGATCCTCATACGCGTCAATTGCGGCTTCCTGCTCCAGCAATGTTTGCTTTTCGCGCCGCGTGCGCTCACGCCGCCTCGCGTCGATCAGCTTGCGGTATGCCGCGGTCGTTATCCATGCTGCGGGATTGTTTGGAACTCCATGCTCTGCCCAATAACGCAGCGCTGCCGCAAAGGCCTCCTGCATCGCCTCCTCGGAGCGATCGAAGGAGCCGCACAGCCGGATCAGGCCCGCAATGATCCGGCCGTGCTCGCGGCGAAAGACCGACTCGAGCGAAGCGCTAACTTCACCCGGCAGTGACATCGGCCCCCCGCACAGCTCCTAACGGGGAGGAATGTCGGCGATCGGGCGGATCTCGATGCAGCCCTCGCCACCCCTGCATGCCGTCGGGATCTTTGTGGCCCACTCGATCGCGTCATCGAGGTTCTCGCAGTCGAGAATATAATATCCGGCGAGCTGCTCCTTCGTCTCGGCGAACGGGCCGTCGAGCACGAGCGGCTTTCCATTGTCTTTGCGGATCGTCGTCGCCGTAGCGGTGGGCTTCAAGGGCTCCCCAGCCTGAAAGACCCCCTTTTTCTTGGTCTCGTCGAACACTGCCCAATGCCCGGCCTTGATCTCCTCCAGATCTGCGGCGGTGGCCTCGGCGAAATCATTCTCGCGGCTGTAGATCAGGAACATGTAGCGCATAGCTCAATCACCTCCAGTGCGGCGGCCAAGTTCTCTGGATGATCGGGAGGGCGTGCATCCGGTCGAGCCAGGCGGACAGGCGCGGCCCGAGGAGGCTGTTCACTGCGAACCCTGGCTGACGGCCGGCAATCCGCAAGGCGAGCGCAAGAAACGGATAGAGCGTTAGATCGACGGCCGAAAGCCCGCCGGTGACATGGTCGGCGGTGATCACCGACTCCCAATAGGTCAGCTCTTCCCGAAGATCGCCGGCGGCGGCCTGCGCTCCTCCGTCCGCCCCGATGCGCTCGATTATCCTGGCAAGATATTGGTCCGCCTCGCGCACCAAACGTCTCTGCACAGCACGCTTGCGAACATCGGCGGCAAAGAGAGGCGGCCCCTCCGGCCACCTCTCTTCGATGTACTCTACGATCACGGCGGACTCGTAAAGCGCGAAGCCATCGTCGACGAGGACCGGCACCTTTTGGCGCGGATTGAGCGCCAAGAACTCTGCCGTCTTGAGGTCACCGGCGGCGAAGGACAACGTCTTTAGCTCATGAGGGACGCCCTTCTGCTCGAGGGCAAGCCAGGCGCGCCACGCATAAGGCGAACCCGAGCCGTAATAGAGAACAGTCGCCATTGTCTTAGCCTCCGTGCGTCTCAATCCGGCTGGTTCAGCCCTCGATCGTCCAGGACGCGCGGCCCGGGAAGGGTGCGGGGATCGCCTCCCTGACACTGGCCCGCGCCAGGTGGCGCTCGTAATACGCCTCGAGGCTCGCGCTTTGCCGTAGCATAACCCGGCTCTCGGGCAAATGATGGAGATAGAACAGCATCGGTAGCACGTTCATATCGGCGAGAGTGAAACTGCTGCCGACGAGGTGGCCGGTCTTGGCCACGGCGCGGTCCAGCATTGCGAACTGCGCTTCGAGCTTTGGCAGGAGGGGCTCGATGACCGATCGGTTCGGGCTGCCGTCCGGCGCGCTCGGGAAGTAGTAGGCGCCGACATAGGGCCGCGCGACGAGCGCGTCGAAATGCGTGTTGACGATCGAGATCCACTGTTCGGTTTGTGCCCCCTCGACCGGAAATCTCGGGGCGAGCGGTGGACCATCGAATGCATGATCGATGTAGAAGCAAATCGCGCGAGACTCGGCGAGGATCACATCACCGTGACGCATCGCCGGGATCTTGCCCAAAGGATGGATCGCGTCGATCTCGGGCGTGTGCGGCATGACCGGCAAGAGGGTGTACGGCACACCCTTCTCATGACAGGCGATGCGGGTGACCCAGACGTAATTGCTCTGCGGTGCGCCGATGATCTGAAGCTCTGGCATGGCTGTGCTCCTTCAGGTGGATCGTTCGACATTTTCTGCGGCTGCCGAACAACGAGACGACGCACGAGAAGAGAGGAATCGACACGCTGCTATGCGTCTCCAGCAAGGCCGGTTCTCCGGCGCTCAAATAAAAAGCAGCGCCGTCGGGGACGGCGCTGCTGCGTCTGGGAGGTCGCGGCCGAGTTTATTCCGCGGCGGCGAGGGTCGGGGTTTGCGCCGTGGCGAGCATGGCGGCGGCTTCTTTGGCGACGCGCGTGCCCTCGAAGAAGCGCGGGTTCTGCGTGCCCCACAGCC
>Ga0070717_10002220_pt1 | contig 13629 bp, 11 predicted proteins | sample LARL113metaG_FD_71366 | JGI IMG/M metagenome (GOLD analysis project Ga0070717, IMG submission 71366) | Corn, switchgrass and miscanthus rhizosphere microbial communities from Kellogg Biological Station, Michigan, USA - LAR L11-3 metaG | ecosystem: Host-associated > Plants > Roots > Rhizosphere ... | reverse complement strand
AGGAGAGATTGCGCAATCTCAAAAAGCCGTATACCCGCCGTCGATCACGAAGCAATCGGCGGTGTGATAGGACGACGCCTTGCTCATCAGATAGACCGCGATGCCGCCGAAATCGGCGGGCTCGCCGAACCGCCGCACCGGAATCCGCGGCATCACATTGGCGACGAATCTCTCGTTGGCCATAAGGCTCGCAGTCATGTCGCTCTTGATCCAGCCGGGCAGGACGGCGTTGGCGGTGACCCCGTGGCGCGCCAGTTCAACGCCGAGCGCGCGGACCAGCGCGTTGATCGCGGCCTTGGTGCCGGCATAATGCTCGTTGCGCGCGGTGCCGAACAGCGAGGCGAGGCTCGAGGTCGCAACCAGCCGGCCGAACGGATCGCCCGCGGTGGCGCGCTCGGTCATGTGGCGCGCCGCCGCCTGGAACACATGGAACACGCCGTCAAGATTGGTCGCAAACATTTTGCGCCATTCCTCTTCGGTGCGGTCGATGAAGGCGCGCCGTCCGCCGCCGCCGATGCCGGCATTGGCGAAGCAGCCGTCGACCCGGCCAAATGTATCGAGCGTGGCTTGCATCGCAGCTTTCACCGAAGCGGGATCGGTGACGTCGCAAACGCTGCTATCGACCTTGCCGGGCCCGGCCGCCATGGTGGCAGCCGCGCTTTTGTTCTTTTCCGCGTTGCGGCCCCAGATCGAAACGTTGCAGCCACTTAACGCAAGTGCCTGCGCGATGCCGAGCCCGATGCCGCCATTGCCGCCGGTGATCACGGCCACGCGGCCGGAGAGGTCAAAAATGTTCATATGCGTTTCCTTGGGGCGCTTCCGTTTTTTGTATGACGCACGTCAGATGTTGCTTGAGATGTTTCTTGCAAGCATGGACAAGCTGCCCATAAAAATCAAATATGGCTGCAGGCATCAATTTGACGCACCGCGATACCAACGCGGCCCCAATAACCCGACGAGGAAACGATGCAATTCAAACACTGCACGCTCGATTTCGATGGACCGGTCGCAATCCTAAAGCTCGACCACCAGGAGGTCATGAACGCGGTCTCCATGGACATGCTCGCAGGCCTTGCCGAAGCGCTCGATGCGATCGACGACAAGAAAGCCGAAGTCCGCTGCGTCGTCCTGACCGGGGCAGGGCGCGCCTTTTGCACCGGCGCCAATTTGCAGGGGCGCAACCAGCAGAAGCCGGGCAGGAGCAACGCCGGCGCCGCGCTCGAGACCGGATTTCATCCGTTCCTGCGGCGGCTGCGCAACCTGCATTGCCCGCTGGTCACTTCAGTCAACGGGCCGGCCGCCGGCGCCGGCATGAGCTTTGCCCTGATGGGCGACATGATTTTATGCGCGAGGTCGGCGTATTTCCTGCAAGCCTTCCGCCGCATCGGCCTGGTGCCGGATTGCGGATCGACCTGGCTGCTGCCGCGGCTGATCGGCAAGGCGCGCTCGGTGGAACTGTCGCTGATGGGCGAGCGGCTGCCGGCCGAGAAGGCGCTGGAATGGGGGCTGGTCAACCGGGTCTATGACGATGCGGCGCTCAGCGAGGAGACCATGAAACTCGCGCATGAGCTTGCGAATGGACCGACCATTGCGCTGTCGCTGATCCGAAAGCTCTATTGGGAAAGCCCGGACAATTCGTTCGAGGATCAGCTCAACCTCGAATTCGAATCGCAGCGCATCGCCGGAGCTGCGGAAGATTTCAGGGAAGGCGTCACTGCGTTCCTAGAAAAACGCCCGGCGAAATTCAGAGGCAAATGATCGAGGCCGAGCTTTCACGCTGCGTCGCCGCGTGGTGCTCAGGCGCCACCGGCATCACGGGTGCCGCAAAACTTTCCGGCGGCGCCAGCCAGGAGACCTGGACGTTCGATATCGTGCATCCAGGCGGCAATATCGGCGCGATCCTGCGCCGGGCTCCTCCAGGCTATGGCGCGGCGCCCTCGCGCGCCGCAGGCCTCGATGCCGAGGCGACGCTGATGCAGCTCGCCCACGACGCCGGCCTGCCGTCACCGAAAGTGCTGCATGTGTTGAGGCCGAAAGATGCGCTCGGCACGGGCTTCATCATGCAACGGATCGAGGGCGAAACCATCGCGCGCAAGATTCTGCGCGATGAACAATTCGCCAAGGTGCGCCCAAAATTGGCGCGCCAGCTCGGCGGCGTGCTGGCCGGCATTCATGGTCTGGCCGCATCGAAACTACCGAAGCTGCGGCACGTGACGGCGACGAAGGAGATCGTCGACCTCGAACGCGAATATCGCGGTTTCGGCTGGCCGCGCCCGGTATTCGAACTGGCGCTGCGCTGGCTGCGCGACCACGACCCCGGGCCGTCGCGCGAGGAGACGCTGGTGCATGGCGATTTCCGCCACGGCAATCTCATCATCGGGCCCGACGGCGTGCGCGCGGTGCTGGACTGGGAGCTCGCGCATACCGGCGATCCGATGGAGGATCTCGGCTGGATCTGCGTCAACTCATGGCGCTTCGGCGAGATCGACAAGCCGGTCGGTGGCTTTGGCTCACGCGAGGAGCTGTTTGCCGGATACGAGGCGGCGGGCCGTCGCGTCGATCCTGAACGCGCGAGATTCTGGGAAGTGATGGGCACACTGCGCTGGGGCGTGATGTGCTGCGGCATGATGCAGCGCTTTCGCAGCGGCCCCGATCATTCCATGGAGCGCGCCATGATCGGGCGGCGTTCCTCGGAGACTGAAATCGATTTGTTGAGATTGCTTGCGCCGCGAGGGACCTGACATGCAGGACGAGCCGACACCCATTGAGCTGACCAAAGCAGTCGCGGATTTCCTGCGCAACGACATCGCGCCTTTGATCAGCGGTCACAATGCGTTCAAGCTGCGGGTTGCCGTCAACGCGCTCGATCTCGTCACGCGGCAACTGACATTGGAGGAGGGCAGCGATGCCGCGGAAGCTGCGCGGCTCGCGCGGTTGCTCGGCATCGACGGCCCGCTGATCGAGCTCAACCGCGCGCTGTCAGACGAGATCGCCAAAAGCGAACTCAATCTGGAGACTCCGGGTCTGGCCGAGCATCTGTGGCAGACCACGATGGACAAGCTCGCCGTCGATCAGCCGAACTATGCGTCGTACCGGAGGGAGTTGGGCACCAAGTAACTCCCGTTCGTTCCCCGGATGCTGCGCAGCACGAAGTGATGCGCTGCTGATCCGGGGTCCATCGTGGCACAACGAAAGTGTGGGTCCCGGCTCTGCGGTGCATCGTGACGAACGCTGCACCGCGTCCGGGACACGAGCCCAGCTACTTCCCCACCCATTTCGGCGGGCGCTTTTCGGAAAAGGCCTTCGGCCCCTCGATATAGTCCTGCGACGCTGCCATCGCCTTTACGGCCGGGTACTCGCGCTGCTCCGCCATCGCCTGTTCCAGCGAGACGCCGAGGCCCTTCTGGATGGTCTGCTTGGAAGCACGGATCGACATCGGCGAGTTCTTGCAGATCGTCTCGGCCCAGCGTTCGGCGGCTGCGAGTGCTTCGTCTGCCGGAACCACCTCGTTGACGAAGCCGAGCTCATGGCCCTCCTTGGCCGAGACATGGCGCGCGGTCAGGATCATGCCCATCGCGCGCTTCAGCCCGATCTGGCGCGGCAGCCGGTGCAGGCCGCCGGCCAGCGCCGCAAGCCCAACACGCGGCTCGGGCAGCGCGAAGGTCGCGTTTTCCGAGGCGATGATGAGATCGCAGGCCAGCGCGATCTCGAAGCCGCCGCCCATGGCGACCCCGTTGACGGCGGCGATGATCGGCTTGTCGCAGTCAAAGCGCGTGGTGAGCCCGGCGAAGCCGCCCTTGTCCCAGCCGCGTTTTCCCCCCGCCGCCTGCCATTTCAGATCGTTGCCGGCGCAGAACGCCTTGTCGCCGGCGCCGGTGACGATCGCGACCCATTGTTCGGGATCGGCGGAAAAATCGTCGAATATCTTGTTCAACTCGAAATGCGCGTCGATATGCAGCGCGTTGTACACTTCGGGGCGCGACAGCGTCACGATCGTGACCGGGCCCTTGCGCGTGACTTTTGAGAATTTCGGATCCATGTTTGCTCCCGTGATTTTTCTGTGGCGCGGAATGTTGGCATCGATACTAGCGCGTCAACGCCGCCCGGCGCCATCCAATTACGCAAGCGGGCTTGCGCGTTGGCTTGCTTGACTTGAGTTTTGCGCGTCACCTTAATCGCTGCCGAAAACGATAAGAGCCTAGGGAGAGCGCCTTGGATTTCGCATTACCGGCTGGCCTGGTCGCCTATCTCGACGAACTCGACCGCTTCATCGCGCGCGAGATCAAGCCTCTGGAGGAGGCCGACGACAACACCCGTTTCTTCGATCATCGCCGCGAATGGGCGCGGACCGATTTCGACAAGGGCGGCTTGCCGCGGCACGAATGGGAGGCGCTGCTGCGGAAAGCCAAGGACCTTGCCGACGCCGCAGGCCATCTGCGCTTTGCGATCCCGAAGCGCTATGGCGGCAAGGACGGCTCCAATCTCTGGATGGCCGTCATCCGCGAGCACTTTGCCTCGAAAGGCCTTGGACTGCATAACGATCTGCAGAACGAGCATTCGATCGTCGGCAATTTCCCTGTTGTGACCATGCTCGACCGCTATGGGACCGATGAGCAGAAGGCGATGATCGACGACTCGATCAAGGGCAAATACCGCATCACCTTTGGCCTGACCGAGCCCGAGCACGGCTCGGATGCGACGCATATGGAAACGCGCGCTGCGCCGGCGACACGCGACAACGTCAAGGGTTTTGTGATCAATGGCGAGAAGATGTGGACCACCGGCATGCATGTGGCGACCCACTGCGCGCTGTTTGCGCGCACTTCCGGCAATGACGGCGATGCGCGCGGCATCACCTGCTTCCTGGTGCCGGCGAAATCACAGGGCGTGAAGATCGAGGAATATATGTGGACCTTCAATATGCCGACGGATCACCCGAGGGTCAGCTTCACCGACGTGTTCGTGCCGGAGGACGCGCTGTTCGGCGAGGTCGGCCGTGGGTTGTCGCTGGCGCAATGCTTCGTTCATGAGAACCGCATCCGCCAGGCCGCAAGCTCGCTCGGTGCCGCGGTCTATTGCATCAACGAAAGCGTCAAATATGCGCGGGAACGAAAGCCATTCGGCAAGGCGCTTTCGGAAAACCAGGCGATCCAGTGGCCGCTGGTCGAGCTTGCGACCCAGGCCGAGATGCTGCGGCTATTGATTCGCAAGACGGCGTGGGAGATGGACCAGCTCACCCAGGCCGAGGTTGAGCACACGCTATCGGACAAGGTCTCGATGTGTAACTTCTCGGCCAACCGGCTTTGTTGCGAGGCCGCCGACCGCGCCATGCAGGTCCATGGCGGCATGGGCTATTCGCGCCACAAGCCGTTCGAGCACATCTACCGCCACCACCGTCGCTACCGCATCACCGAGGGCAGCGAGGAAATCCAGAAGCGCAAAGTCGCGGGGTTTTTGTTCGGCTATATGGGCGCGGGCAAGCATTAGGGGTGAGGGCGACACGCATTCTTTATGGTCGTCCCCGCGAAGGCGGGGACCCATAACCACAGGCGGTCGTTGCTTCAGATGCCATCTCCCCGCGTGCCAAAACGATAAGCGCGACGTACGGGTCCCGGATCGCGCTTAGCTTGTCCGGGAGGACAATCATCAACCCCTCGCCGCCCGGTCCTTCTCATTCTGCGCCTTGATTGCTTCGCGTGCGGCGGCCCAGTCGGCGTCGCTCCAGTCACGGAGCTGGTAGAAGTTGCCGCCCATCGCCAGTGCCTGTGCGCCGTCCATCGCAATGGTTTCGCCGTTGATCCAGTCGCAGCCGCCGGAAATCAGGAACACCGCGAGGTTTTGCAACTCCTCCATGGTGCCGACCCGGCCCATCGGGTTGATCGCCTTGGTGCGCGCGCCGGCTTCGTCGCCAGCCTTGAGGCGCTTGCTCATGCCCTCGGTCGGGATTTCACCGGGCGCAATCGTGTTGAGGCGGATGCCGTATTTGCCCCATTCGACCGCAAGCGACATCGTCATGGCATGGATCGCGGACTTGCTCATTGCCGACGGCACCACATAGGGCGAACCGTTGCGCACCCAGGTCACAGTGATCGACACCACATTGCCGGGCTGCTTTGAGGCGATCCAGCGCTTGCCGACCGCGTGGGTCACGTAGAACGTGCCGTGCATGACGATGTTGGCGACTGCATCGAAGCCGCGCGGGCTCAATTCCTCCGAACGCGAGATGAAATTGCCGGCGGCGTTGTTGATGAGATCGGTGAGGGGGCCGTCGCGAAAAATCGTCTCGATCATCGCGTCGACCGCTGCTGCGTCTCGGATGTCGACGCCGTGGCTCGTGACCCGGCCGCCATAGAGGTCCATCAATTCGGTGGCGGTCTCGTCGCAGACGATCTTGCGGCGGCCGCAGATATGGACCTCGGCGCCGAGCTCGAGGAAACGCGCGGCCATCGATTTGCCCAGACCGGTGCCGCCTCCGGTCACGAGAATGCGTCGATCTGCGAGAAGCTCATCTTTGAACATCGTTTCCACCCAACGGAATTGTCTGTTAATTGATCGATTGACTAAATCCGCCCAACGGCTTTCTGTAAAGCCGCAACAAAGAATAACACGCTTGAGGAGTTTCTCATGGAGCAACGCGTCTCGATATCGATTTCGGACGGTATCGCCGACGTCCGCCTGGTGCGAGCGGACAAGATGAACGCGCTCGATGCGGCGATGTTCGACGCGCTGGTTGCCGCGAGCGCGCGGCTTGTCACCGAAAAGGGCGTGCGAGCGGTAGTATTGTCCGGCGAGGGGCGGGCGTTTTGCGCCGGCCTCGACATGGGCCGCTTTGCGGCCATGAAGGAGACCGGGGGCAACGGCGTCGCCGGGGGCGAAAAGCGCGACCTTTCGTTGCGTACCCATGGGCTCGCCAACTTTCCGCAGCAGGCGGTGTGGGGCTGGCGGCAATTACCGGTCCCGGTGATCGCCGCGATCCAGGGCGTGGCGTTCGGTGGCGGCTTCCAGCTCGCGCTCGGTGCCGACATGCGTTTCCTTTCACCGGATGCGCGGATGTCGATCATGGAGATCAAATGGGGGCTGGTACCGGATATGGCGGGGACGCCGATCCTGGCGAGCCTCGTGCGCGACGATATCCTGCGCGAGCTCACCTATACCGGGCGGATCTTCTCGGCGCAGGAGGCGATGGCTTACGGCCTTGCCACACGGATCTGCGACGACCCGCGCGCCGCCGCGTTCGAGATCGCGCGCGAGATCGCCGGCAAAAGCCCTGACGCCATCCGCGCCGCCAAGCGCCTACTGAACAAGCTCTCGGTCGATCCTGGACCTGCGCTGCTCGCCGAATCCGTCGAGCAGCAGAAGCTGCTCGGCAGTCCCAATCAGACCGAAGCCGTGCGCGCCAATATCGACAAGCGCGCTCCGCGCTTTGCGGATGCCTGACTAAACGCACCGTCATCGCCGGAACAAGTCCGGCCATGACGACAACGGGCAGTGCGTTACAAGAAGAACAAGGTAATGACCGATACCTCACCCCTTTTCCTCGGCATCATCAGCGGCAATCGCAGGCGTACCCATGACGAGGTCGCCGATCGCGCCAGCCGCATCGCCGGCGGACTGCAAAAACTCGGTGTCAGCCAGGGCGACAGCGTCTGCATGCTGATGCGCAACGATATCGCCTTCATCGAGGCGGCCTATGCGGCGATGCGGCTGGGGGCCTATGGCGTGCCGGTCAACTGGCACTTCAAGCCGGAAGAGATCAACTACATCCTGAAGGATTCCGGCACATCGGTGCTGATCGGCCACGCCGACATGCTGCATCAATTGCGCGGCGCTGTTCCCACAGGCGTTACCGTGTTGAGCGTGCCGACGCCGCCGGAAATCCTCGAGCATTACAAGATCGACCGCGATCATCTCGCTACGCCCGGCTTCGCGGTCGATTTTGAGCCGTGGCTCAGAGAGCAGCAACCCTATGACGGCCCTGCGGTGCCGCAACCCCAAAACATGATCTACACCTCGGGCACCACGGGCAATCCCAAGGGGGTGCGGCGCAATGCGCCGATGCCCGAGCAAATCGCCAATGCGGAGCGGATGCGCGCGATGATCTACGGCTTGAAGCCAGGTGCGCGTACGGTGCTGCCGGGGCCGCTCTATCATTCCGCGCCGAATTCGTTCGGCTTGCGCGCGGGCCGGCTTGGCGGCGCGCTGGTGCTGATGCCGCGGTTCGAGCCCGAGGAATTCCTGCGCCTGATCGAAACCGAGAAGATCGACACCATCTTCATGGTGCCGACCATGTTCATCCGCCTGATGAAGCTGCCGGAACAGGTGCGCAGCCAGTACGACATGTCCTCGCTGCGCCATATCATTCACGCCGCCGCCCCCTGTCCGCCCGAAGTCAAGCGCGCCATGATCGAATGGTGGGGGCCGGTGATCTATGAATTCTACGGCTCTACCGAATCCGGCGCGGTCACCTTCGCCAATTCCGAGGACGCGCTGAAGAAACCCGGCACCGTCGGCAAAATATCACCCGGCGCGGAGCTGCGGTTCATCGGCGATGACGGACGGGTGCTGCCGCCGGGCGAGATCGGCGAAATCTATTCAAGGATCGCAGGCAATCCGGACTTCACCTATCACAACAAGCCTGAAAAGCGGGTCGAGATCGAGCGCGACGGCTTCATCACGTCCGGCGATGTCGGCTATATCGACGCCGACGGCTACGTCTTCATCTGCGACCGCAAGCGCGACATGGTGATCTCGGGCGGCGTCAACATCTATCCGGCCGAGATCGAGGCGGCACTGCATGCGGTAGAAGGCGTGCACGATTGCGCCGTGTTCGGCATTCCCGACGAGGAATTCGGCGAGGCGCTGATGGCGGTGGTGGAACCGCGACCGGGCGTAAAGCTGGATGTCGCGGGCATCCGCGCCCAGCTCAAGACCTCGCTCGCCGACTACAAGGTCCCAAAGCACATCGAAATCCAGGCCCAGCTGCCGCGCGAGGATTCCGGCAAGATATTCAAGCGCCGCCTGCGCGATCCACATTGGGAGCGGGCCGGGCGGAGGATTTAGGGCGTTGTCGTCCCGGCCAAGCCAACGGGTCGCGCGAATGCGCGCTCGATGACAGGCTCAGCGCGACCCGGGACCCCATAACCACCGCTGGATCGCGTTAGGCGGGCTGGGCAGCAGCCGACGTATCAATTGCGCCCTGCGGTTATGGCTCCCCGCCTTCGCGGGGACGACTAATAGATCGCCTCTATCTTTATCTTGCGCTGCGGCAAAAAAATTGCAGACTGCTCCTGCCGGGGCATTTTCTGGAGCAGCCACCCATGTCGACCCCGAGCATGCCTGCCAACACCGAATTGCGGTCCAATCGCAACGAAGACGCGCAGTCGCTGGAGGAAGACGCCCGACTGCGGAACGACATCCGCCTGTTGGGGCGGATCCTCGGCGACACGGTGCGCGACCAGGAAGGCGCCGATGTGTTCGACCTGGTCGAGCGCATCCGGCAGACCTCGATCCGGTTTCACCGCGACGAGGACCGGCCGGCCCGGCGCGAGCTCGAACTCATCCTCGACAGCATGTCGATCAGCCAGACCGTGCGCATCGTGCGCGCCTTCTCTTATTTTTCGCATCTCGCCAATATTGCCGAAGATCAGAACAACATCCGGCAAATGCGGACGCGCCCTTCCGCCGGCGGTTCGGGAACGCTGGCGCTGACCCTGGCGCATGCGCGGACGGCGGGCATTAGCGCGGCCGACTTACGAAAATTCTTTGCCAGCGCCCTGGTCAGCCCGGTCCTGACTGCGCACCCGACCGAAGTGCGCCGCAGGAGCACAATCGACCGCGAGATGGAGATCGCGGCGCTGCTCGACCGGCGCGAACGGGTCCAGCTCACGGCGCAGGAGATCGAGGCCGAGGACGAGCAATTGCGCCGCGCGGTGCTGACGCTGTGGCAGACCAATCTGTTGCGCCGCACCAAGCTCACCGTGCTCGATGAGGTCGCGAACGGACTGTCGTTCTACGACTACACCTTCCTGCACGAGGTGCCGCGGCTGCACTGCGCCCTGGAAGACAGGCTGAATGAGGGCGACAGCGCCGCAGGCGAGCCGGCGTCGTTCCTGAAGATGGGGAGCTGGATCGGTGGCGACCGCGACGGCAACCCGTTCGTGACCGCGGACGTGATGCGCGGAACGCTGAAGATGCAGTCGAGCCGCGTCGTGCGCTTCTATCTGGAGGAGCTGCATCAGCTCGGCGGCGAACTGTCGCTTGCAGCCCACCTTACCGAAGTGTCCAAGGATTTGCGCGGGCTTGCTGAACGCTCGCCCGACACCTCGCCGCAGCGCAGCGGCGAGCCTTATCGATTGGCGGTATCAGGCATTTACGCCCGGCTTTCCGCTACCGCCGCAAGGCTCGATGTGGAAACCATGCGGCCGCCGGTCGGAACGGCGGCGCCTTACGCCAGTGTCGAGGAATTCAAGGCCGATCTCGATGTGCTGCACCGCTCGTTGGTATCGAACAATTCCCGCGTGATCGCGCGCGGACGGCTGCGCTATTTGCGCCGCGCGGTGGATTGCTTCGGTTTTCATCTGGCCTGTCTCGACATGCGGCAGAATTCGGCCGTGCACGAACGCACGGTGGCCGAGCTGATCGATGCGGCGATGCCCGGCATGTCCTATCTGGCGCTGAACGAGGAGGCGCGGATTGCGCTTCTCACCTCGGAACTGCGCAACGCGCGGCCGCTGACTTCTAGCTTCGTGAAATACAGCGAGGAGACAGTCGGCGAGCTTGCGGTGTTTCATGCCGCCGCCGATGCGCATTCGAGGTTCGGCGCGGATGTGATCCCCCAATGCATCATCTCGATGTGCAAGGGGGTGTCCGACATGCTGGAGGTCGCGCTGCTGTTGAAAGAGGTCGGCCTTGTCGACCCCGCGGGCCGCAGCGCCATCAATATCGTGCCGCTGTTCGAGACCATCGAGGATTTGCAGGCGTCCAGCGGCATCATGGACCGGATGCTGTCGATGCACGATTACCGCAGGTTGGTCGACAGCCGCGGCTCGGTGCAGGAGGTGATGCTCGGCTATTCCGACAGCAACAAGGACGGCGGTTTTGTCACCTCGGGCTGGGAGCTCTACAAGGCCGAGATCGGGCTGGTCGAAGTGTTCGAGCGCCACCATGTGCGATTGCGGCTGTTCCACGGCCGCGGCGGCTCGGTCGGGCGCGGCGGCGGCCCAAGCTACGACGCCATCATTGCGCAGCCGGGCGGCGCGGTGAACGGCCAGATCCGAATCACCGAGCAGGGCGAGATCATCTCCAGCAAATATTCCAACACCGAAGTTGGCCGCAATAATCTGGAAATTCTCGCCGCGGCGACCCTTGAGGCAAGTCTGCTGCACCCGCGGCAGAGCGCGCCGCGGCATGAATATCTTGAAACGATGGATCAGTTGTCGCAGCTGGCGTTCAAGGCGTATCGCGGGCTCGTTTATGAGACCGAAGGTTTTGCCGATTATTTCTGGGCTTCCACCGTCATCACCGAAATCGCGACGCTGAATATCGGCAGCCGTCCGGCGTCACGAAAGAAAACCCGCGAGATCGAGGATTTGCGCGCCATTCCCTGGGTGTTCAGCTGGGCGCAATGCCGGCTGATGCTGCCGGGATGGTACGGCTTTGGCAGCGCGGTGGAGGCCTGGATCAAGCAGCATCCCGACAAGGGCATGCCGTTCCTGAAAGAGCTCTACCAAGCTTGGCCGTTCTTCCGCATGTTGTTGTCGAACATGGATATGGTGCTGGCGAAAAGCTCGATCGCGATCGCCTCGCGCTATGCCGAACTGGTGCCTGACACGGCTTTGCGCGAAAAAATCTTCGGGCGCATCCGCCAGGAGTGGCAGACCACGATCGACTTATTGCTGGACATCATGGGGCAGGAGCGGTTGTTGCAAAGCAACCCGTTCCTGGAGCGTTCGATCCGCAACCGTTTCCCCTATCTCGATCCGCTCAATCACGTGCAGGTCGAACTGTTGAAGGAGCATCGCGCGCAAAACCCCGACGAGCAGGTTTTGCGCGGCATCCAGATCACCATCAACGGCATCTCGGCGGGCTTGCGGAATAGCGGCTAGCTGTCATTCCGGGGCGCGCGTTAGCGCGAACCCGGAATCTCGAGATTCCGGGTCTGGTCCTTCGGACCATCCCGGAATGACGGTGGCAGTTTCTGAGCCAGTCACGGCTTCAGCGCGCCCTGTGCACTCGTGTAGACGGCATAGAGCGATGACGAGCCGCAGATATACAGCCTGTTTCGCTGCTGACCGCCGAAGCACAAATTGGCGACCGTTTCCGGGATGTGGATCTTGCCGAGCAGATCGCCGTCGGAAGTGTAGCAGCGCACGCCGTCCTCGTTTGGATCGCCCCAACCCACGGAGCACCAAACACGTCCGTCCCTGTCGCAGCGCAACCCGTCGGTGATGCTGGGCTTGGGCATATCCGCAAAGACCTTGTTGTTCCCCAGCTTTCCCGCCTCGACATTCAGGTCGAATACGCGGATATGCGACGGATTGTCCGGCCCGTCCGTAAAGCCGGTGTCGATGACATAGAGCTTCTTCTCGTCAGGCGACAAGGCAATGCCGTTGGGCTCCACGAAGTCATCGGCGACAACCTTGACGTCACCGGATTTCGGGTCGACCCGGTAGACGTTGTGCTTTTCCTGCTCGGGATCGGCCTTGACGCCCTCATAATAGCCGCCGATGCCGTAGACCGGATCGGTGAACCAGATCGATCCATCGGAAGCGACGACCGCGTCGTTCGGCGAGTTCAGCTTCTTGTTGTTGTACTTGTCGGCGATGACGGTGATCGAGCCGTCGAGTTCGGTCCGGGTCACACGTCGGCCGCTATGCTCGCAAGTGATCAGCCGTCCTTCCCGATCAATGGTGTTGCCGTTTGAGTTCATCGACGGTTGACGGAAAACGCTGAGGTGACCGTCATCCTCCGAGAAGCGCATGATGCGGTTGTTGGGAATGTCGCTGAACAGCACGTAGCGCCCAGCCGGGAAGTAGACCGGGCCCTCGGCCCAGCGCATCCCGGTCGCAACGCGCTCAACCGCCATGGTGCCCGCGAAGGCCGGGAAACCGGAAGGCCCGAACGTAGGTTTGGACGCCTTCTTGGCGGCCTCCAGACGAGAGTCGGGATAGCGGCTCCCGGGTAGTGGCCCCAAAGGCAGCGCGTCGGTGGAAGTGGTGGGGGCGCCGGTTTGGCCGAGCGGCGGTGCGGTCGCCGCCGAGGCCGCTTTCACGGTCACGGCCGTGGCGGCCAGCGCCGCCGCGCCCTTCAAGAGGTTGCGGCGGCCGAAACCGCCCGATCCGCCTTTGTCTTGATGTTCGAGAAAGGTCAGTGGAGTTGTCATGATTTCCTCCCACATTTTTTGTTGGGAGAAAATCATGTGCCCGCAATCCGGCATAAAGCGGGCGGACAACCGGAGATAGACCGCCTTTTCGCTTCCTAGATCGCGTCCCAGCTAAAAACATCGGCGGAACGGTCGAGCTTGTAGAACGACGGTTTCAGCGCCGGCATGGCGTGCTCGGCGATGGTTTGCGGCGTCCAGCCTTCGCCGCGGTGCACCGAGCGCAACGGGCGCGACTGGCTCATCAGGAA
>Ga0070717_10002219_pt1 | contig 13641 bp, 9 predicted proteins | sample LARL113metaG_FD_71366 | JGI IMG/M metagenome (GOLD analysis project Ga0070717, IMG submission 71366) | Corn, switchgrass and miscanthus rhizosphere microbial communities from Kellogg Biological Station, Michigan, USA - LAR L11-3 metaG | ecosystem: Host-associated > Plants > Roots > Rhizosphere ... | reverse complement strand
GGCCGACGCCGAGCCGGGCAGCCAGAGTGCGTCGATTGACCCGCAGCCCCTTCGCCCCGGACTCGCCCACCAGCCTGGCGCGGACCCAACCGTTGGCGCCTCGAGCGCGTGAACCCATTGGAATCGATCGTCTGATGACGCTCCAGTGCGCGATCCTGGCCGGCGGCCTCGGGACGCGCATGCTCCCGGCGACGGAGACCGTGCCGAAGGCGCTGCTCCCCGTCCTGGGCACGCCGTTCGTCGACTGGCAGCTCGACCTCCTCGCGAGCCGCGGCGTGCGGCGCGTCGTCTGCTGCGTCGGCCACCTGGGCAACCTGTTGGTGGAGCACGTCGGCGATGGCTCCCGCCACGGTCTGGAGGTCCGCTGGGCCGACGAGGGGCCGCGCCGGCTGGGCACGGCAGGCGCCCTGCGCCTGGCGGTGGACCTCGGCCTGCTGGACGAGGCGTTCCTGGTGCTGTACGGCGACTCCTACCTGCCGATCGACCCGGGGCCCGTCGAGGAGGCCTGGCGGCGCAGCGGACTGCCGGCGCTGATGACGGTGCTGCGCAACGAGGACCGTTGGGACCGCAGCAACTGCGTGTACCGCGACGGCCGGGTGGTCCTGTACGACAAGCGCCGGCCGGTCGAGCGGCGGGAGGAGATGGCCTGGATCGACTACGGCCTGTCCGTGCTCACGCGCGCGTCCATCATTCACAGCGTGGCGTCGGGCGCGGTCGCGGACCTGGCCGACGTGCAGCGGGCGCTGAGCATGAGCGGCCGGCTCGCGGGCTGCGAGGTGCACCAGCGCTTCTACGAGGCCGGGTCGCCGGCAGGGCTGCGCGAGTTGGAGGAGCACCTCAGGGGCACTGCAGGAGACGACGTGACCGATCCTGGCTGCAGCGGGGACGCCGCCGGGGCTCAGGCGAGGGCCGACCGCACGTGATCGACCGGCGGCCGATCTGGCGGGTCGACAGGCGCGCGGACTGGGGGCTGCCGCGCTACCGCTGGCGCGACGCGCTGGTGGAGGCGGCCTGCGTCGTGCCCCGCCTCGGCGCCGTCGCGCGCCTGCGCCTCAGCTACCTCACGACACCGGCCGCGCTGGCACGCCATCCCCACCCACGGCTCGCGCTGGGCTCGGGGCCAGTGCCGCCGGACGGCTGGTGCGGGCTGGACATCTCCCGGACAGGGACGAACGTCTTCCGGGCGGACCTCCGCCTCGGCCTGCCGGCGCGCACGGGGACGGTCGACGCGATCCTCGCCGAGCACGTGCTCGAGCACCTGTGCTTCGACGACCTGCCGCGCCTGTTCGCTGAGTGCCGGCGCGTCCTCCGCCCCGGCCGGCCCATCCGGATCGTGTCGCCCGACGCCGGCCACCTGGCCCGGCTGCTGACGCTCGCGGACAGCGCCGAGGCAGACCCGGCTGTCGCGCACGACGCCAGCGTGCACCGCTGGGACGCCGACGGCATGCGCTGGGCGCGGACGGTCAACCGGGTGTCGCACCAGTGGGGCGAGCACCGCAGCCTGCTGACGGCGGGCATGGTGGCCAGCTTCCTGGCGACCGCCGGGTTCGTCGCGGTCCACGCTCCGCCGGCCGGGGAGAGCGTCCACTTCCCTGTCCCTCCCGACGTCCACGCCCGGCGGTTCCCCGACGAGCCGAAGCATGTCAACTTCGCGGTGGAGGCGCTGGCCCCGGGTGACACCGCGTGACCGGCGGCCGCCTCACGGTGTGCCTCGTCGCGCCGGCGATGCCCCCGACGATCGGCGGCGCCGAGACGCTCGCGGAGCTGCTCACGCTGACCCTGGCCGGCGCCGGCGTCGCTGTGCGCGTCCTGACCGCGGAGGCGCCCCGGCCCGGCGTGGCGGAGGCCGTGCGCGCGGCCGGCGGCGACGTGGAGGTCCTCGGCTCGACGTTCGGCCCCGTCGACGGCAGCGTCGGGTGGGAGTGGGCGACGTTCGCCCGCGCGGAGGCGATCCACCGGGTCTGCTCGACCGGGCGCGTCGACATCGTCCACGCGCTGAGCCACGACGCCATCGTCTCGGCGTGCATCGCGCTCGCCGGCCCCGGCGCGCCGGCGTGCCCACTGGTAGCCACGACGTCCGAGATGTCCACCGAGGACACCCGCTTCGGCGCCGCCCGGTCCGCCTTCGTCTACGGGCTGCCGATCGACGGCCTGCTCCAGCTCAGCCAGTACTACAGCGACGTCGCGGACAGGCACGGCTGCCGGCCGCGCGCCAGGCGCGTCGCCGCGGCGGTCGACGTCGACCTGTTCAGCTCCGGCTCGGCCGAGCGCGGCCGGCGGCTGCTCGGCGTCGATCTCGACGCGCTGCTCGTCATGTGCCCCGGCCGCTTCTCGCTGCGCAAAGGCCAGCTCGACCTGCTCGCGGCGCTCGACCTGCTGCCCGCCGGACTGCGCGGCCGCGTGGCGTGCGTCCTGGCCGGCAGCACCAGCTCGGCGTCGGCCGACCACCGGCGGCGGGTGCTGGACGCGGCCGGGCGATCCGGCGTGCGCTGCGCCGTCACGGCGGTGGCGCGGGCTGACATGCCCGACGCGCTCGCCGCGAGCGACCTGGTGGTGATGCCCAGCCACCTCGAGGGCCTGGGCTTCGCCGCCATCGAGGCCATGGTGGCGGGGACGCCCGTGCTGCTCGCCGACGTGCACGGCCTCCGCGAGATCCCCGGGGCGCCGGGCCAGGTCGCGTTCGTCCCCGCGGGCCAGCCGCCGGCTCTGGCCGCCGCGCTCGCGGACCTGCTGTCAGACCCCGACCGCCGGCGCCGCCTCGCGGCCGCGGGACGCGAGCGGGCGCTGGACGCGTTCGCGCCCCGCCGGCTGGCGGAGGCCGCGATCTCGCTGTACCGCGAGCTGCTCGACCGGCCGGCCGCTCACGACGTGGCGGGCTGACCGGCGGGAGTCCAGGCCCGGGGGGCGCCGGCTGGCGGTTCGGAAGAGCGGTCGGCCGGCAGCGGTACTATCTCTCGTCCGAGACGCTCACTCGGGCTCTCGTCTCGAAATTGGTGCTGAAGGCATCACCAGTCAGCGGGTTGGCTGCGCGAGACCGGCACCAGGCCAGGAGCAGGCATTCAGACGAGGAGTCCGATGGAGAACGACAGAACCGCCAGCGAACCGGTAGGAACGGGCTTTGCTGGTCTGGGCCTTGGACCGGCGGCGCTGCAGGCGGTCGCGAGCCTGGGCTACGAGACCCCCACGGTGGTACAGGAGCGCGCCATCCCGATCCTCCTGCAGGGCCGCGACCTGATCGCCCAGGCCCCGACGGGGACCGGCAAGACGGCCGCGTACGGCCTGCCGATCGTGGACCAGCTGGCGGAGCGGGACCGGCGGCCGCAGGCACTCGTCGTCGTGCCCACCCGCGAGCTCGCGATCCAGGTGGCGGACGCCCTGGGACAGCTGGGCAGGCACCGCCGCCTGGTGGCCCTCCCGGTCTACGGGGGCCAGCCGTACGACCCGCAGCTCCGAGCGCTGGCCCGGGGCGTCCAGGTCGTGGTCGGGACGCCCGGCAGGCTGCTGGACCACCTGGCGCGAGGGACGCTCGTGCTGGACCAGGTGCGCACGGCCATCCTGGACGAGGCCGACGAGATGCTGAACATGGGCTTCGTGGAGGACATCGAGAAGCTGCTCGGTGCGCTGCCGGCCGAGCGCCAGACCGCGCTGTTCTCGGCGACGATCCCCCAGCGGATCAGGCGGCTCGCCGAGCAGTACCTGCGCGACGCCAGGCACGTCAGCGTGGAGGCCGGCAGCGCGGTCGCGCCCATGGTGCGACAGGTGTACTACGAGGTGCCCTGGACCGCGAAGCCGGACGCGCTCGCCAGGATCCTGGAGTGCGAGCGCCCGGAGTCGGCGATCGTATTCGTGCGGACGCGGCGGGAAGCGGACGTGGTGGCCGAGCACGTGAGCGGTCTCGGCTACTCGGCGCAGGCCATCCACGGCGACATCTCGCAGGCGCACCGCGAGCGGGTCCTGGGCAGCTTTCGCGCGGGGCACACCCGGCTGCTGGTCGGCACCGACGTGGCCGGCCGGGGCCTGGACATCCCGGCCGTGAGCCACGTCATCAACTACGACCTCCCGCCCGACGCGGAGATCTACGTGCACCGGATCGGCCGCACCGGCCGGGCCGGCAGCGCGGGCGAGGCCATCACGCTGGTCACGCCACGGGAGCGCGGCCTCCTGGCCATGCTGGAGCGGGGCGTCCACCGGCGCCTGGAGCGGCGGTGGCTGCCGACCGACGCCGAGCTGGCCAGCCGCCGTCTGGCGGCGTTCCGCGGCGAGCTGCTGGGAGTCCTGGAGGCGGGGGGACTGGAGCCGTTCGCGGCGCTGGTCGACGAGCTGTCCGCCTCGCACGACGTCACCCAGCTGGCGGCCGCCGCGTTCAGGATGGCCGCCGAGCGCAGATCGGCGCCATCGGTGTCCGAGCGTGAGACACCCGCTCCGCCCGTTCCTGAGCCGGTCTCTGACCTGCGCGCCTCGGAGCCGGACCCGATCCGGCGGGCACATGAGCCCGTGCCGGCCAGGCCCCGACACGGGACCGGTGCCCGCCCGCCGCGGAGGAGCCGGAACGAGGCCACCGCCCGCCTCTTCCTCCGGGTCGGCAGGCACCATGGCGTGCGGCCGGCCGACCTGGTCGGCGCCATCGCCAACGAGGCCGGCATCCCGTCGCACTCGATCGGGGAGATCACCCTCTTCGACAAGTTCTCGTTCGTGGACGTGCCGGAGATGTCCGCGAGCCACGTGGAGGCCGCGCTGAACAACACGTCGATCCGCGGCCACGCCCCGCGGGCGACGCTCGCCCGACCGCAGGTACACGCGGGCCGCTCCTCGCGGACCTGATCCAGACCGACACCCTGGGGGCCGGCGGCAGCCGGGGCCTGGAGGTGACCCTGGGCACCGTCCCGCGTGAGTGGGTCCGGCTCCGTGGAACCGGACCCACGAGACGTCGCTACCGCGCGGTCTGTGGCACCGCCGCGCTCGCTCCCTGCGTCGCGGCGCCGGCGGCGGTGGCGCGAGCCGCGCCGCTGCCGACCGCCAGGCCGCCCGTGGGCACGAACATCGCCTGGTTGAACGTGCTGCCGGTCGGCGCGCTGGCCACGGAGATCACCGGGAAGGCCCGGCCGCCCGCCAGCACGGACGTGGAGATGTAGTCGCCGAACATCCGGCCCTGGCTCGTGTTCGGCAGCCAGGACAGGGTCATCGGGCCGGCCAGCTGCGTGGCCGTGCTCCAGGTCGAGCCGCCGTCCGTCGACGAGGTGTAGCCGACGTCGAGCTGGCAGGTCGTCGCCGAGCAGTTGGCGGTCGGGTAGAAGTAGTACGTCAGCCCGACCCGCGCCGTAGCCCCGGACGTCGAGGCGTCGACACCGATGCCTGCCTCGAAGTGGTCCACCGTGCTCGTGGTCGCGTCGATCGGCACCCGGACCGGCGCCGCCCAGGTGGTCTCGCTCGTCGACTTGGCCAGGACGATGTCGTTCTCCGCGCCTCCCGACCGGAAGCGGCTGTCCGACCAGACGACGTAGACCGTGCCGGCGCCGTCGATCTCGGCCGAGGGCAGGAAGCCCGAGCGCAGGCCGCCGGCGTCGGTGTGGTGGCTGACGCTGGAGACCAGCACCGTGGAGCGCCAGGTGGCGCCGCCGTCGATCGACCGGAACGAGCGGATGGTGCCGGCCGACGATTCGAACGGAACGATCACGGTCCCGTTCGGCCGGACGACCGGCTGCCCGCCGAGGCCGTGGGCGTTGTCGCCGGTGGACCGGGCCGGCCCCCAGGTCGCCCCGCCATCCGACGACGTCTGCATCCTGACCAGGTTGCTGCTGTTGGTGACGTCGTACTCGGTGTAGCAGTTGCCGAAGAACGGGCTGGTCGATGTGTTGTCGCACGCGATCCAGTTCTTGTCGAGCTGGCCGCTGGTGACGGTGACCGGGTTGCTCCACGTCAGGCCGCCGTCCGTGGACCGGCTGGTGAGGACCGCGAGGTTCCCGCCCGGGCCGTTGACGCCGAGCGACGAGATCAGCCAGACGCCGTGGCGGGCGTCGAAGGCGACGGCGGCGTCGCTGGCCTGCTGGAACTGGCCGCCGCCCTGGTTGACCGTGACGCCGGGCAGGAACCCGTGCGTCCAGGTGGCGCCGCTGTCGCTCGAAGTGGCCCAGCCGATGTCGGACGAGCCGCCGCCGCTGACGCGGCCCGTCTGGAACGCGGAGACGATGGTCGAGCCCTGGGCGAACGTGTCGGGCTCGACCTGCGTCATGTGCTGGGCGTCGGTGTCGGTGAACGGGTCGGAGCTGACCTGCGTGAGCGCCACGTTGGCGAAGGCGACCTGGGCCAGCGCGGCGAAGCCGGCGATCGCGATGGCGCTCGCGAGGACGAGACGTGCACGGACGAGCGAAAGGAAGCGCATCGAACCACCTCTCCTCTTCGTGACGAGCTGTCGGAGCGCGGCCGGGTCGGCCGCGCCTGCTTTGTAGCAGAGGCCGGCGGGTCCGCCAAGCGGCGAAGTCGGGGAGCCGGGGCGCCTGCCGCACGCTGAGCGCGCCAATTGACAGCACTGCTCGACAGACCTAGGTTGTGGGGGCCGATCCGGACGCGGTCCGGGCTTCGGTGGGTGGGCGCGTGGGACGCGGGTGGGAGGATCTGTCGCCACCCCGCTGCCGCACGTCCGCGAGAAGGGGATCGCAGGGGCCGGCCTGGAGCCGGGTCTGCACGCGACAGAAGCGTAGGGGGATGCTCCGCCATGGTCCGATTCCACTGGCGTCCGTTGACGGCCGTCCGCGTGGGCGCTGCCGCGCTGCTCGCCCTGGCCGCAGGGGGTATGCCCGGCGCCGGCCAGGCCGCCGCAGCCGCGTCGGCGGCCGGCTCGGCCGGGGTCGCCGTCACGATGTCCGCGCACAACGACGTCTCACCGCCACTGCGGACGATGGTGGACACGCACGCCCGGCCGGGCTGGTCCGCCACTCATGCGCCGCGGAGGGCGCCTCGCCCCGGTGGCGGCAGGGGCGCGACCGGGTCTCCGGGCGCGCCGACCGCCGCGCCGGCGACCACGGTGAACGTCGACGGGGTCGGCAACGGCTTCACCGGGCCTCAGGGCACGTTCAGCGTGAACGCCGCACCGCCGGATACCAACGGCGCGGTCGGGCCCAACCACTTCGTGCAGACGGTGAACACGGACTACGCCGTCTTCAACAAGAGCGGCGGCGTCGTGTTCGGCCCGGTGGCGATCAACACGCTCTGGTCCGGCTTCGGAGGTCTGTGCCAGACGGACAACGACGGTGACCCGTCGGTCAGCTACGATCGCATCGCCGACCGCTGGGTCATCCAGCAGTTCGCCGTCACCGGCGCCAACGGCACCACGACGCCGTTCCTGGAGTGCCTGGCGGTTTCGACCACCGGTGACCCGACCGGCTCGTTCAACCGCTACTCGTTCAACTACGCCAACTTCCCCGACTACCCCAAGCTGAGCGTCTGGCCGGACGCCTACTACCTGACGGTCAACCAGTTCAACGCGGCCGGCACGACGTTCCTGGGCTCGAACGTGGCGGCGCTGAACCGCTCGGCGATGCTGGCCGGGCAGCCCGCAACCAGCGTCAGCTTCAACGCCCCGACCAACGTCTCGAGCCTCCTCGCGGCGGACATGGAGAGCGCCACGCTGCCGCCGGCCGGCGAGCCCAACACCCTGCTCTCGCTCGGCGCGAGCGCGAATACCCTCGCGGCGTTCAAGCTCCACGTCGACTTCACGACGCCAGCGAACTCGACGTTCACGGGCCCGACGACGCTGGCGGTCAACGCCTTCACCGACGCCTGCGGGACCACCGGCACGTGCATCCCGCAGTCGGGCACGTCCACACAGCTCGACTCCCTCGGCGACCGGCTCATGTACCGGCTCGCCTACCGAAATTTCGGTGACCACGAGGCGCTGGTGGCCGCCCACAGCGTGACGAGCGGCTCGTCCGTCGCCGTGCGCTGGTACGAGCTGCGGATCACGGGCGGGTCGCCCACCATCTTCCAGCAGGGCACCTTCGCGCCCGACGCGACGTTCCGCTGGATGCCGAGCATCGCGCTCGACCAGTCCGGCGACATCGCCGTAGGCTTCAGCGCGTCGAGCTCCAGCCTCCACCCCGGCATCCGCTACGCGGGGCGGCTGCCAGGTGACGCGGCCGGGACGATGGGCCAGGGTGAGGCGACGGTCATCACGGGCGCCGGCTCACAGAACGGCGGCCTGACCCGGTGGGGCGACTACAGCGCCATCGGTGTGGACCCGGCCGACAACTGCACGTTCTGGTACACCAACCAGTACATCCCGGCCAACGGCAGCTTCAACTGGCGGACACGCATCGGCTCGTTCAAGTTCCCGAGCTGCGGCGGCGCGCCGGCCAACGACTTCTCGATCGCGGTCACGCCGGCCAGCCAGACCGTGACGGCCGGGGCCAGCACGACCTACACGGTCACCACCGCGATCACGTCCGGCTCGGCGACCAGCGTCAGCCTGAGCGCGAGCGGCCTGCCCAGCGGGGCGACCGCCAGCTTCAGCGCCAACCCGATCACCTCGGGTGGCTCCTCGACGATGACGGTCGCGACCTCGTCGACCACGCAGAATGGGACCTCCACGATCTCCGTGACCGGAACGAGCTCGGCAACCAGCCACAGCGCCACCACGTCGCTGACGGTGACGGGCGGGGCGACTGTGGTCACCAACGGCGGTTTCGAGACGGGCACGTTCAGCGGCTGGACGACCAGCGGCGGCGTCACGCCGACGATCGTCACCACGCCTGTGCACACCGGCTCCTTCGCCGCCCAGGTGGGCAGCACCGGTGCCCACAACGCCAACAGCACGCTGACCCAGACCATCGTCGTGCCGTCGGGCAGCCCCACACTGTCGTTCTGGTACAACCCCCACTGCACCGACACGATCACGTTCGACCAGCAGCAGGCGCAGATCCGGAGCACGTCGGGCACCACGCTGGCCACCGTGCTGAACGTGTGCTCGAACAGCGGCACGTGGACGCAGGTGATGTTCTCGATGAGCCAGTTCGCGGGGCAGACGGTCGTCCTGTGGTTCAACGACCACGATGACGGCTTCACCAACCCTCCCGACCCGACCTGGTTCTTCCTGGACGACGTTTCGGTGAGCTGACAACCCTCTTCGCGTGTGGTGGGCGGAGGCGCGGCCTCCGCCCACCGGCATTACGCCCGCCACATGACGAGCGTTCTGTCGAAACATGAAGGGACTTGCGCTCGTCCTCCTGCTCGTCGTCTGCGGCTGCGGCGCGGCGGGTCAGCCGGGAGCCCGGGCGAGCACCTCGCCATCCGGGGCGCCCCTGTCCAGGGCGGAGCTCCAGTACCGCCTGGTCGACATGGTCGGCGCGCCCGTGTACTGCGATCCATCTCAGTATCCCGTGGCCCGCGTCCAGACCTCGACCGACGTGGCGAACGCGGTCGCGGCGCTGCGGGCGCAGCGCCCTGCCGAGTTCGACGCCATCGTCCGCCACGAGCACCTCGACGCGGCCAACCTGACGGCGGCCGACAACCTCCACATCCTCGGTCAGTCGGCCCTCCTGAACGCGGTGCCGCTGACCCCCGACGGTGGGCGGTATCGGTTCGCCTACGAGATGGTCGGGCCGCCAACGGCGAACGTCACCGGAACGATCGACAGCGCCGGCGTCATCGGGTTGGCCAGTCACCAGCCGGCGCCGCGCCGGCCGTGCCCGGTCTGCCTGGCGCAGTGGACCAGGATCGCCACTCCGAGCGGTGCGCTGCCGGTCACGGAGATCCGTCCCGGGACCATGGTGTGGACCGTCGGCGCGGACGGCGCCCCCATGCCGGCTCCGGTCCTGGCGATCGGGCACACGCCCGTGCCCGCGGGCCACCTGGTCGTGCACCTCGTGCTGGCTGACGGCAGGACGGTGGACGCCTCGCCCGGTCACCCGCTGCCCGACGGACGTCCGGTGGGCGACCTGCAGGCCGGCCAGCGGGTCGACGGCTCGGTCGTGGTGGAGGCGGCGCTCCGGCCCTACGGCGGCGCTGCGACATGGGACCTGCTGCCCGCCGGACCGACCCACCAGTACTGGGCCGACGGCGTCCTGCTGGGCAGCACGCTGGGGTGAAAAGCGAGCTGTTCTCCCGCCCTTAACCGCATGGTGCGCCGGCACCCGATAGGCTGATCGCGACAGCGTCAACGCCGCCGTTGGTTCGCCGGAGGGGGGAGCGAGCATGAGAGCGACGCCGCGTCACGTGATCCCGATCATCGTCGGCCTGCTGGTGGTCGGCGCCGCCGGCCTGACGGCCGATTCACGCCTCGCCCAGGGCACGTCCGCGCCGGCATTCGAGCAGGGCGACAAGGAGGACGTGATCGGCGCGCCCGACGCGTCCACGGGGAGCTGTGGCGTGGAGCGGTGGTCGGTCAAGACCGGAACGGATGCCGATGTCGCGAAGGTGAACCTCGGCAGCACGACGGCGACCACGATCGCCGGCCTCGATGCGCGCACCGCGCCGAACACGCTGCCGAGCAACAACCGCGTGGCGCCGACGGAGACGACCGTCTTCTCGCTCAGCGCCACGCTGACCGAGTTCAAGCTGGAGAGCGACTCCGACTACCACCTGGTCCTGTCGGACGGCGCCGGGCACACGATGATCGCCGAGATCCCCGACCCGGCCTGCGTCGGGTCGAGCAGCCCGTTCCTGCCGAGCGTCCGCACGGCGCGGTCCGCGTTCGATGCCCGGTTCAGCGCGACGACGTCGTTCCAGACCGCCAACGTCGCGGTCCAGGTCCGCGGCGTCGGGTTCTTCGACTTCCTGCACGGCCAGACGGGTGTGGCGCCGAACGGGATCGAGCTCCACGCGGTGCTGGGCATCTCCTTCGGAACGGGGCCCACGCCGACGCCCACCCCGGCCGGGGGGCAGCTGGTCGCGGACGGCGGCTTCGAGTCGGCCACGTCCAGTGGCCTCAGCGCGCCCGGCTGGACGGCGACGACCAACACCTCTGGCCACAGCGTGGTCGTGGCCCGGGGTGCTGACCCGCACACTGGATCGAACTACGCGGAGCTGGGCGGCGCGAACAACGAGACGGACACGCTGACCCAGACGGTCGCCGTCCCGTCGACCGCGTCCACCGTCGCCCTGACGTTCTGGGTGAACGTGGTCAGCCAGGAGACGAGCACGACGCGGGCGTTCGACCTCCTCCACGTCGAGGTCCACAGCTCGTCCGGGTCGCTGCTCTCGACGCCCCTGACGCTGGACAACCGCGATCGGTCGAAGGACGGCAACACGGCCGGCACGTACTTCCAGCCGGCCGCGATCGACCTGAGCTCGTTCAGGGGGCAGACGATCCAGCTGGTGTTCAACGCGAGCGACGACTTCGAGCTGCCGACCGTGTTCCGGGTGGACGACGTGTCGATCGCCACGACCTGACCGGGGGCTGCGGCCAGCCGCCAGCACGACGGAACCCGGGTCAGTGGGGGTCCTGGCGGCCAAGGGTCTCCACAGGGGTCGCGCCGGGGCGGGTCCATTGCGGCACGGGCCGGCTGGTTGGGCCCCAGGTCGCGACGCCGTGGGCGTCCGTGCGCCAGTACCAGCAGATCGGCGAGCCATGCCCACCGACCGGCGAGCCGGCCTGAGCGGCCTCGGGCCAGCCCTCGGGGTTGTCCTCCCACGCCTCCCGGCGGCCGTAGGGCGTCATGTCGAGCAGGGCGAGAGACCCGTTGACCGGCTCATTGCCCCGGCTGGTCGTGGAGTAGGTGAGGAACACGCGGTCGCCGTCGCGCAGGAAGCAGACGATGTGCCCCATGTCTCCGCCGACCGGCGCCTCCGCACCCCGCACCGAGTACCAGGGCTGGGTGTAGCCCATGAACTCGACGTACGGAGCCACCTCGTCCCACGGGCCCGAGGTCAGGATGGCGAACGAGACGCCCCGGGCATTGAGGTAGACGGCGTCCTTCATGTGCCAGGCCGTGGTGGTGCAGCCCTCGCACTGGCCCTGGTGTGGCGCGCCGTCATGCCACATGTGCTTGTAGACCACGAGCTCGTCGCGACCCTGGAACAGATCGATGAACGGGACCGGCCCGTCGACGCCGGTGACCTCGACCGAGCCGTCGAGCTCGACCATCGGCAGCCGCCGCCGGGCCGCGGCGATCGCGTCGCCCTCGCGGGTGTGGGCCTTCTCGCGGACCAGCAGCTCCTCGCGCGCCGCCTGCCAGGTGGCCAGGTCGACGGCGGGCGGCTTGCCGGGGAGGTTGCTGCTCGCGTCATCGGGTGTTGTCGTCATGGTGTCCTCCACGGGTCTCGTCTCGTGCGCTCGCGGCTCCTGGGAGCCCGTCAACCGGGACGACTCCCGGCGCCGAGACTCATCGGTCCGAGTTGAGTCTGGCGCTCAGCCCAGCGCCGCGTCGAACGCGGCGTCCGCGTCGTAGTTCCACAGCCACTCGCCGCGGGTCGCGAGCGCTGTGGCCGCGCCCGAGGAGCACTCCCTCCCGGTGGCCCGACGAGTATCGTTCCCGTGTCACCGTCCCCTGGCTGCACAGGAGAGCGACATGACGGATTCCTCCACGACGCCGCCCGTGTCCCGGCGCGCCATCATCCGCGGCGGAGCGCTCGGCGCGGCCGGGATCGCGGCGCTGGCATCTTCGGCGGCGCTGCCCTCGTCGAACGTCCTGGCGACCACAGGCACCCCACCCGCCTGGACGGACGTGCTCGATCTCGGCGCCGACAGGACCGGCGCCGCCGACTCGACGGCGGCGTTTCAGGCCGCAATCAACTCGGGGCTGCCGATCTACGTGCCGCCGGGCACCTACGCCTGCAATCGTGGCCCGCTGGTCGCGGCCTCCTGGATGCGCATCTTCGGCAACTCGTACGGCACCACCACGATCGCGAGCTCGGGCTGCCATCTCTTCGACCTCGACAACTCCAACGGACTGCTGGAGGGCATCGAGATCGACCACGTCGCCCTGAGCGCGACCGGAGGCGACATCTTCCACGGCGCCAACGTCATTCACTCCACCGTCCACCACTGCTGGTTGATCCAGAACAGCCCGGCCCACGCGATCTGGAACAGCTCCGCCAGCACGGGCCTCGGATCAGCGTTCGTACGCGAGTGCTGCTTCTACTACAACAAGGAGTGCCAGTACGGATCTCCCCGGGCCATCAGCGCCTGGTTCCTCCGCGCGAACGGCAGGCCGGGCGGCTGCGGCGACATCTGGTGGTACGGCGGCAACTGCCACAACGAGGACAATGACACGACGCGCTGGTGGTACCACATCATCGGGCCCGACTCCGGCCAGGGCGGCCGGAACAACCGGTTCGAGAAGATGACGTTCGACTGCCCGCAGGGCGGGATGATCCGGCTCGAATCATCCACCGGTGACGTGATCGACGACGTCGTCGCCGCGAACCTGGCCTCGCTCCCCGTGGGCAACCCGCTCATCTCGATCGCCACCACGGCTGGCAACTCGTCCGGCAGCGGCGCGATCGCCATTCGCAACTACTCCCGCCGCGGTGGGAACAACAACGGGAGCGGGATCACCGACATCCACCTCGACGCGAATGCCACCCAGCTGATGATCGATACGCCGAACGTGTCCGCCGGCGGCACGATGCTGACCATCGACTGCGGAGGCGCGCAGAACGTCACCCTGATCGGCAGCCCCGGGACCGGCAGGTACACGCTGCTGAACG
>Ga0070717_10002218_pt1 | contig 13644 bp, 16 predicted proteins | sample LARL113metaG_FD_71366 | JGI IMG/M metagenome (GOLD analysis project Ga0070717, IMG submission 71366) | Corn, switchgrass and miscanthus rhizosphere microbial communities from Kellogg Biological Station, Michigan, USA - LAR L11-3 metaG | ecosystem: Host-associated > Plants > Roots > Rhizosphere ... | reverse complement strand
GGTTGTGCGGGCGTTCGGCGAGCCACTCTCGATCGAGGCGCTCCCCCTCCCCGAGCCGAAGGACGGCGAGGTGCTCGTCAAGATCCGCGCGAGCGGCGTCTGTCATACCGACCTCCACGCCGCCTCGGGGGACTGGCCCGTGAAGCCCGAGCTCCCCGCACCGATTGCAGCGCCGCGGCGCGCGCGCGAACGCGTTTCGCGCAGGGCACAGCGGCGCGCGCGGCAGGGCGCGAGTCTCTCGGCGCGCGGCTTGCTCTGACCGCAAGCGAACTCAATCAGGAGGATCGTCATGAAGAGTGAGCTCGCGCTGAAGAACGATGTTGAAGAAGAGCTGCGGTGGGAGCCTGCGGTGAACGCGGCCCACATCGGCGTGTCGGTGAAACAGGGCATCGTCACCTTGATCGGGCACGTGCCGTCGTACGCGGAGAAGTACGGCGCAGAGAAGGCGGCGCAGCGCGTCCGCGGCGTCAAGGCGCTGGCGAACGAGCTGGACGTCAGGCTACCCGGCAGCCACCAGCGCACCGACGAGGACATCGCCGCAGCCTGCGTCGCCGTGGTCGCGGCCCACGTCACGCTGCCCGCGGAGGGCATCACCGTGGTCGTCAACAAGGGCTGGATCACGCTGACGGGCAAGGTGGACTGGCAGTACCAGAAGGTCACCGCCGCGGCCGCGGTTCGCTATCTGGCTGGCGTGATCGGCGTGACCAACGACATCCAGCTCGCGATGCACCCCACTGCCCACGACGTGCAGGACAAGATCACGGCGGCGCTCAAGCGCAGCGCGGAAGTGGACGCGAGCAAGATCACCGTCGAGGCGCGCGACGGTAAGGTCGCCTTGCACGGCACCGTGCGGTCGTGGGCCGAGCGCGAGGAGGCCCAGCTCGCGGCGTGGGCGGCGCCGGGCGTCATCGCAGTCACCAACGACATCGCGATCTCGCCGTGACCCGCGGGCCGTGCGGTGGCGATGCTCCGCGGCGGCGCGCTGATCGACCGCTGCCGGAGGGCGCCGCGCGCCGATTCAGGCCCGATGGATCGAGACCGCGTTCGCGCTCGCGGGGCGCGCCGGCGTGCGGGGGCGCGAGGCTGGCGGCTCGTCGAACGAGAACGGTGGATAGTCGTTCGCCAGGCCTGCCTGATAGGTCAGCAAGCGCACGCTCCAGCGCTGCAGGCCGGTGAGGTAGCCAAGCGCACCTTCGCCGATCCGGCCTCCGAGCAAGATGGTCAGTGCGCCCCACATCCACACGAGCAGACCGATCCAGCCCAGCAAGCCGAGCACGATCGCGCTGGGCAAGCCGGTGATCACCCGGAAGAGGACCGCGCCGGCCGTCGCGGGCGCCGTCGCTTCGACCTCGAGGCGGATCGTCTCGCCAGGGGATCGCGCCGGGAGCTGATCCACGACGAGACCGGTCCAGGCGCTGATCGCGGCGAACCAGCGCAGCACCGAGAGCACACGCGGCCCGTCCTCGCGGACATAGCGGTCGGGCGCGGTGCTCAGGCGGCTCGCGGCATAGGCCGGCAAGACGAGATACGCGAAGCAGAAGATCGCGCTGAACGACACGCCGAGCGTGCCGAGCGCCACGAACGCGATCAACCGGACGAGCAACTGGAGCCGCGAGAACGGCCCGGACGGGACGACGCTGTAGTGCACGGGATAGGCCGGCATGCGCGTCGGTGATGCAGAAGGAATGCCCGGCATGCCACGGCTCACCGGCGGGCGTGGGCGACGAGCACCGGACAGCGCGCGTGGCGGACGGTCTTCTCGGCCACCGAGCCGAGGGCGAGGCGCTTGAGGCCGGTATGGCCGTGGCTGCCCATCACGACGAGGTCGATCGTGAGGTCGTCGTCGATCGCCGCGAGCAGCTGGGCACCCGCGGAGCCGACCCGCAGTCGCACCTCCACTGGGACGGACACGCGGGCGCGCAGCGCGGCCGCCGAGCTTGCGAGCGCCGTCGCGCCTTCCCGATCGAGGTCGCCGGGTACGTCGAACGGGCGGACCTCGCCCCACGCCACCGGGAGCTCGAGGACATGCAGCAGGGTGATCCCGACGCCGCCTGGTCGCACGAGCTCCGCGGCGAGATCGATCGCGGCGCGCGACGACGCCGAGAAGTCGATCGGGCACAGCACGTGACGATACGGCTCCGCCGCGTGCTCGCCCCGGACGGTGAGCACCGGACAGGGTGCGTGGCGCACGACCATCTCGGCGACCGAGCCCATCCACACCCGTGTCAGGCCGGTGCGACCGTGCGATCCGACGACGATCAGCTCGTAGGCCGGATCGGACGCCGCGAGGTCCACGATCTGCTGCCACGGCGCGCCGTTGAGCAGTCGCGAGGTGACGCGCTTGGCGCCCAACCCGACCGCTTGCGCGACGGCGGCCGTGAGTGATTCCTGCCCGTCTGCCGCGAGCCGGGTCACGAGCGCCGGTGCGTAGGCATACTCGCCACCGAACGAGATGGGGGGCACGGTCCAGGCGTGGACCAGCTCGAGCTCGGCGCCATGCTCGTTGGCGAGGCGCACGGCCGTGGTCAGCGCACGCTGCGAGCCTGGAGAGAAATCGACCGGGCAGAGGATCTTCTTGGTGGCCATGCGCCCCGCGGCTGCAATGCGACTGCCAGCGCGGTCGCCACCCGGTCGACACAACCGCCACGCGCGGGCAGGGGACGACCGCGCCCGCCTTGCGCCGCGGCAGCGCGATCGCGCGCGATTTGCGCGGTCATCGCCGGCGCGTCTGCGAGGTCGCGCGCCTGCGAGGCGGCGTAGCGGCAAGCTGACCGCGGCGACGGCCGGTTCATCGGTCGCGGAGGATCCCGTGGCAGTGCGCGCAGGTGGCCAGGAGATCGCCATACAGCGCCGCGCGTGATCCGGGATCGCGCGCGGTCAGCGCGCGCGTTGCGAACAGGCGTACCCGCGCCGTGTCATCGATGTCGTCATCGAAGCCGGGGATCCCGTGTTGCGCGACCTCGCCGAGCGGCGCGGTGCTGAGGGCCTGGGCTCCCGCGTTCCAGCGTTCGTCCGACGGCGCGATCAGGCCCTGCCACAGCTGGTTCGCGGCCCAGCCGTGCCGCAGCATCTCGCGAGCGAGACCGGGATCGTCGAGCGGGCGCGGCTCGGGCGCGAACACGATGCGGGCCTGGATCGCGACGTGACAGCTCGCGCAGCGCTCGCCCAGCGTCGCCGCGGTGCGCGCGGCGGCGGAGATGCTCGCGCTCGCGAGCACGGCGCGCCCGGCCGCCTGGACGGAGACCACGTAGGGGCGCCACGCGGGGAGCGCGTCGGGTTCATCGAGCGCCGCGAGCGTCGTCGCGCTGCGGTGCGCGGCCTCGAGGTCGCTCCGCGCGACCGCCTCCGTGAGCGTCCGGGCCGCGGCATAGCGCGCGTGCATCCGCTGCTGTGCAGCTTCGATCGCGGCAGCCAGGGCAGGCGCCGGCGGCACCTGGGGCGAAGCTTCGAGCTCTGCATGGCAGCCGGCGACGACAAGACAGAGCGCGAGGAGAGCACATCGCATGACCGCAGCTTCCAGCACGGGTCGTGCCGGTGCATGCCTCGGCGGTCCAGCACGAGCGCGCACGACCTGCGGCCCGAGCTGCGCCGCGCGCAAGCCGCGCGAGGCCAGCGCGACCTCGTCCGACGAGCGTGGTGGTAGGCCGGTCGATGCAGGCGCGCGGGGTGGTTGCAGCCGGGCATATGGCTTGCTGCAGCCGCGGGCATGTCGCCCGATCCGCTCGTTCCGATCGATCTGTGCTCGCCACCCTGGTCCGTCACAGCCCTGCCGAGGTTGCGCGATCGTGGCGGGGCCACCTCGCGCGTGCTCATCGCGGCAGGTGCACCATGACCGCGTCGAGCGTGCTGGTGACCTACGGCTCCAAGCGCGGCGGGACCGAGGAGATCGCCCTCGCGATCGCCGACGCGCTGCGCGCGGACGGCTTCGCGGTGACGTGTCTGCGCGCGTCGGAGGTACGCGAGCTGAGGACGTTCGACGCGGTGGTGATCGGCGGCGCGCTGTACGCGGGACGCTGGGTTCGCGAGGCCCACCGCTTCGTCGTGCGCCACGCCAAGGCGTTGTGCGCCCTGCCGGTCTGGATGTTCTCGAGCGGCCCGCTCGACGACTCGGCCCAGCAGCGCGAGCTCGCTCCGACCCGGTCGGTCGCCGCGCTGATGGCGCGGGTCGGCGCGCGCGGCCACGCGACGTTTGGCGGCCGGCTCGCGGCCGACGCGACCGGCTTTCCCGCCGCGGCGATGGCGAGGACCCATGCCGGTGACTGGCGCGCGTGGAGCCAGGTCACCGCGTGGGCCGCGACGCTGGCCCGCGCGCTTCGCGAAGCGCCGGTGGCGTCGCCGCAGCCCGTCGCGGCTCGGCCGCACCGCCACGTGCTGGCGCCGTTGTGCTGGCTGGTCGGCGTGACCGCGGTGCTCGGCGGCGGGCTCCTGGTCGCGCGTCCCGACGGCTCGTTGCTCCGCGCCTCGCCCGCCCTGCTCGTGCACACGCCGTTCTCGACCTTCGAGATCCCGGGCCTCCTGCTCGCGCTCGTGGTTGGCATCCTCCACCTCGCCGCCGCGTTTTCGATCGCGCACGGCACGCGGCACGCGCGCGCCGTGGCGGTCGCGGCGGGCGGCGTCCTGCTCGGCTGGACGATCGCCGAGATGGTGCTGCTTCGCACCGCGAACGTGCTCCAGGTCGGCTACCTCTCGGTCGCGCTGTTCGTGCTGGCCGAGGCGCTGCGCCCGCACGGCGAGCTCGCACCCCAGCGCGCCCACGCCTGACGCCGTGGGCGCGGATCGATCTGCGCGCGGCACGGTTTTCGCTGAAGGCGTTATCCATGAATCGCTCTGGACGAATTCTGGTCGTTGACGGCGAAGCGAGCGCGCGCAGCGTGCAGGCCGAGCTGCTGCGCGACGAGGCGCTCGCCGTCGAGATCGCCGCGGACGGCTTCGAGGCGCTGGACAAGCTCCCGACGTTCACGCCCGACGTCGTGATCATCAGCCTCGAGATCGCCGGCATGGACGGCATCGGGCTGGTCAAGAAGCTCCGCGCGATGAGCGACCCACCCGCGGTCATCGTGATGACCGCGTGCGGCGCGGTCGACTCCGCGCTCGAGGCGATGCGCTCGGGCGCCGACGAGTCGCTCGCCAAGCCCCTCAACTTCGACGAGCTGCGGGTGGTGGTCGACAAGGTGCTGGCGAACCAGGCGATGCGGAGCGAGGCGGTGCAGCTCCGGGCGCGGGTGCGCGACCGGGTGGCGCCGGCCAACCTGATCGGCGCGAGCCCGCCGATGCAGCGGGTATTCGAGATCATCGATCAGGTCGCCCCGAGCCGCGCCACCGTGCTGATCACCGGCGAGAGCGGCACCGGCAAGGAGTTGATCGCCAACGCGATCCACCAGCGCTCACCACGCGCCCGCGGGCCGTTCCTCAAACTGCACTGCGCCGCGCTGGCCGACAGCCTGCTCGACAGCGAGCTGTTCGGCCACGAGAGAGGCTCGTTCACCGGCGCCGCGGCGCGCAAGGACGGGCAGCTCTCGCTCGCCAACGGCGGCACCTTGTTTCTCGACGAGATCGCGGAGATCTCGTCGGCGCTGCAGGTCAAGCTCCTGCACGTCCTGCAGGAGCACGAGGTCGAGCGGGTCGGCGGCACCCAGACGATCCACGTCGACGTCCGCGTGATCGCGGCGACCAACCGCAACCTGAGCGACGAGGCCGCGCAAGGCCACTTCCGGAAGGACCTGTTCTACCGGCTCAACGTGGTCAACATCGAGGCCCCGCCGCTGCGCGAGCGGCGCTCGGACATTCCGGCCCTCGCCCGGTTCTTCCTCGGCAGGTTCGCCAAGGCGAGCGGCAAGGCGATCGACGCGATCGCACCCCAGGCGCTCGAGCAGCTGGTGTCGTACGACTGGCCGGGCAATGTCCGCGAGCTCGAGGACGCGATCGAGCGGGCGGTGAGCCTGTCGAGCACGGGCGAGCTCGAGCGTCGCCACCTGCCCGCGAGCGCGTGCGTGGCCGGCGCGACCGGCGCGCCGCGGGTTCCAGGCGCGACGATGGCCGAGCTCGAGCGCTACGCGATCGTCCAGACCATGAAAGCGACCGGCGGATCGACCGCGCGGGCCGCCGAGATCCTCGGCATCAGCGCCCGCACGATCCAGTACCGGCTGCATGACTATCATGCCGCGCCGCGCTCGGACGCCGTGGTCGTGCGGGGCCAGGAGCGCGCGATCGGCAGCGCTCGCGGTCACGCCGTCGCGGACGTCGCCAGCCGGTCGAGCAGCGTGCGCCACCTGGGCGGCGGCCACGCCACCGGCGCGTGCGGCGCATAGCCGAGCTGCGCGCGTGCGCGTGTCCCGTCGGGCACGCCGCCGAACTGGAAGCGCGGCGCGTTCAGATCATCGCGAAACTCGAACCCACAGCTGGGTGCCACAGGCGAGGAGCTCGGCGAACCGCAGCACCGCGATCTGCAGCGGCCCCGCGAGGTGCGCGCAGACCGTGACGTCCGCCTCGACTCGATCGCGCAGCCAGGGTGGGGCGCCGGGATCGAGCTCGAGCGCGGCGTCCTCGTCGCAGGTCACGGACTCGCTCACAGCGCGGTGCGAACGACGAGCACGTTGCGATCGGCGTGGTTGACGACCTTCGCGGCCACCGTGCCGAGCAGGCGATCGATCCCGCCGTAGCCGTGCGAGCCAATCATGATCAGGTCGGCATCGCGCTCGCGGGCCTCGCGGCAGATGCCGTCCCATGGGATCGCGAAGCCGACGACGAGCTGCTCGATGCGCCCGGGAGCGACGGTCTCCGCGAGCCGGCTCAGCTCGTGGCGCGCGCTGTGGATGAGGAAGTCCTCGAGCCGCGTATCGGCGCCGATGAACGGCGCGAAGGCCTCGCGCGGCAGATCGGGCGTGACCGAGATCGCGCGGTACAGGACGAGCTGCGCGCCGGTCAGCTCGCCGAGCCGGACGGCGGCGGCGAGCACCTGCGGCGCGCGGGGCGAGCCGTCGAGCGCCACGAAGATGCGCTTCACGACGCCACCTCCTCACCGGCGAGCAGAAGGCCGCAGACCAGGTGCCCGAGGTCGTCGCGGGCCCGCAATCGAATGTTCTTGGCTGACGTCATGCCCGATCGAATTCACGATGCGGGCCACCGCCACTTGTGCGGAGCCATGATGGCTTCTTCGCGTGCGCGCGGTGGCGCGCCGCGGAGGAGGTACACGTCCTGCACGACGCGAGGGCATGTTGCATGCTGCTGCCGCCGCTCCGAGAACGCTCGTCGCCCTGCACCGCGCGCGTCACGCGATCTGCGTGGCGCTGTTCGCCATGCTCGGGTGCTCCGAGCCGGCGGCGGATGCCCAGCCCGGCCCTGATCCGGACTGGGCTGAGCCTCATGCGACGGAGAGCCGCGCAAGCCCGCTGCCGGCTCCCGCGCGATTCGATCGGCCGATGATGGCCGCGTATCACATGCGGCGCCACTTCGCCGATCTGCGCATGGTCGAGCAGTTCCTGCTTGCCGGCGACCTCGCGGCCGCCAGGTCGCTTGCCTACCTGCTCGTCGCGCCGCTCGAGGATCCCGGCATGTCGCCGTTTCGCGATCAGGCCAAGCGCGTGTCCGAGGCGGCGGCGGCGGTCACGCAGGCGCCGGGGATCGACGAAGCGCTGCGCCGCGAGGTCCGACTCGCAGGCGGGTGCGCCGAATGCCACATCGCGGCGCATGCCAGCCCGATGTTCGGAGCGACGCCCCGGCCGCCGTCCGACGCGACGCGCGCGGCGCGCATGGCCCGGCATGCGTGGGCGGTCGACCGGCTCTGGGAGGGCCTGATCGGGCTGCGCGCCGACCTGTGGACGCGCGGGCTGACCGTGCTCGCCGATTTTCCTGCACCGTTTCCGCCGCTGAGCGAAGGGCCTGCGCTGGCGGACCGCCTGGCGGCGCTCGCCCGCCGCCAGCTCGACCCACGGAACTCGAAAGTGCTCGACGATCGCGTGACCGCGTACGGCGAGATGCTCGTGACCTGCGCGGCGTGCCACGAGGTGCTCCGGCGGTGAGCGTGGGTGCTGGCGGGTGCTCGTCGTGTGGCGCGGCATCGAGCTGGCAGTGCGCGTGCGCTCGCTCTCCCGCTGATGGATCGCGCGTCGTGGGCATGAGCAGGCGCCTGTACAAGGCGCGTGCCTCTGCCCCGGCGATGGGACAGCGGCACCGTGCGCGGCCCCGCTGCACCTGCCCAACGGGCCGCGGCGACGCCGGCTTCCCGACCCGAAGGCTCGCGTGCTCGAGGCCGGTCAGCCTCCGCGGCGGCTCCCGGCGCGCCAAGGCAGGGCGCGCGCGGTCACGCATCTCGTGCGCGCGAGACACCGAGATTCGCAATCCGTTCGCGCCTGAGCACGCCGAGGTCTGCGGGTGGCCGCGGCGCGGATCATTCACGCGGCGGCTTCGCGCGCGCGCAGCTCGGCGGGATCGAGGTTGAACGCGAGCTCGAGCGAGAGGTGATCGCCGAGGCGGCGCCCCGTGCTGAGCGAGCCGTGCACGTCATCGCGGTAGTGCACGCCGCTGATCGCGGCCGTCGTCGCCTCGAGGCTGAGTTGCTCGTGTGCGCCCAGCACGTCGCGAGCGACGAAGCGGGCTCCGCCGGTGAAACCGAAATCGGTCTCGTAGGTCGCGGTGGGATACAGGCCGATCGTGCGATCGCGATTGAAGAACGTCCGGTAGTACAGATCCTCGAGCTGATAGCGCTCTTCCGCCCAGACCACGGTTCGTACCGGCGCGAGCACAACGTTGACCGCAACCCGGGGCACGAACAACAGACCACGCAGCGCGACGCGGGTCGCCGAGTCGCCCGGTTCCGCCGCGTCGGTGCGCCCGCTCTCGTTTCCGGGTACGGGCGGGGGCGTGGGCCCGGCGGTGCTCGGCGCGGGTGCCGGTGGCTGCGGTAGCTCGCCCGGCGTCCGCGTCGGCGATGACAGGCCGATCGCGATCGCGCCATCGCCGCGCGCGCGTGACGGCTGACCGAGTGTCGGCGGGTCGGCCGCTGATGCGCGGCTCAGCCGATCCGGGTGTGGTCGATGACGACCTCGACCCCGCGCGTGCCCCACACCGCGCCGACCACGGCGAGCCGCTCGGCGAGCGAATCGACCTGTCCGGATACGACGACCTTGCCGCCGTTGATATCCAGCTGCACCTTCTTGGCCTCGCGTGACGCGTGGCGCTCGAGCGCGCCCTCGATCGCGCTGCGCAGGATCTCGGGCGACACCGTCGGCGCCACGACGGTGAGCTCGTTGCTCACCGCGCACACGCCATCGAGGTAACCCACCACGCGCGCCGCATCCTCGCGCTGCGCCGCAAAGTCGACGTTGCCAGTCAGCGTGACCACGCCGTGACTCACCGTGGTGCGGATCCGCTGCTCGGGGATGAGGACATGCCACTTCAGCATCGCGCGCACCGATTCGGCGAGCTCGGTGTCGCTGAACCGCGCGGCGGTGGTGGGCTGGATCTGGAGATCGTCGGCAACGTCCCGGACATTGGCGACGCGGTGCGCGGCCTCACGTGCGGCGATCCGCTTGGCCCAGCTCGACACCGTGCCGGTCAGGGTGACGACACCGTGGTGGACCTGGACGCCGACCTCGGTGGGGTCCACCCGCGTATCCCACTTGAGCTCTTCGAGGACATCGCGCTGGATCTTCAGATCGACTTGGTTGGATTGCATGGCTGCCGCTCGAGCAAGCCGCGTTCCATCACGCCTGTCGTGGGTGTCCGCGCGGCACCGGCGACCGTCGCGGCAGCTCGGGACGGCTCGCCGTCCGCTCCGCAAACCATGCGCGGGTTGTCGCCCAATTCGCATGTCGTGCGCGGCGGCGAGCGGTAGCGCCTTCTCGGCATCGGGCACGTGGCCTGCACATGCATGCCGACCATGAAGCGAATCCTGGTCGCGCTGGACGGTTCGGACCGCGCTGCCGCCGTACTGGCCGCTGCCGCTCGGCTCGCGGTCCTGGGCGATGCCAAGCTCATCTTGTTCCGCGCGATCGGCGTGATGGCGGATCTGCCGCCGGACCTGATGGCCCTCATCGATGTCCGCCTCGAGGATGTGCTCGCGCGCAACGCGCGCGAGCAGCTCGGCCGGCTGGCGCGCACGCTTCCGTCCGGCATCGCGGCCGAGCTCGCGATCGATCACGCGTCCGCGTGGGACGGCATCGTTCGCGCCGGTCGCAAGCACGACGTGGACCTGATCGTCCTCGGATCGCACGGCCATGGCGCGCTTGACCGCGTGCTCGGCACCACGGCGGCGAAGGTGGTGAACCACGCCGACCGCGACGTACTGGTGGTGCGCGCGTTGTCGTGACGACGGACTGCGACGGCCCTCCCTGCAGCGACTGGACATCTCATGAAGCTGACGTTTCTTGGCGCGACCGATACGGTGACCGGCTCGCGCTACCTGGTCGAGCACCACGGTACGCGCGTGCTCGTCGATTGCGGCTTGTTCCAAGGTCCCAAGAAGCTGCGCGAGCGCAACTGGCGCGCGCTCCCCGTGGACGCGGCCTCGATCGCGGCCGTCGTCCTGACGCACGCGCACATCGATCACAGCGGCTACCTGCCGCGGCTGTGTCAGGCGGGCTTCGCCGGGCGGGTGTACTGCACGCCCGGCACGCGCGACCTGCTCCACATCCTGCTCCCCGATGCGGGTCACCTCCAGGAGGAGGAGGCGCGGCGCGCCAACCAGCTCGGCTATGCGAAGCACCATCCCGCGCTGCCGCTCTATACCCGCTCGGACGCGGAAGCGTGCCTCGCGCGCCTGACCGCGATCTCGTTTCACCGGGCGTTCGAGCCCGCACCCGGCATCGCCGTACGCTTCGTGCCCGTCGGGCACATCCTCGGCGCCGCCGCGATCTCGCTCGCCGCCGGTGGCACCACGCTGACGTTCTCGGGCGACGTCGGGCGACCGAACGATCCGATCATGCGTCCGCCCGAACCGGCGCCCGCGGGAGACGTCCTGGTCCTCGAGTCGACCTACGGCGATCGGCGCCATCCCGAGGAGCGCACGGCCGACGTGCTCGCGCGCGTGGTCGGCGAGACCGTCGCGCGCCGCGGGACCATCGTCGTGCCGTCGTTCGCGGTCGGGCGAACGCAGCACCTGCTCCACCTGCTCGCCGAGCTGCGCGCTGCGCGACGCATCCCGGACGTGCCAGTGCTTCTCGATAGCCCGATGGCGATCGACGCCACGCAGCTGTTCCTCCGCCATCCGTCGGACCACAAGCTCACCCCCGCGCAGTGCGCCGCGATGGGGGGCCTGGCGCGCTGCACCCGCACCCCCGAGGAGTCCAAGCAGATCGACCGCGGCACCGAGCCCGCGATCATCATCTCCGCCAGCGGCATGGCGACCGGCGGCCGCGTGCTTCATCACCTGCAGCGGTTCTTGCCAGACGAGCGCGCGGCCGTGTTGCTGGTCGGCTTCCAGGCCGCAGGGACCCGAGGACGCGCGCTCCTCGAGGGCACCGACGAGCTGAAGCTGCTCGGCCAGTACGTGCCGGTCCGGGCGAAGATCACGCAGGTCGAAGGCCTGTCCGCTCACGCGGACTACCAGGAGATGATCGCTTGGCTCCGTGCCAGCGCGCTCGCGCCGAGGCGCGTGTTCATCACGCATGGCGAGCCCGCGGCGGCAGATGCGCTCCGGCGCCGGCTTCGCGAGGCCTTTGCGTGGGATGCGAGCGCACCGGACGACGGCCACACGGTCGAGCTGTGAGCGAGCTCGGCATACGCGCGTGCGAATGCGTGGCGCGCCACCCGCGGCGAACGCTCGTGGTCACCGGCGGGCCGGGGGCGGGCAAGACCGCGGTGATCGAGCTGGTGCGCCGCTCGCTCTGCGAGCATGTCCACGTGGTCCGCGAAGCCGCCGGCGTGGTGTTCGGTGGCGGCTTTCCCCGAGCGGACGATCCGGCGGCTCGTCGCGCTGCCCAGCGCGCGATCTTTCATGTCCAGCGCGAGCTCGAGCTCGTCGCGGGGCCGGGGAATCCCGCCCTCCTGTTGTGCGATCGCGGCACGGTCGACGGGGTGGCCTACTGGCCAGCGCCGGGAGAGCTCTGGTCCGAGGTCGGCACGACGGCACGCGACGAGCTGGCGCGCTACGACGCCGTGATTCACCTGCGGACGCCCACGGCCGAAGCGGGATACAACCACCAGAATCCGCTGCGCCGTGAGTCTGCGATCGAGGCCGCGGTGATCGACGCGCGGATCGCCACCGCGTGGGCCGCGCATCCCCGACGCTACGAGGTCCCGGCGACTGCGGACTTCCTGGTCAAGGCGGCGCGTGCGATCGAGATCGTGCGCGGAGAGATACCCGCTTGCTGTCAGTCTCGAGCTCGTGGTGCGCCGCCGCCCGGGCCTGCGATCGTCGCCACACGCGCGTAGGTGACGGCGTGCGGCTCGGCGCGCCCGCCGGCAGCCAGGTCCGCGACGACCGCGGAGATGCCAGCTGCGCCGACCAGCGCGGCTGCGAGGCCGAAGTGCGCGCAGCAGATGGCCCGCGGTGGCGCGAAGTGCCCGATGATGGCGCATCCGCAGCATTGATAGATGGAGCATCAACGACGGCACGGCTGTGCCGCCCTCGCAGCACGCAGCGCGGTCAGCACTCGGTGTCGATCACGGGCTCGCACCGCGACGCAGGTGGCTCGACGATGTGCGCGGCGCTCGGCGGCCCGAGTTGCTCGCGTAGCCAGCTGGCGACCTGATGGAGGAACCTCGTGATCGAGGCCTCCGCGAGCCGGTGCCCCGCGGCCACGTCGAACGCCTCGCCGAGCTTGCCCATCGGCGGTTGGTACCTGCCGCGCAACTCGAGCTGCGTCTCGGTCGGCGACAACGCAAACAGCAGCAGCTGGGCCTTCATCTCCGGAAAGATCCGCGCGTGCCTCGTGGCTCGCCACGCCAGCGTGATCGTGGTGGCGGGGCGGTCGTAGGCGTGGTCGTTCTCGATACCGATGATCTCGATGGCGATCTCGGCGCCGAGATCGATGCCGCCGATCTGGACATGCAGCGCCGCGGTCGGGCCTGCCGCAGCCATCGTGGCGACGCGGAACACCCGGTGCGGATCGGCGAGGAGGAGGTCTCGGACGCGGGGATACGGTTGGTTCACGTAGTCATGGCAAGACAACACCTGGGGACTCATGTGGACTCCTGTCGAGTGAGGGGGGGAACCGTGGTTCGCGCATGGGCGGCGGCCTGCCCGGGGGGGGGCCGGCAACCGCTGCGCAGGCGGTCAAGCCGCGTGACGCTTGATGTCGCCGCGCCGCATCCGTGCGTGCTCGTGGAGCTGGCGGCGCAGTGCGACGAACGCATCCGCGAGCGCGAGATAGACGTCGCGGTGCTCGCGACGGCTGATCAACGCCTCCGCGTCGGGAATCGACACGCTGACCTTCACCTGGAACGACGCGCCTCGACGGCGGTGGCGGTGCGGCAGGTCGACCCAGACGTGACAGCGCTGGATGCGATCGTGGACGTGCTCGAGCCGTGCGACCCAGGTCGCAACGGCGGCCTCGATCGCCGGGCTCGGAGCCATTCCCAGAAAGCTGGTCTCCACAAGTGCTTGCATGGCGTCAGGAGTTGCATCGCCCAGGCCAGCGGCGCGCAGGCAGGACGATCGCGATCACGACCGGTACGAAGTCGTCGCGCGGCCCCGGTCGCCTGGAC
>Ga0070717_10002217_pt1 | contig 13657 bp, 11 predicted proteins | sample LARL113metaG_FD_71366 | JGI IMG/M metagenome (GOLD analysis project Ga0070717, IMG submission 71366) | Corn, switchgrass and miscanthus rhizosphere microbial communities from Kellogg Biological Station, Michigan, USA - LAR L11-3 metaG | ecosystem: Host-associated > Plants > Roots > Rhizosphere ... | reverse complement strand
ACTTTGTTATACCCATTGAAGCCAGTCCAATCGAACCAGTAGCCAGCGATAATCAGCGAGATGACTACCACGAGTACAATTGCAATGACCCCAATAGCTACCCAATGTTGCTTTATTTTCTGCCACCACGAGCTAAGCTTTGTTATCATCGTACCTCTCCTGTTACATGATGGATAAGCCAAGCGAGTAAGCTCAAGGAAATCAGTTATGACTGAGTATATCAAATGTAGCACAGCACTGCATATACAGTGTCCACTTTGCGGTATATGACAAGTTCGCTACTTCCTGCCCATGGAAGCGAAAAGAATTGTGTCAGAAAACGATAGTGTTTTTACTTTTCTCGTCCAACTTCTGGACCAAAAATGGTCAAATGCTGCAACGAAAAGTTATATGGGCCTATTAGGCCCGCCGACGAAATTTACAACGGTAAGATCGGTGGAGCCTCTTCGCCTGAGAAGCCAAAGGAGGTATCTCCTACTAAAAACTGCTTCCTTCCTCTCAGTTTCATCTCAGCTTCTTCACAGGGTCAACTCAGGTAACTATACTATGCTTCCATGTATGGTGAATAGAGAAACGTTATTAAAAATCCAGCTAGGTTTTCGAGTAGCAAGTAATCAAATTATTTCGGACTCTTACAAAATTTAATATAGGCTGCTTGCTTTAGACAAGGTCAGAGCTATATGAAGTGTTCTGGAGGTATCGTCTCATTCTTCTTATGCAGCAAGAGTTGTTTGCCAAAGATCCTGTAAAAGGATGGGCTCCCATCGTCTTGTTCATAAGAGCTGTTACCCGGCGCTTCTCGTAGGCTAAGTACATCGTCTATTGCTGCATAGCGAAAAACCGCTCAGTCAAGAGAAAGCTGTCATGTCCAAGATAATCTCACATCTTGTTCTCTAATAAAGGATACTAAAGCCGCTCTGCGTTCTACATTTCGGCTCATGTGTCAATGATAAAAGCCGTTATCTTGGAGAGAAAGTGCTTGAAAAATACCTTCTAGCTCATGGTGAAGCTTTTCTGGGGATCGAGAGAGCTTAACGTTGTAAAACACACGTTCGGGCCTAACAGGCCGAAAACGGCGCGAAAGAAAGGCAAGGGTACATCAATGAAGAGTGCATTGAGACGACGCTTCTGGCTTGAAACAGCTCTCGCCATTGTCACCTGTATTTTGTTTACAATCACGTTGGTACAGCGCGATTGGATCGAGATCGTTTTCGGCATCGACCCCGATAGCCATAATGGTGCCCTTGAGTGGCTGATCATTGGGACCCTATTAGCTGTGACACTGGCTCTCTCCACTCTAGCTAGCTACGAGTGGCGCAGAGCCCGGGCCGCTATTTCCTGATCCCCACAAGCTTAAGGAGAAGAGCAATGACCGCTAGAACCAGTTCAACAACTAAGGCAAAGCCCACATATGACCACAAGATTGAACAGTTTGAAGAGGGGCCTCGCCGCTGGCTGACCCCGGAGATCGAGTCAACCTATTCACGCCTCATTCCCCGCGAACAAGAAATGCCGGAACAGCAAATCGTAGAGGCCGAAGCAGCAGGAGTAGCCAGACTTGTCAAACACCCAGTCGAGAAGTACCCCCCGAAGGCTGCACCGCTCATGAGCCTGCTCCAACCTGGACGTGGCGACGAGGTGCTCGATGCCCCCCAACGCGACTACTGGGTGCAGCGGCTACGCGAGTATCAACAACGCAAGGTGGCAGCCGTGCCCGGGCTGACCGAAGTCACTGGCGCGCCCGCTATCCCAGGCATCAACAACTGGGTCCCCATCGGGCCCGCTGTAATTGCGCGAGGGCAGGCAGCCAATCGGCCAGCCATTTCGGGTCGCGTGGCCAGAGTTGCCATCGCGTCGGGTGGAAATCGCATGTACGCTGCTACCGCCAACGGCGGCGTATTCCGCTCAGATGATGCAGGCGCTTCGTGGAGTTCCCTGATGGACGGCTTTGATCGGGACCCCACCAACTTCGCCAGCACAAGTCTTGCGTGTGGCGCTATTGCCATCGACCCGACGAACGCTGATCGCGTCTACGTTGGGACAGGCGAGGGCGATACAGATGCCCTCTTCACGCTGCGCCTCACGAACGCCCTGCCAAGCTATCGTGGCATCGGCCCCATTCGCTCCGACGATGGTGGCGTCACCTGGGTTCCGGAAGCCTCGACACCTTCCCTGGCAGGCTTCTCCTTCTATGAGCTGGCCGTTGACCCCGCTACTCCTGATAACGTTGTAGCAGCGACGACGAATGGACTCTATCAACGCACTATCGGCGGAGCCAGCCCATTGTGGCAGCAGCGCCGTACTGGCGGCTACTCTAGCGTTATCGTCACCCACACAGGCACAACAACTTTCTACGCGGCCGCGTGGGGAGGATTAGTCTACAGTTCAACAAATGGATCGACATGGACGGCTGTAGGTACCGGCTTCCCTTCCACGAACGTCGGACGTATCTCACTGGCTGCACAGTCAGATAACCCCAACGTCCTCTATGCCCTCGTGGCCGATGCCAACGGCAATCTGCTCGGCATCTATCGGCTCGACGGCGGCACTGGATCATGGAATGCTATCTCCGGCGCACCCAACATACTGCTCGGTGGACAGGGTGACTACGATTTATGCATCGCCGTCGATCCAAACAATGCTAACCGCATCTACGTGGGTGGCGACCGTCTCAACACTTCCCCTTTCCCGGCAAATATCCAGCGCTGCGACGTATCATGGAACGGAACGAGCTATTCGATGACAGCCACCTCCATCGGAGACAACGCGCACTCCGACGTTCATACGCTGGTCTTCGTGCCGGGTGACTCAAATCACCTGTGGACCGGCACAGACGGAGGCTGCTTCCTTAATAGCGCTCCCGCCGCTACTGGCGGGTTCGAAGCACGCAATACCGGACTCTCTAGCCTATGCACAAATTACATGGGGTTGAGCGCATCGGAACCTGCCATCATCTATTGTGGCCTGCAAGATAATGGCACGGCCCGCACTCTTGGCGAGGAACTATGGAGACATGTCAATGGTGGCGATGGTGGCTACTGTGTCGTCCACCCGACGAATCCGTTCCGCGTGCTCGTCTACGCGAATGGCAGGGTTTTTAGTACAAGTACAGGTGGCAGCGATTACGGGGATTGGACCCAGGTGATTACACCGCCCTGGTCGATCATGGCCGAGCCATTGATTGGAGCCCCAGGCAGCGAGCGGGTTGCATTCGGCGCTGGCAATACGATCTATGTCTCTAACGATTTCGGCACTACCTGGCCTGCCGTTGTCTCACCAACCATGACTCTCCCCAGCGGGAGCGCCGGCATCTACTCGATGGTTTTCGCCAACGACACCCGCATGTTCATTGGCACAACTAACGGCAGGGTGTTCCGCGCCGACTTCGCCAACAATACATGGTCACTTACACGTATAGACAACGCTACCGGTGGTGTGCTTGGGGTCGTCGGTCTGGTTTCGGATATCGCCATCGACTGGTCCGACACAACGCTCAACTCCGTCTACATCTGCCTCGGGGGAACCGGCGATGCCCGCCATGTCTGGCGCTTCAACGGGACTGCCTGGCAGGCGCGCAGCGGAACCGGGGTCACTGGCCTGATCGATGTCGAGCACAACGCCATCCTGGTTGACCCGGCCAATACTGGACACGTCTACGTCGGTGCCGATATCGGCGTGTGGCGCTCGACCGACGGCGGCAATACGTGGACACTACTCCAGAATGGCTTGCCCGATGCCCCCGTATTCGACTTGCAACTGCATGCCGCAGCCCGTGTGCTCCGGGCTTCGACCCATGGACGAGGTCTCTACGAATATCGTCTCAATGCTCCGGCGCTGACTGGAACCGAGCTGTATATTCGCGACACCGTGCTCGATACAGCGCGTGGTGAGAATACCGACTTTCACAATGACCCCGCAAAGTGGCCGACCGGGCCAGTTGTCCACTACCTCTCACCGGATATAAAGGTAGATGTCCCAACGCCCGCTGGCTATCAGACGCCCACGAATCAGATCGACTTCTTCCAATTCCATGAAGTGATTGTCGATGGCAGCGGTGGCGTCGCCACCATCGACCCACCGCTAATCGTTCATAATCGTGTCTACGTCCTGGTACACAATCGCGGGCCATTGACTGCCTCCACCGTGGGAGTCACAGCAGCCGTGACAAATGCTTCCACTGTGCTGAACATGCTTCCCGCCGGGTATGCTACAAACATCCAGTCGGGCACTCCACTACCCGGGCCAGATTGGAAAGCATTGGGCACAGTCGCGCTGAGCAACCTCCACCCTGACTTCCCACAGGTTGCAGCCTTCGATTTGCCATCCAACGTGTTACCTCTGCCCGCCAGTTTGCCCGGACAATCCCACTACTGTCTCGTCGCCTTCGTCCACTCAAGCACCGATCCATTCACGAACACCGAGCGACACGTTGACCCTCTGACCATCCAGGAGCGCAAGGTTGGTCAGAAGAATCTCCACATCGTGCAGTTCGTCGGCGTTCCCCCAAGTAAAGGGATCGGCATGTGGGCAAGGCTCAATATCGCAGGTTTCCTGTTCGAGGAAGGTGGTTCCATCGACCTGATCTTTGACCTGCAAAACTTCCCCGGTACCGTGCAATTCCTCGCCCCGGATGGACTCGTATCCAATGACACCCTGGGTAACCAGAGGGACTTCACTGCGGAGTCAAGCCCGTTAGTGAGACAGTGGTATGAGAAGCACTCTCGCGATGCCGAGCGACTCTTCCACGAAGGAAAGTACAGTAGGGAAGACTACAATCAATTGATCACCGCGATGAAACTGGTGTCCCAGCGACCCCTGTTGACGCCGCGCCGATCATTGAAACAACCCACGCTCACCAAACTCTCGATCACTGTCAATGACAACCATACGGTCTTCATGCACATAGCTCCCCCGGCTGGAGCTAAGATCGGTCAGTCATGGGAGTTCTCTGTGAACCAGCGCGACTCGCAGACAGGCCAGCTCCAGGGTGGAGCGAACTACTCAATCCGTATCAATCGCCCCGCGGACGAGTAGCAACTTTTTCCACCGCGTAGCGACAAGGGGGGCGGCTGGGGTGGAAGCGGGGCCCTTGTGGTTGTCGTGGGGGCAGTCGTCGTCTGATTCCTCATCTTACTTAAAAGGAATCAGACGACAGCCTTGTATTTACTACAACACCATCGCATGCTAAACCGTCCCCAACTGCCACGACTGTTGATAAGCAACCTGCTGTCCATTCAGCCTATCCAACTGCACCCCCAGCGCCTGGAGCTTCAGAGATGCAACTCGCTCATCGATATCGAGCGGAACATCATACAGCGCCGGAGGTAGCGGCTGCGACGTGTTCAACAGGTAGCGCGTACACAACGCCTGATCGGCAAAACTGAGATCCATCACCGCCGCCGGGCTCGCCTCAGCCGCCGCCTGACCCACTAAGCGCCCCTGAGCCAGCAGATAGAGCACACGCCCGTCAGGCAGCTCATATTCAGTCAGATGCTGGCGCATCTACATTTCACGCGTGGCGAGATCGCGCAAACCGGCCACGTCAACCTCCACATCAAAATGCCCGGAATTAGCAAGGATCGCCCCATCTTTCATCGCCAAAAAGTGCTCGGCGCGAATAACGCCCGCCATCCCCGTCGCAGTGACAAAGATATCGCCCAGCGCAGCCGCCTCCGCCATCGGCAGAACTTGCAGACCATCCATCACAGCCTCCAATGCGCGGATAGCGTTGACCTCACACACAATAACACGCGCTCCCATCCCCCGCGCCCGAATAGCAATACCCCGCCCGCACCAGCCATACCCCGCCACAACAAAAGTTGCTCCCGCGAGAAATACATTGGTAGCTCTAAGAATCCCGTCAATCGTGTTCTGCCCCGTCCCATAGCGGTTATCAAAGAAGCGTTTGGTAGGAGTATCATTGACAGCAATCACGGGAAAACGCAACATCTGCTCCGCCGCCAACGCCTTTGCCCGCACAACTTGTAAATAAGATAATGAAATGAGGTAATTTCATTATCTTATTTACACTGATTGACACACAACATGGTGCAAACTGATTCTTTTGGTCGATTTCACCTGCACAATGGGCCTTTCAGTAGTTTTTTGTGCGTAGGATACAATGTACCATATAAGTAGAATCAGAGAGAGCACTCAGTAGACGGCTTCATCTGGGCCGAGCAGGGAAAGCTGAATCAATGGGAGCGTTTCGTCTGCTGTCTCTAGCACACCTTCTTCTGGGGTACTCTCTTGTCTTTCATCGATGTGTGATGTTTTGACGCTCTTTTCTTGTTCAGAACGTTTTCCTTGATATTCACGGAGTGGCCGAAGCTCTCCTTCGAGCTTCACATCGGTAAAGTGGTATGCGCCAACCAGATGAATGTGTTCCCACTGAATGGCAGAGAGGTTGTATTGGCTACCTGGTACATCCGTTCCCAAAATTGACAACTTGGTCTATCACCACCTTCATATTTTTCTTTGTCATGTGATACTCAACCAGGGAGGAAGTAGGGGAATTTCTTTCTTGCACGAGAGAAAGGCCCTCCTACGAGAAAAACGTACACTCACTTGCAGCATACACTTAGGGGAGTGATGTAAAGGCTGCATTCTAGCTCTGCCAAAAGTATCTCCATACATAACACTGCTAGCTGGATGCACCTTGTCCACCTGCTGTACTATCGAACATGCTCTCCCGATTCAAGCTACCCTCTGGTAGTCATGGTGGAGCCCACCTACTCTCGGTATAGCGATCACCTTGTCCCCTGCTTGAGGAGAGGAAAGAGATGATCTGTCCGGTTCAGGAAGCTGCTGCCGAATCCCTTGATGCGGTCGAGCAAAGTTGAAGTATGCCACATCCTCGGCAGACACTTTTTTGACCCTTCGCGCGTGTGTGGCCAGGACATGTCGAAGCAGATTTCAAGCCGCTTGCTCCTTTCCCTATAGCAATGGCATGACAGAAGGCTTTGTCAATAAGCTCAAATATATCAATCGCCTCATGAGGACGTGAGGGTTTTGAGTTATTAGGCCAAAGAGTGCTGCAATCGGTCTCTTCGGATGCTGCATAGCTGAGCATGACAAGTGCGGGAGAACCAGGTTTTTCGGGGACTCGACACTAGTCACATAATCGTTTGTTTTTAACTTGACATGATTACCCTTCATATGATATATCAATACTGGTGGAATCTCCTTATTATAGACATTAAATTTCGGTGAATTAATTCGAAATTTTGTTTCCAAAAATCTGCTCGTTACCGTTTAGTGCGTAGTAATATTCCCTCCATGGTAGTGGCTAATAAGCTTGTGCTGTTTCGAGATACTAACGAAGTAGTTTCTAAGTTGGAGTAGTGTTCATTAAACGTTTTATGGAGGGCATGATGTTTTCACGCATTTTCGTGAGGATTGACCTCTGCCGAATATTCTTTCTCACCTCATCTGTTGTGTTGCTCACCGGATGTGGTTCCAATATCTCTAACACAAGCTCAAAGCCTACACCAATTGTGAGCCGCACTCTCACTTCGACACCAAGTCCTACACTCACCCCGATACCAGGTTCTACACTAACACCGACAACCAATCCTACACCAAGTCCTACATTCACACCGACACCAAGTCCCACCAGTGTTAACACTTTCAATCAAAACGGAACACCGGTACTGAATAGAGGGCCTTTATCTATCGACGTGTCCGGATTACACATTCAATCTACCGAAGGCATTCAATGTGCACTTGGATTACCCAATTTCGGAAGAGAAGGTCAATTGGGCAATCATATAGGGTCAGACCTTCTTGTTTTAGCGGCAGATCGCTTTACATACAGCCAGGACGAAATACAGCTGATAGCCAATTATCTCAATTCAATATTCACTTCAGGTAATACAGCAAGCTCCTTTTTAAGAAGTCCACCTACTATATTAAACTGGGTACCGGGAAGTCAGAGCTGTACAGGAGCTTTCCAGATCACCAACACCGGAAACATTCCAATTCAAATATCAGCAGTTGGAATACAGGTTACTCAAAATCCTCAGCAAAATAGCTATAATTATCGTACCATTGATGCTTGCACAGTTCTACCTGCCTCTGTACAAGAAAATACTCCATGTGGCTTCGGACCAAGTGGTGCAGGAAATTGTAGTGTATATTTTGCAAACATTCATCTCCAAGGTGCCAAAGCGGACTCAGTTTTTATCGATACGCCAACCGCAAGAGGAGAGGGACAAATATGTCCTGGATTAATAATCAGTCCAAGCGCAACAACTGACTTGTACATCAACTTTGTTTCTTCAGATAAACCAAATAGTTTGGTTTACTCGGTATTACCCGAGTTTACCTTAAGTGATGCCAATGGCACAAATGTTGTCCCACTACCACAACTAGCCAGTGTGCTTGCCTTTGCCGACTCCAACCAAATCTCATGCTATGGTCTACAAGGTAATACGTTTGTACAGGAAATGCCTCGTACAGACCCAAATGCACCACCTCAGTACTGTATGTAGTTTCACATACTAAATAAAGAGACGAAATTCTTGCGGGTCACTCAAGCTCTCTCTGTGGTTGACATTTCCCGCTTTTGTTTCGAAGCTTTATTGAGAAATATAAAGAGCAAGAGGGAGTTCAAGGAACTTAGAACAGATGCAAGAGCGTGAAGAAGAATCTGCCACTAAGAAGGATCAGAGCCCGCATGACCCTCAGTCTGAGAATACGCTAACAAATACCAACTTATCCCATGGTACATTGAGTGCTGGACAATTGAATGAGGGCAATCAGAATATTCTCCCTCAAGATCAAAAAAAAGCCATTGCAGATGTTCCGAGTTTGTCAAGTGGCGTCCATCGCTTGGCAAAGTTATGGATAAGGCTGCTCACATTAATAGCAAGCATCATCTTTGCAGGTGTTCTCTCTGCTGTTGTAGGATTTGGAACCTGGACACCCCCACCTGCATTCGATCTGGTGCAGCGGTATCCCATTGTCTCAGTTGTCATAGCTAGCCTATTTGTCCTCATCAGTTTTTTCGCATGGTTTGTCTCGCGTAAGCCAACCCTTAAAGAGAATGCTATACAACCAAACAAAAATTATCCTCAATACCCCAGACGTTTAGTTATCGCTGTTATTACATCAACAACTAGTTCCATACTCTGTTTTACCCTGATAGCAGTCATCCTTATTCGCCCTCCCTGGTGTCCAATGTCGCTCTGTCCTGCACCAAAACTCATTCTCAATCCAAACGGTATTCATGACAGCAACATAGAATTCTACTTTCAAACCATTCAAAGTCCATTCTACACAATCCCTGATAATCCTGCATCCTACACATTGAAAGATCTTCCGAAGGATACGAGTGCATTACAGATTGATGACTCTACAAAATCACCCTATCGAGTGGTGCTTGGCATACATAGTTTGCAACAAGGACGTTTTGGCTTGATTATCGAACAAGTCTTTCTCGAGGTCAAGCAAGTCACGTTAGTGCCATATCCACTACGTGTATGGACTGAAGGGGAACAGAGGGATTTCCACAGCAACGTCTTTCAGTTGTTCTACAATGCACAGGAAGCAGGTACACTAATCATGGGTATCTACTCTTCTCAACCTTATGGGCATGTCCAACTAGTACCGGGGGAGTCAGACGAACTTGATTTGCAAGTTGTGCCAAGAATAAGTATGGGTATAGATCTCCATTTTCGAGTGCAGCTCACCTACCGCGTTGCAAATAAGCCGCAATTATATACACTTACACTACCAAGGATATTCGAAGTAATATTCTCGAATCATTCAGATTGGTTTCAGTACCATCTTGATAAGGGACGTTTTGTACCTGGCTCTTAGCCTTCCAGGTATTGATTCTTTGCTCGAGGCTGGTTGCCCACTCTGCTCTCAAGCGTCATCGCAGATCCACAGCTGGTATCAGCGAACCCTACGTGATGTCCCGTGCGGAGGCCGTAAGGTCGTCCTTCATCTCTGTGTACGCAAGTTTTTCTGCCGCAACCCTGCCTGCTCTCGCAAAATCTTTACCGAGCGGTTTCCTACCTTTGTTGAGCCCTGGGCGCGGGTCACCATCCGGCTATTTGAGGAGGTGTCCAATACCTGATTTGATGGACATATGCTTAAGGGAGATAGGACTCCCTTAAGCGCTCTCGCTTAAAGCTCAGCAATTCTGGTGCTTGACAAAACTTTGAAGAGTAGATGTTTTATGCTGGTTCCAATAACTTCGATAATAACAAGGTAGCAATCTCACTAACTGTGAAAATTAGCGAGGCGCTCCACTATGGCAGGCTCCACTCAAACTCACTTGGTCTCAGTAACTTTGATTGCAGTCCCACTAACTGTGAGATCCGACAGATCTCATTGCCATCCTGACCTCCTTTTCGGGGCGACTCTATGGGATGCGGAGTCACAAGCAAAAGGAGATTGCAGCACGCATCGAGAAAGTATTGCACACGTCTTGAAGCTTAGGCTTATGATCTGGCTCCAGTTTCTCTCTGAAAAGCTGGGGCTACCCTGTTTTGACCGCCCAGTGTTGTAACCGGTTAACTAGCCGGGTTCCTGTTCCACTAATCCGCTGCATTCTCTGTGAGAAGTTCACCACCTAAGGGTATACCAGGCGACCTCCTCTCCTGATAAGAAGACCTGACTCAGAGTTGAGGCGAGCCCTTCTTTCTTCAAAGTGGCGTAATGCAAACTGCCATGAGATGACCCCGTGAGGAAGCACTCATTATTGTGAACGAGCATTTCATCGATCAGTTTTTGCTGGCTGATCGCCTACCAGCCATTGGATTAAGTGACACTACGTTGCCTATCTGGTTTACAGGTCTCCTGTAAATGCGTGTGAGTATATCGTGAATCTCAATGAGGTAGCGGTGAGTTCAGTTTGTTATCATAGGTTGGCGGGCCCTTGATCTAGCAGCATGGCCTTCTTTCTTTAATAAGGAATCTGCCTCAGCATAGGGGCTGTTGTACCGGCGATCCTGCCGCTCAAAGCCGCCTCGCGGCAACTGATGCGCTGATCGAACGGCATGGTGCACCAGCTGTATGGACTGGTGATGGTGGAGAGCACGGCGTTGGAGCGAAAAACGCCAGGCTATAGAGTAATTATCACATATATGTTATAATGGCGTTGAAGGAGGTTAGGGGGACATATGCATACCGTTCGCATAGGCACTAGACGGCGTAGAGAAGGGCGACCTCCTTGTGGGTACGAGAAGCACTACCGTATTCCGTAAGCTATCCGGCTTTACTACCGCTCTAGACGCGTTTGATACGTCAGTAGCTGCAGCTATCACTGCTCACATCCTGCAGTTTGAACGAGCGTGGAAAGCAAGCAGGCATGATGGCGAATTACCGACAGGATTTCGCTTTGAAGCGTACCTCAAAGTGGATGCGCCGTACCGGCTTTGCCAGATACGGGTGGGACCTAAACACGGATATCGGGCGCTGGTGATGTTCCTGGATAGCAGTTCAGACGCCTACTGGATAGACATTTTCAAGAAAGTAAAAGACAGACAGCCGGAGGATATGAAGCGCGCCCGATTACTCGCGCAACGGCTTTGGGACGAGCTGAAGAGGAGAAACGACCATGGAACACGATGAAGAGGTCCAGATTGCTGGAACAGTGAGTGATTACCTCGTTCAAAAGTTGAGTGATGAAGAGCGCGGCGAGGAATTTACGGTAGAATATCTCAGAGCCGATTTTCTCGCAGCCGCCGCAAATGCCCTGTCCACGCTCAGACATAAGGCGGGGCTGACGCAGGCGGAGGTCGCAGATCAATTGCATACGAAGCAGTCAGCTATCGCACGGCTGGAGGCGGATGATGATGGGGCAATGTCTTTGCGTCGCTACGTCGATTTCGCACTCGCCTGCGGAGTAATCCCTCATCATTTCACCTTCGCGCCAGTCGACGACGCACGCAATTTTACGATAGGACAACCGGAAACGCCTCTGACATTTGAGAATCAACTGAATTGGGGCAACGCAACTTTCCGACTGACGCTGGACCCCGACAGTACGGTACTTCACGGAACATTTGTGGTCTCTTCGTCCGCGACAACATTGCAAGAAGCGGGACCGAAACTGAGCGCTGTTGAAACACAAGCGCGATCAGTGCGAACTCGAGAAAGTGCAGCGGCATAATATGCTTGAGCAGATCAAGATCTTATCCAGTAGAAGGGCTTACGAGTTTCAGCAGGACGACCTGCGGTTATCAATTGTGAGCACGAGGCCAGTGCAGCAACAATTCCAGGAGCTTTTTCGCTTCCAAACCTCTGCGATGGGATCGCCTTCCCCGACGTTTGGGGATGTGCCGGCGACCTATCCGCCGGGGTTTGTCTTCGACATGGGCATCTGGATTTCCCCTGGTGAGCAGCTTGTGCCGATCCGATTCTTGCATTTTGAGCAGCGCCGCATCGTGATTGATGTAGCCGGTCCTTCATCGTCGATCACTGCTATCTTTGATCGAGTAAGAGCATTTTTCTCTGAACTTCGTGCGCCCGATGGCACACCCATTATTGGCGAACCGGAACGCATTCTAGACTATTCCGAAATTACAGCGCGGTTTCCATTTTCTTTAGATGGCCTGATCGCAGAGCCCTTTCGTAAGCTCCTGAAAAGCGTCCTTCCCGGGAGCAACGATACCAATTGCGAGATGATACCAACATTCTCAGTACAGGTTTATCCTGCCGATCAGGAGCTTGCGGATGTTCCATCTTTGAATGATGTTCGCTCATTATCTTTTGCACTGCGCGCTGGCACTCACCCGCATGAACATATCTACTTCAGCGGCGCCCCCTTTGACTCTGAGACCCACCTTCGTTATCTTGAGCAGTTGGAGACAATGTTGAACTCAAGGTATTGACCTGCGTCACTACCGACAGGTGCTCTCATTTTCAAACCTCCTTGCCGCTGCGGCTCGCGCGCCCGCCACCGATCTAGCTCTGTGCGCGGCAGGCCCAGGATCACCCTGCGATCAAAAACAGGGTACTCTATCCGGCTCCTGGCTTTGCGAAAGCTGCGCCGGTCTAGCACGGGCAGCCTCCCCGCCTCGGTCCAGCGTTGGGTTCTCGCGAGCGGACAGGCGATTCAAGAAAGAAGAGAAAAGCCGACAACTGTTCCCTGGTGAACAGGGCACCCCATTCAGTGGGCAAAACCAGCTCCTCCTCGAGCAAGGGAAGTTCCGGCTGCTGTCCCGGCTCGCGCAACCGATCCAGGTCGCGCTTCCACATCGGCTCAAGTGCAGCTTGCCTGGTAGTCTCGTGCCTGCGCATGGGTGATATAGGGAGCAGAAAGCTGGGGCAGATGCTCCCCGAAACGGGCCAGCACCGCGCTGGCCTCGCGCGCGACGATGGTCTTTGTCTGAGCACGCAGTGCGGCTTGTTGTCGCCCTCTGGTCTCTCTCCAGAGATAGGGCTGCGTATGCTCTTTGCACCAGCGGCGGAAGGTATCGCTCACCACTTGCGACGTGTCCGGGAGGATGACGAGGTACCCCAACGCCGACGCTGCGGCCTTGATCGATACCTTCAGCGCCTTCGCTTGTGTGTGCGACGAGCGGGTCTGTTGGGGCCAGGTGTAGGAAGCTGTATGTGCCCCCGTGACGCGGCTCTGGCCTGCTCATCACAGAGCATCAAGAAGTGATAGGCGTCGCGCGCTTGCGCTATGGCCACTTCTAAC